>Ga0208851_1000131_pt1 | contig 32653 bp, 35 predicted proteins | sample NGESurshal092012_FD_184481 | JGI IMG/M metagenome (GOLD analysis project Ga0208851, IMG submission 184481) | Arctic peat soil microbial communities from Barrow, Alaska - NGEE Surface sample 415-2 shallow-092012 (SPAdes) | ecosystem: Environmental > Terrestrial > Soil > Wetlands > Peat ... | reverse complement strand
TGCCCGGCGCCGTCGCCGGGCTGGCGGTCGGGGCAACCCTGGCGCTGGCCGCCGTGGCCGCGACCTACCTGAACATCGCCGAGCGGGGGTGGCCGGCCGCGCTGCTCGCCCAGCCGGCCGCCTGGACGGTGCCGCTGGCGTTCCTGTCCGCCATCACCGTGTCGCTGCTGTCGCCGCGCCGGATCCCGGGACACACCCCGCAGCTGATGCTGCGCCTGCACGCCCCGGAGGGGCTGCTGGCCGTGGAGAGTCCCGTCTAGGCCCAATACCGTTCAATTAGATCACCACGGCCTGGTCGGGTGTTCGGTTGGGTTGAGGCCAGTCGCGGTGGCGCGCCCGTTTGACGCACCACTTGGTGTACTTGCGTTTGACGACGCGAAGGTTGGCTCGAGGTCGTCGACGCGGCAACAGCCGGCCGATGAGTTCACCGATGGCATGGCGCCGAGCCGGCCAGCCTTGTCGTTCTCCTCAGGGGGAAAGGCGCCCTGCTGGGCGATGGACCTGCGGGAGATGCGGAGCGCGGCCACGAACGACACTGCGTCCGGGTCACGGCCAGCGTGTGCTGCGGCGTCGAACATCAGCGTGCGGATCGCATAGTGGCAGCACAGGTGTCCCCAGATCTCCTGGGTGACTAGTTCGGGGGACTTCGAGCGCAAGACGACCCGTGCGCCGCGCTGGTGGGTCTTGAGCTCATCGAAGGCGGTCTCGATCTCCCAGCGCTGCGCGTAGGCAGCGGCCAGCTGCTTGGCGGGGGCCTCGCGGTGATCGAGCAGCGTCGTGACCAGCCGGAACTCATCGGTAGGGTCACGGCCGGCCTCGATCGAGTAGCCGATGACCCGGACCCGGGCCGGGTGCTGACGTCGACGGTCGGCAGTGGAGTGAAAGACATCGGCCAGCCAGGACCCGTCAGGCAGGTTCTTCACGGCCTCCAGAATCAGGTTGTCCTTCACCCTCCAGAGCAGGTCAGCCCCTGTCCCACAAGCCTTCTCCCCTGCCGCGGAACTGTAGAGACCCCGATCGGCCAGGCACAGCATCCCCGGGCGCAGCCGCCCGAGCAGCTGCACGGACAAGGCAGCCTCAGACGTTGTGTAGGGACCGATCTCGGCCTCGAACATCGCATGCGTGCCGCACTCGGCCAACGCGACGACCCGGGCTTGCGGGAACGCAGAGCGTTCCCCCTTGTTCACTCCGGGACGGCCGAAGAACTCATCGTTAGCCACCGTGTCGGGTAGGTCCAGGCAGGTCCCGTCGATCGCAACCAGACGCCGGCCGGCCAGCCAACACTCGGGCGTGACCTCGCTGGCCAGCGGCTTCGCGACCCGCGAGAACAGCAACGCCATCGGCTCGGACCCAAGGCGGTCACGCGCATGAGAGATAGCCGCCTTGTTCGCCAGCTTCGGCGACGCCTCGTCCCGTTCCGCCCACGCCAGACCCTCGGAGATCAACGCCAGCACGTCCTCATAGGAACCCTCACAGTGCAACGCCATCCCCATCGCGAGTACGCCATCGACCGGGCCGGCAACGACCGCCGACGCTGCTCAGTCGACCGCACTCCGCGATCACGCCGTCGACGATCTCCGCGGGGAACACCTTCATCAGCAGACCCACCGACACCAGATCCGGCAACCGCCGGTCCGACTCGGACTTCCTCCAACCAGAACGAGGCACACCTACAAACTACATCCATGTAACTCTATTTGAACGGTATTGCGTCTAGGCCCGGCCAGCCGCTCGGCGCAGCTTCACCACCGTTCATCCCCGACCGTTCCCCCGTATGCCGCAAGGATCTTGCCTCTCGTCGCGCGGACGACCCGTTTCCCTCCCGTCGACGTCCGGACGCCGCACACTTCGAGCCGTAAGTGACGTGCGTCACACCCGACCCAGCCCCCGGGTCCGGGACCACACCCAAAGGAGAGGTGCGATGTCCACGCAGGTCAACGAGAGCACTAACGCCCCCGGCCTCGACCGTCCCGCCGTGGTCGAGGCCAACCCGGGGGCCTTCATCGCCGACCCGGGCCCACTTGGACTCGCGGGCTTCGCGATGACCACGTTCATCCTCAGCGTCTTCAACGCGCACATCCTCGATGCCAGCCTCGAGGCCGTCGTCCTGCCGGTCGCGCTGTTCTACGGCGGCCTGGCCCAGCTGCTCGCCGGCATGTGGGAGTTCAAGAAGAACAACACCTTCGGCGCACTGGCGTTCACCTCGTACGGCGCCTTCTGGCTGTCGTTCGCGGCCCTGGTCAAGTTCATCGCCGCCGGCCTGCCGCCGGCCACCGCGCACCAGGCCGTCGGCCTGTACCTGCTGGCCTGGACGATCTTCACGCTGTACATGACGATCGCCTCGGCCCGGACCAGCGGCGCCGTGTTCGCCGTGTTCGTCATCTTGTCGCTGACCTTCATCTTCCTGACGATCGGCGAGCTGGGGCCGAACACGTCGATGACCAAGGTCGGTGGCTACCTGGGGCTCCTCACGGCCATCGCCGCCTGGTACGCCTCGGCCGCCGGCGTAACCAACGCCACCTGGAAGCGCACCGTCTTCCCGACCTGGCCCCGCGCCTAGGTCTGCGAGCGCGGGGGTTCGGCCGATCCCTTGTCGGCTGGCCCCCGTGCTGGCAGGTTGGCCCCAGATCCCGAACCGACGCCGAGGAGAGCACTGGTGAGCAACGAAGCCCTGGAGAACTTGCTGCAGGAGGACCGGCGGTTCCCGCCCTCCGACGCGTTCGCCGCGCAGGCCAACGCCAAGACCGAGATCTACGAGCGGGCCGCCGCCGACCGGCTGGCCTTCTGGGCCGAGCAGGCCAACCGGCTGACCTGGGCCAAGCCGTGGGACCAGGTACTCGACTGGTCGGACGCGCCGTTCGCCCGCTGGTTCGTCGGCGGGAAGATCAACGTCGCGGTCAACTGCGTCGACCGGCACGTCGAGGCCGGTCGGGGCGACCGGGTGGCGATCCAGTGGGAGGGCGAGCCGGGCGACACCCGCACGATCACCTACGCCGACCTGCACCGTGAGGTCTGCCGGGCAGCGAACGCGCTCACCGAGCTCGGGGTCCGCTCCGGCGACCGAGTCGCGATCTACCTGCCCATGATCCCCGAAGCTGCGGTCGCGATGCTCGCCTGCGCCCGTCTGGGGGCACCCCACTCGGTTGTCTTCGGCGGGTTCTCCGCCGAGGCGCTGCACTCTCGCATCGACGACGTCGGCGCCCGGTTTGTCATCACCGCGGACGGCGGCTACCGGCGCGGCACCGCGACCGGCCTCAAGGCCGCCGTCGACGAGGCCGTCACCTTGTCTCCGTCCGTGGAGAAGGTGCTCGTCGTCCGGCGGACCGGGCAGGACGTCGCCTGGACCGACAAGGATGTGTGGTGGCACGAGATCCTCGAGCGGCAGCCGGACACTCACGAGGCGGACGCGTTCGACGCCGAGCACCCGCTGTTCGTGCTGTACACCTCTGGCACCACCGCGAAGCCCAAGGGCATCCTGCACACCACCGGTGGCTACCTCACCCAGGCGTCCTACACACACTCGGTGGTGTTCGACCTCAAGCCCGAGACCGACGTGTTCTGGTGCACCGCCGACGTCGGCTGGGTGACGGGACACAGCTACATCGTCTACGGGCCGATGGCCAACGGGGCGACCCAGGTGATGTACGAGGGCACCCCGGATACCCCCCACAAGGGGCGGTTCTGGGAGCTGGTCGAGAAGTACAAGGTCAGCATCCTGTACACCGCGCCCACGACGATCCGCACCTTCATGAAGTGGGGCGAGGAGTTCCCCGGGAAGTTCGACCTGTCCTCGCTGCGCCTGCTCGGCTCGGTCGGTGAGCCGATCAACCCCGAGGCCTGGATGTGGTACCGCCGGGTCATCGGCGGCGACCGCTGCCCGATCGTGGACACCTGGTGGCAGACCGAGACCGGCGGCATCATGATCAGCCCGTTGCCCGGCGTGGCCACCACCAAACCGGGCTCGGCCATGCGGCCGCTGCCCGGCATCGAGGCGAACGTCGTCGACGACCAGGCCGCGGTGGTGCCGAACGGCTCCGGCGGGTACCTGGTGATCCGCGAGCCGTGGCCGGGGATGCTGCGTGGCATCTGGGGCGACCCGGAGCGGTACAAGCAGACCTACTGGTCCCGGTTCGACGGCTACTACTTCGCCGGCGACGGGTCGAAGAAGGACGCCGACGGCGACCTGTGGCTGCTCGGCCGGGTGGACGACGTGATGAACGTGTCCGGGCACCGGATCTCGACCACCGAGATCGAGTCGGCGCTGGTGTCCCACCCGTCGGTCGCCGAGGCCGCCGTGGTAGGCGCCTCCGATGCCACGACCGGCCAGGCCATCGTGGCCTTCGTGATCCCGCGCGGCGCCGGCGCCGAGGTGACCGACCACGCGCCGTTGGTCGCGGAGCTGCGCAACCACGTGGCCCACGAGATCGGCCCGATCGCCAAGCCCCGGCAGATCTTCATCGTGCCGGAGCTGCCCAAGACCCGGTCCGGCAAGATCATGCGCCGGCTGCTCCGCGACGTCGCCGAGAACCGAGAGATGGGCGACGTCACCACCTTGACCGACAGCTCCGTGATGGACTCCATCTCCGGCCAGCTCACCATCGGGAGCCCCGAAGGCTGACCCTGTCCCAGGTTGACCGGGCCACGGGCGCGGCCGGGTCACCGAGCCTGGTCAACCTGCGGCCGGATAGGGCCTGGATAGGTTGGGACGGTGGTCAGCCGGCGGCAGGCGCTGTTGGGGCGGCTGCCGGTGCCCGAGAGCAGCTTCCTGCAGGAGGCGCTGCGCCAGGAGACGGTCGGCGGTGCGCTGCTGCTGGGCGCCGCCCTCGTCGGGATGCTGTGGGCCAACAGCCCCTGGGCCGACGCCTACACCACGGTCAAGGGGCTGACCTTCGGCCCGGCGGCCCTGCACCTGGACCTCACCGTCGAGCAGTGGGCCGCCGACGGGCTGCTGGCCGTCTTCTTCTTCATCGCCGGGCTCGAGCTGAAGCGAGAGCTGGTCTGCGGCACCCTGCGCAAGCCGTCGGCCGCCGTGCTGCCCATCGTCGCCGCCCTGAGCGGCATGGCCGTGCCGGCCCTCGTCTTCCTCGCCGTCGCGCATGGGGACAGCTCCGCGGTCCGCGGCTGGGCGGTCCCCATGGCGACGGACATCGCCTTCGCCCTCGCGGTGCTCGCCGTGGTGGGCAGCCAGCTGCCCCCGTCGCTGCGGGCGTTCCTGCTCACCCTGGCGATCGTCGACGACATCGGCGCAATCACGATCATCGCGGTGTTCTACACCGACCGGCTGGCCCTCGGGTCGCTGGCCGCCGCGGTCGCCCTCGCGGTGCTCTACGCCGTGCTGCAGCGCCGCCGGGTCCGCTCGCCGTGGGTGTACGTCCCGCTGGCCCTGGCGTTCTGGACCCTGGTGCACGCCAGCGGGGTGCACGCCACGGTCGCCGGCGTGGTGCTCGGTCTGCTGACCCGCGTCCGGCCGGACGACGACGAGCAGCACTCCCCTGCCGAGCGGCTCGAGCACCGGCTGCGTCCGCTGTCCGCCGGGTTCGCCGTCCCCGTGTTCGCCCTGTTCGCGGCCGGGGTGAGCCTGTCCGGCGAAGCGATCAGCGGGCTGTCCGCCGACGTGGCGGCGGTCGGAGTCGTCGCCGGGCTGGTGCTCGGCAAGTTCGTCGGCGTCTTCGGCGGGACCTGGCTCACCGCCCGGCTGACCAGGGCCGAGCTGAGCCACGAGCTGAGGTGGGCCGACATCGCGGCTGTGGCGACGCTGTCCGGCATCGGCTTCACCGTGTCACTGCTGATCGCTGAGCTGGCCTTCGGCGACGACCCGGGTCGGCTCGGGCACGTCAAGCTGGCGGTGCTCATCGCCTCCCTGGCGGCGTCCGCCCTGGCCGCCGTCCAGCTGCGGCGACGCAGCCGCCACCACCGGGCGGAGGCCCCGGCTTGGCCACCCGGCTGAACCAACCGGGCCAAGTCAGGCATGATCGTGGCCAGCGCCCCCGCAGCACTCCCGCAAGGAGGACATCATGAGTGTCGACAGCCGACCGTCGCCGGACCAGTCCCTCGGCACACTGGTGTCCACGGCCACGGCCAACGTGTCCTCGCTGGTCCGACTCGAGCTCGAGCTGGCCAAGAGCGAGATCCGCACCTCGGTGAAGCAGGGCGGCACGGGTGCCGCGCTGGCCGTCGCCGCGATCGCGCTGGCCGCCGTCGCCTTCCTGATGCTGTCGGTCGCGGCCGCGCTGGGCATCGCGACGGTGCTGCCCGACTGGGCCGGCTTCCTGATCGTGGCCGCCGTCTACCTGATCGTCGGCGGCCTGCTGGCCTTCGTCGGGATCCGCCACCTGCAGCAGGTGAAGGGCCCCGAGCGCACCACCGCGGAGCTGGAGAAGACCAAGGCCTACCTCACCGACCGGGTCGGCCACCGCGCCGACCCCACCGCCAGCGCTTGAGCTTGGCGGGGCTCCTCCCGGCAGTGCGCCCGTGACCCACGGGTCGGCCACGGTGAACGCTCCCGGTCCCTGGGAGCACCGCATGGTCGCCTCCAACGGCGCCCGGTTCCACGTCGTCGAGTCCGGGACCGGGCCGCTCGTGCTGCTGCTGCACGGGTTCCCCACCTTCTGGTGGACCTGGCGGCACCTGCTCCCGGTGCTCGCGGACGCCGGATACCGGGCCGTAGCCATGGACCTGCGCGGCTACGGGGGCACCGACAAGACGCCGCGCGGGTACGACCAGGTGACCCTGTCGGGCGACGTCGCCAGCGTGGTGCGGGCGCTCGGCGAGCGGGACGCGTGCCTCGTCGGGCACGGCTGGGGCGGTGCGCTCGCCTGGGCCACCGCCGTCCTGCACCCGGCGCTGGTCCGCGGCATCGCGCCGATCGCGGCCCCGCACCCGCGTCGGCTGCGAGCGGCCGTCGGAGGCGACCCCGGCCAGCTGCGCGCGGTCGGCTTCGCTCTCGGCTACCAGCGGCCGTGGCTGCCGGAGCGGCAGCTGGTCGCGGACGACGGCGCCGCAGTGGGCCGGCTGCTGCGAGCCTGGTCCGGGACCCCCGGCTGGCCGGACGACGACGTCGTGGCCACCTACCAGGCGACGTTCCTGCTCCCCCATGTGCCGTTCTCGGCGCTGGAGTACTTCCGCTGGGCGGTCCGCTCGGTGGGCCGGCCGGACGGGCTGCGGTTCGCCAGCCGGATGCGGGTGCCGGTCGGCGTGCCGGTGCTGCACCTCCTCGGCGAGCGGGACCCGGTCATGCTGCCGGCCACCAGCATCGGCTCGGAGGCGTTCGTGGTCGGCCCGTACCGCCGCGGGCTGCTGGACACCGGCCACTTCGTGCACGAGGAGCGGCCCGAGGAGACCGCTGCCCTGCTACTCGAGTGGCTCAAGGACTGAGCCGCCGTGCCCCAGCGGCCTCGTGACGCAGCCGGCCGCCCGCTGCCGCCAGGGTCGCCGGGGGTGGAGCCGGTCGAGGACCGGCCGCGCACCCCGACCGAGGCGCTGGCCGAGGCCGACCAGCTCATCCACGAGGACCGGCCGTTCGCCGCGCACGAGGTTCTGGAGGGCGCCTGGAAGGCCGCCCCCGAGCCGGAGCGGGAGCTGTGGCGGGGGCTCGCGCAGATCGCCGTCGGGATGACCCACCTGCAGCGCGGCAACCTGGTGGGGGGCGAGCGGCTGCTGCGCCGCGGTGCCGCGGCGCTGCTGCCCTACCGGGAGTCCGCGCCGCACGGCCTGGACGTCCCCCGGATCGTCGAGGCCGCGACCGGGTCCGCCGACCTGGTGGCCGCCGCGCTCGCCGTCGACGACCGGCGCTAGGCGCAGGGCCCGGTCGACACCGCCGCGGTCCGGTTGCGGCCGGCGGCCGCCGCGGCCGACACCTCCTGCACGGTCAGCGCGTAGCCGGTCTCGGGGTCGTCGACGGAGGCAGCGAAGACCACCCCCACCACCCGGCCGTCGATGTCGACGAGGGGGCCGCCGGAGTTGCCGGGCCGGACGACGGCCCGCACCGCGATCACCTGGCGGGTCACCGTGGCGTTGCCGTAGATGTCCTCGCCGGCCGCGTTGATGATGCCGCGCACCCGGCCGGGTGACGCGGTCAGCGGCCCGTCGTTGGGGTACCCGAGGGCCACGACGTCCCCGCCGCGGTCGGGCACCGCGCCGAAGCTCAGCGCGGACAGCGGCAGCCCGGGCACATCCAGCACGGCCACGTCGGTCTTGGGGTCGAAGACCACGACCCGGGCGGCGTAGCCGTCCCCGGAGCGGTTGACGTACACGCGCGGACGGGTGACCCCCGCGACGACGTGCGCGTTGGTCATGACCCGTTGCGGCGCGTAGACGAAGCCGGAGCCCTCGATCCGCCGGCTGCAGCTGAGCGCCGAGCCGATGACCTTCACCACGACCCGTTCGGCGGCCCGCACCCCGGCTGCGCTGGCGATGCCGCTGGTGGGGGCCGGCACGGGGGTCAGCTGGTTGAGCACCTGCCGGTCGTAGATCCGCGGGAAGCCGGTGGAGTCGAGCAGGTTGCCGAAGGCCGAGAACACCTGGTCCGGGCTGGTGGGGGCCAGCGAGTCCACCGTGCTCAGCACCTTCGAGCTGCGTGCGTCGGCGGCGAACGGGATCGTCCCGTCGGCGCGGACCAGCGCCGTGCCGACCAGCCAGGCCGCGACCAGGACGGCGACGATGCTGACCAGGGCGCCGCCGACCGCGTCGACCGCGCGGGCCGGGCGCCAGGTGATGTGCTGCTTGAGCCGGGCCGCCCCCACCCCCGCGATCGCCTGCCCGAGGCTGGCCGTGACCAGGAGAGCCAAGACGGCGAGCACCGAGCGCAGCGTGCCCTGCTGCTGGTTGCCGAGGACCAGCGGGATCACGGTCAGCCCGACCAGGCCGCCCACGACGAACCCGGCCAGCGAGATCACCGAGACGACGAAGCCCTGCCGAAGCCCGGCGATCCCGAACAGCGCCGCGAGGGCGAGGATCAGCAGGTCGAACCCGTTCACGGGGCGCCCGCCGGCCGCGGCCGCGCCGACGCCGGCAGGTCCTCGACCCGGCTGGCGTCCCACGGCCTCGCCCAGCCAGCCAGGTCCAGCAGCCGGTCCAGCAGGCCCGCGGTGAAGCCCCACACCAGCAGCCCGCGGACCCCGAACGCCGGACCCACCATGCCGCTGGGGTGCCTGACCCGTAGTCGGTTGGCCGGGTCGGTGAGCTCGTCGACCGGCACCCGGTGCACCGCGGCCACCTCGTCGGCCACGGCCGCGTGCACCGGCGACGGCTGCCGCCACCAGCCCAGCACGGGGGTGACCACGAACCCGCTCGGCGGCAGCCACAGCTGGGGCAGGGTGGCGAACACCTCGACGCCGTCGGGGCGCAGCCCGGTCTCCTCCTGCGCCTCCCGCAGGGCCGCCGCCACCGGGCCGTCGTCCAGCGGGTCCAGCGCGCCCCCGGGGAACGCCGGCTGGCCGGGGTGCGAGCGCATCGTGTGCGACCGCTCGATGAGCAGCACGTCGGGTCCGTGGTCGGCCTCCCCGACCAGCACGAGGACGGCGGACTCCCGGCCGCCGGTCTCCGGCGGGAGCAGGGATGACAGGTGCTCGGGCCGCACCGTCGAGACGGCGTCCGCCAGTGGCCGCAGCCAGTCCGGCAGCACGGGGGCCGGCCGCCCGGTCACACGGTCACCCCGAGGTACTTCTCGATCAGGCCCCGGAGCACCGCAGCGCTGGTGATCTGCCCGCGGTGCTCCCCGGCGATCCGGCCGTCGGCCGCCACGAAGTAGGTGACCGGCGGCCCGACCCACCGCAGCGGGCCCCTCGTGGCACCCTGCTCGTCGGCCACCGAAGGGTACGGCACCTTCAGCTGCTGCATCAGGGCGGTGGCCGCGGCGGCGTCGTCGACCACGTCGATGCCCAGGAACGCGACCCGGTCACCGGCGGACCGGGCCACCTCGGCCAGGGCCGGCAGCTCCGCCCGGCACGGCGGGCACCAGGACGCCCACACGTTGAGCACCAGCGGGCCGCGCAGCGCGGCCAGGTCGACGTCACCGGACCCGTCCAGGCACGGCAGCGACTGCCGGGGCAGCCCTCCGGCCAACGACCCCGAGCCGGTCGGCTGCGGGCAGGCCGGGACGTCGGCCGTCGGCACGGGCCCGGCCGCCGCCGACCCGGACGACGACCCGGACGCCGTCCCCTGGGCGACCGGCGACCCGGCCGAGGAGGCGTCCGTGCTGCCACAGCCGGCCAGCAGCAGCGCCGCCAGACCCACCGCAGCGAGCAGCGGGGCGGGTCGGGTCACGGGATGTCCTTGACCAGTGCCGCCGCCACCACCGGGTCCGTGGGCCCCTCCCCGTAGGCCGGGCACCACTGCGCCACCGGGCAGGCCCCGCAGGCGGGCTTGCGGGCGTGGCAGCGGCGGCGGCCGTGGAAGATCACCCGGTGGCTCAGCATGGTCCAGTCGCTACGGGGGAACAGGGCGCACAGGTCCTGCTCGACCTCGACAGGGTCACTCGCCGACGTCCAACCGAACCGCCGGGACAACCGCAGCATGTGCGTGTCGACCGTGATCCCGGGGACGTCGAACGCGTTGCCCAGGAGCACGTTCGCGGTCTTGCGGCCCACCCCGGGCAGGGTGACCAGCTGGCCCATCCGGCCCGGGACGTCACCCCCGAACCGGTCGCACAGCGCCTGGCCGAGCCCGATCAGCGAGTTGGCCTTGTTGCGGTAGAAGCCGGTCGAGCGGATGACCTCCTCCAGCTCGGTGCGGTCCGCCGCGGCCAGCGACTCCGCGTCGGGGTAGCGCGCGAACAGCACCGGCGTCACCTGGTTGACCCGCTTGTCCGTGCACTGCGCCGACAGGATCGTGGCGACAGCCAGCTGGAGGGGGTTGGCGAAGTCGAGCTCGCAGCGCGCCTCGGGATACAGCGCGGCGAGCTCCCGGTTGATCCGCCGGGCCCGGCGCACTAGGGCCAGCCGGGACTCCCCGGTCGGCGTCCCTTCGACGCCCTCGCTCGATGTCACCGAGCAAGGGTACGTGCGGTGGAGGTCCCGCTGCGGCTTCGACCGGACGGGTGACCTGTCCTCAACCATCACCCCAAAGGCACCGATCCGCTGATGACCGGGAGAACCGTTGCGTGAGGGACACGAGGGGGCAGGTGAGCCGGATGGGGACCCGTACGGGCGAGCGCAGCCGCACGGCCGCGGATCGTCCGACTCCTCAGCGCCGCCCCGAGTTCGCTCACCTCACGCTGCCCCAGCTGCGGACCTACCGGCGGGCGCTGACCACCGAGGAGGGCCGGGTCTCGTACTGGCGCCGGCTCATCCAGGCCCGGATGGACCTGTTGGCCGACTCCATGGGTCCGGAGGACGGGCACGCGCTGGACCGCGTCCGCGGCCTGCTCGCCGAGGTGCGCAGCCCGGGCCGGACGGCGCTGGTGCAGATCGTACCGGTGGACGACGTCCCGCCGCTGCCTGACCTGGAGGGGCTGTGGGCCCGCGAGGTGCCGCACGGGGACACCGCGGCCGCCGAGGCGCTGCGCCGGGACCTGGGCTTCGCCGAGCTTCAGCTGTCCGCCTACCGGGCCGCGCTGCACCGCCGGCTGGCCGACGCGACGGGCGAGCTGATCGCCCGCTACCACGAGAACCCAGCGCTCGCGCTAACCGCGCTGCCGGCTCAGCCCGCCACGGTCTGAGCCGGAAGGACCAGGGCCCTGGAGGCGGGCCCCGACAGGACCGAGCCGGCCCCGTTGGGCCCCACGGGCCGCCCGGGCACGGCACACTGTGCCCTGACGGTGTGACCGGGACCACGTCCCGACTGGCACGGGAGGGACTGTTGAGCGACGACGTGCTGTCCAGCGCACCGCTGTTCGCCGCGCTGGACGCAGAGGCGGCAGCCGCGCTGCGCCACTCGATGACCGAGGTCGACCTCCCGAAGGGCGAGGTGCTGTTCACCGAGGGCGAGCCGGGTGACCGGCTCTACGTGATCGTCGACGGCAAGATCAAGCTGGGGGCGACCTCCGCGGACGGCCGGGAGACCCTGCTGGCCATCCTTGGCCCCGGCGACATGTTCGGCGAGCTGTCCCTGTTCGACCCAGGCCCGCGGACCGCCACGGCCACCGCACTGACCGACGCGACCGTGCTGGGGCTGGGCCACGACGACCTGCAGCAGTGGCTCACCGGCCGGCCCGGCGTCGGGCCGGCCCTGCTGCGAGCGCTGGCCCGGCGGCTACGGCGCACCAACGAGGCGATGGCCGACCTGGTGTTCAGTGACGTCCCCGGGCGGGTGGCCAAGGCACTGCTGGACCTGGCCAACAGGTTCGGGGTGGCCGGCGACGACGGGTCCGTCTACGTCGTCCACGACCTCACCCAGGAGGAGCTCGCGCAGCTCGTCGGGGCGTCCCGGGAGACTGTGAACAAGGCGCTGGCCGACTTCCAGAACCGTGGCTGGATCCGGCTCGAGCCGCGCGGGGTCTACCTGCTGGACGAGGAGCGGCTCAGCCGCCGGGCGCAGTGACCTCGGGCCCGTCGGGGCCGCGCAGGTAGTCCAGCTGGGCCCGCACGGACAGCTCGGCGGCCGGCCACAGCGCCCGGTCGACGTCGGCGTACACGGCGGCCACCACCTCGGCGGCGCTGGCCGCACCGGACGCGACCGCCGTGGCGACCTGGGCCAGCCGCTCCCGGCGGTGCTCGGCGTAGTAGTTGATCACCTCGGCGGCGTTCGGCAGCACCGGACCGTGCCCCGGGAGCAGGGTGCGGACGACGCCGTCGGCCGCCAGCCGGCCCAGCCGGTCCAGCGAGTCGAGGTAGGCGTCGAGCCGGCCGTCCGGGTGGGCCACCACGGACGTCCCCCGGCCCAGCACGGTGTCGCCCGTCAGCAGGCCCCCCTCGGCGGTCAGCAGGAAGGACAGCGAGTCGCCGGTGTGGCCCGGCGTCGCCACCACCCGCAGCTCCAGCCCGCCCAGCTGCACGACCTCCCCGTCGCGCAGCCCCTCCTCGCCCAGCCGGTGCGCCGGGTCGAGGGCCCGCACGCCGACCCTGGCCAGCTCGGCGAGCCGCCGGGCACCGGCCGAGTGGTCGGGGTGCCCGTGGGTGAGCAGCACCAGCGCGACGGTGCGGCCGGCCTGCTCCGCAGCGGCGAGCACGGCGCGCAGGTGACCCTCGTCGTCCGGCCCGGGGTCGACCACGACGGCCCGGTCGGCCCCCGGCTCGGCCAGCAGCCAGGTGTTGGTGCCGTCCAGCGTCATCGGCCCCGGGTTGGGTGCCAGCACGCAGCGGGCCCGCTCGCCCACCGGTCCCCCGGTCCAGGGCCGGCTGGGCGGTGCCGGCTGGGTCACGGCCGGAACACCTCGCCGTTCGGCAGCACGACCCCGATGCCGGCCGCGTCCCTGACGATCGTCGGCTGGATCGGGGTGATCTGCCGCGACTCGGCGGCCCGCAGCACGTCCGCGACCGACGCCAGCGCGGCGATCTCGCGCAGTGTCACCGACGTGGGCGGCAGCAGCTGCAGCTCCCTGCGCCCGAACCGCTCCAGCGCCTCCGCCGGCCGCAGCCAGACGACCTGGTCCATCTCGCCGCCGCGGGGACGCGGCTCCTGGTCGGCCGGGCATGGGGCGACGAAGAACCAGGTGTCGTAGCGCCGGACCTCCCCGACCGGGGTGATCCACCGGGCCCAGGGCACCAGCGCGGCCCGGTCCAACAGGACGCCGGTCTCCTCCTCGACCTCGCGCACCGCCGTGGCCAGCAGGTCGGGGTCCTCGGGGTCGTGCGCCCCGCCGGGGAAGACCATCATCCCGGCGGCGAACACCATGGTGGCCACGCGCCGCTGCAGGAACACCTCGGGACCGGACCCGGTGTCACGCAACAGGACCACGGTGGCGGCGTCCCGCACGGCGACAGGCGGCTCGATGTCGGTCACGCACCGATGGTAGGCACCACAGCGGCCCTGACCGGCAGCGCGGGTCAGGCCACCTCGACGACGATCTCCACCTCGACGGGAGCGTCCAGCGGCAGCACGGCCACCCCGACCGCCGACCGGGCGTGCACGCCGGCGTCGCCGAAGACGGTGCCGAGCAGCTCGCTGGCCCCGTTGACCACGCCCGGCTGGCCGGTGAAGTCCGGTGCCGAGGCGACGAACCCGACGACCTTGACCACCCGGGTGACCATCGACAGGTCGCCGACCTCGGCCTTGACCGCGGCCAGCGCGTTGAGCGCGCAGATCTGGGCCAGCTCCTTGGCCCGCTCCGGGGTCACCTCGGCGCCGACCTTGCCGGTCCCGGCCAGCTGGCCGGCCACCATGGGCAGCTGCCCGGAGGTGTACACGTAGGAGCCGGTGCGCACCGCTGGCACGTATGCGGCCACCGGCGTGGCCACCGCCGGGATGCTCAGCCCGAGCTCGGCCAGCCGCTCCTCAGGGGTCGATCCGCTCACGACGTGCTCCGCTTCAAGTAGGCCACCAGCTGGTCACTGTTCGGCCCGGGCACGACCTGGACCAGCTCCCAGCCGTCCTGGCCCCAGGTGTCGAGGATCTGCTTGGTCGCGTGCACGAGCAGCGGCACGGTGGCGTACTCCCACTTCGTCATGTCGGCACCCTAGCGGCGTTCTAGGGTCATACCCATGTGGGAAGGCGTCCGGCTGCACGTGGTCACCGGCAAGGGGGGCACCGGCAAGACCACGGTGTCCGCTGCGCTGGCCCTCGCGCTGGCCGCCGAGGGCCACCGGGTGCTGCTGATGGAGCTGGAGGGCCGGCAGGGCATCGCCCAGCTGTTCGACAGCCCGCCGCTGCCCTACGAGGAGCGGCGCATCGCGGTCGCCCCCCGCGGGGGGGACGTCTACGCCCTCGCGGTGGACGCCGAGGAGGCCCTGCTGGAGTACCTGGACCTGTTCTACAAGTTGGGCCGGGCCGGGCGGGTGCTGAAGAAGCTCGGGGCGATCGACTTCGTCACGACCATCGCCCCGGGGCTGCGCGACGTGCTGCTCACCGGCAAGGCCTACGAGGCGGTCGGACGCCGGCGCGCCGGACGCACCGAGTACGACGCCGTGGTGATGGATGCACCGCCCACCGGGCGGATCACCCGGTTCCTCAACGTGAACTCCGAGATGGCCGGGCTGGCCCGGGTCGGCCCGATCCGGCACCAGGCCGACTCGATCATGGGCCTGCTCAAGTCACCGCGGACCGCCGTCCACTTCGTCACCCTGCTCGAGGAGATGCCCACCCAGGAGACCGCCGACGGCGTGCACGACCTGGCGGCCCAGGGGCTCCCGGTCGGCGCCGTGATCGTCAACATGGTCCGTCGGCCGATCCTGCGGGTCGCCGACCTGGCCGCCGCCGGCAAGGGCAGGCTGGACGCCGCGCAGATCGAGGCCGGCCTGGCCGTCGCCGGCCTGGCCGGCAGCGCGGCCGACCTGATCGGCCCGCTGAGCCGGGAGGCCGCGGACCTGGCCGAACGGGTGGCCCTCGAGGTCCAGGAGCGCAAGACGATCACCGCGCTGGGTCGGCCGGTGCTGGAGCTGCCCTGGCTCACCGACGGGATCGACCTTGGCGGCCTCTACGAGCTCGCCGAGGAGCTGCACCGGCAGGGAGTCGAATGACCGCGCCCCTGGACGTCGACGCGCTGCTGGGCGACAGCAGCACCAAGATCGTCGTGTGTTGCGGCTCCGGCGGCGTCGGCAAGACCACCACGGCGGCCGCGCTGGCGCTGCGGGGGGCCGAGGCGGGCCGCACCGTGTGCGTGCTCACCATCGACCCGGCCCGCCGGCTGGCGCAGGCCATGGGGCTCACCGAGCTGGACAACGTCCCCCGCCCGGTCCGCAACATCGACACCGGGAACGGCGGTGCGCTGTTCGCGATGATGCTGGACATGAAGCGCACGTTCGACGAGATCATCGAGCTGCACACCGACCCCGAGCGCGCGCGGGTGATCCTGGACAACCCCTTCTACCAGACCGTCTCCTCCTCCTTCGCCGGCACACAGGAGTACATGGCCATGGAGAAGCTGGGCCAGCTGCGGGCGCAGGCCGAGGAGGGGGACGCGCCCTGGGACCTCATCGTCGTCGACACACCGCCGTCCCGCTCGGCGCTGGACTTCCTGGACGCCCCCAAGCGGATGGCGTCCTTCCTCGACGGCCGGTTCATCAAGGTCTTCATGGCGCCGGCCCGGGCCGGCGGCCGCGCCTACCTGAAGATGCTCAGCGCGGGCGTCACCGCGCTGGCCGGGGCGCTCACCAAGGTGCTCGGCACCCAGCTGCTGGCCGACGCGTCGACGTTCGTCAACGCCATGGACACCGTGTTCGGCGGCTTCCGGGAGCGGGCTGAGCGCACCTACGCGCTGCTGCAGCAGCCGGGGACGGCGTTCCTGGTGGTCGCGGCACCCGAGCCGGACGCCCTGCGGGAGGCCGCGTTCTTCGTCGAGCGGCTCGAGCAGGACGCCATGCCGCTGTCCGGGCTGGTGCTCAACCGGGTGCACGAGACCCCGGCGCCCGGGCTGTCCGCCGAGCACGCCCTGGCCGCGGCCGAGGAGCTGGCCGGGGACAAGACGCACACGCTCACCGCGGGCCTGCTGCGGGTGCACGCGGACCGCATGCAGCGCATCGCGCGCGAGCGGCGTCTGGTCGAGCGGTTCACCGCGGCGTTCCCCAAGGTGCCGGTGGCCACGGCGCGAGCACAGGCCGCCGACGTCCATGACCTGGACGGGCTGCGCCTGGTCGGCGCCGACCTCGCCGGCGCGCGCTGAGCGGTCAGCCGGCGGCGCGAGCCCCGTCCGACAGCAGCCCCGGCTGGCCCTCGTAGGAGTTCCGCGCGGTCTCCAGCAGCTCCCGCCACGACGTCACGTTCGGACGCCGTCGCAGCAGCGCCCGGCGCTCCCGCTCGGTCATGCCGCCCCAGACGCCGAACTCGATCCGGTTGTCCAGGGAGTCGGCGAGGCACTCGGTGCGCACCGGGCAGCCCAGGCAGACCGCTTTGGCCCGGTTCTGCGCGGCCCCTTGGACGAACAGGGTGTCGGGATCGGTGCCGCGGCATGCCGCGCGGGACGTCCAGTCAGTGGTCCAGGCCATGAGTCGGAAGGTACGGAATCGGACGGATGGGGCGACAGGTCCGAATGGCCCAATCTGAGGTGGTCCGTCAGGACTATGGACATCGCCGCTCGTGCCCCATCTGTTATCTCCCGTCACACGCCGACGGCCGGCGCAACCGACGTCAGCACGTACTCTGGTGGGCATGGTCCGTCCGCGGCCGGCCGACGACAGCGGCGTGGTCACCCCGTTGGCGATGCTCCTGGTCGTCAGCCTCGTTGCTGGCGTGCTCGCGGCCGGACTGGCGCTGCCAGTCGTGGGGGCCGCCGGAGCGATCGCCCGCAACTCCGCACAGTCGTTCGACACCTTGCCCAGCGACCTGCAGACCCCGCCGCTGCCGCAGACCTCGACGATCCTGGCCGCCGACGGCTCGGTGATCGCGCGCATCTACAGCGAGAACCGGATCGTCGTCCCGCTCTCGTCGATCGCCCCGGTCATGCAGAAGGCCATCGTGGCCATCGAGGACTCCCGGTTCTACGAGCACGGCGGCGTGGACATTCACGGGGCGCTGCGCGCGCTGGCCGCGAACCTGCAGTCCGGCTCGGTCCAGGAGGGCGCCTCCACGCTGACCATGCAGTACGTCCGCAACGTGCTCGTGGTCTCGGCCCAGACCGACGCCGAGCGGGCCGCCGCCAGGGCCGTGAACACCGGCCGCAAGCTGCGTGAGATGCGGCTGGCGATCGGCCTGGAGAAGAAGTGGAGCAAGGCGCAGATCCTCGAGGGCTACCTCAACATCGCCTACTTCGGCGCCGGCGCCTACGGCACGGAGGCGGCCGCCCGCCGCTACTTCTCCACGTCCGCGGACAAGCTCACCCTGTCGGAGGCGGCCACGCTGGCCGGCATCGTGCAGCAGCCGGTCGCCTTCGACCCACTGCTGGACCCGGCCGCCGCGCAGCAGCGCCGTGACGTCGTCCTGGACCGCATGCTGCAGCTGGGCGACATCACCCAGGCGGAGCGCGACGCCGCCGCCGCGATTCCGATGGCCAAGATGCTCAAGCCTCGGCAGGTCGCCAACGGCTGCTCCACGTCGGGGGCGCCGTTCTTCTGCGACTACGTCATGCACGTCCTGCTCAACGACCCGGCGTTCGGCAAGACGGCTGACGACCGCAAGGCGCTGATCGAGCAGGGCGGGCTGACCATTCGGACCGCCTTGGACGTCAAGGCCCAGTCGGCTGCCCAGGCCTCGGTCGAGAGGTACATCCCGTACAACGACCCGAGCGGCAAGGCCGCGTCCCTGGCCATGGTGGAGCCAGGCACGGGCAACATCAAGGCGATGGCCGAGAACCGGCGCTGGGGGGTCAGCGGGGTCGGCTACACGACGTACAACTACGCGGTCGACAGCGCCGAGGGCGGCACCGTGGGGATGCAGGCCGGGTCGACGTTCAAGGCGTTCACGCTGGCGGCGGCCCTCGAGCAGGGCATCCCGCTCAACGAGCCGATCGCTGCCCCCCAGACCAAGACGTTCACCGGGTTCACCGACTGCAACGGCAACAAGTTCGCCCCCTACACGCTGAGCAACTCGACCGGGGCCGGCACGTTCAACCTGCGCACCGGCACGGCGCTGTCCATCAACACCTTCTTCGTCGAGGTGGAGCGCCGCACCGGCATCTGCCGGCCGGTCGAGATCGCCGAGGCGCTCGGGGTCCATTCGGGCGCCGGCAAGCCGCTGCAGCGGGTGCCCTCGTTCACCCTCGGCGTCGACAACGTCACGCCGCTGACGATGGCCGAGGCCTACGCCACCTTCGCGGCCCACGGCAAGCACTGCGAGTCCCGAGCGATCGTCTCGGTGACCGACCGCAACGGCAAGCAGCTGGCGGTCCCGTCGGTGCGCTGCAGCCAGGTGCTCGACCCGGCCATCGCCGACGGCGTCACCTCGATCCTCGCGGGCGTCATCGACGGCCCGATCGGCGGTCGGACCGGCCAGCCGATGAGCCTGGGCCGGCCGGCCGCCGGCAAGACCGGGACGACGGACAGCAACTCCGCCGTGTGGTTCGTCGGGTTCGTGCCGCAGCTGTCCACCGCGGTCTGGGCCGGCGACCCGCGCGGCGGCTTCGGCCACCCGATGCAGAACGTCACGATCAACGGCCACTTCTACCCGCAGGTCTACGGCAAGTCCATCCCCGGGCCGATCTGGCGCGAGACGATGCAGGCCGCCCTCAAGGACGTGCCGGTGATCCGGTTCCCGGCGCTCGACCCGACGGTCATCCGGGGGATCACCGTCACCGTTCCGTCGCTGGCCGGGCTGACCCCCACCCAGGCGGCCGCCAAGCTCAGCGCACGGGGGCTGAGCTCGGTCGTCGTGCCCACCCAGGTCAACTCGACGTACCCGGTCGGCACGATCGACCACACCGACCCCGCAGCCGGCCGGTCGGTGTCCCCGGGGACCCCGATCTCGCTCTACCTGAGCAACGGGTCGCCGCCACCACCAACCACCGCACCGACCGCTTCCGCGGGCCCATCCGGCGGCACGGCAGGCCCGGCGCCGTCCACCGGACCGCCCGTCGTCCCCACGCCCAGCCCGAAGCCGACGAAGCACTAGTCGGCGGCGAGCGCCGCCCGGACCCGGGCGGCCACCGCGGCGCCGTCGGCGCGCCCGGCCACCTGGGGCTGGAGCGCCTTCATGACCTGGCCCATGGCCTTGGGCCCGGTGGCACCGGCTGTGGCCACCGCCGCGACGGCGGCGGCCACCAGCGCCTCCAGCTCGGCGTCGGACATCGCCGCGGGCAGGTACCCCTCGACCACCGCGAGTTCGGCCCGCTCCCGTTGCGCCAGCTCCGGCCGGCCGGCCCCGTCGTAGGCCTCGGCGGCCTCCCGGCGCTTCTTCGCCTCGCGTTGCAGGGCGCCGACCACCTCGGCGTCGCTCAGCTCTTTGGCGGTGTTGCCCGCGACCTCGGCGTTGGTCACGGCGGTCAGCGCCATCCGCAGGGTGGCGGTGGTCAGCTCGTCCCGGGCCCGCATAGCGTCGGTCAGGTCGGCGTGCAGGCGGTTCTTCAGCTCGCTCACCCTCCGAGCATGACAGGTCGACCGTCGCGGCCGATCCGCCCGTGCCATGCCACCATGGCCCGATGCATCCGATCACCCGTGTCGCCGCCGGTGCGACCGCCGCAGGGCTGGCCTGCATCGCCTACGGTGCCGGGTACGAGGTCCGTGCCTTCCGGCTGCGCCGGGAGGCCGTCCCGGTGCTGCCCCCGGGCCAGGCCCCCATCCGGGTGCTGCAGCTCACCGACCTGCACCTGACCCCCGGCCAGCACAAGAAGCAGCGCTGGGTCCGCGCGCTCGCCGCACTCGAGCCGGACTTGGTCATCGACACGGGGGACAACCTGGCCCATCCGGACGCCGTAGCACCCCTGGTCGACGCGCTCGGCCCGCTGCTGGAGCGCCCGGGGGCGTTCGTGCTCGGCTCGAACGACTACTACGGACCGACCCTGAAGAACCCGGCACGGTACCTGCTGGCCAGCGACGCCACCCGCCGGCACGGGCCGGACCTGCCGTGGCGCGACCTGACCGACTCGCTCCGCTCGGCCGGGTGGGCCGACCTGTCCAACGCCAGGGCCCGGGTCAAGCTGGACGACGGCCGCGAGATCGAGCTGGTCGGCGTGGACGACCCGCACATCGACCGGGACCGCTACGACGAGGTCGCCGGGCCGGCGGCGCCGGACGCCGACGTCAGCCTGGGCGTCGTCCACGCGCCCTACCACCGCGTGGTCGACGCCATGGCCGCCGACGGGCTGCCGCTCGTGATCGCCGGGCACACCCACGGCGGGCAGCTGTGCGTGCCGTTCTACGGGGCTCTGGTCTCCAACTGCGACCTGTCGCCGCGGCGGGCCAAGGGGCTCTCGAAGCACACCGAGGGCACCCTGCTGCACGTCTGCGCCGGGCTCGGCACCTCCCCCACGGCCCCGATCCGGTTCGCCTGCCCGCCCGAGGCGGCGCTGCTCACCCTGGTCGCCCGGGGCGAGCAGGGGTAGCCCGTTTGGGGTGCCGCCGCGGCTCGGCTATCCTGCTCGGGCACTTCGGGGTGTGGCGCAGCTTGGTAGCGCGCTTCGTTCGGGACGAAGAGGTCGCAGGTTCAAATCCTGTCACCCCGACTGGCATGACGAGGTCCCGGGACCGTCGGTGACGACGGCCCGGGACCTCTGCACATCGGCGTCGGTCAGCCGGCGACGGGGGCCAGCAGCGGGATCGGGTCTGGCTCGCGCTCGCGCAGCCAGCTGGTGACCGTGTGGTGCATCGCCGGGAAGAAGGCGATCTCCCCGCAGACCCACAAGATCGCCCCCGCGATCTGCTGGTCGGCCGCCTGCTGGGCCAGCGTGTGCCCCTCGGCGTACCAGGGGTAGAGGTCCTTGGTGAACATGACCAGGGTCATCGCAACGACGACCATGACGCCGTTGGTGGAGATCAGCGCGGCCAGCCGGCGCGGACCGTCCAGGACCGGGCGCATCGGGTACGAACCGAAGATCTGCAACCACAGCGCGACCGCCAGGCCGAAGAAGCTGCCGTGCTCGAGCCAGATGTGCACGCTGCTGACCCGGGCCGCCAGGTCGAACGGCCCGGGGAAGTGCCAGAACAGCATCGCCGCGTTGAACAGCACGATCGAGGTCCAGGGGCGAGCCAGGACCTGGCGGACCCACGCGAGCGCCCGGCCGACCGGGCCGACCGGGCGGCCCGGACGCGTCCGCTGGGCGAGTCGGCCGAACCCGCCGCGGACCGGGCGGGGCAGCCCGCGCAGCAGCGGCAGCCAGGGGGCGCCGAGGACGATGAGCGGGGCGGCGACGAACGACAGCAGGATGTGCTGGACGACGTGTGCGGTCAGGTAGTCGTCCGCCCAGTAGTCGATCGGCGAGACGATGGCGAGCAGCAGCGCGGCCAGCCCCAGGTAGAACAGCGCGGCCTGCCCGACCCACGGCCTGGTGGGTCGTCCGGCGCGCCGGACGGCGTGCAGCCTCAGCCGCAGCCCGCGCTGGTGGATACCGACGACGACCGCCATGACGACGACCACCGGGTCGAAAGACCAGTGCTCGAACAGCACGCTCACGACTCGCCTCCCACGCCCAGCTGGGCAACCCACTCCGGCAACGTGACCGGGGCGAACGACTGACCGGACGCGGACACCGACCACAGCCGGGCCGCCGTCCCCTCCCCGGTGACGGCGTAGCCGGTGTCCGCTCCGGTGATCGCCAGGTCCGTCACCGGACCCGGTGCCGTTCCTTCGTCCCGCCAGGCCTGCCCGCCGTTGGTGGAGGCGAGCAGCCGCGCCGCCGACCCGTCCGGCACGGCCAGCCAGACCCGGCCGGCGGAGCAGGCCCAGACCGGGTCGCCCGCGGGCAGCGCGACGGGGGCGCCGGTCCGCCAGCTGGTGCCGCCGTCCACCGTCCGCTCGACGACCGCCGTGCCGGGGCCGCCGGACGACGGCCTGGTCGTGACCAGGTCGACCAGGTCACCACCCGTCCCGCAGGGCGCGGACGCCGCCTCCTGCAGCGCAGCCGCCGTCCCCTGCGGTGCCGCCAGCGGGACCGGCCGCCAGCCGCCGGCCCCCTGCCGGAACAGCACGGTCTGGCCCGCCGGAGCGGTTCCGGACAGCCAGCCTTGCGTCGCGTCCGTCCAGCGCACGCCGGTGAGCCGCAGCCGCTGCGAGGGGTCCAGGCTCGACGCCGACGCGGCGACCTGCCACGGGCCCTCGGCAGCCATGGCGGTCACCAGCTCGGTCGAGGAACCGGAGCCAAGCAGCGCCCACAGGGCCTTCCCCTGGAATGCAACCGCCTCCGGACGGTCGGTGAGCACGCCCGGCAGCTGGCCGCCGGACCACCCGGTGGGGGTCCCGTCCCCGAGCAGGACGGGGGACACACTGAGCGCACCGGTGGGCAGGACGCCGACCAGCACGTGGTGGGACCCGGACCGGGCCAGCAGCAGCCCGCCGTCCGTCGGCACCGCCGGCGGGGTGGCGTTGGTGACCGTGCGGAAGCCGTCGGTGGTCGCCAGCAGCACCGACACCGAGCCGCTGCGCCACACCAGCAGCCCGCTGTCCGGACCGGCCATGACCAGCTGGGGCTGCAGGCGGGGCGGGCTCGAGGCGGCGACCGAGGTGCTGCTGGCCGCGGTGCCGGCGCCGCAGCCGGCCAGCGCCGTCGCCACCGTCAGCGCCCCCGCCGCCCGGACCAGGCCGCTGGTCACGGGGCCCTCGTCTCGATCGCTCGGGTCATCAGGTCGACGTACCCCGTCGTCAGGTCCGGCTGGGCGCTGTCGTCCATCGAGCTGACCTCGCGGCCCGCCGCGTCGACGAAGTAGACCACCTGCGAGTGGGCCTCCATGCCGACTGACTGCAGGCTGACGGTGATGCCGTACGAGCGCAGCACTGGCGTCAGCTGGGCCAGCGAGCCGGTGACGAAGTGCCAGGACGGCATCGCCGACAGCCCGTGCTCGCGGGTGAAGGTCTGCACGTCGGGCACGCCGTGGAAGACCGGGTTGGCGTCCACCGCCACGACCTGGACGTGCTCGGCACGAGCTCCCGCGGCCCGGACCGCGGCCGCCAGCTGGTTGGCGATGAGCGGGCAGTTGTCCGAGCAGACCGGGTCGAGGAACGTGAGCAGCACCAGGTTCCCGCGCAGCTTCGACAGGGTGAGCCGGGCCCCGTTCTGGTCGGTGAGCGTGAAGTCGGGGGCGGCCCGACCGTCCAGCTGCCGGACGCCGCCGTCGTCCGCCACCGCCGCCTGCGCGTCGGCCGGGCCGAACAGGCCCAGGGCCAGCACGGCGGGCACGACGAGCACGGCCGCGACCCCGGCGCCCCAGGCGGCCCCGCCCAGCACCCGGCGACGGGGGGCAACCGGGGCGCGCTCCGGCTCGGTGTGCGTGGCCTCCGCCCAGCCGGGCCACGCGGCCACCAGCATCGCCGCGAGCGGCACGGCGCTGTTGGGGTCGGTCCCGGTCCCGCCGAGGACGCCGAAGTCCTGGCCGAACCACCAAGTCGCCAGCAGGACTGCCAGCCCGGACGGGACGAACAGCCAGGCCGCCCGGCCCGAGACCAGCCCGGCACCGACCACCGCCAAAACGACGAGCAGCACCGAACCGACCGCGACCGGGTGGGCGGCGGAGACGAGGGCGAGGGCGCTCAGCGGTCGCCGCAGCAGCGCCGGCTGCGGCGTGGTGGAGGCGTCCCGGAAGATGGCGGACAGGCCGTCGGAGGCCGACCAGGCTCCCTCCCACGGCAGCGCCTGCAGCACCGCCCCCAGCAGCATGGTGACGCCGACGGCCCAGCGGGCCAGGGACGCCGCCGGACGGCGGCCCGACCACCACGACCACGGTGCCAGCAGCAGCCCCGAGGCGACGGCATAGAAGACCGCAGCGCCGGGCACACCGGTCAGCCAGCTGGCCCCGGGGACCAAGAGCCCACCGAGCCCCTCGCCGGCCACCCAGACGACCACGCTCCAGCCCAAGGAAGCCCACAGCGCCGTCCTGGCGAAACGCCCCGAGCCGCCGGCCAGGACCAGCACCCCCAGCCCGACCTGCACCCAGACCGTGACGGCGTCCGCGCCGACCGGGTGGTGGGACCAGGCGCGCACCAGGGGGGCGACCAGCTGGGTGAGCCAGGACGGCTGCCCGGCCATCGCCGGGTCGACCATCGTGGGCAGGAACCCGGACGGCATCGCCGGTTGGGCCTGCAGCAGCCCGTCCAGCACCCACAGCGACCCCAGGGCGACGCGCAGGAAGCGGCGCGCCCCGGACTCCGTCGGCAGAGCCGGGCCGGAGGGATCCGCTGCCCTTCGCCGCTGGACGACGGCGTACGCGAGCGCGCCGAGCACCGCAAAGGCGAGGACCACGGCAGCCTGGCCGGCCAGCGCCGTCACTAGCGCCCCGCCGAGCGCGCCCGGCTGTCCACCGGTCGGCATCAGCGACCACCCCCGCGAACAGTGCCGCAACCACGCGGCCGGGGGGTACCCTCCGCTGCGTGAGTTCGACCACTGACGTTGAGTCCGCTGCCCCCGCACCCTCCGAACCGGGGCGCACGGCCCGGCTGAGCGCCTGGGCCAAGGCGCATCCCCGATGGGCCATCGCCGGGGTGACCGTGGTCGCGCTGGGCGCCGCCGCGGTCGCCGACTGGCCGCACCAGGCCACCCAGGGCCAGCTGCAGGGCGACCTGCAGTCCTATGTGACACAGCTGCGCGGCGACGTCCTGTCCTGCGGCGTCGAGGTCGAGGAGACGCTGAGCGCCTACAACCAGATCATGGCCGGGGTCTCCACCGACCGGAACACCGCGATCGGCATCGGGGACCGGGCCGCTCTGGACTGCACGCCGGCCGGCAACGCCAAGATCCTGGACCTGGCCGCCGCCCAGCCGCCGCGCTCGGTGGCGCGCTACCACCTCGAGCTCGGGGCCGCGCAGCTGTACGGCTGGGCCTCCTCCGACGCGGTCGACGCGATGCAGGACGTTCACCAGCTGCTCCTTTCCCCCGGGGATCCCGCCCGGCTGGCCGACCTCAAGCAGCGGCTCGGGGACATGCAGCAGCGGGCGGCCTCCGCCCAGGGCATCTTCGACAAGGCGGCCACCGCGCTGGGTGCGCCGTCGGAGTCGCTCAGCCTGGACGCGGTACGCCCGGGGGTCCTGGTCGGCTGACGCCGGCCGGTCAGCGGCGGGACCGCTGAAAGAACCCCCAGATCAGCACCCCGACGAACAGCACCACCGGGAACACCCAGGTCAGCACGTCCCCAGTGGGATTGGCCGCTGCGATTACGTTCATGGACAGCCTCCGAGATCATCGCGAGCGGTCAGCTCAGCACCGAGAACAGCACGTAGAGGACGATGGACAGCAGGGCGAGGAACCCGACGAACAGGCGGGAGCCCTCGAGTGAGCCGTTGAACGCCACCCCCTCGACACTGTCCGCGTTCTCCCCGACCGGGGCGGTCACCCAGCGCACCCGCAGCGAGCGGGCCAGCAGGGTCTCCACCCAGTACGCACCGATGAGCAGCCAGACGGCGAACAGCGGCATCACGGCGACGTAGACCGAAGCGAACCCGGAGGCACCGGGAAAGAACGGCAGCCGGCGCATCCCCCACAGCTGGATGCCGGCCGCCAGCACCAGGGTGCCGGCCGCGACCCCCGCAGCCACCCGCCAGTCGGTCCCGGTGCTCGGCTCGCGCAGCAGCCGCCGCGTGCTCAGCAGATACAGGACGGCCCCGACCAGGGTCAGCACGAGCACCGGAACCGAGATGAAGCCCGACGGCGTCTGCCCGGCCGCGCGCCACAGCCCGTTGCCGTTCAGTGAGCGCAGGTAGAAGTAGGCGAACACCCCACCGCCGAAGGCCATCGCGGACACTGCCACGAACAGCCGCGAGCCGGTCCAGTAGGCCCCCAGGGTCGCCTTCCGCTCGTGCGCCGCCGTATCGACGACGGCGATCTCCTCGGCGCTGCTTCGCAGGTCGCTCATCGGGTCTCGGCTCCTTCGGCCACGGTCGCGGAGGTTGCGGAGAACACGGCCATCGGACCGGCTCCGGTTCCGTACTCGTAGGGCCCGGACACGACCAACGGAACGGTCCGGAAGTTGTCCACCGGCGGTGGCGTCGGGGTCATCCACTCGAGGCCCCTCGACTGCCAGGGGTTCTCCTCGATCGGCTTCTTGTCGTCGATGATCAACGACTTGAGCAGGTTGTAGACGAACACCAGGAGGGACAGCCCGAGGGCGAACGCCGAGATCGAGACCCAGACGTTGAGCCCCTGCAGCGCTTGGGCGTACTGGAACACGCGCCGCGGCATGCCCAGCTGGCCGACCGCGAACAGCGGCAGGAACGTCGAGTTGAACGCGATGAACATCAGCCAGAAGTGCCACTTGCCGATCCGGTCGCTCAGCCGCCGACCCAGCATCTTGGGCACCCAGTAGTAGATGCCCGCGATGAAGAAGAAGATGTACCCACCCATGATCGTGTAGTGGAAGTGCGCCATCACGAAGAAGCTGCCGTGGGCCACCCCGTCGGCCGGCACGTCCGACAGGAACACCCCGGAGATGCCGCCCAGCAGGAAGTTGAACAGCCCACCGAGGATGAACAGCATCGGCACCGTGATCCGCAGCTTGGCCCGCCACATCGTGCCGATCGCGACCAGGTAGATGATGCCGGTCGGGATCGAGATCAGCTCAGTGGTGAACATGACGACGGGGCGCATGTCCGGGTTGATCCCGCTGTCGAACAGGTGGTGCTGCCAGACGAAGAAGCTGAGCACGCCGACGCCGACCATGCCGGCGACAGCCGTCTTGTAGGCGAAGGCCGGCTTGCGGGCGAACACCGGGAGCAGCTCCAGCGCGATGCCGAACCCGGGCAGCGCGAGGATATACACCTCCGGGTGGCCGAAGAACCAGTAGAGGTTCTGCCACAGGTACGAGCTGCCGCCGTGGTTGACGTCGAACAACGCGGTCTGCACGGTGCGGTCCATCAAGGACATGTACGTCGCCGCCACCAAGACCGGCGCCGCGAGGACCATGAGCATCGAGGTGATGGTCATGGCCCACACGAACAGCGGCACCCTGCTGTACGTCATACCGGGCGCCCGGTAGTTCACCATCGTGGCCACGATGTTGAACCCGGCCAGCACCATGGAGGTACCCATGAGGCCGAACGCGACGAGGTAGGCGTCCTGGCCCTGCTTGGCCTGGATGGCCAGCGGGGCATAGCCGGTCCAGCCGGTGGGGAACCCGCCCACGATCAGACCCGACACCAGCACCACGAAGGCTGCCGGCGTGATCCAGAAGGACAGCGCCTCAAGCCGAGGGAAGGCCATCCGGCGCGAGCCGATCATCAGCGGGACGAGGTAGTTGCCGAACGGCCCGAGGATGGCCGACGTCATCATCATCATCATCATCGTGCCGTGCTCGCCCACCACCGCGACATACGTCTCGGGGCTGAGCAGGTGCCGCGTGGGCGAGAGCAGCTCGCTGCGCACCGCGAGGGCGAACAATCCGGCCACAAAGAAGTACACGAGCATCGCGGACAGGTACTGCAGGCCCACAACCTTGTGGTCCAGGTTGTACCGGAAGTACCGGCTGAGCCGGCGGTCCTCGTCGTACTTCGGCTCGGGCCGCAGACCGATGATCTTGGCGAGCGGGTAGTTGAGGATCCCCAGTCCGCCCAGCCAGCCGAGCGTCGCGATCAGGTAGCCGAGGGTGAGAGCGAAGTTGTTCTCGCCGTTTCCCACGACCTCCTGGTAGCTCGACGCGATGGCGTTGCCGAGCCAGTGCCCGATGGCGTAGCCCACCGCCCCACCAATGAGCCCGGTGAGCACGTTCGGCCGGCGCCAGAAGGACCTGCCCTTCTCCAGGGCCGGCGCGCTGGAGTCCCCTCCGTCGGAGACGGCCGGTTCGATCGTCTGCTCATCAATCATCGTGGGTCCTCAGCTGGACGGGGACGGGGAGGCGGCGGCCGGGGCCGCGGGAGTGCTGGGCAGCGTCGCGTCCGGCGGCAACGGGTCCTGGCTCGGGTCGTAGTAGCCACCGTCGACCTGCGGCAGGTACGTCGTGGCGTACGGCGGGAGCAGCGGGATGACCTTGGCGTACTTGTCCAGCTGTGCCGCCATCCACACGTTGAAGTCACCCATGCTCACGGCCTTGCCGGTCGAGAACATCGCGCCGTGCAGCGGACCGCAGAGCTCGTCGCACCGGATGTCGAAGTTGCCGGTCCGGCTCACCGTGACGAACGAGATGTTGTTCACGCCCGGGTTGGCGTCGGCCTTCACACCGAGCTGGTAAGCCCAGAACGAGTGGATGACGTCCAGGGACGTGACGTTGAACTGGATCGGCACACCGGTCGGGATCACCAGCTCGGTGGTTTGCACGCCCGAGTACTGCGGGTAGCGGAACGTCCACCGCCACTGCTGGCCGATCACCTGCACCTGGAACAGGGTGCTCTTCGCCTGGTCGTCGGTGTAGCCGGCCGGCGTCCAAATCGGGCTGGCCCCGGAGCCGGTACCGGCGCCCTTAGGGGCGACCAGCTCGTAGGTGCCGAACACGAACAGCGACAACACGATGAACGTGGTCAGTCCGACCCAGACGGCCTGGAAGCGGGCGTGCCCCTTGATCGGCGGACCGTCCGTGTCGTCGCCCGCCGTCCGGCGGAAGTTGACCAGCGCATAGCCGAAGTAGACCCAGATGAACAGGACCACCGGGGTGGCCACGGTCGCGAGGACGGTGTTGTCGAACCGCTGGCCCTCAGCGTTGTCAGCCATGTTGCCCGGTGGCATGTGCGGCCCCCAGACGAAGTACACCATCGGCGTGAGGATCACGGCCAGCACCATCCAGATCAACGCGATCCGGGTGAGGTGCTTCTTGTTCTCGTCGCCGCCGCGGGCCATCAGGCCACCACCTTCAGGATGCCGTTCATGTAGCCAAGGGTCGCCATCGGGCCGCCGAACCCGGCGAGGTACGCGACGCCGCAGGGCACGAAGCACTGCCAGGTGTACGTCCCTGCGCCCTGGGTCGTGAACGTGAATGTGACCGTGTTGTGGTCGAAGGACTTGGCACACGGCGCGACGCTGCACATGTTGGTGGAATCGTCCGGGATTCCCGGGAGGGGGACGCTGATCCCCAGCTCCGGGATGGTGAAGGTGTGCCCGATCACGTCCGTCCACAGACCGTAAGGCTGACCGTTGTTGGCGGCATCGGTGATCCCGAGGACTTGGTTCATGAGCGGGTTCCGGAGGGAGGACCCCGTGTCGTACTGCTGGATCGTCATGTGCACCTTGGTGTGCGCAGGCACTTGCAGGACCGTCGAGTGCGTCCAGCTGCCGTCCGGCTGTTGGATCAGGTAGGAGACCCACTCCGGGTGCGGCCCGGTCCCGATGGTGCCGACCGTCTGCATGGTCACGTTGACCTCGCCGGGCGTGGTCGTCGCCGCCTGCACCGTTGGCGGATAGCCAATCAGCCAGGTGAACGTCCAGATCACCAGGGCGAGCAGCAGGGCCAACGGCACCAGGACACCAATGGTCTTCTGCGCTTTGGTCACGCCGACCTCCTCATGGACGACCGCGGCCAGGCGGCCGGGGTCCGTTGCGCGTTCACAGCCAGCCCCGCAGCACGACGTCGAGCGCGACGGCCGCGAACAGCAGGCTCAGGTACGTGATGGACCAGTGGAACAACCGGTTCGGGGATCCGGCCCCCCCCTCGCGCACGGCGCGCAGCAGGTGGTGTGCCTCGCGCAGGAACACCCCGCCGAGCACCAGCGCGGAGCCCCCGTAGACCAGGCCCATGCCGGCGACCGGCCACAGCAGCAGCGAGGTGCCGACCATGACCCAGGAGTAGACGGCGATGCGCCGCGCGACCACCACGTCGTCGGCGACGACCGGGAGCATGGGCACCCCGGCCGCTGCGTAGTCGGCCCGGAACCTCATGGCCAGCGCCCAGAAGTGTGGCGGCGTCCAGAAGAAGACGATCGCGAAGAGCACCAGGGGCGCCCAGGCCAGGTGCCCGGTGACCGCGGACCAGCCGATCAGCGTCGGCATGCACCCGGCCGCCCCACCCCAGACGATGTTCGAAGCGGTCCGCCGCTTGAGCACCATCGTGTAGACGACCACGTAGAACGCGATAGCGGCGAGCGTCAGCCACGCCGTCAGCCCGTTGGTGGTGGCCCACAGGCCCAGGACGGCGGTCACCCCCAGGACGAAGCCGAAGACGAGCGCACCCCGAGGGCTGACGACGGACCCGTTCAGCGGTCGGTCGGCGGTGCGCGACATCACGGCGTCGATGTCGCGGTCGAGGTAGCAGTTGAGCGAGTTGGCGCTGCCGGCGGCGAGGGTGCCACCGACGAGCGTGGCGACGGCCACGCCGAGGCCGGGAACCCCCTGGGCCGCGAGCACCATGGAGGGGACGGTGGTCACCAGCAGCAGCTCGATGATCCGCGGCTTGGTGAGCGCCACGTAGCCGGCAACGGTGGCCGACATCGCCGACAGCCGAGTGCTGCCGGGCGTGCTTACAGCTTGCGCAAAGGTCACGCGTCTACTCCCGAGGTGACTGCCAGTGGGTGGCGGCAGGTGGTGCACAGACTGAACCTGACGGACGCCTGTACGCAAGGCGAAACGCGAAGGAACCTGTCTTTGAGGTACTAATGGCCCTTGACAGGAGATCGTTTTCAGGGCATGGGCCCTGAATGTCCAGTTTTTGTTCGCAGGGCGCGCGCTGCTCCGTACCGAGGGACGTTGGGACGGCGTCACCAGGGTGTGCGCTGAGCGGTCGCAGTGTGCGCTGAGCGGTCAGGACGACGACTGCACCTTGGCCAGCAGCGCGGTCATCCCAGCCGCAGTGGTGGGTCCGATGACCCGGGCGGCGACCCTGCCCTGTTGGTCGATCACCAGGCTGCTCGGCACGGCCGGCGGCAGCATCCGCAGCGACGCCAGCAACCGCCCCTGCGGGTCGACCAGGTTGGGATAGGACGAGCCGATCTTGGCCAGGAACGCGGTGGCCGCGGCGTCCTCGTCGTTCTCGTCGATCCCGACGAACCGGACCCCTTGCGCGGCCGTGCTGCGTGCGACTGCGGCCAACGCCGGGGACTCCTCCTTGCACGGTTCGCACCAGGAGGCCCAGACATTGAGCACCACCACATGCCCCCGCAGGCTGGCCACGTCCAGAGTCCCGCCACCCAGCGCCGCCCCGGACAGCGCCGGGAGCGACGGGCGGCTGCCCACGGCGAACACTGTGGTGCCCACCGTGTTGATGCCGGAGGGGTCCGCGGCCTTCGGCGTCGACGCGCCCGGGGCGGCACAGCCGCCCACCAGGAGCGCCGCGACGGCCAGGCCCGTGGCGAGAGGGGCGCGGCGCGGGCCTGCAAGAGACAGCCGGCGAACCATCGGCGCAGGCTAACACCGGGCCCGGCACGGGCTACGCTGCGCCGATGACCGTCGGTCGGCTGCTCCTCACCCGGCGATGGGTGGGCCTCACCCTGCTCGCCCTCGTCTTCTTCCTCGCCTTCGGCTGGCTCGGCGACTGGCAGCTGGGCCGAAGCTACCGCGCCTCGGACGGCTACAGCCAGGAGCCGGCCGCCGCGCCGCTGGACTCCCTGGACCCGCACGGCTCGGTGCTGGCCGGCAGCGCGGTCGGGCGGCTGGCCACCATGTCCGGGCAGTACGATGCGGCGCACCAGCTGCTGGTCCCAGGCAAGGTCCTCGACGGGTCACCGGTGTCCTGGGTGGTGACGCCGCTGCGGCTGTCCGACGGGTCGACCGTCGAGGTCGTGCGCGGCTGGGCCGCCCACGACGAGGCCGGGCTGACCGCTCCGCCGTCCGGCACGGTCCAGGTGGTGGGCCGGCTGCAGCCGGCCGACCCGACCGTCGCCACGAGGGCGTCGGACCGTTCCGGCTACCTCGTCCGGACCGCCCAGACACCCCCCGACCCGCTGTCCCTTCAGCCGGTACCCAGCCAGCCGGTGCAGACGACGAGCGGCGCCAAGGAGTTCCACCTGCAGAACGCGGTCTACACGGTGCAGTGGTGGGTCTTCGCCATCCTGGTGGTCGTGTTCTGGTGGCGGCTGCTGCGCGACGAGCGACGCGACCGCGCCGAACGGGGACTCCGCACGAACGTCATGAGCCCGGCCTGACGCACCGAGGGTCAGCGGGTCAGCCACACCGCCGTGGTCGTGCACCCGACGAGCAGCG
>Ga0208851_1000130_pt1 | contig 32808 bp, 31 predicted proteins | sample NGESurshal092012_FD_184481 | JGI IMG/M metagenome (GOLD analysis project Ga0208851, IMG submission 184481) | Arctic peat soil microbial communities from Barrow, Alaska - NGEE Surface sample 415-2 shallow-092012 (SPAdes) | ecosystem: Environmental > Terrestrial > Soil > Wetlands > Peat ... | reverse complement strand
GGCGGTGGAGGCCTACAAGCGGTACCTCGCGCTGACGCCGCAGGGACCGACCTCGGCGGACGTGCGCGCGGTGGTCCGCGAATTGGACCGGCCAGGCGTGGCGCAGCGGCGCCCCGGGCGATAGAGCCCGATCCGCCCCGATGCGCGTCCTGGGACTCGAGACCTCGTGCGACGAGACGGCGGCTGCGGTGGTGGAGGACGGCCGCCGCGCGCTCTCCGATGTGGTCTCCACCCAGGTGGAGATCCACCGCCGCTGGGGTGGAGTCGTCCCCGAGCTGGCGAGCAGGAACCACGTCGTGCAGGTGCTCCCCGTGGTCGACGAGGCCCTGCGCCGGGCCGGGTGCAGCCTCCAGGACATCGATCTCATCGCGGTGACCCGTGGCCCCGGGCTCCTCGGCGCCCTGCTGGTCGGGGTGCAGCTCGGAAAGTCGCTCTCGGTCGCGACCGGGATCCCGCTCGTCGGCGTGAATCACCTGGAGGGGCATCTGCTCGCGGTGCGCCTCCTCCCGACCCCGCCCGAGCCGCCGTTCCTCGCGCTGGTCGTTTCGGGCGGACACACCAGCCTCTACGCAGTGACGGACTTCGGTCAGTACACGAAGGTGGGCAGCACGCGCGACGATGCCGCCGGCGAGGCCTACGACAAGGTGGCGCGGCTGCTCGGGTTGCCATACCCCGGCGGCCTCCCCATCGACCGGCTCGCCCAGGGCGGAGACCCGCGCGCGATCCGCTTCCCGCGCGCCCTGAACCTCCCCGGCGTGTTCGACTGGAGCTTCAGCGGGCTCAAGACCTCCGTGCGGAACCACCTGCGGGCGCACGGCGTTCCCGCCGGGCAGGCGCTCGCCGATCTCTGTGCCTCCTTCCAGGAGGCGGTCGCGGACTCGCTCTCGGCCAAGCTCGTCGCCGCTGCCCGCGCGCTCGGACAGACCGATGTCGTGCTCTGCGGCGGGGTGGCGGCCAACTCGCGGCTCCGCGGGCTCACGCTCGAGCGCGCCTCCGAGCGCGGTATCCGCGTGCACCTGCCACCGCCCGCGCTCTGCACGGACAACGGGGCGATGATCGCGGTGGCCGGCACCGAGGCCTGGCGCCGGGGCGTGCGCGGCGACCCCAACCCCGTGGTGGACGCGGGCTGGACGCCCTAGAAGGGTCGTCGTGGACTCGCCGAAGCGGATGCTCGAGCAGCACGGGCTCAGGCCGAAGCACGCCTGGGGGCAGAACTTCCTCGACGACGCAGCGGTGCTGGCGGACATCGTCCACGCGGCCAGGCTGGGGCCGGACTCCGTCGTGGTCGAGCTGGGCGCCGGCCTGGGGCATCTGACCACGGCGCTGCTCGAGACCGGGGCGAAGGTCGTGGCCGTGGAGCGCGACCGGGAGATGGTCCCGCTGCTCGAGGAGCTGAAGCACCCCCGGCTCACCGTGCTCGCCGCGAACGCCGCCCGGCTTGACCTCGCGTCGGGGGCCGGGACGCGGCCACTCACCCTGGTGGGGAATCTGCCCTACCACCTCACCTCGTCCATCCTCTTCGCGGCGCTGGAGCAGCACCGTGACCTCCTCCGATGCGTCTTCACCGTCCAGAAGGAGGTCGCCGAGCGCGTGGCGGCCGGGGAGGGGACGCGGGCCGGAGGGCTGCTCACCGTGCTGCTCGGGCTGTGGTTCGACGCCTCCATCGTCCGGATGGTGCCGCGGGCGGCCTTCCATCCGCCGCCGAAGGTGGACTCGGCGGTGCTTCTGCTCGAGCACCGGTCGGTGCCCCGCGCCGAGGTGGGCGATGACGCCTTCTTCCGCAGAGTGGTGAAGGCCGGGTTCTCCCAGCGGCGCAAGACGCTGTCCAACGCGCTCCAGTCCGACCGGGAGCTGGGTGACGCCGGCCGCATCCGCGCGGCGCTGGCCGAGGCAGGCCTCGAGCCCACGCGCCGGGCGGAGACGCTCTTGGTGGCGGACTTCGCGCGGCTGGCCGGGGCGTTGAGGCCTCCCCCCGGGCATGGTTGACTGCCGCCGGCTTGGACCAGCGCTACATCGCCGTCGAGGGGCCGATCGGCGTGGGGAAGACCAGCCTGGCGCGGCTCCTCGCCGAGCGCCTGGGCGGGCGACTCGTCCTCGAGGAGGTGGAGGACAACCCCTTCCTGGCCCGCTTCTACCAGGACCGGAGCGCCTGGGCCTTCCAGACCCAGCTCTTCTTCCTCCTCAGCCGGTGGCAGCAGCAGCAGAAGCTGCTCCAGACCGATCTCTTCGCCGCGGCCACGGTGAGCGACTACGTCTTCGCCAAGGACCGCATCTTCGCCACCCTGACGCTGCAGCCCGCGGAGCTCGCCCTGTACGACCGGGTCTACGATGCGCTCGGGCCACGGGTGCCCCAGCCCGACCTGGTCATCTTTCTCCAATCCCGCCTCGAGGTGCTGGTCCAGCGGATCAAGCGCCGGGGCCGGGACTACGAGCGGCACTTCGACGCCGACTACCTGGAAGCCCTGGCCCGCTCGTACAACGACTTCTTCTTCCACTACACGGACACGCCGCTCCTGGTCATCAACACCAGCGACATCGACTTCGTCCACAACGCCGCCGACCTGGACAATCTGGTCTCGGTGGTCCGGAAGATGCGGAAAGGTGTCCACCACTACCTGCCCCTGTCCGCCCGGAAGTAGTTTCCAGTGGCACCGGAGCCATCCGGTGAGGATAGATTGAAGGTCCCCCGGGTCGCCGAGCCGCGAGGCCGGTGAACCGTGCACGGGGGAAAGAAGCGGCAGCGCCACAACCCGCGGTCAAACGGAGGTGAACCCGTGGACAAGGTCACCATCCACACGCTGAAGCGCCTGAAGCAGGCCGGCCAGAAGATCTCCATGGTCACGGCCTACGACGCCACCTTCGCCCGCATCCTCGACGAGGCCGGAGCCGACGTGCTCCTGGTCGGGGACAGCCTGGGCATGGTGGTCCAGGGCAACGAGTCGACGTTGCCCGTCACCATGGACCAGATGGTCTACCACTGCCGTGCGGTGAGCCGCGGAGCGAGGCGGGCGCACGTCGTGGGGGACCTGCCGTTCCTCAGCTACCAGGTCTCGGCGCCGGAGGCGGTGAAGAACGCTGGCCGGCTGCTGGCCGAGGGCGGCGTGAGCAGCGTGAAGCTCGAGGGCGGCGCCGAGTTCGCCGAGGCCATCGAGGCGATCGTCCGCGCCGGCATCCCGGTGATGGGCCACCTCGGCCTCACCCCGCAGTCGGTCCACAAGATGGGCGGCTTCGTGGTGCAGGGGCGGGAGGAGGAGCAGGCCAAGGCCATCTACCGTGACGCCCAGGCACTGGAGCGCGCGGGCTGCTACGCGCTGGTGCTCGAGGGAATCCCGCTGGAGCTGGCGCGGGAGATCACCGCGTCCCTGCGCATCCCCACCATCGGCATCGGCGCGGGCGTGCACTGCGATGGTCAGGTGCTGGTCTGCTACGACCTCTTCGGCTTCAACCCCGACTTCAAGCCCAAGTTCGTCAAGCGCTTCGCCGACGGCTACGGGACCCTGCGCGGCGCGGCCGAGACCTTCTTCGCCGACGTCAAGCGCGGGGCGTTCCCGGACGACGAGCACTCGTTCACCAGCAAGACGCTGCGGGTGTTGCAGGGACAGCGCCCCGCCGCGACTGCGCCCTCGGCCGAGGCGGAGAAGATCGGCCCGGTGTACGGCGTCCCGGTCTGATGCGCGTCGTCCGCACCCCGGCCGAGCTCACCGAGTGGACGGAGACGGCCCGTGGCCAGGGCCGCAGGGTGGGGCTCGTGCCGACGATGGGCTTCCTCCATGACGGTCACCTGAGCCTGATGGTTGCCTCGCGGGAGCGCGCCGACGTCACGGCGGTGAGCATCTTCGTGAATCCCACCCAGTTCGGGCCCACCGAGGACCTGGCGTGCTACCCCCGCGACCTCGAGGGAGATCTGGAGAAGTGCCGCGAGGCGAAGGTGGACGCGGTGTTCGCGCCCGAGGCGGGTGGGATGTACCCCCCAGGTCACCGGACCTTCGTCGAGGTGACGGGGCTTCAAGACGGGCTGTGTGGGGCCCGGCGGCCGGGGCATTTCCGCGGCGTGGCCACGGTCGTCACGCAGCTCTTCGCGCTTGCCCGCCCTCACGTGGCCGTCTTCGGGGAGAAGGACTGGCAACAGCTGCAAGTCATCCGGCGACTCGCCGTGGACCTGCACCTCGGCGTCGACGTGGTGGGTATGCCGATCATCCGGGAGGCGGATGGGCTCGCCATGAGCTCGCGCAACGCGTACCTCTCGCCGACCGAGCGCACCCGGGCGCTGGCGCTGAGCCGGGGGCTGCAGGCGGCGCGGTCTCGCTGGGCAGCCGGGGAGCGTGGTGCCGAGGCGCTCCGCGAGGCCGTCCAAGCAGAGCTCCGGGCCGCCGAGGTACGGGAGGACTACGTCGAGCTGGTCACGCCCGACTCTCTCGAGGACCTCCAGCGGGCGGACCGGGCCGACGCCCGCCTCCTCGTCGCAGGCTTCGTCGGCAGGACCCGCCTCATCGACAACACGGCCATCGGCTGCTAGGGGGCGCCCCCCATGGCGCAGAAGGAAGCCCCGGGCGAGCTGGTCGTCGCCACGAACAGGAAGGCGCGGGCGGCCTACACCGTCGAGGACACGGTCGAGGCCGGGCTGTCCCTGCTCGGCAGCGAGGTGAAGAGCCTCCGCGCCGGCGCGGTCCAGATGGCCGACGCCTTCGCCCAGCCCAGGAAGGGTGAGCTGTACCTTCACTCGCTGCGCATCGCCCCTTACGGGGCCGCCGCGGCGTTCCCCCACGACCCGATCCGACCACGGAAGCTGCTCCTCCATCGGGCCGAGCTGGACCGGTGGGAGGCCAAGGTGCGTGAACGGGGTTATTCCATCGTCCCGCTCGTGCTTTACTTCAAGAAGGGAAAGGCCAAGGTCCAGCTGGGGCTGGTCCGGGGAAAGACGCACGAGGATCGCCGCGAGGACATCAAGGAGCGCGATACTCGACGAGAAATGGATCGCGCCCTCCGGCGCCGTTAGAGCCCGGACACGGACGAGGGATGGACGACCGAGCCTCCGAGAAGAAGGACCGCCTGCTTGCCGCCCTGGACCGAGGGATGGTCATGGTCCACCTGGACGCGCGGCGACCCGGAGTGCTGGTCCCGCAGGAATTGCGCTCCGAGTCTCACCTACGCCTGCATCTCAGTTACAGGTTCAAGCCGCCTTGCTGTGACCTCGCTGTCGGTGAGTGGGGAATCCGCAGCACGCTCAGCTTCTCGGGAGAGCCCTTCACGGTCGCGGTTCCCTGGAGCGCGCTCTTCGCCATCACCAGCCGGGTGACGCACGAGTTCTGGATGTTCCCCGACGACATGCCCACCGAGCTCACGCAGATTCCACCGCCGAAGCTGCGGGCCGCGGCCGCGGCGCGCCCGTCGCTCGACGCCCGTCCGGTCTCGCTCCGCGAGGTGGACGGCGAGCGAAAGAACGGTGACGCCGAGGGCGAGGCGCCCCGCAGCCGCAGTCACCTGAAGCTCATCAAGTCGTAGGAGCGGTGCCAGCAGGCGGTCAGCGTCTCTGCAGCGTTGCCTGAAGCGTCTCCTGCTTGCCCCCCATGGTGAGTCCCTGCCACGGCTTGTACCCAGCCTTCCGCACCTCGATCCGGAGCGGCTCCTTCGGCCAGACGTTGTCTCCGGCCCAGGGTGTCACGCCGACCTCGGTCCCACCGACCATCACCGTCGCACCGGAGGGTTCGCTGAGCACGAGCAAGGTGGGGGCGGGGGTTCCCACGCGCTTCGGCGGGCCTTCCTCCTTCGGTGAGGACGCCTTCAGGAAATCCAGCGAGAGCTTCGGGAAGGCGGGCAGCTTGCCGCTCGTCGCTCCCCAGGCGGCTGCGACGACGAGGCCCAGCAGCGCCGCGCGCCGGATCCACCGACCCCAGTCGATGTCTGGCGTGGTGAACCGGACCGGCTTGTCGGGCTTCAGCGGCGTGAAGTCGGAGACCGTCGGCGGCGGTGCCCGGTCCGCCAGCTCGATGCGCTCCGCCCGCTGGCGGAGCGGGACCGGAGCGGGTCCGGCGGAGTGCGAGATGACCGTGGGCTCGTAGGCCGGGTCATGGACCAGCGAGTCCTCGTGAAGCGTCGGCACCTCGCTCATGAGGGGGATCGGCTTCGCCGGGCGGACCGCGCCATCGTCTCCCAGCACCTTGCCGGAGAAGATCTGGTCCTCCTCGTCGTCGGGCGTCTGGCTCATGGGTTCAGCTCGGAGCGGGCGCGCGCTCGGTCACCTCGCGCAGCACCGGCCAGGGGAAGATGCCCGTCGCATGCTGGTCGCTGAAGGTGAGGCGCAGCGCGTAGTTCCCCACCGGCGCGACCTCCTGGAGGGTGAGGGTCTCCGGCACCGTCGCCGGATCGAGGGTGCGGGCGTTGGTCCACTCGTCCACGCACGCCGCGCAGGGGCAGGCGAGCCGGAGCGACCGGGCGGTGGCGGCGGTGCGCTTGCCGTCCTCCCAGTGGAGCCGGAGCACCTTCCCGTCGCGGGTCACGTCCATGTGGATGGCCGTTGGCGCCGCCGGCGCCGCGGGCTTCAGCGTGTCCCAGAAGCTCATGCCGCCTCCCATGTCCGCTGGCGGCTCACGATGCAAGGGGGACGGCGCGCGGGGCGAGCGGCGTCTCGGCGAACGCGCCCTTCTTCTCCAGGACGCGGGCGAGCGCGTCGACCACGTCAGGATCCAGCGACACGCCCCGGAGCCGGTTCATGACCTCCATGGCGGCGTCCGCGCCCATGGCCCGCTGGTAGGGCCGCGTGGAGGTGCAGGCGTCCCACGTGTCGGCGCAGGCCACCACCCGGGCGATGAGCGGGATGGCCTGTCCCTTGAGGCCCTCCGGGTACCCGGTGCCGTTCCACTTCTCGTGGTGACTCCGGACCGCGTCGCGCGCCGTGCCGAGAAAGCTGACCGGACCCACGATGGACGCGCCGATGGTCGGGTGCTCGCGCATGACCGACATCTCGTCGGTGGTGAGCTGCGTCTGCTTGCAGAGGATGTTCTCGGCGATGCCGATCTTCCCGATGTCGTGGAGGATGCCCCCATAGCGCAGCTGCTTCACCTCGCGGTCGGTGAGACCCATCTCCCGGCCGATCTCCGTCGCCATGTCCCCGACCCGCTGGCTGTGCCCGCGGGTGTATGCGTCCTTGCTGTCGATGCTGTTGGCCAGCGCCAGGATGGTCTCCAGGTATCCCCGCTCGAGCGACTCGTAGAGCCCACGGTTCTCCTTGTCGTAGGCGAGCAGCTGCTGGCTCATGTAGTTGAAGGTGCTGGCCAGCTCTCCCAGCTCGTTCCGGGTCTGCACCTGCACCTGGGTGCCGAACTTGCCCCTGGCAATCTCCAGCGCAGAGCGGGTGAACCCCTTCAGGGGCCGGGTGAGCCCCCGGGAGAAGACGAGGGCCAGCATCAGCGCCACGCCCACCGCGGCCAGGAGCCCGAGCCCGATGCGCCGCTGCATCAACCGGACCTGGGTGTAGGCCGCGTCCAGGGGCTGCTCGCTGACCACGGCCCACCCCGGCCCGGGGATGATGGCCGAGGCAGCCACGACGCGCCCCTCGCCCTCGCCGAAGTTGCCCACCCAGGTGACCTCACGCTCCGGCGACTCGCTGAGCATCCGCATCGCCGGCGCGACCGCGGGACGGGACGACAGCGCGTCGCCGGGATGGGTGTGCTCCGGCGCTCCGGCGAGGAGCCGCCCCTTGCCGTCCACCACGTACGCCACCCCGGTACTGCCCACGTGCTCCGCCTCGAGTCCCTGCCCCAGGGCGGCAAGCGACAGCTCTGCGGCGACGTACGCGCGGGCCGGGTCTCCCAGCGGGAAGACGAAGGTGAGGCTCGGGGGCCTGCCCGGCAGCAGCGTGGCGGGACTCCAGCGGACGCCCTCCGGCCCGGGGCCGAGCAGCGCCCGGGCCCGCGCCTGGTGCTCGGCCACCTCGGTCGGCGGCAGGTCCTTCACCGCGAACGCCTGCAGGCCCGGGAGCCGCTCGCCGCGGACGGAGAAGACGGTGAGTGCGGTCAGGTCTCGTCGCTCGGTGAGCACCGCGGCGAGGTGCGCCCGCTGCTCGGGCAAAGGGAGCGAGAGAAAGCCCGGCACCCGGCTCAGCGCGGTGGCTGCGCGCACCGGTGCGTCCAGCGCGGCGGTGGCCTTCAGCGAGACCTGGCTCACCCGCTCGGCGGCGAGCTCCTGTGCGTCGCGCGTGAGCAGCTCGCGGGTGTCGGAGAGCACGAGAAGGCCCACCAGCCCCGTCGAGACCAGGGCCACGCCGAGCATCAAGAGAAAGATGGCGGTGAAGAGCCTCACTGCCAGGGAGCCTCCTTCACCTCAAGCTTGATGCGTCCGGGCACGAGCTGCACGGCCCGGGAGGCCGGGGGCCCGAGCGTTCCGTCAGCCTGCACGGCCCGCACCGTCCAGCGGTACTTGCCCGCCGGAAGACCCGGCACCGTCAGCACGGGCTGCGTGGTGCGGAAGATGTGGCCGCGAGGGCCGGCGAGCTCCAGCACGTACCCGCTCGCGTCCGGGACCGGCCTCCACGAGAACCGCACCGGTCCGAGTCCCCCGGGAGCCGGTTCCAGGCCGAGCTTCAGCCCGGGCTCGGGGGAGAGCAGGACCGGTGCCTCGGGGGCGGGGGAACTGCTCGCCGCTTCGAGGATCGGGGCGCCCGGCGGCTGGCCCCGGATGACGGTGAGCGTCTCGCCGGCGCGGACGGCACGGGTGCGGCCCTGGGCCTCGACCCGCACCGGAGCCCCCTCGTGCACCGCGACGCGGGTGCGCCCGTCGGGCTCCACCGCCACCGCGAAGCGGGAGCGCTCCTCGCGTGCCTCGGAGAGGAGCTTCCAGGCCCCATCGGCCTGGGACGCCGCCTCTGCGTACCGGGCGTGGGCGAGCAGCGACTCGGCCTCTGCCAGCCGTGCCTCGGCCTCCGTCCGCGCGCTGCCGGCGGGGGCCTGGACCACCGCGCTCCGGGCCGAGCCGATGGCGGCCACCGCGCGGGCCCGCTCAGGTCCGGGGAGCAGCACCTTCGTCCCTGCTGCGGGGCTGCCCTCGAGGTGATTGAAGGCGAGGAGCTCCGGACCCGCCCCCTCGCTTCCGAGCGTGCGTGCCGCCAGCTGCGCCAGTGACTCGCCCGGGCGGACGACCGTCTCACCGGTCGGAGGCGTGGTGGCGGTGGCGACGAGCAGGGCCAGCGCGGTGGCGAGCGTCGGGCTCACTGGAAGACGATCTCCCGTCCGGCCCGCACCGTGGCCGCGGGCGTCCCCACCGTGAGGGACTGGTTCGCCGGGCGGTCCACGGTGGCGTCCACCGCCCCGCGGAGCACCGTGACGTCGGCCTGCGGCCGCCCCGGAGCAGCGCGCGTCTCGGCGATGCCGAGCAGCGTGTCCTCGGAGACCACCACCACCGTCCCGGACGGGAAGTGCAGCTCGGCCGATCCGCCGCGCTCGGTGCGCAGCTTGTCGTCGTCGTAGAGCGCCGTGCCGTTCACCGCCGCCTGCCACTCGTCGCCGGCCGCGCGTTTCACCGACACTGCTCCTCGAACCTGGACGAGCGTGGCCCGGACGGACTGCTTCGGCGCGGGCGCGGGCGGAGCCTTGGCGTCGCGGCGACACGCAGGGGTGCACACGAGCAATGGCAGGCACAACGCCATCGGAATCCAGGGGCGAGGCACTTCTTCGATGAGATCCTACTTCAGCCGGCGGTGGCGCAAGACGGGGAGGTTCCGTCGCACCCGGGCCAGCAGCTCGTGGTCCAGCTCGGCCATGGCCAGCCCCTCGCCATCCGAGGCCCGGGCGGTCACCAGCCCCCATGGGTCCACCACCATGGCATGCCCGTACGTGACCCGCTGATCCGTGTGCCGCCCGCCCTGCGCAGGTGCGAGGACGTAGGCCTGGTTCTCGATGGCGCGGGCCCGGAGGAGCACCTCCCAGTGGTCCTTCCCCGTCATCAGCGTGAAGGCGGAGGGCACGGTGAGCACCACCGCCCCGGAAGCGGAGAGCGCGCGGTACAGCTCGGGGAACCGCAGGTCGTAGCAGATGCTCAGGCCCACCGTGCCGAACGAGGTCTCGGCGGTCACCGGCTTCTCCCCCGGGGCCACCGCGTCGGACTCGCGGTACGAGGCGCCGTCGCCCACCTCTGCGTCGAAGAGGTGAATCTTGCGGTACACCGCGAGTTGCTGCCCGTCGGGGCCGAAGAGGACGCTGGTGTTGTAGACGCGGTCGCCTGGCGCGCCTGCTTCGAGCACCGAGCCCGCGAGCAGGTGGACGTGGGTCTCCCGGGCGAGCTCGGCGAAGCGGGACAGCGTGGGGCCGTCCAGCCGCTCGGCAGCGGAGGGACGGTCGATTTCGGGGCCCATCCACGCGACGTTCTCGGGGAGCCCCACCAGCGCGGCGCCGCGGTCGGCGGCGAGACGGACGAGACGGGTGGCGGCCTCGAGGTTCCGGGCCCGGTCTGGACCGGAGGCCATCTGCGCGGCGGCGATGAGCATGGTCAGGCGGCGAGGTGTCGGCGCCCGACTGTAACCTCCTTGCGTTCCGCTGCCCCGCCCGATCCGTTTGACAGGTGCGGGGCGGACCGTGCATGTGAAGAGTCCTTGTTCACGGGAGGTTCGCCATCGCCGCACCTGGAGCCACCAAACGCCTGAAAGAACTCGCCCGGCAGCAGAAGCAGCGCGAGAAGGCCGAGAAGCGCGAGCAGCGGAAGAAGGAGAAGGCTGACCGTCCGACCGCGCCCGAAGGGGCAGAGGATCCGGACATCGCCGGCATCGTTCCGGGGCCGCAGCCGCCGCTGGAGATCTGACCCCCGGGAGGACCGGCCGTGGAATGTGCCGGAAGTCCGGGCGCTTCCGCGGCAGGCCCGCCCCGCTCGCCTTGCGCCGGCTCGCCCGCGCGTGGTAGGCAACGCGGCGACATTTTTCGATCCGGCAGCACCTCGAAAAGTGGGCCCCGTGCCCGCTTTTTTTTTTCGTTTCCAGGGCTCACATGGCCGAGAGCACCCACCGACAGGACGTCGTGTCCCGCGCAGAGGCGCTGGTGGCCCCGCTCGTCCGGGCCGAGGCGCTCGAGCTGGTCGAGCTGGAGTACGTCCGCGAGCCGGTGGGGTGGGTGCTGCGGCTGTTCATCGACCGGCCTGGCCGAGACCCGCTGTCGAAGGAGGGCGGGGTCGGACTCGAGGAGTGCACGCGGGTCTCGCACGCGGTGGAGACCGCGCTCGAGGTCGAGGACCTGGTCCCCAACGCGTACTCGCTCGAGGTCAGCAGCCCCGGCATCAACCGGCCGCTCCGGCGTCCGGAACATTTCGCGAAGGTGGTCGGGCAGCGGGTCAAGGTGAAGACCTATGGCCCGGTGGGCCAGCCACCGCGGAAGAGCTTCACTGGCACGCTCGCGCAGGTCGGCGCGGCGGACATCACGGTTCAAGTCGAGGGCGGAGGGCCGTTTCACATCCCCTTCCGCGACATCGCCAAGGCGAACCTCGACTTCGAGTTCTAGTAGAGACATCCCCGAGGACCCCCGGAAACGACTCCCATGGCGACGCCCAGCACTCCGTCCGTCAATCTCAACCTCGTCCTGGAGCAGGTGGCCAAGGACAAGGGCATCGACAAGAGCGTGCTCGTCGCGACCCTCGAGGACGCGATGCAGACCGCGGCAAAGAAGCACTTCGGACAGGACCGAAGCCTCGAGGCCAAGTACGACACCGACAAGGGCGTGGTGGAGCTCTTCCAGGCGGTGACCGTGGTCGAGGCCGTCACCGACCCCATCCAGGCCGTCAACCAGCTCACGCTGGACGAGGCCCGGAAGAAGGGAATGGAGGTCGAGCCCGGAGACGAGCTCGTCTTCCAGATCTTCTACCGCGACGAGGACGCCGCCGAGGCCAAGGCCCAGGACGACCAGTACGGCGACATCCTCAAGCTCCGGACCTTCCGGCACGGGTTCGGACGCATCGCCGCGCAGACCGCCAAGCAGGTGATCCTGCAGCGCACCCGCGATGCGGAGCGGGAGAACGTCTACAACGAGTACAAGGACCGGCGGAACGAGATCGTCACCGGGATCGCCCGCCGCTTCGAGCGCGGCAACATCGTGGTGGACCTGGGCCGAGCCGAGGCGGTGCTGCCGGTTCGCGAGCAGGTGCCGCGCGAGACGTACCGCGCCGGTGACCGGGTGCAGGCCTACGTGCTCGACGTGCTCCGCGAGTCGAAGGGCCCGCAGATCATCCTGTCGCGGGCGAGCGTGAACCTCCTGACCAAGCTGTTCGAGATGGAGGTCCCGGAGATCGCCGAGGGCATCGTGGTCATCGAGGCCGCCGCCCGCGAGCCAGGGGGCCGGGCGAAGATCGCGGTCAGCAGCCGGGATGGCGACGTGGACCCGGTGGGCGCCTGCGTGGGCATGAAGGGCAGCCGGGTCCAGGCGGTGGTCCAGGAGCTCCGGGGCGAGAAGATCGACATCGTGCCCTGGGACGAGGACGCGGCCCGCTTCGTCTGCGCAGCGCTGGCCCCCGCCGAGGTGGCGCGGGTCATCATCGACGAGGCCAACCACGCGATGGAGCTCATCGTCCCCGACGACCAGCTGTCGCTGGCGATCGGCCGGCGCGGGCAGAACGTGCGGCTCGCGGCGCAGCTCACCGGCTGGAAGCTGGACATCAACAGCGAGACCCGGGTGCGCGAGATGCGCGAGTTCGCCAGCAGGTCGCTGGGCGCGCTCCCCGGCGTCAACGAGATGCTGGTGGAGACGCTCTACGCTCACGGGTTCCGGCAGGCCCGGGACGTGGCCGACGCCTCGCCCGAGGTCCTGGCGCAGATCCCCGGACTGGACCCGGCCCGCATCCCGGCGATGCAGGAGCAGGCCAAGAAGCAGATGGTGGACGACGAAATCGAGCTCCGCCGCCTGGACATGGAGCGGGAGCAGGCCCGGGCCATCGAGGCCCGCCGCCACCCCGACGAGCTGACGGCCGCCGAGCGGATGATGCGGGTCCGCGGGATGAGCGAGAAGACCGTCGAGGCGCTGGCGCTCTCCGGGTACAAGACCCCCGAGGACCTGGCGAACGAGAAGGACATCGCCAAGCTCGGGGACTCGCCAGCGGTGGGGATCAAGAAGGCGCGCCAGCTGAAGAGCGCCGCCGAGGGCTATCTGTTAGAGGAGGCGAAGCTGCGTGCCGAACTCGACGCCGAGCGCGCCGCGATGGGTGCCGCCTCCGCTCCCCCGCCAGCCGAGGAGGCGAAAGCGCCCTGAGCAGGGAGCCCGGACGAACGTGCATCGGGTGCGGGACCAGGCGTCCCCAGCGTGAATTGAGGCGGCTTTGCCTGTCGAGCGAGGGCGAGCTGCGGTGGGACCGAGATCGGCGGGCTCCAGGACGGGGTGCTTACCTCTGCGGCGCAGGCTGTCTGTCCGCGGCGGTGAAGCGGAAGTCACTGGGGCGGGCCTTCCGGGGACGGGTGACCGGGGGGCTCGAGGCGGTGGAGCGAGAGCTCGCCGACTCCGAGCGGTGAAGTCCAGGGCGCAGGTGGAGTAGAAGGCAGACGCTGTTTGCAAGGGGTCTGGATGTCGAAGAAGCGCGTTCACGAGATTGCCAAGGAGCTGAAGGCCTTCGGCATCGATCTCGACAACAAAGAGGTCGTCACCGAGCTGGCAAGCCTCGGCTACGACGTGAAGAGCCACTCGAGCTCGCTCGAGGACGACCAGGCCACGTCCGCGGTCCAGCGGATCGTCGAGAAGCGAAAGCCCCGCGCGGCCCCTCCGCCCGCCACGGCCAAGGGCTTCGTCGTGCGCCGGCGCGCCCCCGCCGACGTTCCCCACACCAACGGGCACCAGCACGAGCCGGCGGCCCCGGCCGCCCACGAGCCTGCCGCCCTCTACGGCGAGCCCTTGCACGAGGCGCCACCAGAGCTGGTGGAGGCCCCCGAGGCTCCCGCAGCGGGGCCCGTGCCCGAGGCGCTGGTTGCCGAGGAGGCGCCCCGGACAGAGGTCGTGCCTGCCTCCGAGCCCGTGGCTGCCGCGCCCGACGTCGAGCCCGAGGCCGCGGCGTCGGCGGCCGAAGTACCAGCCGCCGCCGAGCCCGCCCCGGCCATGGCGCCTCCGCCCCCGGCTGCAGCGCCGCCGCCCGCCGTGCGGCCGCCGCTGCGGACCTCCACGCCGGGGTTCCGGCCGGCGCAGATCATCTCCAAGCCGCCACCCCAGGGAATGCGCCCGGGCTCGGTGCCGCCCACCGCGCGTCCCGGCTCCGCTCAGACCGGACTTCGCCCCGGAGGCGGTTCGTCGCGCGGTCCCATGTCTCAGCCAGGTCGCCCTGGCATGGGAGCCCGTCCCGGGATGCAGGGCCGTCCGGGGTCGCTTCCTTCCCGGCCCGCCCCGGGCGTCACCACCCGTCCAGGCCTGCCGGGTGCTCCCGGTGCGCAGCCCGCCGGCGGGCCACCGGTGGATCCGCGGACGCAGCGTCCCACCGCCACCCAGGCCGTGGTCATCAGCCGTCCGGCGGTGCCGTTCCGGCGCGTGACTCCCTCGTCCACCGCCCACAAGAACATCCCAGTCGCGCCGGGCCGCAAGGCCATCGGCGAGGTCCGCGAGTTCAAGGTCGTCCCGGACCATCTCGGCCGCGGCCGCGAGTTCGTCGACGTCACCAAGAAGAAGGACGACACCCAGCGCGGGAAGAAGCGCGCCACCGAGCGTGACGGCACGCAGGTGAAGCAGGAGATGGACAGCGTCCTCTGGGGCCGCGTCCAGATCCCCGTCCGGGGCAAGAAGAAGAAGCCGACGAAGAAGGGTCAGAAGACCCAGATCACCGAAATGGCCGAACAGAAGAAGATCATCCGCCTCGAGGAAGGCATCAGCGTCTCGGATCTCGGGCAGCGGATGGGTGTGAAGACGTCGGACATCATCCGCAAGTTGATGGCCGGCGGGACCATGGCCACCGCGAACCAGCTGGTGGACGCCGGCACCGCGGAGGTCATCGCCGCGGGCTACGGCTGGAAGATCGAGAAGGTGGGCTTCGAGGTCGAGGACCATCTCCCCGATGTCAGCGAGCGTCCCGAGGACGAGCGTCCGCGGCCGCCGGTGGTCACCGTCATGGGCCACGTCGACCATGGCAAGACGTCGCTGCTCGACGCCATCCGCAAGGCCAACGTGGCCGAGGGGGAGGCGGGCGGCATCACCCAGCACATCGGCGCCTACTCGGTGGCGACGCCCAAGGGCGACATCACCTTCCTGGACACTCCGGGTCACGAGGCGTTCACCGCGATGCGCGCCCGCGGCGCCACCGTCACCGACCTGGTCATCCTGGTCGTGGCCGCCGACGACGGCGTGATGCCCCAGACGATCGAGGCCATCAACCACGCCAAAGCGGCCAAGGTCCCCATCGTCGTGGCGATCAACAAGATCGATCTCGCCGGCGCCAACCCGGACCGGGTGAAGAAGGATCTCGCCACCCACGAGCTGGTGCCCGAGGACTGGGGCGGCGACACCATCATGGTGCCCGTCTCGGCGCGGACGAAGGAAGGCATGGAGCTGCTGCTGGAGAACGTGCTCCTCCAGGCCGAGGTGCTCGAGCTCACCGCCAACCCCAACCGTCCGGCGGTCGGCGCGATCATCGAGGCCAAGCTCGAGAAGGGCCGGGGCCCCGTGGCCACGGTGCTCGTGCGCGAGGGCACCCTCCGCACCGGCGACGCCATCGTCAGCGGCATCCACTACGGGCGGCTCCGGGCCATGAAGGACGGCCGCGGTCAGACGGTCAAGGAGGTCACCCCGGGCTATCCGGCCGAGGTGGTGGGCCTGTCCGGCGTCCCCACCGCCGGGGACGTGCTCAACGTCGTCGAGGACGAGAAGGCGGCCAAGGAGATCGCGGACCACCGCGCCCTCAAGGAGCGGCAGGTCGAGCTGGGCAAGAACGTCAAGGAGTCGCTCGAGACGCTGCTGCAGCGCGCCCGCACCGGCGAGGCCAAGGAGCTGCGGATGGTGCTCAAGGGCGACGTCCAGGGCTCGGTCGAGGCCGTGGCCCAGGCGGTCAACAAGCTCGCCGGCCCGAAGGTGGGCGTGGACATCATCCACAAGGGCGTCGGCGCGATGACCGAGTCGGACGTGATGCTCGCCGCGGCCAGCAAGGGCATGGTCATCGGCTTCAACGTGAAGCCCGAGTCCGGCGCCGAGGCTGCGGCGAAGGCCCAGGGCGTCGCCATCTACACCTACTCCATCATCTACGAGCTCATCGACGGGGTGAAGGCGGCCATGACCGGCCTGCTCGAGCCCATCCGGACCGAGAAGAAGCTCGGCCGGGCCGAGGTGCGCAACACCTTCAACGTTCCCAAGCTGGGGACCATCGCCGGCGTGGCGGTGCTCGACGGGATGCTGCGCCGCTCGGCGCAGGTCCGCATCATGCGCGAGGGCAAGGTGGTGGGCGCAGGCAAGGTGACGAGCCTCAAGCGGTTCAAGGACGACGTGCGCGAGGTGGAGAAGGGCTTCGAGTGCGGTGTCGGTGTCGAGGGCTTCACCGACTTCAAGGCCCTGGACACCATCGAAGCCTTCGAGATCGAGGAGACCCGGCCCAGCCTGTTCTAGGGCCGGGCCGGTCCCGCTCCGGTAGGACAGGTGCAGCCATGTTCGTCGGCGTCGCACGTCTCACGCTTCAGATCTCCGACTCCGGCTCGCTGAAGTCGAAGCGCCAGGTGCTCCGGCGGGTCACCGACCGGCTCAAGGCACGGTTCAACGTCTCGGTCGCCGAGGTGGAGGACCAGGACCTCTGGCAGCGGGCGACCATCGCCCTGGCGGTGGTGAGCAACGACCGGCGCCACGTGGACGAGCAGGTCCAGAAGATGATCCACTTCGTGGAGGAGATGTACGTGGCGCCCATCCTGGCGCGCGAGCTGGAGATCCTCGCCTTCGGGGACCAGCTCTTCGGCGGAGGCACGCCCCCCGACGACGGGAGCACGCTCGAGCTGCCCTTCGCCCGCGAGGACCGGAGCCTCGCCGAGGCCGAGGGGATGGCCGAGTGGGACAAGCGGCCCGGGGCGCTGGTCCAGGGTCGCCCCGGCTCGAGGGGCGGAGGAGACATCGGCCTCACCGAGGCCCGGGCCCGGGCCCGGAAGCTGCGCAACAAGCGGGACTGGGAGAAGTCATGAGCGTCCCCGGGCGCCCCGAGCGGGTCGGCGCGGAGATCCAGGCGGCGGTCAGCGAGCTGCTCCTCCGGGGCGAGCTCCGCGACCCGCGCATCGGGTTCATCACCATCACCGGGGTGAAGATGAGCCCCGACCTCCGGGTGGCGCGTGTCTACTGGTCGTCGCTCGGGACCGACGCGGAGCGAAAGGAGACCCAGGCCGGGCTGGACGCCGCCAAGGGCTTCGTGCGTCGGGAAGTGACCGCCCGGGTGAAGCTCCGGGTCTCCCCCGAGGTCTTCTTCGCCTTCGACAAGAGCGTGGGCGAGGGAGACAAGATCGACCGGCTCCTGCGTGAAGTGAAGACGAAAGAGGGATGGTGAGGTCCGGCCGGAGCGTTACACTTGCAGACCGGGTTCGGCTCCCTCCCCCATGCACGGCGTTCTGGTCATCGACAAGCCCCAGGGCCCCACCTCCTTCGAGGTCGTGCGCCGGGTCCGGTCGACGCTCGGGTTGAAGCGGGCAGGCCACACCGGCACGCTGGACCCGATGGCCACCGGGGTGCTGGCGGTCTGCCTCGGCGAAGCCACGAAGCTGGCTGGCCTGCTCACGGAGGGCGACAAGGCCTATGACGCGGTGGTCCGGCTCGGTGTCCGCACGGACACCCAGGACGTCACCGGGACGGTGCTCGAGACCCGTCCGGTGCCCCCGCTCTCTGCCGAGCTGCTGGAGTCGGCGCTCGGGAAGTTCCGGGGCAGCTTCCTGCAGCTCCCGCCGATGTTCTCGGCGGTGAAGGTGAAGGGGAAGCGGCTGTACGAGCACGCCCGCGCCGGGGAATCGGTGGAGCGCACGCCGCGCCAGGTGACTGTCCACTCCCTCGTGCTCCGGGACTTCTCGGCCTCCGAGTGTACGCTGTCGATGCGGTGCTCCAAGGGCTTCTTCGTCCGGAGCCTTGCGGATGCGCTGGGGGAGGCCCTCGGCTGCGGCGGCGCGCTCAAGAGCCTGCGCCGCACCGCGAGCGGCCCGTTCGGGCTGGACCGGGCCATCCCACTCTCCCAGGTGGAGGCGCTGGGCGTGGCCGGACCCTCGAGCCGCGCGCAGCTCGAGGCACGCATCCTCCCCATGGCGGATGCGCTCCCCGAGCTTCCCCTGGTCACGGTGTCCGAGCGGGACGTCCCGCGCGTCCTCCACGGCGTGGCGCTGGTGCTCGGGCCCGAGGCGCCGGGGGGCCGGGTGCGGGTGGTGGGCCCGGATCGGCAGCTGCTCGCGGTGGGCGAGGTCCACGAGGGGCTGCTCTCGTATGTCCGCGTGGTGGTCGCCCGGTGAACGTGACCGTCCTCGTCCCCTCCACGCTCCGCTCCGCGGTGGACGGCAAGCACAAGCTCGACCTGGGCGTTCCGGCAGGCGCGGGCGTGGGCGAGGTGCTGCAGACGCTCCTCACGCTGTACCCGAAGCTTCGCTCCGCGATGGCCAGCGAGATGCGTCTCCGGCGTCAGCAGCTCACCGTGGTGTTCGAGCCTCGCTCGGCTGGCCGGGGCAGCCGCGAGGGCATCCGGGTGTGGCTGTTCGCTGCGGCGGAGGCCGCGGGCGCCGGGCGGTCGTGACGCGCCCCTCTCGTTGCAATCCACGGTCCAGGCGCCTATAAGGCCGCGCGACCCCCGGGTCCGGCGCCTGCACCCCTCCGCGGACGTCCGAGACAGACCCTGGCGGCGGCAGCACGACCACCTCGGAGCGGGACGGAGTTCGACACCACATGGCTGTTCTCAGCGAGCGAAAGACGGCGGTCGTCCAGCAGTACCGCACGCACGAGACCGACACCGGCTCTCCCGAGGTGCAGGTGGCCCTGCTCTCCGAGCGCATCAACATGCTCACCGAGCACTTCAAGACGCACAAGAAGGACTTCCACAGCCGCCGGGGGCTCCTGAAGCTCGTCGGCCAGCGTCGGCGGCTGCTCGACTATCTCAAGACGAAGGACAACAACCGGTACCGGAAGCTCATCGACGGTCTGGGCATCCGCAAGTAGCAAGGCTGTTTGACACCACGCCGGCGCGGCACGGAGCGCCGGCGCCTCCCGTCCCCACGCGGAGAGGAGTTTCCGGTTTCCGTTCGGAGCTGCCGACTTGACCTCCCGGGTCGGTCGGCGGCTGCGGTCAGAGACTGAAAGTTCCTTCTCGCCACGGTGCGGCAGGCCAACCCGAGCGACACCGGCCGTGCTCCGGGGAAGGAACGAACACATGCATCTGAAGAAGAGCGTTCGCGTCGGCGAGCAGGACCTGGTCCTCGAGACGGGCAAGCTCGCCAAGCAGGCCGATGGCTCCGTCACCGTCCGCTATGGCGACACCATCCTCCTCGTCACCGCGGTCAGCGCGAAGGAGAAGAAGGACGTCGACTTCCTCCCGCTCACCGTCGAGTACCAGGAGAAGCTGTACTCGGCCGGGCGCATCCCCGGCAGCTACTTCCGGCGCGAGGGCCGGCTGACCGAGAAGGAGACGCTGACCTCTCGTCTGGTGGACCGGAGCTGCCGCCCGCTCTTTCCGGAAGGCTACGCCTACGAGACCCAGGTCATCGCCTCGGTCATCTCCTCGGACAGCGAGAACGAGGGTGACATCCACGGCCTCACCGGCGCGTCCGCGGCGCTGATGCTCTCCAACATCCCCTTCAACGGCCCCATCGCCGGCATCCGCGTCGGTCGGGTGGGCGGGCAGCTCATCGCCAACCCCACGGCGAAGCAGCGCGAGCAGTCCGACCTGGACCTGGTGCTGGCTTGCAGCCGCGAGGCCATCGTCATGGTCGAGGGCGGGGCGAGCGAGGTCTCCGAGGCGGACATGGTGGCCGCGCTCGAGTTCGGTAAGGCGGCGGTGCTGCCGGTCATCGAGCTCCAGGAGTCCATGCGGCGGGAGCTCGGGGTGAAGACCCGCGAGTACGATCGCGCTCCTGCGGCGGACGAGGCGCTCCGGGAGAAGGTCCGCGCGCTGGCGATGCCGGGCATCGCCGCGGGTTACGGCATCCACGAGAAGCACGACCGGTACTTCGCGCTCTCCACGGTGAAGAAGGAGGTCATCGCCAGGCTCAAGGAGTCGATGGGAGACGCCTTCACTCCGCAGACCGAGAAGCTGGCGAAGGCGGTGGTCGAGGACCTCAAGTACGAGCACATGCGCGAGCTCACGGTGAAGGGCGGGCGCATCGGTGGGCGTCCGCACGACGTGGTGCGGCAGATCACCAGCGAGGTGGGGGTGCTCCCTCGCGTCCACGGCTCGGCGCTCTTCACCCGGGGCGAGACCCAGGCGCTGGTGGCAGTCACCCTCGGCACCAGCGACGACGAGCAGCGCCTGGAGCTGCTCTCGGGCATGACCTTCAAGCGGTTCATGCTCCACTACAACTTCCCGCCGTTCAGCGTGGGCGAGACCAAGCCGCTGCGAGGTCCGGGCCGGCGCGAGATCGGGCACGGCGCGCTCGCCGAGCGAGCGCTCCGCGGGATGCTCCCCAAGAGCGAGGAGTTCCCCTACACCGTCCGCATCGTCTCGGACATCCTCGAGTCCAACGGCAGCAGCTCCATGGCCTCGGTGTGCGGTGGGACCCTGAGCCTCATGGACGCCGGCGTGCCGATCAAGGCGCCGGTGGCCGGGATCGCCATGGGCCTGGTGAAGGAGGGCGAGCGCATCGCCATCCTCTCGGACATCCTCGGTGACGAGGACCACCTCGGCGACATGGACTTCAAGGTCTGTGGCACCAAGGACGGCATCACCAGCATCCAGATGGACATCAAGATCACCGGGCTCACCACCGAGATCATGTCCCGGGCGCTGGAGCAGGCCCGGCGCGGCCGGCTGCACATCCTCGGCGAGATGCTGAAGGCCATCGACGCGCCGCGGAAGGAGATCAGCCGCTACGCGCCGCGCATCACCACCATCATGATCCGGCCGGAGTTCATCAAGAACGTGATCGGGCCGGGCGGCAAGGTGATCAAGGACATCATCAACCGCACCGGAGCCTCCATCAACATCGAGGACTCCGGCCGGGTGGACATCGCCTCCAACAACTCCGAGGCGGTGCAGCAGGCCATCACCATGATCCAGGCGCTCACCAAGGAGGCCGAGGTCGGGAAGATCTACCTGGGTACGGTCCGCAAGATCGCCGAGTTCGGCGCCTTCGTGGAGCTGTTTCCCGGAACCGACGGGCTCATCCACATCTCCGAGCTCTCCGACAAGCGGGTGAAGAGCGTGTCCGACGTCCTCAAGGAGGGCGACGAGGTGATGGTGAAGGTCATCTCCATCGACCGGAGCGGGAAGATCCGTCTGTCGCGCAAGGAGGCGCTCGCCGAGCGCGCCGGGGCCCAGGTCCCTCCTGCCGCTCAGGCACCCGCCGACGAGGCGCCCAAGGCCAAGGCGTAGCGCCCGCAGAACGTCAGGGCCGGGCGGAATGATCTGCGCCATGCGCGACACCCGCTCGGTCTTCTCTGCGAGGGATCCATGAGCACGGTCCGGGTGCTGGTCCGCCGCGTCCGGCCGCACCCGTCCCCGTTGCCGCTCCCGCGGTACCAGAGCGAGCACGCGGCCGGGTTGGACCTCTGCGCTGACATCGACGGGGAGTGGACCCTCGCTCCGCTCGCACGGCGCGCCGTCCCCACCGGCATCGCCCTCGCGCTGCCGGAGGGGCACGAGGGACAGGTGCGACCGCGATCGGGGCTCGCTCTCCGACATGGGATCACCTGCATCAACTCGCCGGGCACGGTCGACGCCGACTACCGCGGCGAGATCCAGGTCCTGCTGGTGAACCTCTCGAGCGAGCCCTACACGCTCCGCCGCGGCGAGCGCATCGCGCAACTGGTCGTCGCGCCGGTGGTCCGCACCGAGCTGGAGGAGGTGGACACATTGCCCACCACCGTCCGCGGCGAGGCCGGCTTCGGCAGCACCGGCCGTTAGCGGTCGTCCGCTTCGGCGGCGCGAGGCGTGCTGGTACACTGCCGGCCTCGCTTCTCCGTTCGAATTTCCGGAGCCCGCGCACTTGCTCTGCTACCGCTGTGGCAGCCACGTTCCAGACTCGGCCGAGCGCTGCGACGCCTGCGGCCAGCGCCAGGTGGGGACGGCGCGCATGCCGAGCACCACCGGCATCCGGCGTCGCCTCTCTCCTGCGCTCCTCGCCGGCGCGCCGTACCGCACCGGCGACCGCATGGCCGACCGCTACGCAGTGAAGGACGCGATCGGTCTCGGGCCACTGGGCTACGTCTTCCGCGCCACCGACGAGCAGCAGGGCATCGACGTGGCGGTGAAGATGATTCACCCGCGCTTCGTGCAGACGGGGGAGGAGCGCGAGGCGTTCTCCCGCGCGGTCGAGCCGGCGCGGCGCTTCCTCCAGCCCTCGCTCGCGCGGGTGCACGACCTCGGCGTGGACCAGGGCTGGCCGTACCTGACCTACAGCTTCCTCGACGGGCTCACGCTCCGGCGGATGATCGACTCGCGCCTCGCCAAGGGGCAGACCTTCACCCTGGACGAGGTGGAGCCGTTCCTCGGCCAGCTCGCAGCGGCGCTCGAGGCCGCGCATCCCATCGGCGCGCACGCGGATCTCAAGCCCGAGAACGTGGTCATCCTCCCCGACATGCTGCGGATCGTGGACTGGGGCGTCGCACGGGGGCTCCCGCGGGTGCCCTTCGTGCAGGCGCAGCGCCAGAAGTCCACGCACCGCTACCTCGCGCCCGAGGTGGTGGCCGGCGCCGACCCTGACCCCCGCGCCGACCTCTATGCGCTCGGGGTGCTGGTGGGCGAGATGCTCACTGGCCTCACCCCCGACGAGGACATCCCCGAGCTGCGGCTCACCGCGCCCGAGCTGCCAGAGGCGGTGGAGGGCTTCTACAGGCGCGCCCTGAACGAGCGGCCCGCGTCGCGCTTCCGCAGCGTGCGCGAGCTCTACGAGGAGTTCGTCTCGCTCCTCGCGCCGGTCCAGACCCCGGCCGCGCCACGGTCCGTCGAGTCTGCGGCGCCGGCGGTGGCAGAGACGCCGGCCCACGCAGGGGAGAGGGTCCCGGGCTCCTCCCCGGTCGCCGGGTCCGAGGCGCCGCTCGACTGGGCGATGGAGGCGGCGGTGGTGGAGGTGCCTGCGGTCGACCCGGTCGTTGGCGAGCGGATGATCGCCGAGACGCCGGGTGCAGAGATGGCTGCGGAGCCGAGCGTCGCCGGGTCCTCTGCCGCCGAGCCGACCCCGGCGGACGCTGCGGCTGCGGCCGAACCCGTTCCTCCCGAGCACGCCGTCACCCCGGAGCCCATCCCTGCCGCGGCGCTGCCTCGCCTGGACGGCCATGGCGTCGAGGCGCCCCGGCACAACACCCGCGAGGTGGTCGCCCTCGAGCCGCCGGCCTGGAGCGGACTCCCGTCGGCCCCGGCTCCGGCTCCGGGGTCCGAGCGCTGGCGGGCGCTTCGCCTGTGGGACGCCGACGAGACCGTTCCCGAGGCGCCGGTGGAGGTCCCGCTGCCCGAGACCGGCGGTGCGTCCGCCGAGGCCACGGGCCCCGAGCTTCCGCTGGGCGCGGGACCGGCGCTCGGCGTGCCGGGCAGCGCACCGCCGCGCAACGGGGCGCCCGGGCTCGAGCACTCCGACGAGGAGGCAGACCGCGCAGTCGCCGGGCTGACCGAGATGGAGAGCGGCGGTGACGAGCCGCTCCTCGCCGAGGCGCTCGGCGTCGACCTCCTGGTGGACGGCGACGAGCCGGTCCCACCGCGCACCGAGGCTCCCGCTCCCGAGCCGGTGCGCGAGCTGCCCCACGCACTGCCGCCACCCGCGCCGCCTGCCCGTGAGGTGCTGCGCCCCGCAGCGGTGACCGCTGCCCCGGCGGCGCTTCCGCCGGTCGCTCCGGCCGTGCCGCGGCTGGTGCCCGACTCACGCCCGTGGGCTCCGGAGCCACGGCCGCCGCCGTTCCGTCGCGAGGCGGCGGCGGAGCCGGCACGCACGCCCGAGGCTCCGGTCCTTCGCCCGGCAGCGCTCGGAGACTCGCCGGCGGTGGCCGTGCGGGCCGCGCTGCCGCCGCCGCCCACCATTCCTCCGCTCCTCACCGGCGTGCCTCGGCTCGCGGCGGTTCCCCCGGCCCCCTCGGCTCCGGCGGGCGGAGCGGCACCGACGCCGCTGTCCGTCGTTCCGGAGCCCTCGCCCACCCGGCAAGAGAAGGTGGTCCTTCCGACTCCTCCGCTCGAGGCGGTCGCTGCGGCGCCAGGCCCGGTGCCTGCGGTCCCGGCGCGCAGCGCGGGGAGCTGGAGCCCGGCGGAGCTGCTCGCCCAGGTCATCTCCGAGATCCAGGCGGAGGAGCGTGGCGCGGGCCTGCCGAAGGGCCCGGCGTGGGAGCCGGTCCCCCTCGATGCGACCCAGCCCATCTCCACCGACGAGGTGGCCGCGCGAATGGCGGCCGCCGAGCTGCGCGGAACTGCCACCCCGTCCGTGGCAGCACGAGAGGATGCCGAGGATCTGCCTGCGCTCCGGCACGAGGCCGGCCGCGCGGGCATGCGCATGGCGCTCCTCACCGCCATCGGCCTCACCGTGGGAATCCTGGGCGCGTGGACGCTGCAGAAGGTCCTGGCCAAGCCGCCGAGGCCCCAGGTGGAGCGCATCGCCGAGCCCCGGCACGACTGAGCCAGCCCCCCCGGTGGGAGGCTGGCGCGGTCGGTGCGCGTCGGATAAAGCCAGCGGCAGATGATCCCTCGCTACTCACGCCCGGAGATGGTGGCGCTGTGGACAGCGCCTGCCCGGCTCCGCCGCTGGCGCGACGTGGAGCTCGCGGCGCTGGAAGGCATGGTGAAGGCCAGCCTCGCCCCGGCCGATGCGCTCGCCCACTGCCGCGCCCGCGCCGGTGACTTCGACGACGGGGACGCCGCGCGCATCGACGAGATCGAGCGGACCACCCGGCACGACGTCATCGCCTTCCTCACCTTCATGGAGGATCGGATCGGCCCGGCCGCCCGCTGGCTGCACTTCGGGATGACCTCCTCCGACGTGCTCGACACCTCGCTGGGGATGATCCTCCGCGACGCCGCGGATCTGCTGCTCGCCAGCGTCGACCGGGCCATGGCAGCGGTGAAGACGCGGGCCTTCGAGAACCGGCGCACGGTGATGATGGGGCGGAGCCACGGGATCCACGCCGAGCCCATGTCCTTCGGGCACAAGCTCGCCGTCTGGTACGACGAGCTGCGCCGTGGCCGGGAGCGGCTGGTCCGGGCGCGGGCCACCATCGCGGTGGGGAAGATCTCGGGCGCGGTGGGCACGTTCGCCCACCTCCCGCCGGCGGTCGAGGAGCATGCCTGCCGCGTGCTCGGCCTCTCCCCGGCTCCGGCCTCGAGCCAGATCATCCAGCGCGACCGCCACGCGGAGTACTTCGGCGCGCTCGCGCTGCTGGCGACCAGCATCGAGAAGTTCGCCGTCGAGATCCGACACCTGCAGCGCACCGAGGTCCGCGAGGTGGAGGAGCCGTTCGCCGCCGGGCAGAAGGGCAGCTCGGCCATGCCCCACAAGCGCAACCCCATCCTCTCGGAGAACCTGACGGGGCTCGCACGGCTGATGCGGGGCTACGCGCTGTCGGCGCTCGAGAACGTTCCCCTGTGGCACGAGCGGGACATCTCGCATTCGAGCGTGGAGCGCGTCATCGGACCAGACGCCACCGTGACGATCGACTTCATGCTGCAGCGCTTCGCCGGCCTGGTGGAGCAGATGCGGGTTTCGCCCGAGCAGATGCGCAAGAATCTCGCCGCGCTCGGGGGGGTGGTGCACAGCCAGCGCGTCCTGCTCGAGCTCGCCCGCAAGGGGGTCGACCGTCAGGCGGCGTACGTCATCGTCCAGCGCAACGCCATGCGCATGTACGAGGAGGGCGTCGACTTTCGCACCGCGCTCTCGCAGGACCGCGAGCTCGCGACGCTGATGACCCGCGAGGAGATCGCCGCCTGCTTCTCACTCGACCAGCACCTCCGCAACGTGGATGCCATCTTCGAGCGCGTGTTCGGTCCCGAAGCCCGCGCCTCCTGAGGGCGACGGCTCCCAGGGAGTGCTGACTAGGAGTGCTGACTCACCACGTCGAGGAACGTGGTGGTGCGGCGGGTGGCCAGGACCCAGAGGCAGCGGAACATGCAGCGGGTGCCGAACTCACGGTAGATGAGGCCGAGGTGGCGGACCACATCTCGGTTGGTGATGACCCCGCGCATGGTCTCTCTTCGAAGCAATCGGCGGGCCATCATTCAACGCTCGCGATTCCGAGCGCTTGCGACGAACTGGACCGTCGTCCTGACGAAGGGTGTCCAGATCGGCGGGTCCGTTTCACCCGATCGCGCGGAAGAATGACCCAGGTGTCGAGGAGATCCGGTGTCGACTCACAGGTAGCCGTGCGTCTGTAAGTTCTTCCGGATGCGCTCCTCGACGTCTCCGGCGACGGGCGTGAGCGGCGAGCCGGTGATCTCCGCGTAGGCGCGGAGGTAGAGCGCGGCCGTCTCGACCCGTACCTCCTCGGGAATCACCGGGAGCGGGCCGTGACCACTGAACCCCTTCTCGCGAATCAGCCACTGCCTGACATTCTCCTTGTCGAGCATGGCCTGGTCGGCCCCCGCGGCGAACCGGGCGGCGTACTCCCCCGCGCGCCAGAAGCGTGAGCTGTCGGGGGTGTGCATCTCGTCGATGACGTAGAGGGTGTTGCCCACCGCACCGAACTCGTACTTGGTATCCACCAGCAGGAGCCCCCGCGTCCGGCACCACTCCTGTCCGACGCGAAACAGCCCGAGCGCCGCCTCGCGGATGCGCGCCCACTCGCGCGCGGGCACGATGCCGCGGCGCACGACCTCCGCCTCCGACAGCGGCTCGTCGTGCTCGCCGACCGGGGCCTTGGTCGAGGGGGTGAGGATGGGCTCGGGGAACGCGGCGTCCTTGCGCATGCCCGCAGGGATGTCGAGTCCGTACGCCGTATGTGCGCCCTTCTCCACGTCCCGCCACAGGCTTCCGGTCAGGTACCCGCGCACCACCACCTCGACAGGGTAGGGCGTGGTGGCCCGGGCGACCGTGACGTTCGGATCCGGCGTGTCGAGCACGTGGTTGGGGACGACGGCGCTCGTCTTGTCGAACCAGAAGCGGGCGATGCGGTTCAGCACCTCGCCCTTGAAGGGGATGGTGGTGAGGACGCGATCGAAGGCGGAGAGCCGGTCGGTCGCGACCAGGAACAGCCGGTCACGCTGGCGGTACACGTCCCGGACCTTCCCTCGATAGCGCTCCCCGAGCGCATCCAGGCGGGTGTCCGCCAGCGCGTGCCCGAGCTGCTCGGAGAGGACCGGGTCCAGCAAGGAGTCCCTCACCTCGGGTCAGCGCGGGCCGCGGCGAGGTAGAGGAGCGCCGGGTTCAGCCGCAGCACGCCCTCGGCGTATGCCGCCGCGTACGGGGCTCCGGCGGCCCGCTCCACGCGGAGGGCCGCCCGGGGGCGGAGGCCCCAGCGCGTGGCAAGGGAGCGGGCCACGATCTCCGCGGCCTCACGCTCGCTGAGCCCCTGCAGTGCTTCCCGGCGGTCGAGTGGCCAGCGGTCTGCCGTCACTCCGTCGAGGTTCACCACCAGCGGCTCTCCCCCGTCCGTTCCGTCCAGGAGGTCCAGACGCCCATCGAAGGGAGGCGCGGCGCGCACCTCGCCCGCCTGCACCACGGGGAACAGCGCCAGCAAGCCATCCGCAGCGCCGGCCCCGCTGGCCCGCAGCAGCGCTCGATAGAGCTCGGCCCGTGCCTGGGCAGGCAGCGCCTCGACCTGCTCGGGAGGCTCGAGCAGCACCTGCCGCACCGAGGGCTGGCTCGGCGCAGGTGCGCCCATGCCCACCTCGCCGCAGGCGGCGAGCAGGACCATCGGGAGGAGGAGGGCAAGGCGTCTCATCGGAAGAAGGCGGTCCAGCACCTTACCAACGGGCCGAATGGAGGGGAAAGTCACGCATGGAGGCCGCCACCAGCATGTTGCTCCGTCGCCAGCTTCGCATCGTGCTGCACCAGATCCAGTCCGCCGAGAATCTGGGTGCCGTGGCCCGCCTTCTGGCCAACTTCGACCTTCCGGTGCTTCGGCTGTCCGATGCACGACTCGACGACACCGCCGACGCCCACCGGACCGCGGTGCACGCCGGGCACGTGCTCGAGGCCGCGGTCCGGGTGGCCCGGCTCGAGGACGCCATCGCCGATGCGGTCTATGTCCTCGGAACCAGCGGGCGCGACGCGCTGCGCGGACGGATACCGGTGAGCCCCGAGGAGGGGGTGGCGAGGCTCCGCGCAGCGGCGGCCCGGGGACCGGTGGCGCTCGTCTTCGGTGGGGAGCGCCGCGGGCTCTCGGACCAGGAGCTTGCCCTGTGCCAGGACGTCGCCTGCATCCCTGCGCCCGGACCCCAGCCGTCGATGAACCTGGCGCAGTCGGCGGCGGTGCTCCTCTACCTCGCCTCCCGCTCGGACGAGGCGCCGCTACCCGCGGTCCTGCCGGCCCCGGGCACCCCTCAGGCCCTGCGGGAGGTGCTGCGGCGGCGGATGGAGCGGGCGCTGCGCGCCGCGGACGGGCTGAACCCCCAGGCGCCGCTGCCCGTGCTCGACGAGATGCTCAGGGCGCTGGATCGGGCGCAGCTCTCGCGCCGCGAGGCCGAGCTCTGGGCCGCAGCCTGGAAGCAGGTCGCGCGCGCCGCTGGGGCCCCCGGCGACTAGAGCGAGGTGGGGAGTCCGGAGCGCCAGCCGGGCCGCAGCCGCCGCGCGGCGAGGAGCAGGAGCGTGCTTCCACCGACCGCAGACCAGAAGATCACGAAAGACACCGTCGCCCCGTTCATCCGCACACCCCCGCGCTCCACTCCCGCGCATCGTTGAGGTGGCCACGGAGCGGCCGTCCGGCAACTCCGGCGCCTCAGCGCAGGTCGTCGGGACGGAATTCGGGCCGGAGCAGGCCGAAGGTCAGGAGGTCGTCTCGCCTCCCGTTCGCCTGGAGCGTCCGCTCGCGGAGCCGGCCCTCGGAACGGAAGCCGAGCCGCTCCACCAGCCGGATGGACGCCGTGTTCCCCGGGTCGATCCGCGCCTCCATCCGGTGCAGCCCGAGCACCTCGAAGCCGTGGCGGACGAGCGGGGAAAGCACCTCCCGCATCAGGCCCTGGCCCCAGCGTACTGGCGCGAGCACGTAGCCGAGCTCGGCGGTCTGGTGGGGGACGTCCCAGCGGAAGAAGCCCAGGTAAGCCAGCGCGCGGTCAGCGCCCGGGTCGGTCATCACCCAGAACATCGCCTCCCCGCGATCGATCTCCTCGCGCATCCGCTGCAGCCGGGTCTGGACCTGCTCCAGCGTCTGCGGTGGGCGCCCGAGGAAGCGCACGCCCTCCGGGCTCCCGTAGACGTCGAGCAGCGCCTCGGCGTCGTCGGGCCGCACCTCACGGAGCCGGGCCCGCGCAGTACGCAGCTCCGGGACCGGGCGCATCGAAGCCGATGTCAGGCTGCGGTCTCGCCGCCCCTGGCGCCGTACGTCTCGGTGTCGTGCTTCTCGCACATGCCGTGACGGACGGCCTTGAGACGGCACTCGGGCTTGCTGCACGTGCGGTAGCGGCTGTGCGGCAGCTCACCCTGGCGCCACTGCTTGTAGTGGAAGAAGCAGTACCCCTTTGCGCGGTAGGGTCGCTTGCACCCCGCGACGCTGCAGGCGTGATCCGGGCCGCCCTTGGCCTGGCGGGCCCAGCCCTTCTTCTCGGTGGTCTTGTCAGGCATTCGCCGCTCCTTAGCGGGCTGGCGCGGGGTGCTGCAAGCGCGCGCCACCGAAGGGGTTGACAGCGCCCGGTGGGAACGACACATCCGCCGCTCGCCCACACGATGCCGGGAGTCGATCCAGAGCGGGCCATCGCCGAGGAGGAGTCCCTCCTGGAGCGCGTGCGGACCGCGCTCGGCTCGGCGCAGGGCCGGCGGGCGCGTGCCGCTGGCCCGAGCCGCGAGACGCTCCAGAGCCTCCGCGAGGACGCGGCGAGCGCGCGCGAGGAGGACGCCGCGCCTCTGCTGCACGAGCTCGCCGTGCAGCACCAGCTCGGGAGCCGCGCGCCATCCCCGCTCCCCGACCCGGGGTCGCCGTACGTCGCCCATCTCGCCATTCGCGAGGGTGGCCGGTGCCGCGACTATCTGCTCGGACACGCCACCTTCGTCGACGCCGAGGCGGACGTGTGGGTCGTCGACTGGCGGGTCGCCCCGGTGGCCCAGCTGTTCTACCGCTATCGCGAGGGCGATCCGTTCGAGGAGTCGTTCCCCGGGCGGGAGGCCAGCGGGGTGGTCGAGGTGCGCCGGGTGGTGGTGGTCCACCGCGGGCGGCTCCTCCAGATTCTCGGCGAGGGGTTCCAGGCCCGGCGCCGCCCGGACGGAAGCTGGACAGTCAGCGGGAGCGAGGGGCTCGCCCCCGGCGGCGGAGGGACGGCGCCACGCGCTGGTCACCTCGGGCTCGGCATCGGCGCCGAGGAGCGCGGCACCCGGGCGGACGTCACCGCCCTCCTCGATCCAGAGCAGTACGCTGCGGTACGCGCGCCCGCCGAGGAGCCGCTGCTCGTCCTCGGGAGCGCCGGCAGCGGCAAGACCACCGTGGCCCTGCACCGGCTGGCGCGTCTTGCCGCGGCCGAGCCCGAGCGCGTTCCGCTCGGCAGGGCGCGGGTGGTGGTTCCCGAGGAGGGCCTCGCACGCCTGTCGGCGAGACTCCTGGCGCCGCTCGGGGGGGGCGCGGCCCGTGTCCAGACCCTCGACGCGGCCTTCGTCGAGCTGGCGCGGCGGGTCTTCGGTCCCCTCCCTCGCATCGTCGACGACCCACCGGCACTGGTGACCGCCGTGAAGCGCCACCCTGCGCTGTTCGACGCGCTCCGTCCCCGGTTCGGGCAGCGGCGGGTCCCGGGCACTGCGAGCTGGCGCCGCCTGCGCCGCGAACTCGCCGTTCCGCTGACCGACCGGACCTTCCTGGACGGCGTCGTCGACCGGGCGGGTGGCTCGCTTCCGCGCACCGTGGTGGAGGAGACGGTGCGGCACACCCTGCGCCAGCTCGCGGATCCGTCGAGCCGGCTCCTGGCGTCCATCACCGACAGCTCCCGCAAGGAGGCGGTGGACGGGCGCCCGGTGGACGAGGGTACTGATGATGCACTCGCCGGTACCCTGGACGTCGAGGACCTGCCGCTCCTGCTCGCCATCGCGGCCTGGCGCGGTCAGCTCGCGCTCCCCGAGGCGTCGCACCTGGTGCTCGACGAGGCGGAGGACTTCTCGCTCTTCGACCTGCAGACCCTGGCGGGACTGCTCCACGGGACGCGCTCGGTCACGGTCGCCGGTGACGAGGCCCAGCAGACCTCGCCGAGCTTCGCCGGCTGGGAGCGCGCGCTGGAGACGCTCGGAGCCGGTGGCGCCGCACGCGTGCGGCTCCCGGTCTCGTACCGCTGCCCGCGGCCCATCGCCCAGCTCGCAAGGGCCATTCTCGGGCCGCTTGCTCCGGCGCAGCCGGTCCGGGCGGCCCGCGAGGGAGCGCCGGTGGGTCGCTTCAGCTTCCCCGGTGAGCCGCAGGCGCACCTCTTCCTCGCCGGGGCCCTTCGCGAGCTGCTCGAGTCGGAGCCCCACGCCGCGGTGGCGGTGATCGGTCACGACGCCGGAACGGCCCGGCGGTTCGCCGGGGTGGCCTCGGAGGTTCCCGCGAGCCGGCTGGTGCTCGATGGCCGCTTCAGCTTCGAGCCCGGGCTGGACGTCACCGACGTGGACAGCGTGAAGGGGCTCGAGTGGGACTACGTCGTCCTGCCGGACGTGGTCGAGTCGGCCTGGCCGATGTCCGACGACGGACGGCGGCGGCTGCACGTGGCGGTGACCCGCGCCTCGTGGCAGCTGTGGCTCGTCTCTCCCGGGACTCCGAGCCGGCTGCTGCCCCCGGAGTGAGCTGCTCAGCCCGCGAAGGGGACCGCGACGCATGCCGGAAGGCGGGTGCGCGCGCCGGACCGTCACGAGCGCCCCCTCCGTGTCCCGCGAGAGCCCGAACCGGTGAGGGGCCCCCAGCTGGCGCCCATCGACGGGTCTCCCCTCCCATCGCGCGGGACGGGTCGCTCGAGGAGGGGGAGGAGCTCGCAGGCTCCTCCGGCTCAGGGCTGGCCGTCCCCCGTGCCGCTCCCGCCCGTGCCGGCGCCGCTGCTCGCGCCAGCTTCGGTGCTCTTGCCGCCCTTCGCCCCCGCGGCGGTCCCCGCCAGCTCCCCGTGTGGCGAGGCAGCGGCGATCGCCGGTGTCGCCACGGGCGTCAGGGCCACGAAGAGCGGATGGCCGGACCGTGCCACCCGCACGTGGATGGGGCTCCCCGGTCCGCTGCGGGCCACCTTCCAGCGCAGGGCCTGGGCGCGCTGCACCGGCGTGCGATCCACCTCGACGATGATGTCGCCGGCGCGCAGCCCGGCGCGCTGGGCGGGGCTCCCGGCGATCACGTCCGACACCATCACCCCGCTGTAGCTCCGGCGGCCGAACGTCTTCGCCACCTCCGGCGTCAGGTCCACCACCGACAGCCCGAGCCACCCGCGCCGCACCTTGCCGTGGTTCCGCAGTTCGTCCACGACCACGCGGGCGACGTCCACCGGGACGGCGAAGCCGATCCCCTGTCCCGTCGTGTTCACTGCGTTGGCGATGCCCACCACCTTCCCGTCCAGCCCGAGCAACGGTCCGCCCGAGTTGCCCGGATTGATGGCCGCGTCGGTCTGGAGGTACTCGACGTCGCTCGTTCGCGATCCGGGGATGATGTCCGTGCGACCCTTGGCACTGAGGAC
>Ga0208851_1000129_pt1 | contig 32945 bp, 30 predicted proteins | sample NGESurshal092012_FD_184481 | JGI IMG/M metagenome (GOLD analysis project Ga0208851, IMG submission 184481) | Arctic peat soil microbial communities from Barrow, Alaska - NGEE Surface sample 415-2 shallow-092012 (SPAdes) | ecosystem: Environmental > Terrestrial > Soil > Wetlands > Peat ... | reverse complement strand
CGACCAGAACGGCCGCTGCCCGATTTTCGAAGTCCGCCTCGACGGTGAGGTCCGGCAACTGACCGTCGACGACTTCAGCTACACCAACGTCGTCGCCGCGCCCGGCGGTGTCGTGTACGCGCTGCGGACCTCCTACGCCGCACCGCCGCACCCGGTGCGCATCGAATCCTCGGGCGTGGTGATCGTGCTGCCGTGCGTCGACTCACCGGAGCTGCCCGGTGAGCTGACCGAGCTGACCGCGACCACCGCCGACGGCGTCGAGGTGCGGTCGTGGCTGGTGCTGCCGCGCTCGCAGACCCTGGCGCCGCTGCTGCTGTGGATCCACGGCGGACCGCTGAACAGCTGGAACGTGTGGTCGTGGCGGTGGAACCCCTGGCTGATGGCCGCCCGCGGGTACGCGGTGCTGCTGCCGGACCCGGCCCTGTCGACCGGCTACGGCCAGGAGTTCATCCAGCGCGGCTGGGGCGCGTGGGGCGGTGCGCCCTACGACGACCTGATGGCAGCAGTCGACGCGGCCTGCGCCGATCCGCGCATCGACGGCGATCGCACCGCCGCGATGGGCGGATCCTTCGGCGGCTACATGGCCAACTGGATGGCCGGGCACACCGACCGCTTCCGCGCCGTCGTCACCCACGCCAGCCTGTGGGCGCTCGACCAGTTCGGGCCCACCACCGACGGCGCGTACTACTGGGCGCGCGAGATGACACCGGCCATGGCGCAGGCGAATTCGCCGCACCGCTTCGTCGAGGACATCAACACCCCGATGCTGGTGATCCACGGCGACAAGGACTATCGCGTGCCCATCGGAGAGGCGCTGCGGCTTTGGTACGAGCTGCTCACCCTGTCGCGGCTGCCCGCCGCCAGCCAGGGTGAGGGGGTCGGCACCTCGCCACACCGGTTCCTGTACTTCCCGGCCGAGAACCACTGGGTGCTCTCGCCGCAGCACGCCAAGATCTGGTACCAGGTGGTCACTGCGTTCTTGGCCGAGCACGTGCTGGGGCGCAGCGTCGAGTTCCCCGAAACTCTGGGGTAGATGCGCCCCGGTAAGTTGGCGCCCATGACCGCAGAGCAGCGTGAATTCGACATCGTCCTGTACGGGGCCACCGGCTTCGTCGGCAAGCTCACGGCCGAGTACCTGGCCCGCACGGCTGGCGACGCCCGCATCGCCCTGGCCGGCCGGTCTCCCGACAAGCTTCTCGCAGTCCGCGAGACGCTCGGCGCGTCGGCACAGTCCTGGCCGATTCTGACCGCCGACGCCTCCTCGCCGTCGTCGCTGAACGACATGGCCGCCCGGACCCGCGTCGTGGTCACCACCGTCGGTCCCTACAGCCGCTACGGCCTGCCGCTGGTGGCCGCCTGCGCCGCGGCCGGCACCGACTACGCCGACCTCACGGGCGAGGCGACGTTCGTGCGGCAGAGCATCGACGACTACCACAAGGAAGCCGTCGACACCGGGGCGCGCATCGTGCACTCCTGCGGATTCGACTCCATCCCTTCGGACATGAGCGTCTTCGCGCTCTACCGGCGCGCCGAGCAGGACGGCACCGGCGAACTGGGCGACACCAACTTCGTGTTGCGCGGCCTCAAGGGCGGGGTGTCCGGCGGCACGGCCGCATCGGGTGTCGAGATCTTCCGCGCGTCCTCCAACGACCCGAACACCCGGCGTCTTCTCGAGGACCCGTACACCCTGACCCAGGACCGCGCCGCCGAGCCGGAGCTCGGTGCTCAGCCCGACCTGCCATGGCGGCGAGGGCGCGAGATCGCGCCGGAACTGGCGGGGACCTGGACCACCGGGTTCTTCATGGCGATCTACAACACGCGAATCGTCCGGCGGAGCAACGGCTTGCTGAACTACGCGTACGGCAAGAGGTTCCGGTACGCCGAGCACATGAGTGTCGGCTCATCGGTGCTGGCGCCGCTGACCTCCGCGGTGGCGTCGGCTGCCAACAACGGTGCGGTCGCGTTGGGCACCCGCTTCTTCCGCTTCGTCCCGCGCCGGTTGGTGGAAAGCATCGTGCCAAAGCCGGGCACCGGACCCAGCGAGGAAGCCCGCGAGAAGGGCTATTACCGGGCCGAGACCTACACGACCACCACCGGTGGCGCCCGGTACGTGGCCAGGATGTCCCAGCAGGGCGATCCGGGTTACAAGGCCACCTCGGTGATGCTCGGGGAGTGCGCACTGGCGCTGGCGTTCGACCGCGACACGCTCTCGGATCTGCACGGTGTGCTGACTCCGGCCGCGGCGATGGGCGACGCCCTGCTGGCCCGGTTCCCCGCGGCGGGCATCGAGCTGGAAACCGCGCGGGTGGACTGAATTTCCTCCTGAGCGTAATCCGCGCCGGACGGGCTCCGGCTGGACTAGTGTCGGCTCCGATTGACCGAAATTAACCCGAAGGTGGAACGTCATCATGGCCGGTCTCGAAGACCTCTACAACCAGATCCCGGTAGCGGATATCGCCAACAAGCTCGGAGCTGACCAGGGTGAGGTGAACCAGGCCATCCAGACCCTGGTGCCCACGCTGCTCGGCAGCATCCAGCACAACGTCGTCTCCGACGACATCGACTCCAGCAAGCTCGAGTCGGCCATCCACGCCGAGGGCGCCTCGGGTCTGATCGACGGCGGCGTGAACGTCGACGACGTCGACCCGGCCCAGGGCGAGCAGTTCATCTCGCGCATCTTCGGCGGCAATGACACAAACCAGGTGGCCTCGGCGCTGGCCGGCGGCGGTGCCGGCGGCAATGACCTGATCAAGCGGCTCCTGCCGATCCTGGCTCCGATCGTGCTGGCCTACATCGGCAAGCAGTTCGCGCAGAAGAACGCCGCACCCGCCGGCGAGGCTCAAGCCTCGGGCGGCGGCGGCCTCGGCGATCTTCTGGGCGGCATCCTCGGCGGCGCCGGCGGCGCCGGCGGCGGCGGAAACAACCCGCTGGGCAGCATCCTGGGCAGTGTGCTCGGTGGCCAGCAGGGTGGCGCCCTCGGCAGCATCCTGGGCGGGCTCCTGGGTGGGAAGAAGTAGCGGTCCACACCGCCCGACGACCCGCACACACCCGTTCCTAGAATTGACGGGTGACTATCACTCCTGACTCCCGCGCCGAGGCTCTTCCCAAGTCGTGGGAGCCGGGAGCGGTAGAGCAGCAGATCTACCAGCGCTGGGTTGACGCCGGCTACTTCACCGCGGACTCCGCCAGCGCCAAGCCGCCGTACTCGATCGTGCTGCCGCCGCCGAACGTGACCGGCAGCCTGCACATGGGCCACGCGCTGGACCACACGCTGATGGACGCGCTGACCCGGCGCAAGCGCATGCAGGGCTACGAGGTCCTGTGGCTGCCCGGCATGGACCACGCCGGCATCGCCACCCAGAGCGTGGTGGAAAAGCAGCTGGCCGTCGACGGCAAGACCAAAGAGGACTTCGGCCGCGAGCTGTTCGTCGAGAAGGTGTGGGACTGGAAGCGCGAGTCCGGCGGAACGATCGGCGGGCAGATGCGCCGCCTGGGCGACGGCGTCGACTGGAGCCGCGACCGCTTCACCATGGACGAGGGCCTGTCGCGGGCGGTGCGCACCATCTTCAAGCGCCTCTATGACGCCGGGCTGATCTATCAGGCCGAGCGGCTGGTGAACTGGTCGCCGGTGCTGGAGACCGCGATCTCCGACCTCGAGGTCAAGTACTCCGACGTCGAGGGCGAGCTGGTGTCCTTCCGGTACGGGTCGATGGACGACGCCGAACCGCACATCGTCGTCGCCACCACCCGTATCGAGACCATGCTGGGGGATACCGCGATCGCGGTGCACCCCGACGACGACCGCTACCGGCATCTGGTGGGTACCACGCTGCCGCACCCGTTCCTGGAGCGTCAGATCGTCATCGTCGCCGACGAGCACGTCGACCCCGAATTCGGCACCGGCGCAGTCAAAGTCACACCCGCCCACGATCCGAACGACTTCGAGATCGGCCTGCGCCACAACCTGGCGATGCCGTCGATCATGGACACCAAGGGCCGGATCGCCGATACCGGAACGCGGTTCGACGGTCTGGACCGGTTCGAGGCCCGCTACGCGGTGCGCCAGGCGCTGGCCGACGAAGGACGGATCGTCGCCGAGAAGCGGCCGTACCTGCACAGCGTCGGGCATTCCGAACGCAGCGGTGAGCCCATCGAGCCGCGGTTGAGCCTGCAGTGGTGGGTGAAAGTGGAGTCGATGGCCAAGGCCGCCGGCGACGCGGTGCGCAACGGCCACATCGTGATTCATCCGAAAAGCCTCGAGCCGCGCTGGTTCGCCTGGGTCGACGACATGCACGACTGGTGCATCTCGCGCCAGCTGTGGTGGGGCCACCGCATTCCGATCTGGCACGGACCCGACGGGCAGACGGTGTGTGTCGGACCCGACGAGACCCCGCCCGCGGGCTGGGAGCAGGACCCGGACGTGCTGGACACGTGGTTCTCCTCGGCGCTGTGGCCGTTCTCCACGATGGGCTGGCCGGACCGTACCCCGGAGTTGGAAAAGTTCTATCCGACCAGCGTTCTGGTCACCGGATACGACATCCTGTTCTTCTGGGTGGCGCGCATGGTGATGTTCGGGACGTTCGTGGCGGGGGACGACGCGATCACCCTGTCCGGTGAGCGTGGGCCGCAGGTGCCGTTCGAGAATGTCTTCCTGCACGGCCTGATCCGCGACGAGCACGGCCGCAAGATGAGCAAGTCGCGCGGCAACGGCATCGACCCGCTGGACTGGGTGGAGTTGTTCGGCGCCGACGCGCTGCGCTTCACGCTGGCCCGCGGCGCCAGTCCCGGCGGAGACCTGTCGATCGGCGAGGATCACGCTCGAGCCTCCCGTAACTTCGCCACCAAGCTGTTCAACGCCACCCGGTTCGCGTTGATGAACGGAGCAGGGGCCGCGCCGCTGCCGCCGGCCGGTGAGCTGACCGAGGCCGACCGGTGGATTCTGGGCCGCATGGAAGAGGTTCGCGCCGAGGTGGATTCGGCCTTCGACGGCTACGAGTTCAGCCGCGCCTGCGAGTCGCTGTACCACTTCGCCTGGGACGAGTTCTGTGACTGGTACCTCGAGCTGGCCAAAGTCCACCTTGCCGAAGGAGTTTCGCACACCACCGCGGTGCTCGCCGCGGTCCTCGACACCTTGCTGAAGCTCCTGCACCCGGTGATGCCGTTCGTCACCGAGACGTTGTGGAAGGCGCTCACCGGCGCGGAGTCGCTGGTGGTCGCGGAATGGCCCACGCCGTCGGGCTTCGCACCGGATACCGTTGCCGCACAACGGGTTGCCGACGTCCAGAAGCTGGTCACCGAAGTTCGCCGGTTCCGCAGCGACCAGGGCCTGGCCGACCGGCAGAAGGTGCCCGCCCGGTTGTCTGGTGTCGACGATTCCGGGTTGGGCGCACACGTCGCCCCGGTGGCCGCGCTGGCCTGGCTGACGAGTGCCGGTGCGGATTTCAGCCCGACCGCGCACATCGAGGTGCGGCTGTCCGGCGGCACCGTCGACGTCGAACTCGACACCTCCGGAACCGTCGACGTCGCCGCCGAGCGCCGCCGACTGGACAAGGACCTTGCCGCCGCGCAGAAGGAACTGGCGGGCACGACAGCCAAACTCGACAACGCGGCCTTCGTGGCCAAGGCGCCCGAGGACGTCGTCGCCAAGATCCGTGACCGCCAGCAGCTGGCCGGCGAGGAAGTGGAGCGCATCGCGGCCCGCCTGGCTGCGCTCGAATGAGCAGTCGAGTGTGCGTTCAGGGATTCGAGTGTGCGTCCAGGGCGGCGAAACCGCCGAAAACCCGGCCAGGATGCACACTGGACAGGCGGGTGCCATGAGCATGGAGCCGCTGGGCCGGCGACATTCGGCCATCGAACCCACACCCGACGAGATCGCCGCGCTGCTTCAGGTCGAGCACCTGCTCGACCAGCGCTGGCCGGAGACCAAGCTGGAGCCCAGCACCGCGCGGATCTCGGCGCTGATGGAGCTGCTCGGCTCACCGCAGCTGAGCTATCCGTCCATCCACGTCGCCGGCACCAACGGCAAGACGTCGGTGGCGCGCATCGTCGACGCGCTGCTGACCGCATTCAGCCGCCGCACCGGGCGCACCACCAGCCCGCACCTGCAGTCGGCGGTCGAGCGGATCGCCATCGACAACCAGCCGATCAGCCCGGCCCGCTACGTCGAGGTCTACCGCGAGATCGAGCCGTTCGTCCAGATGATCGACCGCCAGTCCGAGGCCGGCGGGGGACCGGCGATGAGCAAGTTCGAGGTCGTCACCGCGATGGCCTTCGCCGCATTCGCCGACGCCCCGGTCGACGTCGCCGTCGTCGAGGTCGGGATGGGCGGACGGTGGGACGCCACCAACGTCGTCGACGCCCCCGTTGCGGTGATCACCCCGATCGGCATCGACCACGCCGAGTACCTCGGCGACACGATCGCCGACATCGCCGCGGAGAAGGCCGGCATCATCGGCGCCCCGCGCGGTGACCTGGTGCCCGTCGACACCGTCGCGGTGATCGGGAGGCAGCTACCCGAGGCGATGGAGGTCCTGATGGCGCAGGCGATCCGCGCCGACGCCGCGGTGGCCCGCGAGGACTCCGAGTTCGCGGTGCTGAGCCGTCAGGTCGCCGTCGGCGGTCAGGTGCTCGAGCTGCAGGGCCTCGGCGGGACGTACTCCCAGATCTTCCTGCCGCTGCACGGCGAGCATCAGGCACACAACGCCGTCGTGGCGCTGGCCGCCGTCGAGGCGTTCTTCGGCGCTGGCGCCGAACGCCAGCTCGACATCGACACGGTGCAGGCTGGCTTCGCCGCGGCCGCGAGCCCCGGGCGCCTGGAGCGGATGCGCAGCGCGCCGACGGTGTTCGTCGACGCCGCCCACAACCCGGCGGGCGCAGCCGCGCTGGCCAGCGCGCTGACAAGTGAGTTCGACTTCCGCTTCCTCGTCGGCGTGCTCAGCGTGATGGGGGACAAGGACGTCACCGGCATCCTGACCGCGCTGGAACCCGTCTTCGACCAGGTCGTCGTCACCCACAACGGCTCGCCGCGGGCGCTGGAGGTCGATGCCCTGGCACTGCGGGCCGAAGAGATCTTCGGGCCCGACCGCGTAGTGCGTGCCGAGACCCTGCCCGACGCGATCGAAACCGCCACCGCACTGGTCGAGGACTCTGCCGCCGACGGATTCTCCGGCGCCGGGATCGTCATCACCGGCTCGGTGGTCACCGCCGGCGCCGCGCGCACCCTGTTCGGGAAGGACCCCCAATGAGTGACGACGCGCCCACGAACCAAGGTCCGGATCCCTGGAAGAGCTTCCGCGGCGTCATGGCCGGCACCCTGATTCTCGAAGCCATCGTGGTGCTGCTGGCGCTGCCGGTCGTCGGGCTGGTCGGCGGCGGGCTCACCGCGTGGTCGATGGGCTATCTGATCGGGTTCGCGGTGCTGCTGGTCCTGCTGGCCGGCATGCAGGGCCGGCCCGGGGCCATCTGGATCAACCTCGGTGTTCAGCTCGTCCTGGTCGCCGGGTTCGCGGTCTATCCGGCCGTCGGATTCATCGGTGTGCTCTTCCTGGTGGTCTGGGCCGTCATCGCCTACCTGCGCGCCGAGGTCCTGCGCCGGCAGCGCCGCGGGCTGCTGCCCGGTCAGCAGCAACCACCGGACTGACGGGTACGCTGTCGGCCGTGACCGAGCGGACCCTGGTTCTGATCAAGCCCGACGGCGTCGAGCGACGGGTGATCGGCGAGATCATCAGCCGTATCGAGCGCAAAGGCCTGTCCATCGCGGCCCTGGAGCTCAAGCACGTCAGCGACGAGCTGGCCCGGGCGCACTACGCCGAGCACGAGGACAAGCCCTTCTTCGGTTCGCTGCTGGAGTTCATCACCTCCGGACCCGTGGTGGCCGCGGTCCTCGAAGGCCCCCGCGCCGTTGCCGCGTTTCGGCAGCTCGCGGGTGGTACCGACCCCGTCGAGAAGGCGACTCCGGGCACGATCCGCGGTGATTTCGGGCTGGAAACCCAATTCAATCTCGTGCACGGCTCGGACTCCACCGAGTCCGCCGAGCGCGAGATCGCGCTCTGGTTCCCCAACGCCTGACGCTTCGAACCGGACAGTGGGCCCGAACCGGGCCCGCGGTGTGGGATACTGATGACGGATGTGTCCACAAACACATCCGAATGAAGACTTAGACGTGCGCGACCACCGCAGATCGCGGTGCGGCGCCTACCGTCACAGCCATCATTCAGCCAGGCACTGAGCGTGTTCGTTACGGGCCGTTCGGAGCGAGACCATGATAAGCCCGGGAAAACCCGGGCGCACAGCGGAAGCCCTCGCGTGGCCGCGTCGTCAGACGCGCCCGGGGGCTTGAGGAGACTACGTGGCCGACGATGACGTCTACCAGGAACTGCCCGAAACCCCCAGTCAGCCGCAGTGGGAACCCCCCGCGGCTGCCAGCGACGACGACCTGCCCGAGCGGTTGAGGGTCCACTCGCTGGCCCGGGTGCTCGGCACCACCAGCCGGCGGGTCCTCGACGCGCTGAGCGAGCTCGACGGCCGCAGCCGCAGCGCGCAGTCCACGGTCGAGCGCAGTGATGCTGTGCGCGTCCGCGACGTGCTGGCCCAGAACCCCGAAGCCGCCGAACCGGCAGCCGAAGTCGACGTTGTCGAGGTGGTCGAGGAGGCGGGCGAGCCGGAGTCGCGCCTGATCCTGGAGACCGCGACCGTCGAGTCGGTGTACATGCCGTTGTTCGTCGCCCCGCAGCCGGTCAAGGCTCTTGTCGCCGAGGACAGCGACGACGAGGACGACGAGGACGACGACGAGGACGAGGAGTCCGGTGCCGAGGTCGACGACGAGCAGGGCGACCGTCCGGCCAACCGGCGCCGACGCCGTGGCCGTCGTGGTCGTGGACGCGGTCGTGGCGAGCAGGGCGGTGCCGACGGCGAGGATTCTGACCAGCCGGCCGGCGAGGACAAGTCCGACGGCGCCGACGAGGATGACGGCGACGAGTCCGACGGCGACGAGGAGTCGACCACCGGTGAGGGCGCGACCCGGCGCCGGCGCCGGCGCCGGCGCCGCAAGTCCGGTAACGGCGAGGACGGCGAGGCCGGGTCCTCCGACGATCCGCCCAACACCGTCGTGCACGAACGCGCTGCGCGCAGCAAGGCCGAGCGCGACCCGGACGCGATCCAGGGCATCAGCGGCTCCACCCGGCTGGAGGCCAAGCGTCAGCGCCGCCGCGACGGTCGCGATGCCGGTCGCCGCCGGCCGCCGATCCTGTCCGAGGCCGAGTTCCTGGCCCGCCGCGAAGCTGTCGAGCGCGTCATGGTGGTGCGCGACAAGATCCGTACCGAGCCGCCGCACGAAGGCGCCCGCTACACCCAGATCGCGGTCATGGAGGACGGCGTCGTCGTCGAGCACTTCGTCACCTCGGCGGCGTCGGCGTCGCTGGTCGGCAACATCTACCTGGGCATCGTGCAGAACGTCCTGCCGTCGATGGAGGCGGCGTTCGTCGACATCGGCCGCGGCCGCAACGGTGTGCTCTACGCCGGCGAGGTCAACTGGGAGGCGGCCGGACTCGGCGGCGCCCAGCGCAAGATCGAGCAGGCGCTCAAGCCCGGCGATTATGTCGTCGTCCAGGTCAGCAAGGACCCGGTCGGTCACAAGGGCGCCCGGCTGACCACGCAGGTGTCACTGGCCGGCCGCTACCTGGTCTACGTGCCGGGTGCCTCGTCGACCGGGATCAGCCGCAAGCTGCCCGACACCGAGCGGCAGCGGCTCAAGGAGATCCTGCGCGAGGTCGTGCCGTCGGATGCCGGCGTGATCATCCGCACCGCCTCCGAAGGGGTCAAGGAAGAGGACATCCGCGGCGACGTCGAGCGCCTGCAGGAACGCTGGAACGCGATCGCTGGGGAAGCCGAGCGGGTCAAGGGCAACAAAGCCGGTGCCGCCGTCGCGCTCTACGAGGAGCCCGACGTCCTGGTCAAGGTGATCCGCGACCTGTTCAACGAAGACTTCTCCGGTCTGATCGTCTCCGGCGACAGCGCCTGGGAGACCATCAACTCCTACATCGATTCCGTTGCGCCGGAACTGGTTTCCAAGCTGACAAAGTACGACCCGCCGGGCGGACCGGATGCCCCGGACGTGTTCGCGGTGCACCGCATCGACGAGCAGCTGGCCAAGGCGATGGACCGCAAGGTGTGGCTGCCGTCGGGCGGCACGCTGGTCATCGACCGCACCGAGGCGATGACCGTCGTCGACGTCAACACTGGCAAGTTCACCGGCGCGGGCGGCAACCTCGAGCAGACCGTCACCAAGAACAACCTGGAGGCGGCCGAGGAGATCGTGCGCCAGCTGCGGCTGCGCGATATCGGCGGCATCGTGGTGATCGACTTCATCGACATGGTGCTGGAGTCCAACCGCGACCTGGTGTTGCGGCGGCTGACCGAGGCGCTGGCCCGTGACCGCACCCGCCATCAGGTGTCCGAGGTGACCTCGCTGGGCCTGGTTCAGCTGACCCGCAAGAAGCTCGGCACCGGCCTGGTCGAGGCGTTCTCGACGACCTGCAGCCACTGCAGCGGCCGCGGCATCACGCTGCACGCCGACCCTGTCGACACCGCGGCCGCGGCCAGCCGCAAGGCGGAGCCCGGCAGCCGGCGCGGCAAGCGCGGCAAGAAGGCCCGCACCGACGAGCCCGCCGTCGCCCGGGTGCCGGCCCACGTCCCCGGCGAACATCCGATGTTCAAGGCGATGGCGGCGGCCAACGGCAAGCCCGAGGACGAGGAGGCCGACGAGGAACTGGCCGACGAACTCGATCGCGAGGCGATTTCCGAGTCCGAGGCCGACACCGAGGAGCAGGTCGCTGAGGAGATCGTCGACGAAGATCTCGAAGACGACGACTTCGACGACTCCGAGGACGAGGACGAGGACGAGATCGACGTCGACCTCGACGAGGATGACGAGGACCTCGATGAGGACACGCTCGACATCGACTCCGACGACTCCGACGACTACGACGACGACGAGCCCGTCGCGGCGCCCGCGTCGACCGGCCGGACCCGCCGCCGCGCCGCGGCCCGGCCCGCCGGGCCCCCGGTGTTCTAGGCGAGGCGGTTTGACCCTCCCGGTGCTGGTCACGTAACCTTGAGCAGTTGTCGCCAGGCGTCCGACGCCGGTGGCAGCGGGCTCAAGATCCCGCACCCCCAGACCCGCGCACGCAGCTTCGGTCAGCGCGCGCCCGCAGAGCAAGGCAGAGGAACTGATGGCGACGTACGCAATCGTCAAGACCGGCGGCAAGCAGTACAAGGTCGCCGTCGGAGACGTGGTCAAGGTCGAGAAGCTCGACGGTGAGCCCGGCGCCTCGGTGTCCCTGCCCGTCGCGCTGGTCGTCGACGGCGCCAAGGTGACTACCGATGCCAAGGATCTGGCCAAGGTCGCGGTGACCGGCGAGGTGCTCGAGCACATCAAGGGCCCCAAGATCCGCATCCACAAGTTCAAGAACAAGACCGGCTACCACAAGCGGCAGGGTCACCGTCAGCCGCTGACCGTGCTCAAGGTCACCGGAATCAAGTAGCGACAGGGAGCGAACAGACATGGCACACAAGAAGGGCGCTTCCAGCTCACGCAACGGCCGCGAGTCCAACGCCCAGCGGCTCGGCGTCAAGCGGTTCGGCGGCCAGGTCGTCAAGGCCGGCGAGATCCTCGTCCGCCAGCGCGGCACCCACTTCCACCCCGGCGTGAACGTCGGCCGTGGCGGCGATGACACCTTGTTCGCCACCGCTCCCGGTGCTGTGGAGTTCGGCGTCAAGCGCGGCCGCAAGACCGTCAACGTCGTCCGCGTCGCCCGACCGGAGTAGGTCTCTCTCGCGAGTGTGAAACCACTGCGAGGTTGAGGCCGATTTCTCGCAACAGATTCACACTCGGCGGTTGAAAGGACTCTCCGATGCCCCGGTTCGTCGACCGCGTTGTCATTCGTACGCGCGCGGGTAACGGCGGTAACGGCTGCGCCTCAGTCCACCGCGAGAAGTTCAAGCCCCTCGGCGGCCCCGACGGCGGCAACGGCGGCCGCGGCGGCAGCGTGATCCTGGTCGTCGACCCGCAGGTGCACACGCTGCTCGACTTCCACTTCCACCCGAACGTCGTCGCGCCCTCCGGCAAGCAGGGGATGGGCAGCAACCGCGAAGGGGCCAACGGTGGCGATCTCGAGGTCAGGGTTCCCGACGGCACCGTCGTGCTCGACGAGCAGGGCCGACTGCTGGCCGACCTGGTCGGTGCCGGCACCCGGTTCGTGGCTGCCGAGGGCGGTCGCGGCGGGTTGGGCAACGCCGCACTGGCGTCCCGCGCCCGCAAGGCACCCGGATTCGCGCTGCTGGGCGAGAAGGGCCAGGAACGCGACCTCACCCTGGAACTCAAGACCGTCGCCGACGTCGGGCTGATCGGTTTCCCGTCGGCGGGCAAGTCCTCACTGGTGTCCACCATCTCGGCGGCCAAACCCAAGATCGCCGACTACCCGTTCACCACACTGGTGCCCAACCTCGGCGTGGTCTCGGCCGGGGAACACACCTTCACCGTCGCCGACGTCCCGGGGCTGATCCCCGGCGCTTCCGAGGGCCGGGGGCTGGGCCTGGATTTCCTGCGCCACATCGAACGGTGTGCGGTGCTGGTTCACGTGGTGGACTGCGCCACGCTGGAGCCCGGCCGCGACCCGATCTCCGACATCGACGCCCTCGAGGCCGAGCTGGCGGCGTATCAGCCTACGCTGCAAGGGGATTCGACGCTCGGCGACCTGGCCGACCGTCCCCGCGCGGTGGTGCTCAACAAGATCGACGTGCCCGAGGCGCGTGAGCTCGCCGACTTCGTGCGCCCTGAGATCGCCGGCCGCGGTTGGCCGGTGTTCGAGGTGTCGACGGTGAGCCGGGAAGGCTTGCGGGAGTTGACCTTCGCGCTGTGGGACATGGTGTCGGCGTATCAGGCGGCCCAGCCCGAGGTGGTGCCGCGCCGGCCGGTGATCCGGCCGATCCCGGTCGACGAGAGCGGCTTCAGCGTCGAGGTCGACGCCGAGAACCCCGGCGGATTCGTGGTGCGCGGAACGCGTCCGGAACGTTGGGTCGCGCAGACCAACTTCGACAACGACGAGGCGGTCGGCTACCTTGGCGACCGGCTGGCCCGCCTCGGCGTCGAGGACGAACTGCTGAAGCTGGGCGCCAAGCCTGGATGCGCGGTGACCATCGGCGACATGACCTTCGACTGGGAGCCGCAGACACCGGCCGGTGTCGACGTCACCCCGACGGGCCGCGGCACCGACGCGCGGCTGGAGCGCAACGACCGGGTCGGCGCGGCCGAGCGCAAGGAGGCGCGTCGCCTCCGCCGGGAGCACGGAGACGACGAGTGAGCCAGTACCGCGAGGCGGTCCGCTCCGCGCGCAGCGTCGTCGTCAAGGTCGGCACCACCGCGTTGACCACGAGGTCCGGCCTGTTCGACGCCGGGCGGCTGGCCAAGCTGGTCGACTCGATCGAGGCGCGGATGAAGGCCGGCTCCGACGTCGTCATCGTCTCCTCGGGTGCCATCGCCGCCGGCATCGAACCCCTAGGGTTGAGCAGGCGGCCCACCGACCTGGCCACCAAGCAGGCCGCGGCCAGCGTCGGACAGGTGGCCTTGGTCAACGCGTGGAGCGCGGCGTTCGCCCGCTACGACCGCACCGTGGGACAGGTCCTGCTGACCGCGCACGACATCTCGATGCGGGTGCAGCACACCAATGCCCAGCGCACGCTGGACCGGCTGCGGGCGCTGCACGCGGTGGCGATCGTCAACGAGAACGACACCGTGGCCACCAACGAGATCCGGTTCGGCGACAACGACCGGCTTTCGGCGCTGGTGGCTCACCTGGTCGGTGCCGACGCGCTGATCCTGCTGTCCGACATCGACGGGCTCTACGACTCCGATCCCCGCAAGGGCGACGCACGCTTCATCCCCGAGGTCGCTGGACCCGACGACCTCGACGGAGTGATCGCAGGGCAGGGCAGTCGGCTGGGGACCGGCGGCATGCGGTCCAAGCTGTCCTCGGCGCTGCTGGCGGCCGACGCCGGTGTCCCGGTGCTGCTGGCCGCCGCCATCGACGCGCCTGCGGCGCTCACCGACGCCTCGGTGGGGACGGTGTTCGCCCCGCGCCCGGCCCGGATGTCGGCGCGCCGGTTCTGGGTGCGCTACGCGGCGGAGGCCTCCGGTGTGCTGACGATGGACGCCGGAGCAGTGCGCGCTGTGGTCAAGCAGCGACGATCGCTGTTGCCGGCCGGCATCACCGCGGTGGCGGGCCGGTTCTTCGGCGGCGACGTCGTGGAACTGCGCGGACCGGACGAGAAGATGGTGGCGCGCGGTGTGGTGGCCTACGACGCCGCCGAATTGGCAACGATGATCGGCCGGTCGACATCCGACCTGCCCGCCGAGATGCGCCGCCCGGCCGTGCACGCCGACGACCTGGTGGCGGTCTAGCGGTGGCGCAACAGCCGCCGTATTCCGCTCTCGAGCTCGGCAAGTTTGGCCTTCAGCTGTTCGGCGCGCTCACCCGCGGCGTCCATCGGGTCGTCATCGCGTTTTCGCACCGTCACACCGTTGGCCTCGGCGGTGCCGATCACGCACTCGCTGACCCGCCAAAGAGCTTTTCATGCTGACATTCGGCTGCCGAGTTCGTCGGCGAGCAGTGCCAGCATCGGCGAGCAGCCGTTGTCCACCTTCACCGTCGCCAGGTCGTCGCCGCGGGTGGGCCCGCGGTTGATGATCGCGATGGGCATGCCCGCCGCCGCGGCGTGCCGCACGAACCGGTAGCCGGAGAACACCGTCAGCGACGAACCGGCCACCAGCAGCGCGTCGGAGGAGTCGACGAGTGAATATGCTTGGTCCACAACCTTTTTGGGCACGCTCTCACCGAAGTAGACGATGTCGGGTTTCAGCATGCCGCCGCACGACGGGCAGTCGACGAAGCGGAACGACTCGGTGTCGGTGACGACGGCGTCGGCATCGGGTGCCACTGCCAGCCCGCCGATCGTCTCGACGCGCTCGGCGAAGCCGGGATTGGCGGCCTCGAGCTGTTCGCCCAGCGCCGCGCGCGACATGGTGTGCCCGCAGTCCAGGCAGACCACCTGCGCGTAGGTGCCGTGCAGGTTGATGACGTTGCGGCTGCCGGCCTTGGTGTGCAGCAGGTCGACGTTCTGGGTGATCACCCCGGTGACCACACCGGCGCGCTCCAGTGCGGCCAGCGCGCGATGTCCGGCGTTGGGCCGGGTTGCCGCCATGTGCCGCCAGCCCAGGTGGTTACGGGCCCAGTAGCGCTGCCGGTACTCCCGGCTGGAGGTGAACTGCCGGATGGTCATCGGGTTGGCCGGCGGTGAGTCGGGGCCGCGGTAGTCCGGGATACCCGAATCGGTGGACAGACCCGCGCCCGTCAGGACCGTGACGCGCCGGCCCGTCAGGACCGCGACGAGCTCGGGAGCCTCCATGCCACCAGGATAGGTGGCTACCCGAGGTTCACGAACGGGCTGATCGCGTCCCGGGCGAACTGGGCGACGTTGACCGACGGGTTGCCGTCCGGGTAGCTCACGGTCGCCAGTAGATTGGCGCCGGCGTCGACGAAGTTGCCGTCGGCCCGGTCCTGGTGGGTCGTCGAGGTAACCAGGATGATGCCGGAGGTTCCGGCCCGCTCCGCCAGCGGCACCGAGAACTGGGCGTTCTGTACCGTGCTGTCCGCCTTGTCCTCCACGATGATCCGGTCATCGGGGACGCCGAGGGCCCGCAGCATGTTGTGCATCTGCCCGGCCTCGGTCTTGCCGTTCTGCGGATTGCCCCCGGTGACGATGATCGGCGATTGCGGGAAGAACTGCGCGACCGCGAGACCGGTGAGCACCCGGCGGCGCAGGATCGTGCGCATGGTGCCGTCCGGGTTCAGTCCGTAGCCGAGGATGACGATCGCCGGGTTGGAGAAGTCCTTGGACGCGGCCGCCGGGGCGGCGTGCGAGATCGTGGGGCCGATACCACCGACGCCACCGACGACGGCGGCGACGGCGAGGGCTATCGCGCAGCCGGCCGCTTTCCATCGAGGTCGCACGGTTGCTTATCGCATGCCGCCCCCGGCGGCGTTACGTCCTCAGAGCCGTTCCATGGCTCGCGACATCGCGGCCGACTCCAGGTAGCTGTAATGCTTTTGGACGTAACGCGGACGGTCGCGGTCGTCGACCGCGGCCGCGCTGACCCGTGCTGCCTTGGCGCGGGCGATCCACCGCGACAACAGCGACGGCCGCGGCGCCGCGACTGTCGTGAGGCCGGCCGCGGTCAACAGCTGCACTTCCTGCTCGGTGATGAGAACGGTGGGCCGGGTGTCGACGGCTGGAGCGGTGGGTGTCGGCTTGCGAACTGGAGCGTGGACAGAAAACATCGCGATCCCCCTGATCTGGCTGGCCGGTGGTTTCGGCCTCATGTCAAAAACCTACGACCGCCGCCGCCCGCGGGGTGGAGTAGAGGCCTACTCTAATCCGGGACGAAAGTGCGAAAGGCGCGTCGGCCCAGGCACTTCTCCGCGGCAACCAGTTCGGCGCTCAGGCTGTGTTCGATCATCGCCGGCGCGGCCCCACCGAGTTGAGAGCCAATCTGGGCATACCCGTTTCCGGCTTGCCGACCACACGGGCGACAATGAGGCATGGACTTCTACTCCGCCTACCGGCACGGGTTCATACGGGTGGCCGCCTGCACGCACCGCACGGTGCTGGCTGACCCGGCTGCCAACGCCGAGTCGGTGTTGCGGATCGCGCGGGCCTGCCACGACGACAGCGTCGCCGTCGCGGTGTTCCCGGAGCTGACCCTGTCGGGCTATTCGATCGAGGACATCCTGCTGCAGGACACCCTGCTCGATGCCGTCGAGGACGCCCTGCTCGAGGTTGTCGCCGCCTCCGCCGACCTGCTGCCAGTGCTGGTGGTCGGGGCGCCGCTGCGCTACCTGCACCGCATCTACAACACCGCGGTGGTCATCCACCGCGGAGCGGTGCTCGGCGTCGCACCGAAGTCCTACCTGCCCACCTATCGCGAGTTCTACGAGAGCCGCCAGATGGCCGCCGGCGACGATATGCACGGCAGCATCCGCATCGGTGGCGCCGACGTGCCCTTCGGGCCTGATCTGCTTTTCGCGGCCGAGGACGTGTCGGGCCTGGTGCTGCACGTCGAGATCTGCGAGGACATGTTCGTGCCCGTACCGCCCAGCGCCGAGGCCGCGCTGGCGGGCGCGACGGTGCTGGCCAACCTGTCGGGCAGCCCCATCACCATCGGCCGGGCCGACGACCGCAAGCTGCTGGCCCGCTCGGCGTCGGCGCGCTGCCTGGCCGCCTACCTCTACGCCGCGGCCGGGGAGGGGGAGTCCACCACCGACCTGGCCTGGGACGGCCAGACGATGATCTACGAGAACGGCAGGCTGCTGGCCGAATCGGAACGCTTCCCCAAGGGTGAGCGACGCTCGGTGGCCGACGTCGACCTCGACCTGCTGCGCGCCGAGCGGCTGCGGATGGGCACCTTCGACGACAACCGCCGACACCACCAGGATGCGCTGAAGTCGTTCCGCCGCATCGGTTTCGTCCTCGATCCACCCACTGGCGACATCGGACTGATGCGCGAGGTCGAACGATTCCCGTTCGTGCCCAGCGATGCGCTACGGCTGGAACAGGATTGCTACGAGGGCTACAACATCCAGGTCGCCGGGCTCGAGCAACGACTGCGCGCGCTGGACTACCCCAAGGTCGTGGTCGGTGTCTCCGGCGGTCTGGACTCCACGCACGCGCTGATCGTCGCCGCGCGGGCGATGGACCGGGAAGGCCGGCCGCGCAGCGACATCCTCGCGTTCACGCTGCCGGGCTTCGCCACCGGCGAGCGGACCAAGGCCAACGCGATCAAACTCTCGCAGGCGCTGGGAGTCACGTTCGAAGAACTCGACATCCGGACGACGGCCAAGCTGATGCTGACCGAGATCGGCCACCCTTTCTCCCGCGGTGAAGAGGTCTACGACATCACCTTCGAGAACGTCCAGGCCGGCCTGCGCACCGACTACCTGTTCCGCATCGCCAACCAGCGCGGCGGAATCGTGCTCGGAACCGGTGACCTCTCCGAGTTGGCGCTGGGCTGGTCCACCTACGGCGTCGGCGATCAGATGAGCCACTACAACGTCAACGCCGGTGTGCCGAAAACCCTTATCCAGCATCTGATCCGATGGGTCATCGCGTCGGGTCAGTTCGAAGACGAGGTCGACGAGATCCTGCGGTCGGTCCTCGACACCGAGATCACCCCGGAACTGGTGCCCACCGGCGAGGACGAGGAGATCCAGAGCAGCGAGGCCAAGGTCGGCCCCTACTCGTTGCAGGACTTCTCCTTGTTCCAGGTGCTGCGCTACGGCTTCCGGCCGTCGAAGATCGCGTTCCTGGCCTGGCATGCGTGGAGCGATCCCGACCGCGGATCCTGGCCGCCCGGGTTCCCGGAAGGCAAGCGACCGTCATACTCGCTCAAGGAGATTCGGCACTGGCTGCAGGTGTTCGCGCAGCGGTACTACTCGTTCAGCCAGTTCAAGCGGTCCGCACTTCCCAACGGGCCCAAGGTTTCCCACGGCGGTTCGCTGTCACCGCGCGGTGACTGGCGCGCGCCGTCGGACATGTCGGCGCGCACATGGCTGGCCGAGATCGAACAGGAAGTGCCCGAGGACTGATCAGCGCCGCTGTGAGCGGCGGCGGACCGATTCGGCGATACCGCCGACGGCCGATCCGGCCGGAACCCCGACGTCGACCACCACCACTGACCGGTCGCGGTGGCGAAGGCCACTCCCGAGACGAGCCCGATGATCAACGGAAAGTACAGGCGGCCGGCGCTGTTTTCGGATGCCATCCACCCCACGCTGGCCCGCGAGGGCAGGCCGGATCGAGGAGCTACAGCCTGCCGTCGATCTGCAGATCAGGGTGCACCCAGTCCGGCGAGCGTCGTTCCTTGAACGCCATGAAGCCCTCGATGGACTCCGGTGAGCCGAGGCTGCGCTGCATGCCTATGCGGTCGTAGAGCCCGAGGTAGTTGTCGATGCTGGCCTTGACCACCGAGCGCGCGCCCGGCGCGGTGCGGCAGCACTGGGCCAGCACCTCGCGCGCCGCTTCGGCCAGCTCGTCGTGTGGCACGACCCGGGCAACCATGCCCCAGTCGAGTGCCTCCTGCGCGTTCAGCGTCCGGCCGGTGAACATCAGGTCGCGGGTGCGCACCGGGCCGATCAACCGGGTCAGCATCTGGCTGTAGTAGGTGTCGGCGATCCCGCGGTAGAGCTCGGGCACGCGGAAGGTGGCCCGCTCGCTGACCACGGCCATGTCGGCACACAGCGCGATCTGCAGACCACCGCCCTGGCACAGGCCGTTGACGGCGGCGACCACCGGCTTGGCGGACTGGCGCAGGGTGTCGAACGGCAATGCGTCCATGCCGAGGGCCGAACCGAAGGTCAGCCAGTTGTCCACGCCGCCCCCGCCCATGTCGCCGCCGGGCGCGAAGGTGTCACCGGTGCCGGTGATGAGCAGGCCGGCCAGATCGGGGTCGGAGCCGACGTGGTTGACCGCGTACTTGATGCCGAAGTACATCGCCGGCGTCATCGCGTTGCGTGCCTCGGGCCGGTCCAGGGTGCACACCCCGAACGCCCCCTCGCGGGTGAACTTCAGGAAGGGGGTGCCCAGCCAGTCGCCCTGGGGCGGTCGCGGGGTGTCGGTGTGCGTCATCGCCAGTGAGACTATCGCCGCAACCGTAGGGCGTTCAGTACCGGGTCAGGGTGTCGTCGATGGCATCGGCGACCGGTGCGCAATCGCCGGCGCCGGGCACCAGCGTCGCCAGCGCTCCGGCGGCACAGGCGCGGCGCAGGGCGCGCTCGCGGCCGGCGGCCCACTCCGCGGCGAGCACACCGGCGAACACGTCCCCCGCGCCGGTCGTGTCGATCGCCTCGACTTCGGGCGACGGTATGTCCAGCGGCCCGCCGGGACCCCGATAGGTCGCCCCGGCCGCGCCGCGGGTGACCACGACGTGCCGTGTCGGCCAAACCCAATGCGGGTCCTCGGTTTCGTTGACCACGAGCACGTCGGTCACCGCCGCCAACTCGGACAGGACGGGATCGGTGCTGACCGGTGAGGCGTTGACGATCACCGTCGCACCGGCCGCGCGTGCCTCGCGAGCTGCGCCGACCGCTGTCGCGATCGGAATCTCCAATTGAACCAGCAGAACGTCGCAGTCCGCGATCACCGCCCGGGCGAGCGCCGAGTCCAGCGTCAGGTGGCCGTTGGCGCCCGGCGCCACGACGATCAGGTTCTCGCCCTGGTTGTCGACCATGACAACCGCGCTGCCGGTGGGCGCGGTGAGTTCCTCGAGGCCGTCGAGGCCGACTCCGTTCGCGCTGAGATGCGCGCGCAGGTCCGCTCCTGACGGGTCTTTCCCGACCGCGCCGACGAACTGCACGTCGGCGCCGGCGCGAGCCGCCGCGACGGCCTGATTGCCGCCCTTGCCGCCCGGCTCGGTGCGCACCGCCGAGGCCATGACCGTCTCGCCGGGCCGCGGCAGAACCGAGACGCTGAAGAACTGATCGACGTTCACACTGCCGACGACGCAGACTCGGGTCACCCGGATACGTTAGCCCCCACCTGCCGGTTGGTCGGGAAGCCATTACGCTGGACTAATGAATGTCCAAGCACCGCCGCTTGAAGACGTGAAGACTCAGGTGCACGACTCGGCCCGCCGGGCCCGCATTGCCGCGCGCACGCTGGGATCGCTGACCACCGCCGTCAAAGACCGGGCGCTGCACGCCGCAGCCGACGCCGTGCTGGCCCACACCCACCAGATCCTGGCCGCCAACGCCGAGGACCTCGAGGCCGCCCGCGCGGCAGGCACTCCCGAGGCGATGCTGGACCGGCTGGCACTCAACCCGCAGCGTGTCGACGGCATCGCCGCCGGACTGCGTCAGGTCGCCGGGCTGCCCGACCCGGTCGGCGAGGTGCTGCGCGGCCGCACGATGCCCAACGGCCTGCAGCTGCGGCAGCAGCGGGTCCCTCTCGGCGTGATCGGAATCGTCTACGAAGGGCGGCCCAACGTGACCGTCGACGCCTTCGGTCTGACGCTGAAGTCGGGCAATGCGGTCCTGCTGCGCGGTAGCTCGTCGGCGGCCAACTCCAACGCCGAACTCGTCACGGTGCTTCGCGGCGCGCTGGCCGGTGAAGGCCTGCCCGAGGACGCCGTGCAGCTGCTGCCCAGCGCCGACCGAACCAGCGTCACCCACCTGATCCAGGCCCGCGGCCTGGTCGACGTGGTGATCCCGCGCGGCGGCGCCGGCTTGATCGACGCGGTGGTGCGCGATGCCACCGTGCCCACCATCGAGACCGGCGTCGGCAACTGCCACGTCTACGTGCACTCGGCCGCCGACCTCGACGTCGCCGAGCGAATCATCCTCAACGCCAAGACCCGTCGGCCCAGCGTCTGTAACGCCGCCGAGACCCTGCTGATCGACGCCGGTATTGCCGAGGTCGCCCGGCCGCGGCTGCTCGGTGCGCTGGAGCAGGCCGGGGTTACCGTCCACGACAACCCCACCGAGGACGAACTGCGCGCCGAATTCCTCTCGATGGACATCGCGGTGGCCACCGTCGACGGGCTCGACGCCGCCATCGAGCACATCAACACCTACGGCACCGGCCACACCGAGGCCATCGTCACCACCAATCTCGCAGCGGCGCAACGGTTCACCGAACAGGTGGACGCGGCCGCGGTGATGGTCAACGCGTCGACCGCCTTCACCGACGGTGAGCAGTTCGGTTTCGGCGCCGAGATCGGCATCTCCACCCAGAAGCTGCATGCCCGCGGCCCGATGGGTCTGCCCGAACTGACCTCGACCAAGTGGATCGTCTGGGGAGACGGCCATACCCGACCTGCCTGACCCACGACAGGAGAACCCGTGACTGAAACCCCGGCGCGCCCGGCACCGCTGTTCGCCGACATCGACGATGTCGCCAAGCGGCTGGCCGAGACCGGCTACCTGCCCGACACCGCAACCGCCACCGCGGTTTTCCTCGCCGACCGGCTGGGCAAGCCGCTGCTGGTCGAGGGACCGGCCGGCGTCGGCAAGACCGAACTCGCCCGCGCCGTGGCCCAGGCCACCGGCTCGGGCCTGGTGCGCCTGCAGTGCTACGAGGGCGTCGACGAGGCCCGCGCGCTCTACGAGTGGAACCACGCCAAGCAGATCCTTCGCATCCAGTCCGGGTCAGGCGACTGGGACCAGACCAAGTCCGATGTGTTCAGCGAGGAGTTCCTGCTCTCGCGGCCACTGTTGACCGCGATCCGTCGCACCGAACCCACGGTGCTGCTGATCGACGAGACCGACAAGGCCGACATCGAGATCGAGGGCCTGCTGCTCGAGGTGCTGTCCGACTTCGCGGTCACCGTTCCCGAGTTGGGCACCATCACCGCCTCGCGGACCCCGTTCGTGCTGCTGACTTCGAATGCCACCCGCGAGCTGTCCGAAGCCCTCAAGCGCCGGTGCCTGTTCCTGCACATCGACTTCCCCGATCCCGACCTGGAGCGACGCATCCTGCTGTCGCGGGTACCCGAACTGCCGGAGTCGCTGGCCGCCGAACTGGTCCGCATCATCGGCGTGCTGCGCGGCATGCAACTCAAGAAGCTGCCATCGGTGGCCGAGACCATCGACTGGGGCCGGACCATCCTGGCGCTGGGCCTGGACACCATCGACGACGCCACCATCGCCGCGACCCTGGGCGTGATTCTCAAACACCAGTCCGACCAGCAGCGCGCCGCCGGCGAGCTCCGGCTGAACTAGGGAGCACCGATGGCCGTCCGCAGGGTGCGTCCCCCACAACCGCTGGCCCCACACGGCCTGCCCGGCCATCTCGTCGGCTTCGTGGAAGCCCTTCGCGCCCAGGGCATCTCGGTAGGCCCGTCGGAGACGGTCGACGCCGGCCGGGTGATCACCGTGCTCGGACTGGGTGATCGCGAGGCACTGCGCGAAGGACTGGCCTGCGCGGTGCTGCGCCGAGCCGATCACCGGGAGACCTTCGATGCGATGTTCGACCTGTGGTGGCCGGCCGCGCTGGGCGGACGGACGGTCCTGCTCGACGAGGACTCCGACGCCGACACCCCGGAGGGGCTGCCGCCCGAGGACATCGAGGCGATGCGTGCCATGCTGCTGGAGCTGCTGTCGGACAACCCCGAGATCGGCGACATGGACCAGCGGCTGGTCGCGATGATCGCCCAGATCGTCGAGGCCTACGGCCGCTACACCTCCAGCCGCGGGCCGTCGTACTCGTCGTATCAGGCGCTCAAGGCCATGGGTCTGGATGAGTTGGAGGGCCGGCTGCTGGCCGGGCTGCTGGCGCCGCACGGCGACGACCCCAGTCCTACCCGGGAGCAGATCGCCAAAGCGCTTGCCGCGCAGAAGATTTCACAGCTGCGCCGGCTGGTGGAGAACGAGACCAAGCGCCGCACTGCCGAGCAACTCGGCCGCGACCACGTGCAGATGTACGGCATCCCGCAGCTGGCCGAGAACGTCGAGTTCCTGCGGGCCTCCGGCGACCAGCTGCGCCAGATGCGCAAGGTGGTCTCGCCGCTGGCCCGGATGCTGGCCACCCGGCTGGCCGCCCGGCGCCGCCGCGCCCGCGCCGGCGCGATCGATCTGCGCAAGACGCTGCGCAAGTCGATGTCCACCGGCGGCGTGCCGATCGATTTGGTGCTGCGCAAGCCGCGACCGGCCCGCCCGGAGCTGGTGGTGCTCTGCGACGTGTCCGGATCGGTGGCCGGATTCAGTCACTTCACCCTGCTGCTGGTGCACGCGCTGCGCCAGCAGTTTTCCCGGGTGCGGGTGTTCGCGTTCATCGACACCACCGACGAGGTGACCCACCTGTTCGGGCCCGACGCCGACCTGGCGGTTGCGATCCAGCGCATCACCCGCGAGGCGGGTGTGTACACCCGCGACGGGCACTCCGATTACGGCAACGCGTTCGTCTCATTCACCGAGAACTTCCACAACGTGCTCTCGCCGCGCAGTTCGCTGCTGGTCCTCGGGGACGGCCGCACCAACTATCGCAGCCCGGCCGTCGACGTGCTGGCCCACATGGTCAACGCCAGCCGGCACGCGCATTGGCTCAACCCGGAGCCCCGGCACCTGTGGGGCAGCGGCGATTCGGCGGTGCCGCGCTACGAGGACGTCATCACCATGCACGAATGCCGGTCGGCCAAACAGCTCGCCGCGGTGATCGACCAGCTTTTGCCGGTGTAGCGCCCTGCAACTGTCGTACGGTTTACCCGTGGTCGAACGCCCGCCGCTGCCCGAGCACCCGGAGTTGCGGGCGCTCGCAGAAGCTTTGGAGGACGTCGGTGCGGCCGGCGAGATTCTCGACCACAAATGGCGCGTCGTTTTCACGTCGACCGAGAACGCCCTCGCCTTGGGCATGGATCCCGCGGAAATGCAGTATCACTATGGACTTTCGATCGCAGTCCGGCCGCGCCACCGTCCCGACTGGAAGACTGACCAGGAGTTCGGAGCCCGGTGGTGGCAGGCGGCTGGGCCGCACATGGTTCGCGACGTGCCGCCGGACGACCCTGATTTCGACACCGTTTTCGGCTCGCTCGCCGAGCGCGCGCGGAAATTGGAGCCGGCTTCGCCCGTCCTCGGGCATCGCGTCGAATTGCGCTTCACGAGTTTGGCGCGGTTGAACGAAACGTGGCACGGCATGGCGAACGTGCTGCATGTCCGACTTCACGACGCAAGCGGGAGTTTTATCGGAACGCTGCTCCTGGCGATCCAGTCGATACCACAGACCCTGGCGAATCGCCTCAGTCGTGGCGACATCGAGATGTACCGCCGGATGGATCGGCTCCGCGAACCGGGAAGGCGCGCTACGGCGATCCTCTTCGCCGATCTCGAGTCCTCGGGTGAACTGTCCCGACGACTCTCCTCCCGCGCCTACTTCGACCTGATCCGCTCCCTGACCGACCTCATCGATGAAGCCGTCGTGGCGCACGGCGGAATTGTGGGCAAGCATGCTGGCGACGGTGCGTCGGCACTGTTCCTCGCCGATGACGCCGGCGGGGACAGCGCTGCCGCGCGGAGCGCTATCGACGTAGCGCGTGCTATCCGCGACGGCGTGGCCACGTTGATGGACGGCGTCCGCGTCAACGCCGCGGTGCACTGGGGCGCCCGGCTCATGGTGGGCCAGGTCTCGACGCGTGGCCGGCTGGAAGTCACCGCCCTCGGCGATGAGATGAACGAGGCGGCGCGAATGGAGAACGCCGCCCACGGCGGCGTCGTGCTTGCCTCCAAAGCAGCCATCGAGCAACTCGACAGTGCGGATGCGGAATCGCTGGGCCTTGATCCCGATGCGCTCACCTACCGAACCGTGGCCGAACTGACCGCGGACGCGAAGGCGATTCGCGACGCGGGTTCGATTGCCGTCGCCGAGCTCTAGTGGGCGGACCAGCGGTGTCGGGCTGGCGATCCCGAAGCGGCGGCCGCGTTGGCGCCGGTGCTCCGCACCGCCACACCCCTTTGAACTCCGGTATTGGTCCGGGGTGCCTTGATCGGTGGTGAATATGCCCGCGGTGAGGTGGGCAATGCCGTTCCGGCGGTAGCGGACGTTGTCGCCGGCGGCTGCGAGCTGGACTCCGTGATCTGCGACCTGCTCGCCGCGGCGCGCGGAGCCGTCTTTCGGTTCGGCGCAATCGCTTCGGCGCGGGTCCGATCAGCCGACTCGATGCTGGCAGTGGTCACCGGCTTGTCCAGGTTGATACGGGGAAACAGTTTCGCTGTCGTCGGTTGGCTGTAGTCGCTGCGGTCGTAGCCGAGCTCGACGATTCCGCGCAGGACCGGGTCGACGGCGTCGAGAACGGGGTCGGGCACGATGCCGGTGAACGGCATCAGGAGGGGCAGCCGGGGTGTGCGGATCAGGTAGTACGTCGTGTTCCCGTGCTGCTGGTAGTAGATGCTGCCGTCTCCCCGGCGGCTTGGGCTTCTTCGATGTCCGCGGCGGTGAGTTGAGTCTGTGTGGAGCCGTGGACCAGGGCCACTCCGAGGATGGCGTTCGCGGTCGCCAGCAGGTTCAGCGGGTAGGTGGGGAAGTCGGCCCACCCGTCGTATTGGCGTGCGACGTCGATCGTCGGATCGCCGTTGTCGGGCGTCGCGCCGCTGAAGGTGACGTCGAGGATCGGAATGGAAAGGCCGGGGAACCGGGACAGCACACCGCCGTTGGGCCGAGCCGGGTTCTCGACGAGGACGAAGGTGTTTCCCGTTCCAGCCGGATGCTCGGCTTTATATTGGGAGGCTACGACAGCGCCCTGCGACATCCCGAAGATCACAGCGCCGTCGGGCTCTTTGTCGCCCAGGCTCTGCACACCCTGGGCAACCGACGCGTTCCACGTCAGGTCGTGGAGGCCGCCCCGGGACACGGGCCAAAAGCCGGCATTGTAGGCGACCTTGTCGTCAGCCGTTGGAAGGTCTGCCAGTGTCTCGGTGCCCTCGAGCACCTGCCCGATGAACGAGCGGTACTGCTCGTCGGTGGGCTCATTGCCGATGTTCGTCCCGCGCAGGTAGTACACCGTAGCTGCCGCGAGCTGAGGTGCCGCGGACATCGTCGGCGTCAGACCCAGGACGAGCGCGCCAGCTACGGCGGCGGCACCTGCCATCGGCAGAGCCGCACGTCTTGCGGCCGACGACCGACCGCCCGCGACCGCGCGATGTCGGCCACCGAACTTCGTCAACGATTTGCCCTCGCAATCGGCGTACCAAGTCGACGCCACATTGGACTTTGCCGGGAATTCTACCCGAGCGGATTCGATCTGTTCAGTCCCGGCGGAGATCGTTGCCACGGATGTTTGGTTGGCAACGGCCTGAGCCCGGCAAGCAGGCCGGCGGCCTCCCGTAAGCTCGCTATCCATGGCGGCTCGGCGCAGGCTCGGTGTGATGGGTGGGACGTTCGATCCCATCCACAACGGTCACCTGGTCGCTGCCAGCGAGGTGGCCGACCTGTTCGAACTCGACGAGGTCGTGTTCGTCCCCACCGGCCAGCCGTGGCAGAAGTCGCGGGAGGTGACCCCGCCGGAGGACCGCTACCTGATGACGGTCATCGCCACCGCGTCGAACCCCCGCTTCTCGGTGAGCCGGGTCGACATCGACCGCGGCGGCCCCACCTACACCAACGACACGCTGCGCGACCTGCGCGCGCTGAACCCCAACTCCGAGCTTTACTTCATCACCGGCGCCGACGCGCTCGCCTCGATCCTGTCCTGGCAGAACTGGGAGGAGCTGTTCGCGCTGGCCAAGTTCGTCGGGGTCAGCCGGCCCGGCTACGACCTCAACGGCCAGCACATCGTGTCGGCGTTCGACCAGCTGCCCGAGGAGGCGCTCAACCTGGTCGAAGTGCCGGCCCTGGCCATCTCGTCCACCGACTGCCGCGCTCGCGCCGCCAAGGACCGACCGATCTGGTACCTGGTGCCCGACGGTGTCGTGCAATACGTCGCCAAGCGCGGCCTCTACCGCGACCTCGGCCGGCTGGGCCGGATGGCCGCCGCAACCCTCGAGGAGGGGCCCGAGTGACCGCGTCCGCCGAATCCATCCGGATGGCAGAAGTCGCCGCGCGCGCCGCGGCGTCCAAGCTCGCCCAGGACGTCGTCGTCATCGACGTGTCGGGCCAGCTAGTGATCACCGACCTGTTCGTGATCGCCTCGGCGTCCAACGAGCGGCAGGTCAACGCCATCGTCGACGAGGTCGAGGAGAAGATGCGCCTCGCCGGATACAAACCGGCCCGCCGGGAGGGCGCTCGGGAAGGCCGCTGGGTGCTGCTGGACTACGTCGACATCGTCGTGCACATCCAGCATCAGGAGGAGCGCAGTTTCTACGCGCTGGACCGGTTGTGGCGGGACTGCCCGCTAGTCGAGGTGGACCTCGATGACGTCGTGGCGGCTGACGGGGAGACGCCGTGAGGGTGCGCCGGCTGGTCATGCTGCGCCACGGTCAGACCGACTACAACGCCGGCAGCCGGATGCAGGGTCAGCTCGAGAGTGAGCTGACCGACCTGGGCCGCGCCCAGGCCGTGGCCGCTGCCGAGGTGCTGGCCAAACGTCAACCGCTGCTGATCGTTTCGTCGGATCTGCGCCGCGCCTACGACACCGCCGTGGCGCTCGGTGAGCGCACCGGTCTGACGGTGCACGTCGACACCCGGCTGCGCGAGACCCACCTGGGCGACTGGCAGGGCCTGACCCACCAGCAGGTCGACGCCAACGCGCCGGGGGCGCGGCTGGCCTGGCGCGACGACGCCACCTGGGCCCCGCACGGCGGGGAGAGCCGCATCGACGTCGCCGACCGCAGCGTGCCTTTGGTCGCCGAACTTGTTGCCGCCGAGCGCGAATGGGGGATCGAGGACCCCGACCGGCCGGTGGTGCTCGTTGCGCACGGCGGGCTGATCGCCGCGCTGACCGCTGCCCTGCTCGACCTTCCCGTCGACAGCTGGCCGGTGCTGGGCGGTATGGGCAACGCCAGCTGGGCCCAACTGTCCGGGCATGGTGACGACGACGCGGACCTCAGCGACCTGCGGTGGCGCCTGGACGTGTGGAACGCATCGGCCCAGGTGGCCAACGATGTCCTCTAGGCGCGCATTGCTGGTCTTCGCCGACTCGCTGTCCTACTACGGTCCGCAGGGTGGACTGCCCGCCGACGACCTGCGGATCTGGCCCAACATCGTTGCCTCCCAACTGGGTTGGGATCTGGAACTGATCGGCCGTATCGGCTGGACGTCGCGTGACGTGTGGTGGGCCGCCACCCAGGACCCCCGAGCGTGGGCGGCGCTGCCCAGCGCGGGCGCGGTGATCTTCGCGACCAGCGGCATGGACTCGCTGCCCTCACCGCTGCCCACGGCGATGCGCGAGCTGATCCGCTACGTGCGGCCGCCTAGGTTGCGCCGTTGGGTGCGCGAGGGCTACGGCTGGGCGCAGCCGCGGTTCTCGCCGATGGCGCGTTCGGCGCTGCCGCCGGACCTGACCGTCGAGTACCTCGAGATGACCCGCGGCGCCATCGATTTCAACCGGCCCGGAATCCCGATCGTCGCCTCGCTGCCGTCGGTGCACATCGCACCCACCTACGGCCACGCGCACCACGGCCGACCGGGAACGGTCACCGCGATCACCGAATGGGCTGCCGAGCACGACATTGGGCTGGTGGACCTCAAAGCGGCCGTCGCCGAAGAGGTCTTGGCGGGCCGGGGAAACCCGGACGGGATCCACTGGAACTTCGCGGCGCACGAGGCCGTCGCCGAGCTGATGCTCAAAGCCCTCGCCGAGGCCGGAGTGCCGCACGAGAAGCCGCACGCCTGACCCATGGCGGTTGTCGTGGTGACCGATTCATCGGCACGAATCCCCGCCGAGCAGGTCGACAAGTGGGGGATTCACGTTGTGCCGCTGCATATTCTGGTGGACGGCCAGGATCTGCGCGACGGGATCGATCCGGTGCCGTCGGATCTGTATCAGCGCGGCCACGTCACGACGGCCGGGGCGACTCCCGCCGAACTGACCGCCGCGTACCGGCAGGCGCTGCAGGACAGTGATGGCGACGGTGTGGTGGCCGTGCACATTTCCGGTGCCCTGTCGAGCACGCTCGGCGCGGCCGAGTACGCGGCCGGTGAGTTCGGCGGATCGGTGCGGGTGGTGGACTCGAAGTCCACGGCGATGGGTACCGGGTTCGTCGCGCTGGCCGCCGCCCGCGCCGCGCAGTCCGGGTCTGGCCTCGATGCCGTTGCCGCAGAGGCGAAATCCGCCGTCGACCGAGTCCACGGTTTCATCGTCGTGCACCGCCTGGACAACCTGCGCCGGAGCGGGCGCATCGGCACCACCGCCGCGTGGCTGGGGACCGCACTGGCGCTCAAGCCGCTGCTGCGCATCGACGAACAGGGTCAGCTGGTGTTGCTCGCGCGGGTGCGCACCGCATCCAAGGCGGTGGCCGCGATGGTCGAGCAGGTGCTGGCGGTGGTGGGAGAGCAGCGCGCCGCGCTGGCCGTGCACCACATCGCCAACCCCGACGCCGCGGCCGACCTCGCGGCCACCTTGTCGGCGGCGCTACCGGGGTGCGGCGAGATCGTCATCACCGACTTGGGACCGGTGCTCGGTGTGCACGTCGGGCCCGGCGCGCTGGGCGTGGTGGCGGCGATCGATCGGTGCTCCTCTTAGAGCGATCAGACTTTCAGAGTTGGAGTGAGGGCGGCTCTCAGTATCTGCTCGTCGCGAGTGGCGATGGTGAGGCTGCGTCGCGTGGCTTGGGCGACGAGCATCCGATCGAAGGGGTCGCGGTGTTGCCATGTGAGGCGACCGGCGAAGATCGCGTCGGCCGCCTCGACAGGTAACTCGGTGGCCGTCATGTCGGCTGTGATGTCAGACCAGGCTGACAGCAGGGACTCGCCGTCGAGACGTCCGAGGCGAGTCTAGATGACGATTTCCCATGCGCTTGCGGCCGACACCCAGATGGTGCACGTCTTCTGCTCCAGGACGTCGCGGGCGGCTTGGGAGACTTCGTCGGGTGTGGATACCAGCCACAACAGGGTGTGGGTGTCGAGAAGGACTTCGCTCGACGTTGTAGGACCACTCTTGTTCTTGATCACGGGTTTGCTTCCCACGCAACCAGTTCCGTTTCAGGTAAGGGCTTGTCGAAGTCGGCAGGAACGACCAGATTCGGGAGCTGACCGAACCGCCGTGGCGTCTGCTGTACCGGCATGAGCACGGCGACGGGCCGGCCGTGGTTGGTGATGGTCACCGATGTGCCCGTGCGTTCGACCTCAGCCAACAGGGCGTTGAGACCGGCTTTTGCTTCGGTGCTGGAGATCGTCTTGTGCGGCATGCCGTCAAGGATAAGACCACGAGACTATTCAGTCTAGTCTAACTGGTGCGATTAATCTCTTGGTCAGGAAGCGGCGAACCGGCCGGTGACCGGCGGCAGATCGGCCAGTGTCACGATCCCCGGCCGGGCGGCCACCACGGCCGGTACGGCGTTGGTCACCGGCATTGCGGTGTAGATCATGCCCAGCCCCATGAAGCCGGGTTCGGTCCAGCCCTTCGGCGGCAGGCAGTGCAGCACCGTGCGCATGTTGGGCACCCCGTACACCTGGATGACGTGACCGTGCTCCAGCGGCTTGGGCGGTGTGACGTGACTGCCCATGATCCAGTTGAACCCGACGCTGACCACATTGCGCTCACCGACCCAGCCGCGGTGGTAGCCGTACACGCCGCCGACGGTGCCCTCGGGGATCGTCATGAATCCCAGGTCGGAGTCTCCGGTGGCGGGGGTGAACGTGACGTCGAACGTCATCCGGTCCAGGTCCGCGCCGATGGCGTCGGCCATCATGGCCGCCGACTCCGCGAACACCTCGCTCTCGCGGCGCACGCTCTCGGCCAGTCCCGGAGTGTCGGGGTCGCAGCCGAAACCCATCGCCGACTGGGTGCCGGCCGACTCGTAGGTCGAGCAGTCCACCGATTCGGTGATACGGATCTCGTCGACCCGCTCACAAGAGCCGGACAGCACCATGCCGACCATGTTCGTCATGCCGGGATGCGCGCCGCTGCCGAAGATCGTGGAATTTCCTGTCTCGCAGGCCTTTCGGATGCGGTCGAGATCCTCGGGTGTCTGCTTGCCGCCGGTGATCCAGGCGGCCGAGGAACACACGTTCACGCCGGACTCCAGCAGCCGGACCAGTTCGTCGATGTTGGGCCACAGCGGGTTGTAACAGCACGCGTCGGGCTTGGCGGCCAGCAGTGCGTCGATGTCGTTGGTCGCCGTGATCCCGGTGGGTTCCGGCCGGCCGGACAACTCGGCGGCGTCCACGCCCACCTTGTCGGCGCCGTGCGCGAAGACCCCCACCAGTTCCATGTCGGGGCGGCCGATGATCGCGTGCAGCGATCGACGGCCGATGTTGCCGGTTGTCCACTGGATGACCCGGATCGGCCGGTCGGCGGTTGCGGTCATGGGTGATCCTCCTCGGACGACGGCAGTGAACACTCCTGACGCTTTGTACACCATGGTGGCGGATGAAAACCGCGCCGGTCCTGGTTGTGCTGGACACCTCGACGACCCAAGGAGTGCGCAGTGGAGCCAACGGAGAACTTCCACGACGGCGAACTGGCCGTACAACGGCTCGCCGGGGTGCAACTCGGAGCCGGCCGGCTCGCGGGGATGCTCGGCAAACCCAACCTCGATGGCGGCATCCGGAGCTTTCTGGCCGACCGCGAACTGGCGGTGATCACCGCCCGCGACGGCGACCACCGGCTGTGGACGTCCCCGCTGCGCGGAGCCCCGGGATTCCTGCGCGTCCACGACGGCGCTCTGACCGTGACGGCGGCGCCACCGGAGGGAGATCCGCTGTGGCACCTGCAGGCCGGTCAGCCCGTCGGCCTCATCGCCATCGAGTTCGCCACCCGGAGACGGATGCGCGTCAACGGCACCTTGGTTCAGGCCGGTCCAGATGGGCTCGAGATCGAGGTGGAGCAAGCTTTCGGCAACTGCCCCAAGTACATTCAGCAGCGCACTGTCCAGTCGGTCGCGGCGGTGTCGGCGGCCCGATCCGTCCATAGGGATCGACTCAGTGCCGAGGACGTCGCGCTGATCGCGCGCGCCGACACCTTCTTCTTGGGCACCGTCCACCCGGACCGCGGGGCCGACGCGTCGCACCGCGGCGGAACGCCCGGATTCGTGCGGGTCGACGGCTCGCAACTGTGGTGGCCGGACTATCCCGGCAACAACATGTTCAACAGCCTCGGCAACCTGGCCGTCGACGACTCGGCGGCACTGCTGTCCTTCGACTTCGCCACGGGCCGGGCGCTGCAGCTGTCCGGAACGGCGGTCGTCGAGTGGACGGACCCCGGGACCGCGGGCGATGACGGCGGCACCGGCCGGCGGGTGCGGTTCACCCCGGAT
>Ga0208851_1000128_pt1 | contig 32973 bp, 22 predicted proteins | sample NGESurshal092012_FD_184481 | JGI IMG/M metagenome (GOLD analysis project Ga0208851, IMG submission 184481) | Arctic peat soil microbial communities from Barrow, Alaska - NGEE Surface sample 415-2 shallow-092012 (SPAdes) | ecosystem: Environmental > Terrestrial > Soil > Wetlands > Peat ... | reverse complement strand
AAATTAGAGCTCTCATGGCTAGTGATGAATGGGAGGAGAAATGGTTAGAGTATGTCATGCCTGGTCTAGAAAAAACGGCTTAAGAATTCGAAGTTTTCAGGCTAATCTAATACGCTTCCAGAGAAGGCAAATAAACCTTTTACCAGCCAAGTCGCAGAATCCCATATCGATACAATCGTCAATGCTCGGCATAAGCGGAAGCAGAAAATGCAATGGACACGAGAATGGGCTCATAATGTGTTGCAAATTAGAGTAAGTATGGCAAGTAATGAATGGGAGGAGAAATGGCCAGAGCTAGCGATGCCTAAGCTAGAAAAAGTAGCTTAATAACTTGATGCCTCCATGCTAATATAATACGCTTCCAAACGCATTGGTATCCTGTCCAAAGGAGAATTGTTCGGAATAGGTGTGCTGGCGTCCTGCTGAGAGGAGGTTCGATTCATGGATACGAGATACTCGGTCAGATTACTGCAAGCGTTGAAAATCCTGGATCATTTGCTCAATCAAGCGATCGCTGCGATGCAAATGGCTCAGGGCACAGATGCCCCAGACCCCTATCGAGGGCTTTACATCAGCCAGGAAGAAGTGGAGGCATTGCTGTCTCGTGAACCAGGGGGATTGCGTTTACAACCTGATAACGCCAAGCTCGAAGTTGCTTGGCTAGATCAAGATGACACAACTTCCCCATTGAGATGGCTTCAGCAGACCTTTGAATTATCTAACTTTGACGTGGGACTGGTAGTGATCGCGATCGCCCCAGAAGTCGATCAACGGTATGAACGCCTATACGCTTATTTGCAAGACGATGTCACCCGCAAGCGCCCCACCCTAGACTTAGCACTTAACCTTCTCTGCACCTCCATAGCAGAAAAGTTAGCACGAAGAGTACATCTAACCACCGATGCCGCCCTGATCCAGCATGGGTTGGTGCAACTCCTAGCAGATCCCAACCAGGTACACCCCCCCTTGCTGTCCCACTACCTCAAACTGGATGATCAGGTCATTCGTCTGTTGCTCAATCTGAGGGGACTGGATGCTCGCCTAACCTCAAGCTGCCGATTAATCAAACCGCAACGGAGTTTAGAGGATTTGCCGCAAACTTTTTCGTCTGGAGAGGCACTCAAAACCCTTTGTGTCGATGCCAGGAAGCATCACCACCCACTGCGGCTTTACTTTCAGGGATTGCAGGGAGTTGGAAAACAACTGACGGCTGAAGCCCTGGCGAAAGAACTGGGAATGCAGTTGCTGGTCGTCGAACTGGTTCATGCTCTGAAGGAGGAAGACGGTAGTTCCACCCTCAAGCTCATTTTTCGGGAAGCCCAATTTCAGAATGCTCTTCTCTATCTTCGGGGCCTTGATACCCTGCGCACGAGCGATCGCCCAATCCCCTACCAATGCTTGATTTCGGAGCTAGTGGCAGATTCGGGCATTACGATTCTGGCAGGGGAACAGCCCTGGAATCCCCCGCCAATAGCCTTCGGACAACCATTAACGGAGGTAATGGTTGTTTCTTTTCCCATGCCAGACTTTGGGCAGCGTCAGACTTGCTGGCAGACTCATCTGACTTCAGCGGGCATTCAACTCTCTGACCCTGAACTGGAGAATCTGACCGGCAGCTTTCGCCTCACCCCTGGACAAATTGCGGAAACAATTGCAACTGCCTGCCACTATGCTCGCTGGCGTGGAGTCACTACATCTTCGGATGCCAGGGAGGATCTGGTTGGCGCTCCTACTATTCAAGATCTGTTTACAGCTGCGCGCGCTCAATCTAACCAAAAACTGAGCCAGGTTGCTCAAAAGCTTCAACCCAAGTACACCTGGAATGATCTTGTTCTGCCACCCGATCCGCTGACACAACTTCGTGAAATCATTAACTCTGTGAAACATCGGCATATCGTCTACGATGATTGGGGATTTAATCAGAAGCTATCTTCTGGCAAGGGTCTAAATGCCTTGTTTGCAGGATCTTCGGGTACTGGAAAAACGATGTCGGCGGAAGTCATTGCCAACGAATTGGCATTGGATATTTACAAAATTGACCTGTCTCAGATTGTCAGTAAGTACATCGGAGAAACCGAAAAGAATCTGGATCGGGTCTTTCGTGAAGCTCAGACCAGTAACGCGATTATCTTTTTTGATGAGGCCGATGCCCTGTTTGGCAAGCGTTCGGAGGTGAAAGATGCCCACGATCGCTACGCTAACATTGAAACGGGCTATTTACTGCAAAAAATGGAGGAGTATGAAGGAGTGGCGCTGCTAGCAACCAACCTGCGTGCCAATTTAGATGAAGCCTTTGCTAGGCGATTTCATTTTGTGGTGGAGTTCCCCTTCCCTGATGAAGAATATCGCTATAGCATCTGGCAGGGAATTTTCCCAGCCCAAACCCCGCTTGCAGAAGATGTAGATATTCGTAACCTGGCTCGCTCTCTGAAGTTAAGCGGCGGTAATATAAAAAACATAGCCCTGGCGGCAGCATTCCTGGCAGTTGATGAGGGGCAACCCATTGGGATGAGTCATCTGATGCGAGCCGCAAAGCGGGAGTTTCAGAAAGTGGGACGAGCCTGGGAAGAAGCTAGGGGCTAAAGGGACTGAGAGGAAGGTGAGAACTGTGGAAAGAATGTACACATTTGAAAACCAGTCCATACCCGAAGGCAGCAATGTGGCGCTGTTGGAAAACAACCAAAAGTCAAGCCCAGCAAAAAAAGCATTGCAGGACGGAGTCTCCCCTGCCAGGGCTGATATGGCAAATCATTTTTTGACACTCCAGCGGGCAGTGGGCAACCGGGCGGTACAACGGTTGGTGGCGGCAGAACAGGGAAGAGAGTCGGCTCAAGGGGAACATCCTGCGCTGGTCGTGCAGCCGAAATGCTCTTGTGGAAGCACCTGCGAAAAGTGCCGGGGACAAAAGCATAGCGATGAGCCTGCATTGATGCCTGAAATGCTGCAACGCAAGAGCCTGGGCAAGCCGCTGGATAAAAGCGTCAGAACCCTAATGGAATCTCGCTTTGGGGAAGACTTTGAGGACGTGCGGGTCCATACGGATGCGGAGGCGAGAGACACCGCTCAGCATCTGAATGCCGATGCCTTTACTATGCAGAAAGATATCTTTTTTGCGGCGGGTAAATACGATCCCACGTCCTATCGGGGCAAGCGATTGCTAGCTCACGAGTTGACTCATGTAGTGCAGCAGACCCGGGGATTGCGACCTGCCTACGCAACCGTGTCAGTGGGGCAAGCAGGCGATCGCTATGAACAGGAAGCCGATCGCATCGCTGACCAGGTGGCCAGCCCTAACCTTTCTGCCAGTGAGGGTAAAGGCAATGGTCCCAAGGACGGTACCCAGGTGCGGGTGCAGGAAAAGTGGCGGGGACCCAGTGTGCTGGTGAGTCGGGCAGCTAACCCAGCCGAAGCAGCGAAGGAAGCCTCTCCCAAAGCAGCGGGCTTGAACCCAACCCAGATTGCCTGTGTTAAGCGGGCCTATGAAAAGGCAATGGCGATGTCTAAAAGTGACAAGGTAAAGCGCTGCGTTGTCACGGCTCAAGCGGGCAGTTGCAGTCTGCCCGATTTGCAGAGTATGCCTGCGGTCAAGAAAATCCTGAATGAAGCGATCGCCCCTGCTGATTGGGATCTCTACCTGGGAGACCCCAAGGGATTGACCTGTCGTGCCCAGGCTGGGCAACCCCCAGAAGCCTGTTGCGATGAAGTCCCCGCCCTCCAACCTAAAGAAAAGCCGAAAGATCCAGCTGCTACTGCACCCAAGTAATCTCTCCCCCCTGCCATGAATCATGGGTTCCCTTAAGACCTACGCCCCAGCACCCCAGCAAACGACGGATACAAAATCCGCCCCAGTAGCGCCAGCCCAAAAACAGGCAGAGCGGCAGCCTGAACTCCCCCCCAGTCCTGCCGCTCTGTTTCAGATGACGGCTCAGGGTAATGGTGGAAATCCTGGTCAGCATAACCGCACGCTCTTAAATGCCCAGCGCCACTATGGTAATCGCGCCGTTCAACGGTTGATTAACCGCAATGTTCCTCAGGTGCAACGAAAGCAGGTGAATGGGGAAAAGTGTGCCGCGTGTCAGCCAGCGGCACCATCCCACGACAAGCAACAGGTTTCAGATCTGGCGGAGCGCGTAACTACAAGGGGACAAAGTGCTGGGTTACAGGAAGAGCAACAGTCCACTAATCGAAAAGATAATCAGCAAGATCGGGAATTCCATTCTATTGATCCATCCCTGAAAGGGGGACGTATCCCCCTCCAGCCTCCCATTCAGCGCAAAAGTGCCTGTGGAGCCTGTGCCAAATCTCCTAGTGAGGAGGAAGAGGAACTGCGGCGTGCTACAACAGTGCAACGGAAAGCAGCGGACTCCTCTGGAGCGATCGCCGATACGGTACAAGATATCGATCGCTCTAAAGGTGGCGGTCAACCCCTCGATTCCGGTACCCGCACGTTTATGGAGTCTCGCTTTGACGAAGATTTTAGTGGTGTGCGCGTCCATGCTGACCATCAAGCAAACCAATGGTCGAAAGATCTGAATGCCCATGCCTTCACAACGGGAAAGGATATCTTCTTTGCACCGGGCAAATACGCACCGGGTACGGACGAAGGCAAGCATTTACTCGCCCACGAATTAACCCACGTTGTGCAGCAGCAGGGAGGACGAGTTTCCGCTAACGCTATGGATACGCCGGGCGATCGTCATGAACAAGAAGCAGAACAAATAGCCCAAGCCATTCTGCGCAACCCAATGCCTTCTATTCGCGAAAAGGCTCATCCTAGAACAATTCAACGAGCTAAAGCCTCAGTTTCTCCTGGCTGTGTAGACGCTGGAACTTTTGTCGTTCCGCAAGAAAAGGGAGAAAAGGCATTGAAGAAGTATCCTGCCAAAGCAAAGGTCAGATTGGAGGAACGCCCAAGTAAAGATCTTCAAACCCCTTGGTTAGCTGGTAATGAGAAATACTACAAGGCGGCAGGAATCGAAGCGACAAAAGAAAATTTTCCACGCGATAAAGCTGGCAAGGTTTGTACAGTTGATCACATCCGAGAATGGTCTTTGTATGGTGAAGACGATATCAGCAATTTTATGCTGATGGGTGGGGGGCGTAACTTTGCTGCTGGGGGAAGGGTAGGGGGACAACTAAAAGTCACAAAACAGCTTTTAGAGAATGATGAAAACAAGGGAAAAACCTGCCTTGAATTTACGAGTTTTTTACAGCCTGGTGTGGCTGGTGATGACGAATGTATGAATATAGATAAAAACCTCGAAGGCTGGCTACTACACAAGGCAGGAGAGGAATCACCAGATCTTTTCAAACTCCGGATCAGCAAGGTGGAAGTTCCGATAGATATCCAGAAAGCGACTAAGCAAGGCAAAAACTACACTGGCAATGTTGGGCTGCTCCTGCGGGGTAAAAGAGAGGCTAAGTGGAAACCAGCCCCGGGTCTTATATTGGGACAAATCATGCTTCCGCTTAATAAAGGTAAATTGACAGCTCATGGAAGCGTAGAAGGAGCAATTATTCCTGAAATTGTCTTTCCTTTAACTGGAACAGAAATGCCTGTTCCACTGGTGATTGAACAAAGCAGCAATAAAGTGAAACTGCCAAACAAGACTGGCTATCGGGCAAGGTTTCCCGGTCTGAGTGATGCTGACTTTAACTTCAACATGGATGGTGACCAGCTAGAAGGCGAGGGCACACTCAAGCCTACAAAACCAATTCTGAATAAAAGTATTGTCAAACTTGTGGTGAAAAATGGGAAGATGGATGCCCGTCTACAAGTTCCTGTAGAACAGATCAACCTACCTGTCCCAGGGTTAACGTTGGGTGGTGAAGGTTTCACGGTTGGATTCGAGGATCGAAAGTTTTTTGCATCTGGCAAACTCACCCTAAAGTATGGAACTGCCGCAAAAGGCGAGATCGAAGCCAAGGCGACTGGAGGAGGCTTCTCTGCCTCTGGCAAGATCGACCTGACGATTCCGGGACTCGATAAAGCGACTGGAGAAGTATGGATACGTGAGGACGGAAAGGTAGGTGGTCGGATTACTGTTGGAGCAGACAAGCTTAAGCTCCCTGGAGTTAAGAGTGCCAACCTGGTGGTCACAATTCAGGATGGTCAACTGGCTGGAGAAGGGACTGTCCAGCTTTCCGTTCCCGGTATTAAAGAGGGCAGGTTAGGGTTTGGGGTTGACCAGGCTGGTAATTACAACATCACGGGGACAGCACAGCTATCAGTCCCTGGACTGGATGAAGCCACCGTTGGTCTTGCTTATAAAAATGGCGATCTGGAAGGGATCGGCAAAGTTGGCTTCAAGGTTCCGGGCTTGGAAGGGTCAGGAGCAGCCTTTGAACTGAAGTATGCCAAAGGCAAACTGACGGGTTCCGGGCAGTTTAACTATAAGAAGGGCAAACTGGCTGGCAACGTCAATATCAACCTGAGTGAAAAACACAAGCTGAGTGGTGGCGGCGAACTCTCCTATGAAATTGCCCCCGGATTAGTTGCCTTTGCGGGGCTACAAATTAAGGAAGATGGCACCACTAAAATCAGCGGTGGATTGCGGGTGCCAGAAACGATCGATCTCTTCCCCGAAAAGAAGATCGAGAAATCCCTGTTCAAGTTTCCTCATATCGAAATTCCGATTCTGGCGATTCCACTCGGTGCCCGCAGTGTGGGGATTGTGGCAACGATCGATGGAGAGTTGCTGGCACGGGCAGGCATTGGTCCCGGTCAACTGCGCAAGGTCAAACTGCTGGCAGAGATCGATCCCTCCAAAGAGGAATCCGCCTTTTCTTTCCATGCTTCCGCAGAACTTTATGTCCCCGCCTCCGCCGAGTTAGCCGTATCGGTAAGTGGAGGCATTGGCGTGAGTCTTGCCATTGTCCGGGCAGTCGGTGGCATCAACGCCGAGGCGGCCGCAGGCATTAAGGCAGAATTCATTGCAGCAGCAGACCTCAAGTATGACAGCGGTCAGTTTGCCGTGAGCGGGAAAGTAGAGCTGGCAGCACAACCGAAACTGATCTTCCGATTAAACGCCTTTGTGAAAGTAGAAGCCGATCTGTTTATCACCACCATTGAACTGTATGAGAAGAAATGGCAGTTAGCGGCTTTCGAGTATGGATCTAATCTCCGCTTTGGTTTACGGATGCCGTTCAAGTATGTCTTCGGGAAACCGTTCGAGTTGTCCCTTGACCAGATCGAATTCATCAAGCCAGAAATTAATGTGACAGATATGCTCAAGTCCTTGCTCCCGAAATAACAGATGCAGAAGAGAAATGATCTATGAATTCTAGCCAGAACAACCAGGGGGAGGAAAGGATAGGTGCGGACACATCTGTTCAGGATGCATCGGTGTTACACAACAATCAGGCATTCCGCCTGATGCTGGACGGCAGGCTCCTGGAAGCTCAGGACGAATTTGAAACTGCTATTCGTCTCGATCCCGATAATGCCACTGCCCTGAACAATCTCGGTTACCTGTTGACTCAGTTAGGGGAATTAGAGTCGGCAAAAGCATTGCTTGAACGGGCGATCGCCCTGGACCCCACCGCTACCCTGGCGCTCACCAATCTGGGAAATGTTTACTTTACCCAGGGGCAGTTTGAAGCCGCCATTCAGTACTATCAGAGCGCTCTGATGCATGACCCGGAGCATCACTCGGCGCGGCTCAATCTGGCGATCGCTCAACACCAATCAAGTCAACTAGAAGCGGCACTCCAGACCTATCTAGACTATCTGGCACGGGTCCCCACAGATGCGACAGCCCACTACAACCTGGGTATGGTCTACGAAACCCTCGGACAACTGGAGTCGGCAGCCAGAGCATTTCGGGCGGCGATCGCCCTAGAACCCAATCACGCCGAAGCCTGTACCAATCTGGGGCTGCTCTATTTTCTCCAACAAGAGATGGACGAGGCCGTCCAGTGGTTTGAGCGAGCCAAAACGACGGATCCAGACTTGTGGGTAGCGTCCTATCATCTGGCACTGGCGCTGGCGGCTCAGGGTAAGACCATCCGGGCGATCGGCGAACTGGAATCCCTCTACGAACGCCATCCTGAACTGGGTCCGGTGGCTAACAGTCTGGCAGTGCTCTACCTGACAGTGGGGCTGGTAGATCAGGCCATCCCTCTGCTGGAAAAGTTACTCGCGATCGATCCAAACGATGGCACTCTGTACTACAACCTGGGGATTGCCTATTACCATCGGGGCGATCGAGAAGCCGCCGCAACCGCCTTTGCCCAAGTCATGGCGTTAGAGCCAGAAGATTCGCCCCAGCGACAGGAGGCAGAAAGTTGGCTCAACCGAACGAGGACAGATACATGACAGAGAATTTTGCTCTCGTGATGAACTATTTTGTTGACTATTTTGACTGAAGATTAATTTATTTATCTTTTAGTTGAATTGGCTTCTAATTAAATTGATGATTAACTTGCATCCTGATGCATCAATGGTGCAAACCCACGGGGCTACCCCTGCTTGGCATTCCGCCCTAATGTACCTACCGTTTACGCACAAGTAGAGTCTGCGGTAGTTTGCATCCGAGGAAGATTGGCTCAAAGCGCCGCACACCATGAACCAGAGTATCGATTCCAGGCGGACGAGGGAAGTAGATAACCCGACCATGGGGAGGCTATACGAGTGCAAGTCGCAAACCAGGCTAATGTCGTTGAGTTGTTAGATGAACTGCGTGACCAAGTCAGTGGTGGATTGCTTTATACCCACTACCGAACTAACACGAATACCAGCAAGACTCTTGAAGTGACTGCCTTTGCCTATGCCCTGATTGAGTTGCTGATTGAAAAGGGGTTGCTCACCGAGGCAGAGTTAAACGATCGCAAGCGGCAGGTCATGGAACGGCTGGCTGAAAAGTTTCGCGACAATGGCATGGGGGTGATTCGGCAGGAGCCAGAGTACGACAAATATACCTTCGATAGCACCGTCAAAATTGATTGCGAGAACCGCATCCATCTCTGTCAGGCTGCCTGCTGTCGGTTAAAATTTGCCCTCTCGCGACAGGACGTAGAAGAAGGCATTGTCAAGTGGGATTTCGCCCGTCCCTACTTAATTCAGCGAGGCAAAGACGGTCGCTGTGTCCACCAAGACCAACAAACCTGCCAATGCTCCGTCTACGAACATCGTCCCCTGCCCTGTCGTGCCTACGATTGTCGGAATGATCAACGCATCTGGCAGGATTTCGATCGCAACATCATTAATCCTAACCTGGATGCTCTCTTCACTGAGGATGGAGAGAGTCCATGATCCAGGATCTAGACCGATCACTAGAACGTCTTCTGCGCGATCGCGTACCGCTCCGCACTGAAGCGATCAGGTTTGATGCCCCGAATGATGATTTCCGTACGCGGATCACCGCACAGGGGCCCACCATTAGCCTGTATCTTTATGATTTGCGCGAGAATCATGATTTGCGTTCGCCGGATTGGTCCCTGGATCGACAGCCAGATGGTAAGACGGTTAAGCGTCGTCCCACGGTACGGATGGATTTGTCCTATGTCATTACCACCTGGTATGTAACGTCCGACTCCACCGATCCCCGCACCAACATCTTGCAGGAACATACCCTACTCAGCCAGATTCTGCGGACGTTGCTGTGTTATCCCACCCTGCCGCCCGAATTGCTCCAGGGAGAACTGATTGGGCAAGAGCCGCCCTTACCCACGTTAGTCGCCCAACCAGAGAGTATGCGAAACTCTTCAGATTTCTGGGGAGCCATGCGCCAATCGCCCCGTCCCAGCATTCACCTGGTAGTCACGATTGCTATGGAACCGACGACCTTCCTGGATATTCCAGTGATCCTGACACCGGCAATCTCGAAAGAATGGGGGTTTGGTTCGATGGGTGGTATGGCATATCAATTGGGGGTGCGATCGCCCCTACCGCAACGGTATGAAGCAGGTACCCCCATTCAGCGGATGCAGGTGGCTCAAACGGCGATCGCCCAATTACAACAACCCGTGTTTGCATCACAAGTGTTGATTCGGGCCAATCAAACCAGCCTCCTGCCCTCCAACGAGTGGGTATTTATTGAGGATGGCACGAATCCAGAGTTTATCCGCCTGGGTGAAGTGCCCGGGGCGGGGGTGCAGGATATTCCGCTGGCTTTACCACTGCGCTTTTCCCACACCCCCACACCCACAATTCCACTCCGTCGCGTGCGAACCCCCGATCCCGATCCAGTCATCAGTTGGCTAACGACTGATGCAGTCCAGGGAACAGACACCCTGCAACTCTCGACCCGCACCGGTATTGTCGCCAATGATGGGTTGCTGATTTCTGATGGCAACCACACCGAGGTTGTGCGGGCGATCGTGTTGTCTGGAACCGATGCGGGACCGATTCAGGTCAGTCCGACTTTACGATTTCCTCACCCCGCCAACTGCAACCTTTACAAACGCCAACTCGACAACACCACTGCCCAACTGGTCCAGCCCGCAGCGCAATCGGGGAGTTCCCTTGTTCCAGACCAGGGGCTACCAGGGGGAAGCGTATTGATGGTGGGGATTGGAGTCAATGCAGAGTTCTGTCGGCTGACTGCGGCTGGAAATCCGGTCGCCGTTGCGCCACCCTTGCGGAATAACCATCCGGCCAACACTCCCCTGCGCCTGCTGACGGCTGCTGAACGGGTTGGTCAACTGCAAGTTGCCGCACCAGTTGGGGGGCAGGAGGTTGTGGTGGCGGCTGATCCCCTAGCCGTAGAAACCGCTCGGCGGCAGCGGCGATCGCTGCTGAATGCCGGAGAAATTTTGCAAATCGACCAGCCAACCGAACCGCTTGCCTTCCAGATTACCGCTGTAACAGAAACGGTCAGTGCTGTGCAGGGAGCGCTGGAAGCATTTATTTCCTTAGGAGGAATGGTCACAGATAACGCGGGTAACCCCAATCCTATCACTGGAGCGCAGGTCGTTCTACGACAGCAGGGTACGGGCGATGTACTTCAGTTACAAGCTGTGACCACCAGCGATGGTAGCTTTCGGTTTGTCAATCTGTTTCCCGGTTCGTACTCCCTACAAGTCACGGCTCTGGGGTATCAGGAAGCTGTGAAAACGGTTCAGGTTCCCGCCCAGACTGTAGACGACTATCGCATTACCTTGAGTCCGTAAGCCAATGCCCAATGAAGCTAATTACCAAAGGAGGATCGGAATATGCCAGAGTATCTAGCACCAGGGGTTTATGTCGAAGAGATTGAACTGGGTTCAAGACCTATTGAGGGGGTGAGCACCAGTACCACCGGATTTGTCGGGGTTGCCCGTCGGGGACCGGTGAATAAGCCCGTACTCGCGACTAACTTTGGGGAGTACCTGCGTTTCTTCGGCGGTTATCTGGGATCGGATTATAAAGAAAAACGATGGCTACCTTATGCCGTGGATGGTTTCTTTGCCAATGGCGGCCAACGAGTTTACATTACCCGCACCGCCAAGATCAAACCAGCAGCGGGGGAGCCTGCCAATACCCCTGTAGCCACAGTCGCTCAGGCAATCTTACCCGATCGCCAGGTTGCCCGCCGTACCCTGGCAAAAGCTGCCCGCGCGGGAGAACAAGCGATCGATCTTCCCTACTGGGCTGGACTCAACGTCAATGATGTGTTGCAGCTTGATTCAGGAGCCCAAGCAGAGTATGTGCAGGTTACTGGCTTTATGGATCGCGTCCAAATCACGCCAAGCCTTCAGCAGGATCATGCTGAAGGTGTAGGTGTCTTTGTCAAGCAACTTTCCCCAGACCCGCCGCTGACCTTAGCCGTTCTTCCAGCCAATACCAAAGGTGCCTCAAACATTCGAGTTGGGGCAACGTTGCCCGGAAATAACGCCTACCTGATTGACGATGGCAACCAGAGTGAAATTATTCAGGTTGGCACGGTGGCTGCCGGAGCTACGGCGATCGATATTACGCCAACCCTCAACTTTAGCCATGTAGGGGGTAAGAGTTTGCGGCAAGCCACGGTTGCGACAGGACCTGCCACCACAACGCTTGCTGCCGATGCTGCCACCTCCATTCAACTGGCTGCAATTACTGGCTTAAATCCAAATGACTGGATTCAGATTCAGGGAAATGCTGGATTAGAAACCGCGCAAACAGAATTTGTGCAATTACCTGCTACCCTACCCCAAACTTCGCCTTTCACAGTGACCGTTAGCCCGCCTCTGAAATTTGCCCATAACAGTGGTCGCGAAGTGCGGCGTACTACCTTGGGAACGACGGTTGTAGCTACTCTCGTTAATAGTATTCGGCTCAATGCAACGGGACTATTGGCTGGTGGGGATATCCTCATCTTGCAAGATGTCAGTAATACTGAGTTTGTACAAATTGGAGTGCAAATTGGAGCGATTTCTGGACCGGATGTGGCGATCGCGACTCCCTTGCGCTTTGTCCACCCAGCAGGCATCAATATTCGCAATGTCCTTAACCCGACAACGACCGCAACGCTCACGGTTGCTGCCGACCAAGATAGCTTAAAACTCACCCTGAACTCCCGTAATGGGCTTCTGGATGGTTCTGTGCTTGAAATCCTGGATGGTGCCCAAACGGAATATGTCCAAATTGTTGTTGTACCAGCAGGGACTACTTTAACAGGTGCTGGGGAGGTTACGTTACTGCGGCCACTCCGTTATCCCCATCCTAGCGGGACACCTGTTCGCCTCCTGACTGGGACGCTGAAGATTATCGCAGGACCATCGGATCCCGATCCCACCCTCTACCCGGAAGTCGGCGACTGGGGCAATCAGATCGGAATTCAAGTGGACAGTGAGTATTTTGCCCGAACGGAGGTGACGCAGCCAGTTCTTGCGGGAGCACCGGCATTAACCGTTGCCACCGCTCAAGGGATTGAGACTGGGAGCGTTCTGCAGTTGCCTGGAAAACGTTATGCCAGTGTGACCTCCGTTCAGGGCAATCGGGTGTTCTTGCAGGGAGGGGTTCCAGCAGGCATCACCCAAGCGGATATTGATGACACCAATAATCTCTGGAAAAAACAAGTCCAGACGGTAGAATTCACTCTGCGGTTCTCCTATGACACTACCACTGAGGCTTTTCGCTACCTGTCCATGGATCCCAGGCATAGCCGCTACGTTGTCAATGCGATTAACGGCAGCTCCCAACTCGTCCATGTGGAAGACCTGCAAGATACTATAACCGGGACACTTAATCTACCACTCACTACTGCCGCCTGGTATCCAGGGGGGGGAAAGGATTTACTTACAGGAATTGGGGCAGAGGTCTATGTGGGCACAGACTCTGATGATGCCGATCGCCGCACCGGGTTATATGCCCTGCTCAATCTAACCGATGTCAGCATTGTTGCCGTGCCTGGACAGTCCGATCGCGTCATTTTGAACGGGGTGATTAACCATGCCGAGCGGGCACGCTATCGGATTGCGGTATTAGATTCAGCCGAGAATGCAACGCTTGATGCTGTGAGAGTGCAGCGATCGCTCTACGATTCCAAGTATGCGGCCCTGTACTACCCCTGGATTCAAATCTTCGACCCATTAGAGAAAAAGTCAGTTTTTGCACCACCTTGTGGACATGTCTGCGGTGTCTATGCTCGCACGGATACGGAAGTGGGCGTATTTAAAGCGCCTGCCAATGCCGTCGTTGCTCAGGTAACGGGGCTACAGCGCACCATCACCCAGGGACAGCAGGACATCTTAAATCCTAGAGGCATCAATGTGGTTCGTGCCTTCTCTGGAAGGGGGATTCGCATTTGGGGGGCACGCACCATCTCCAGTGATTCTCTCTGGCGGTATGTGAATGTGCGACGGTTATTTATTTTCCTGGAGCAATCGATTGATGAAGCCACCCAGTATGCCGTCTTTGAACCCAATGACGTTTCCCTCTGGGAGAGACTCAGGGGAAGTGTGACCGCATTTCTCACGACCCAATGGCGGGCGGGTGCTTTGCAAGGTCTAACGGCTGCCCAGGCATTCTTTGTCAAAGTTGGGCTGGGGGAAACCATGACCCAAGATGACATTGATAACGGGCGGGTGATTATGCTGATCGGTGTTGCGCCGGTGAAACCAGCTGAGTTTGTCATCTTCCGAATTACTCAAATGCCACGCGGCACCATCGCCTAGTCAACTATCTGCCTCCAGATTTTGCCTGGGTAAAACAGTGAATGGCTCTTCTTAAGAACGAATGTCTGCAAGTAGTTTAATCAGGAGGGAAATAGTAATTATGGCAGAAAGAAAAGATCCGTTGCGTAATTTTCGATTCAAAGTTGAGATGGATGGGATTACAGAAGCGGGGTTCAGTGAGGTAACGGGGTTTAATTCCTCCACCGATGTCATTGAGTATCGCGTGGGCAATGATCCCGCCCATACACGCAAATTAACCGGACTGACGAAGGCGGGGGATATCACCCTTAAATGGGGATTGACCGATGATAAGAGCCTGTTTAATTGGCGACAGGATGTGATTGACGGCAAAGATGTTCGCAAGACGGTCTACATTATCGCCTTGGACGATACTGGGACTGAGAAAGCACGCTGGCAGTGCGATAAGGCATGGTGCAGCAAGTTGGATCCAGGAGCCTTTAATGCGAAAGGAAACGACGTTTTCATCAATTCGTTAACGATTACCTGTGAAGAGGTGAAACGGACGAAATGAGTCTCTTACTACAAACTGAGTTCCCATTCACGTTGCCACGGGGCTATGTGGACGGCGAAGGTAATTTGCATCGGGAGGGGGTGATGCGACTGGCGACTGCTGCTGATGAAATTCTGCCCCTCAAAGATCCCAGAGTGCAGACCAATCCCACCTACCTGGTGATCATCTTGCTCTCGCGGGTGATTACGCGCCTGGGAAGTTTGACGGATATCAATCCGAAAATTGTTGAGGGGTTATTTGCTTCAGATCTGGCCTATCTTCAGGATCTCTATAACCGCATCAATGGCAGTGGTTCAACCCAGATCAAAGCGATCTGCCCCAAGTGTGAACATGCCTTTGAAGTGGAGGCAACAACGCCGGGGGAGGTCTAAGGCGCTACCCCCTCAGCGCCCTCTACGAGGAGGTAGCCTTCATTGCTTACCACTTTCACTGGGATCATACGACTGTTCTCAGTCTGGATCATCAGGAGCGCCAGCGCTGGGTGGAGGAGATTGGCAAAATTAACCGCAAACTGAGTCAGGAAGGGGAGAAATCTGATTATGACGAATGGGCAGCGTACTGATCCTCTGATCGCGTTCCGGTTCAAAGTGGAAATCGACAGCACGATTCAGGCGGGTTTCTCTGAATGTTCTGGACTTCAGGTGGAAACGGAGTTGGAAGATGTGCGAGAGGGTGGTGTGAATGACTATCTGCACAAACTCCCCAAAGGCAGCAAATATATTAATCTCACCCTGAAACATGGCATTACCGATTCCGATGTGCTCTGGAACTGGCATCGGGATGTCGTGAACGGTAAGTTGCAGCGCAAGATGATAAGCGTTGTCCTGCTGAATGCTCGAAACGAGGAACGATGGCGCTGGAATTTCAAGGATGCCTATCCGGTTAAATGGGTGGGGCCAGAGTTCAAAGCAGATGGAAATGCAGTGGCAATTGAAACCCTGGAGTTGGCACATCATGGATTTGACGTTAAGGTTACAAAGTAATCGGATTAACCCCCACACGCTCCTGGCAGACCGGCTTCAGGGTCGGCAGAAAAGTTGGCTCAACACTCTGCGGTACAGCCCCTTGAGCCAGGATTGGTCTGCCTTGAATGCCCTGACAACCTTTGTAACCGAGAAGCTGGAGTGTTGGCAGCGGTTGCCGGTATTGTTGCAGGAGAATCTTGCCTATCCCTGGGGTTGGTTGCAAGTTAATCCATTTCCTCTGCTGCACAGTTTGCGTGTCCGGCTGCCCGAAAGGGGCGGAGAAGTAGAGGGTACAGAAGAGAGCGATCGCTCCCCGGTTCCGTTTCAGCCATTCATGACACCCAGAGATCGCCCGATAGAGCCAACCCTGCAACGGTGGGGCGATCGTCCGATAGGCCTGAGAAAACCTTCCAGTATTCCAACGTCAGGCGGTTTTTCCAGTCCCACGGGCATCCAGTCCCCTGCCTCCCACCCTCTTCTGCTTTTACCCCTAAACCGCTTGGTCTCCCCCCCATCTGTGGGAGTCTTAGAGCCAATCCTAATCCGCTTAGTTCAGCCCTGGATACCCCGATTCAGTCAGCCCGTTGATCTGTCTGCCTCCCCATTCCCATCTGAATCGGTCACTGTTGAGTCCCCTCGCCCCTTCGAGTCCCCCAGACCAGCGGAGTGGGAGCCAACTCAACCCCCAACCCTGTCAACCATTTCCCTCCCCCAACCGCCACAGCAGCCCTCCCCTCAAGTACCTCCCCTCAAACCACCAACCCTTCACCCTCTAACTGCTGGAGTTCCGTTAGAACCTGCATTACGTTCCCATCTGGAACAACGGATGGGCTTCGATCTGGGCAGTGTCCGGGTTCATGCCGACAGCACGGCTGCCACTCTGGCGGATCAGCTTCAGGCCAATGCCTTTACGGTGGGACCCCGCATCTTTTTCGCTGCAGGCAAGTTTCAACCCCAGACCCAGGCGGGCATCGCTTTGCTGGTGCACGAACTGACCCATGTCCGTCAGCAACTTAGTCAACTGCCCCTGCGTCGAGGGCAACTGACCTTGACGCAGCGCCAAACCCTGGAACAAGAAGCCCATGTTCAGGAGCAGGCAGTTCTCCGGGGTGAGCCGTTACCCGCCTCTGGTGATAGTCCTGGTTCCCTGGGTCCCGTGAACCTGTTCTATCGAGAATTTTCGGGGCTGGCTGCTTTACCTCAGGCTCAGGGTGGACTGTCTCCATCCTTAATCCTCTCTGACCGCCAGCAAACGATCCCGGTTATACCCCTGCGGCAGGAGGCAACTACGACTCCACCGGAAGCAACTCCAGCCCCCCCCACACCGCCGGGTACGCCCCCCCCAGCACCAACTGCAGCGGGAGCCGATCCCGAAAAACTGGCGCAGCAGGTCTATACCCTGTTGCAGCGAAGGTTACGACTTGAACGAGAGCAAGGAGGTATCCAGCGATGGCACTAGCGCGAGTTGTGATTGAAACCAACAAATTCCAGAAAAAGGGCAAAAAGGAGAAGATTGAAGCCAGTGCCGACGCGCGTCTCTTTTTCAATCCCAATCAATATCAGCTCCAGCGGAAAGTGGATTGGAAAGAGCAGAAAAGCAAAACAACCACGCCGCTGCTGCAATTTGATAAGGGAGGACCACGATCGCTGAGCTTGTCGCTACAATTCGACACCTATGGCAGCGATCCGCCCCAAGATGTGCGCCAACTCACCAGTCAGATTGCCAAACTGGGAGAAATTGATAGCGAGAGTGGTAGACCCCCCGTCTGTACCATTTTCTGGGGGCCAACCGTCGATCCCTATGCCGGACTACCCTTTACTGGTGTAGTGGAAAGCATCACCCAGAAATTCACGATGTTTCTGGCAGATGGTACGCCTGTGCGAGCTACTGTCGATGTGCAATTCAAGGAAGGGGAATCTTCCGAGAAACAGGCGAAACGAACGCCACCGCCACGCGGTTCACCCCTCCAACCGAAAATCCGGGTGGTGCAGCAGGGGGATACGCTGTGGAGCATCGCTGCTACGGAGTACGGGAACCCCGCCCAATGGCGTGCCATTGCGATCGCCAACAGAATTATCACTCCTCGTTATCTGGAGTCTGGAACCGTCTTGCTGATCCCGTCAATGGAGTAGTGTCCTATGGTACAAGAGCAGCAGGCCGCCTCACGCCCTGATTTCACGATCCGCATCAATGGCAGTAGTCTCCCTGTCGCTGCACGTGGGGAAGTGAATCATGTCGTTGTTGAAGAAAGCCTGGATCGAGCCAGTTCCTTTGAGATTGAATTGAGCAACTGGGATATCGATCTGCAACAGGTGAAGTGGAGTGACTCTGACCTGTTTCAGCCTGGAGGCGTGGTTGAGTTAAAAATGGGCTACGTCGAAGCGGTAGAAACGGTGCTGGTGGGAGAAATCACCGGATTGGAGTTGTCCTTTCCCACGGAACGGGCACGATCGCTATTGACGGTGCGTGGCTATGATCGCCTGCATCGCTTCCGGCGGGGACGGAATACCCGCTCCTTTGTCCAAGTGAAGGATAGCGATGTTGCCCAAAAACTAGCAAATGATCTGGGGTTAACTCCGGATGTGGAAGACAGTGAGGAAGTACATTCCTACTTACTCCAGATCAATCAAACCGACATTGATTTTCTCTTGACCCGTGCCCACGCCGTCGGCTATGAACTGCTGGTCGAAGACAAGACATTACGGTTTCGCAAGGTCAAAAATGAGCGGGGTAAAACCGTATCGCTGGATTTTAAGCAGGGATTGCTCAACTTTTATGCCTACCTAAGTACGGCGGATCAGGTCAGTCAGGTGACGGTGCGGGGATGGAACCCCAAAAACAAAGAGGCCCTAGTGGGAAAAGCCCTGGCGGCGGATGTGAATGGCACCATGCAGGGAAACAAAGTTGGGCCCAGGGCAGTGGATGGCTTGTTTAGTGTGAAGGATACTGCACTGACGGTGATTGACCTACCGGTGGCCACTCAGAATGAGGCAGATTTGCTGGCAAAGAGCTTGCTTAATGAAGTTGCTCTTCACTACATCAAAGGTGAAGGCACTGCACGGGGCAATCCTGCCATCAAAGTTGGTACGGTGATTGAGATTGGGGGCGTGGGGCAACGGTTTGGCGGATTGTACTATGTCACCCAGGTCAGCCATGTTTACGATGCAGAGTACCTCACCCACTTTCATGTAAGGAGGAATGCCACATGAACCTGATACAACTACTGATGGAAGGACAACACAGCCTCACTGATGCCAGTGGACGCATCTATGGGGTGGTGATTGGCATTGTCACTGAAAACAAGGATACGGATAGCCAGGATCAGCAGGACTCAGACAAACGGGGCAAGGTGAAGGTACGGTTTCCCTGGCTGTCTGAGAAAGAAGGAGGAACATGGGCACGGGTAGCGACGTTGATGGCGGGCAACGATCGCGGCATTTTCTATCTGCCAGAAGTGGAGGATGAGGTGCTGGTCGCCTTTGAACACGGGGATGTTCGCTATCCCTATGTTTTGGGTGCGCTGTGGAATGGCAAAGATAAACCTCCCGCAACCAATGCCGATGGTAAAAACAACAAGCGGTTAATCAAATCCAGAAGTGGCATGACGATTCTTCTGGATGACACCTCTGGCAGCGAGAAAATTGAGATTGCAGATAAAGATAGTCAAAACAAAATCATGATCGATATGACAAACAAGAAAATTAGCATTATTTCAAATGGTGATATTGAATTAAACGCATCACAAGGCAACCTGAGCTTGACTGCAAATGCCATTAAATTCAACTCAACGGGAGAAACAGAAATCAAAGCAACCGGCACTTTAAATATTCAGGGACAAACCGTCAATGTCAAAGGTCAACCCACCATCAATCTCAATTGAATTTGGAGGACGTTCATTATGGGACAACCCGCAGCCAAACAAGGCGATCGCATCACTGCTACCGATATGCATCTGATTCAACCGCCAGGAACGGCTCCGCCTGTTCTGGTGCCCCATCCATTCAGCGGCATGATTGACGGGAATCTGAGCAGCGATGTCAACCTTATGGGCAAGCCCGCTGCGACTCAGGGCAGTACGGCAACCAATACACCGCCCCATGTCCCCAGTGGTGGCACGTTTGTCAAGCCGCCTGCCAATAAAGGCACCATTCAACTCGGCAGCCAAACGGTCAAGATCAACGGTAAATCGGCTGCCCGAAATGGTGATGTGGCGCTGACTTGCAATGATCCCAGTGACTTACCCATTGGCACCGTGGTCGCAGTCGCCACAGTGATGATCGGTGGATAACGCAGCACAGGTCGCGAGTAAAGTGGAGGCACAGAGTGAGTAATAGCAGTAGTTTTCTCGGAATGGGTTGGGCATTTCCCGTTGAGGAAGAGCAAGGACAAATTGCCCTTTCCAGGCTGGAAGACTCAGTGCGCGAGTCAATTCTCCTAATCGTGGGAACGGCGAAGGGGGAACGCACCATGCGTCCCGATTTTGGCTGCGGCATTCACGAACTGGTGTTTGCGCCCAACGATACCACTACCGCAGCCCAGATTAGTTTCGAGGTGCGAGAAGCGTTGATCGACTGGGAACCGCGTATTGAGGTGATGGATGTGGAAACGACGCCCGACCCCGCTGAAGGCAACAAACTATTTGTGAACCTGAAATACCGAGTTCGCAGCACCAATAATATCTTCAACCTGGTTTATCCCTTCTATTTAGAACAAACGGGGGGCTAGATGAAACCACCCAAGCTAGATCAAAGAACCTTTGAGGCATTGCTCAACGATCCAGCGTGGCGATCGCGCTCCTTGAACGATGTGGGCAAGGCACTGGCTGCGATCTATGCCCACTATTTAGAAATCCTGCTGGATCGCTTAAATCGGGTTCCAGAAAGGAACTTTCTCACCTTTCTCGATCTGCTGGGCGTGGGACTGCTCCCGCCCGGTGCTGCCCAGGCTCCGGTCGTGTTTACTCCGGCTCCCACCGCTGGAGCGTCCGGCTTTGTGCCGAAAGGAACTCAGGTTGCCACGGTACAAACTGAAACGCAGCCCGCCGTGATTTACGAAACCGAGCAAGATCTCAATGTCGTCGCTGCCCAGTTCACGAGCGGTTATAGTCTGGATCCAAGTCAAGACCGATATAGCGATCGCTCTCTGATTCTGCAGGGTCAGGATCCCATTCCGTTTCACCCTTTTGCGGGCGATCGCCTGATCGATCATTTTTTGTACTTAGGCATTCCCACAGAGCTACCTCTACTGGTTCGCAAAGCAGGAACTTTAAAGGTAGAACTCCTGCTTCGACAACCTTTACCCCAACCTTTGCCGTCAGGGTTGAATCAAGCAAACCTTCAGCAAGATCTAAACTGGCAAATCTGGCGTACTGGTGATTGGCAACCTCTCACAGTGCAATTCCTCTCGGTCACAGGTGGCACGAGTGTCATCAGCTTTACCTTCACAACATTGGGGGCTGATGGGTCTGAACTGAATGGAGTTGGCTTAACCGCTCCCCTACAGCGACGGTGGCTGCGATCTCAACTCACTCGTCCCTTAAAGCAGGTTGATGATCCGCTGACAACGCTCCCTGTTCGCAATATTCAACTGCGTGCCACCCTCAGCGATGGCATTCCCCCCGATGCGGGTGCCACTGGAACCACGCCGCTCGACTTGAGTAGTCCGTTCTATCCCTTTGGCACCCAGCCGAAGCTGAACGATGTCTTCTACATCGCCAGTCAGGAAGCCTTCAGTCAAAAAGGGGCCACCGCAGCAATTGGCTTTCAATTCAGCCGCCCAGGCGCTCCCCAACCCGGCGTCTCTAGCGATGACCAACCAAGTTTTATTCCCGATTTTCGCCTGGATTGGGAGTACTTTGGCCCTCAAGGATGGCAACCCCTCGGTTCGTTGGCTATTACCTTCATACTCGATGCCAAAACCGGACTGCTGAACACAGCTAGGAGCGGTCACACAGCAACATTGTTGCCATCAGGAAAGGTTCTGGTAGTGGGGGGTGGTAACAGCAGAACTTCGGAGTTATACGACCCTGACATTGGCAGCTGGAGCACCACTCCTGGGCAGATGAGTCAGGTCAGGGGATCCCACACAGCGACGTTACTGCCTTCGGGCCAAGTTCTGGTGGCGGGGGGTAAGAACGACAGCAGCAACGCTTTAAGTAGTGCGGAGTTGTACGACCCTGGCACGGGTACCTGGAGCACCACTGGGTTGATGAGCTTGGCCCGCTCCGAGCACACAGCGACGTTGCTAAATAACGGCAAAGTTCTCGTGGCAGGAGGTCGCAACGCAAGCAGTGCGGAGTTGTACGACCCTGCCACGGGCACCTGGAGCACCACCGGGTCGATGAGTCAGGCCAGAGAATCCCACACAGCGACGTTGCTAAATAACGGCAAAGTTCTCGTGGTGGGAGGAATCACCGAAGGTGGCAGTCCAATAAGCGCTGCTGAATTATACGACCCAGCTAGTGGCACCTGGAGTACAACCTCTAATATGACTACAGTCCGCAACTCCCATACAGCGATATTGCTGCCTTTGGGCCAAGTCCTGGTGGCGGGGGGTGATATCAGAAGCGGCGCTGTAAACAGTGCGGAGTTATACGACCCAGCCACGGGTGCCTGGAGCACCACTGGGTCGATGAGTCAGGCCAGAGAATCCCACACAGCGACGTTGCTAAATAACGGCAAAGTTCTCGCGGTGGGGGGTGACAACAGGAGTAGCGCTTTAAGTAGTGCGGAGTTATACGACCCAGCCACAGGCACCTGGAGCACCACCGGGTCGATGAGTCAGGCCAGAGAATCCCACACAGCGACGTTGCTAAATAACGGCAAAGTTCTCGTGGCGGGGGGTGACAACAGAAGCGGCATCACTTTAAGTAGTGCGGAGTTGTACAACCCAGCCATGGGTACCTGGAACACTAAGGAATTTTTAGCGCAAAATCTTAACCCCACTAACATTACTAACTCCATTTACGTTCTCCAGAACAGACAAGTGGTGGGACAAGATGGCGAAATTTCCTTCGTGATTCCGAATGATATCGCGCCAACGGAAATTGCTGGAAACCAGAACTACTGGATTCGTGCGCGTCTAGCGTCGGGAGATTATGGACGACCCGCAGAATTCATTCCTGCTGGTCAAAGCGGCTTTCGACAGAAAAACAACACCGGGAATTTAGACCCGCCGATCGTCAAACGCTTAAACTTAACGTACACCTATGACAACGCAGTTATTCAGCCCACTGTAGTTACCCACAACGCCTTCGAGTACCTGGATTTGAGCCAAGAAAACGGGAACGTTAACTCGATTCGTGTCACAGATGGGGCAATGCTGACTGCAAATACCCCTTATTTGATCGACGATGGAACCCGAAGCGAGATCGTTCAAGTTGGCACAGTTCCCCCAGGAGTAACGGGAGCAACCACAATTAATATCACCCCGCCCCGCAGCTTTAGCCATGTGGCGGGTAAAAGTTTGCGGCGAGTCACGGTGGGGACCGGACCTGCGACCACAACACTTGCCACTTTTGCTACCGCTGGGACATCGATTCAACTGGCTGCCCGTTCCGGCTTAAACCCAGGCGACTGGATTCAGATCCAGGGCAATAGACCAACAGAAACAGAATTTGTACAATTACCGGCTTCCCTGCCTACAGTTCCCCCCTTGAATGTGACCATTGGCCCGTCTCTGCAATTTGTCCACGACAGCGGTAGGGAAGTAGATCGTGCCACCCCTGGTGCGACACCGATTACCACTTTGGCGGCAGATGCCACTGAGTTAACGTCCAGTCTGTTTGTGCCGATCGCAGATCGGGAACCCACGTTTTATCTGGGTTTGAATCAAGCCTTACCCAACGATGCGGTGAATTTGTACTTTGTGATTCAACCGCGGCAGTTTGTCGAGACAACGCCTTCAGAGATGGTGGCTCGACTCGACTCAGCCCCACTGAACACGACGACCCCTTCCCGCCTCAGTTGGCAGTACTGGAATGGGCAGCAGTGGGCAGATCTGTTGATTGTTGACGCAACCAAAAACCTGACAGAATCGGGCATCGTACAATTTCTGGGTCCGGTCGATTTTGCGGCTCTGGCTAAATTTGATCCGATTCCGCGCTACTGGATTCGGGTGCGAGAGATAAGTGGCGATCTCAATTATGCCCCCTTGCTCTTTGGGCTTTTTCTCAATGCTACCCAGGTCGTTCAGGCAACCACTGTTCGCAATGAGATCTTAGGGTCAAGCAACGGGCAAAAAAATCAGGTATTCCGCTTCAGTAAAACGCCCGTTTTCGCTGGACAGCAGATTTTTGTCCGGGAGCCAGAGCGTCCTCCTGCCGCTGAAGAAAAGGCACTTCAGGCGCTGGAAGGAGCAGATGCCGTACAAATCCGGCAGACAGTCAATGGCACCCAGGAGATTTGGGTGCGCTGGCATGAAGTCAAGAGTTTGAGGCAGGGAAACGCCCGCGATCGACACTACATCATCGATCGCATCACCGGATCCGTGCAATTTGGCGATGGCGTGTATGGACTGATTCCGCCGGAAGGACGGGACAATATTGTGTGCGAAGCCTACCAGGCTGGTGGTGGAGAGGAGGGTAACAAACCGGCAGGTGCCATCTCCCAACTGAAAACGTCAATTCCTTACATTGCCACCGTCACCAATCCGATCGCCGCCGATGGCGGTTCCAAAGCCGAAACGCTGGGAGAATTGCAAGAACGTGGCCCGCAGACCCTGAAACATCGAGGGCGAGCAGTGTCTGCTGCCGACTTTGAATGGTTAGCCCGCCAAATCGTAGGCACGCGTATTGCCCGCGCCCAATGTTTGCCGAATCGCGATCGCGACCTGAACTTTGCTCCCGGCTGGGTAACCCTGATCATCGTCCCCAAAGGAACGGATAAGAAACTGCTGCCCTCCGCTGAATTGATCAGCCGGATTGAGGACGATCTGGCGGTGCGGAGTCTGACGACGCTGACAAATCCCTCACAAATCAACGTGATCGGAGCCGGATATGTCCCAGTAGAAGTCGCCGTTGAAGTGATGCCCGTTTCCTTTACAGATGCCAGTGCCGTGCGCCAGAGGGTGCTAGTCGCCCTCGATCAGTTTCTCCATCCCACCACTGGCGGCATGGATGGAACCGGCTGGCAGCTGGGACGGGATGTTTACCTTTCGGAGTTATACGCTCTCTGCGAAGCAATACCAGGAGTCGAACATGTTCACCGCTTGGGATTCAAGCCGACAGTCGGCACCTTACCCCTGACTTTCTATCCCTCAATGGTTTCAGGAATACCTTATCCCATCGGCAGTCTGCTGACAACTTTGGATCGGCAACTCGTTGCTGTTGTGGTGGAACCGATCGTTCCAGGGGTTGTAATTACTTCTGCAATGGCAGTGCTGTTTCAAGAAGGAGAACAGGTGCGCCTGGGACAAGCCCCAAACAGCACAGAAGTCACGATTCGATCCATTTCTGGTAACACGCTCATCGTTGATCCATTTCGCTCTCCAGTTTCCTATCCCGCCGTACGCACGAATCCCCCCGTACGCACGATTGTCGCATCCACCACCCGTCGCGCTCAGTCGGTTCTCACCAGTGCATTGGAAGAAAATCAATTGGTAAATCAACTGATCGTCAGAGGCTTGACACCAAATGACAGTATCAATTTATTTCTTGCGAATCAGCAAGATCCGGTGCCCCTTCGCCTAGTCACCATCCCCAATGGTTCCCCGCAACTTGCCCTGGGGCAACGCTTGCGCGTTCCTCCGTTCCACCTGGTCTACTCTGGTACCCATACCGTAACCCTTTCTCAACGCTAGTCCTCATTCCTTTGGAGAACCTCACTATGCCCCTGCCTGTGCCCAACCTGGACGATCGCACCTTCGACCAACTGGTCCTGGAAGGGCGATCGCTGATTCCGCGCTATAGCCAGGAATGGACAAACCACAACCCCTCCGATCCGGGTATTACGCTGCTGGAACTGTTTGCCTGGTTGACGGAAACCGCTCTGTTTCAACTCAATCAGGTTCCTGACATCAGCATCGAACGGTTTCTCCAGATCCTGAATGTCTGCCGCAAGTATAGCGATGCTCAACCGGAAGCGATCGACACCACCCTGCAACGGGCGTTGAATGCATTGGACACTGTGACTCGAACTGTCACCGCTGATGATTTTGAAACCTTAGCCAAAGCCCTGGCAGCAGACGCAGCAAAAGAACTCGCAGCAGACGCAGCGAAAAAAACTGGAACTGCGATCATCCCAGTTCCAATCGCGCGTGCAACATTCGTGGTCTACACTGACCCCCTGTGCCAACCCGCAACACCCGCCGCCCTGGTGATTGTGGTTCCCGATCAACCTCAGGCTCCTAAACCAATTCCCAGTCAGGACTTGACCGATAAGATTTTCCAGCAGCTTCGGCAGCACTGTCTATTAACCACCCGCCTGCATGTCGTGGGACCGCAATATATCGACATTGATGTCCAAACCACGATCTCGCGCAAATCGGGAAGTGGCTCAACCAGTGCCGATTTCGAGCAATCCATCCGCACCTTTCTCGATCCATTGCGCGGCGGCTTTGATGGTACGGGCTGGAAATTTGGGCGATCGGTGTACTACTCGGAAATGTATCAATGGCTGGAAACCTTACCCAACGTCGATCACGTTGAGTCACTGGCAATCAGCAGTAAATCGGGTCAGTCTAAGGCTACTAGAGAAGGTGTTGACATTCCGTCTCAAGCCCTGGTGAGTGCAGCAGCGGTGACAGTCACCGTCAAAGGTTAAAAGGAGAAAAGAACGATGGTCAAAACACTCAACGCTCAGTTTATTGACTCCTTGCCTGCCATTTTTCGTCAGGATGAAGTCGATGGTGTCAATTTCTTAACTCAGTTCCTGCAGGGTTTTGAACACCTGTTTGACACGGTGCAACAAGAAATCGATGCCGTTCCGGACCTGTTCGCGATCGCTGTAACCCCAGTGCTAGTCACGTCTGCTAAACCAGGAGAAGACAGCCTACAGGTGGATAGTGCAGCGGGACTGTGCGTGGGGGATGTGCTGCAAATTCTGGCGGCTGGGAATCCCAATCAGACTGAATTTGTAGTGGTGCAGGCAGTGTCACCAGAGTTTGCACCCACTCAAATTACACTTGAGCAAAAGCTGCAATTTGCCTATCCGGAGCGATCGCAACTCCGCCCTGTGGGGACTCTCCTGCTCACAGTGCGGCTGCGGCTACCGGTGGGTTCAGGTTCGACCAGCATCACGTTGACTGAAGATGACGCCATCACGGCTGAGGTGGGTGATGTTATCCGCCTTGATGAAGGCAGCACGATCGAATACGCCCAGGTGATCGGCGTGGTTTCCAGTGTATTGACCCTTAATCCTGCGTTGCAGCATCGCCATGAAGCGGGACAACCTGTTGTCTTTCTCAAGCCCCTGTCTCGCACCACACCTCCTGCCGTGTTTGCCAATGCAGAGCGGACGGGAGCGGATTTTGTCTTACGAACTCCGGCGCGGGCAGGGGAAACGCTGCTGGAGCTCGATACCCTCAGCGGCTTAGACCCTGGTGCTATCCTCCACCTGCGCGATCCCAATTCCCAAAAAGTCGAGTTTGTTCAGGTGCAGGCATTACCCTCCCTGGTGGTTTCACCGCCGACCCCTGGTATCCAGCGCTTTGCGATTCGACTGCAACGTTCCCTGCGCTTTGATCATCTCGCGGGGATAGACGTTGCCCTGTTGAGTACCCAAATTGGTGCCACTCGATTGAAGGCCTCAGCCAATCCCGCAATGGCGGCGGATCGGCTGACGGTCAAAGATTTAGATGCCCTGGGAGCCTTGAGTGGCAGTGTTTTGCAAGTCGGAGCCGATCCAGCCGCAGAGTTTGTTCAGGTCATTGGCTTAACTGACAATACCCTAACGATTATTCCCACCCTGCAACAGTTCTATGCGGCGGATCAACCCGTAATTCGTTGGCGACCTGCGGGTAGCGGTACAAATTTCATGGGTTGGTTAGCCAGTTGGATTGGACTATCGCTGCGGGCAAACCGGGGTGAACGGTGGAATCAAGAATTATTGCGCCTGGCAGGGCGGATTTGGAGTCGTCGGGGCAGTCAAGTTGCGATCGAGTCCTTTCTTCAGGCTTACCTGCGAGGCGAGGCAAAAAGCAGCATCGTTTTTGCGGCGGCAAATCCTCTGCAAATTGGCCTCGTTTCCACTATCGGTGTAGACACGGTGATTTGTGGGAATCCGCCTTATTTCTTTTGGGTTGACCTGGAAACGGATGAACGCAATACCCACCTCTACAGCCCTGAGGGATTAAACGACCTGATTCAGGCGGCTCAACAGGTCTTGCAGCAAGAAAAACCTGCCCATACCTATTACGACTTAAGGATCCAGGCACACCCAATGCAACTGGGAGTCGATCCGATTCTGGAAGTCGGCGCACGGGTGGGAGATACAACGCTGCTGTGGGATCAACCATTGATTATTCCAGACGATCCACTACGACCAATTTCTGAAGGGTAAGGAGACAGCAAATGAGCGATAGCCAAGTTACAGGGATCAATTACTTCGATCATCAGTTTTTGCGGGCTGACGACTTTAAGAATGCCCAAAATTATCATATTGATCGCCTGCGGCAACACAACCAACTGCTGCATCGTCCGGGAGTCTTGGGCGATGGGCTGAACGTAACAAAAACGGGCGATCGCAGCGTCCAACTCAGTTTGGGACGTGCGGTGGACAAAAACTACCGTGAGGTCATTCTCAGTCAGGATGCGCTTCCATTGCTGCGAATTCAAACAGCAGGCACAGACTTTCGGGAAAGCGAACCCACGCTCACTGTGCAAGGTCTACAGCTTGACCTTTCCTCAATTCCCTCCAGTGCTGCTCCAATCTATTTAACCATCGGACAAGATCCTAAACCCACGACTCCCAGTAGTGATCCAGGAACAACAGGCCAGTTCACTCGCCTGATCGAGCGTCCTGTGATTGAGGCGAGTACTGTTGATCCAGGAACCGCCAAGCTAATTCTGGCAATCTTAACTCGCAACGCCAGCGGCATTATTGACAATACCATCGACTTCTCCAGACGAGAGCTTGCCAACGCCACTCTGGCCCCCAACTCAGTTTCAGAAGCTAACCTGGATGCGGCAACTCGGGGGAAACTAGTGACCAATGGCAGCAGCCTGACCATTACAGGCGATCTGAATGCCGGAGGCAACATGGGTATCGGTAAGCAACCCACACAGAAGCTTGATGTCAACGGTACCATCAATGCCACAGAATATTTCAAAGGCGGTGTACAATTTGCGGTCGGTTCTCAATGGACCGATGTTGCTGGCATTGGAATTACTTATCTGGGTGGCGGGGTCGGTATTCGAATTGCAAGTCCGCGGTTTTTACTAGATGTCAATGGTGATGCTGGCATACCGGGCGGAGCTTGGACAAATTCATCTGACAGCCGCCTCAAGCAAAATGTACAGCCTCTCGTTGGATCGCTAGAAAAGCTCCTCCAACTTCGTGGAGTGACCTATGAGTGGAAAGAGCCTGAGAAGCATGGTAACCTGACCGGCACCCAAATCGGAATGATTGGTCAAGAAGTTGAAACAATCTTCCCTCAATGGGTTTCTACAGACAGTAGTGGTTATAAGACCCTTACCCTCAGAGGATTTGAAGCGCTCACCGTTGAGGCTATCAAAGAGCTGAAAGCAGAAAACACTGCATTGAAACAACTGATCCATAGATTGGAAGATAAAGTTGCAGCATTGGAGGAACAACTCAGGAAGGCTCCGCTAAGTCCATAACGTAGCTAATCAAGAAAATTTTCAATTGTACGACAAAACAAAGTAGCGAATACACAAGCTAGAAATGCAACAACAGGAGATAGTATGGCAACTAATTTTCATGTCTATTCTGCACCTATAGATTTTACAACAACAGGGAATTCCCTAGCGGGTAAGCCCCCAGGAGGTAGCGGGGGCACACACACACCAATTCCGATTTCTTCTTCTGACCCAGACTCTGCACCAAAATTGCTTGAACCAGCGGATCCATTTTCCCCTTCCGTGCGAACTTATATTCGCGTCGCGATGTTTCCGGGGACAGCGGCGGGAACTCGGCCATCCTTTTTTCTCAAAGCATCTGCAAACCCAGGTATTCCCACTGACGAGGGTCCTGAAACCCCTTTATCCTTCACCATTCCGGGTGGCCCTTCCACTACCATTAGGAATAAGTTTGCAATCACTAGCAATAGCAATGTTGCCAGCGTTAACGTATTTGATGAAACCAACAATATTTATCGAATCGAAATTGATATCTACAGCCCCGGCACAAGCCGATGGGAGTTTCGTATCCAGAACAACGATCCTGATCCCAAACATTTCACTTTTGTTGTTGCCCAAGATGAGCCCTCTTCCAAACAACCGTGGATTCACATTCAGCCTCTGGTTGAGCTAAGACCATCAGTTCTGGTTAAAAAGGTAGATAATCCGTTGGTGGTAACCGTTAATAATTACGGTACAGGCTCTTTGAAAATCAATGACCTGCCGGGGAGCTTACTAGGTGGCGGATTCAAGCTGGGCAACCCTCTCCTGGCAGGTGGAACGAGTGTGAACCCCAATAGCAATCAAAATTTGAACGTCCTGTTCAATGCACCAGACACCCCCCAAGAGAGCAGTACCCTATATACCGTCAATGTAGTTGATCCTGCTCACCCTGAATTAAGCGATCCCAGAACTGTTCCAGGATCGCCTGGTCATAACAACCAGGTTACCTTGAAAGCGAAAGCAGGACAATTGGAGGTAGTGCTGCTGTTAGATACTTCTGGTAGTATGGGTGGCAAACCAAACGGCGATCCCACCTCAAATGCGAATGAAACTCGTCTCAACGATCTGAAGCAAGCAGGACAGCAGTTTATCCAACTGATGATGAACTTTGCAGGGGGTAGGGGGCGAATAGGAATCGCCCAGTTTCCGGCATCTGGTCCAACAAACAACTTCGATATTCAACTCCCCGTTGATATTGATAATGTAAATACTCAAACTTTGATCGGTGAATTAAATGCGACGACACCTTCCAATTCCACACCGATGGGAGACGGCATTGGTCATGTTATTGGAACTACGTCTGCTTCCTTTGGATATTTCAACTCTGACACCCCTTCTAAACTCTATAATCAGCGCTGGGTTCTGTTAATGTCAGATGGTGATAACAATAGCGGTACGCAGCCACCACAGGATTTTTATCCTAAAATGCCTGCTTCGGGTATTTCTTTTATAGATAAAAAGGTGAATTTCTTTACCGTTGCCTACGGCAATAAAGCCTCAGTCAACCATAAATTGCTTCAAGAGATCGCGAATCAGTCCGGAGGTCAGGCATGGCTTGCTGATGCCGTTGCCGATCCAATGAACCTGACAAACCCCAATCCGCAAACCCTGATGCAGTTGCGCAAAAACTTTCGAGCGGCGATCGCCGAAAAGCTTGCTCTGGAGTCCTCCCGAGATCCGGGTGGGGTTTTAACTTCCGCCGCTCCAGAAGTACGTTCTCAGGTAATAGTATCACCCTACGACACCCAGGTCGCCTTCATTCTGGATTGGGACACCTTTCAAGAGAATCGCCTGAGCCTACAATTACTGACACCCACCGGTGAGCTAATTACCCCAACCATTGCAGCCCAACACCCAAATATCAACTATTACAGCAGCCCACGCGATCAAATGTATATTATTCAGGAGGAGTATCTACGAAATGTTCAACCCTCTGAAGCTTCTAATTTTTCCAGTTTGTGGACGCTGATTATATCGTTTGGAGGATCGGATTCACATGGAGGAGGCGAAGATGGAGGTATTATTGTTCGAGCTTCCGCAGTTGATCCGGAACCTTATGTGTATGAGGTGATGACCGAATCACGACTAAATTTGAGACTTGAACAGAATCAAGACCGCTACTATGCAGGAGATCCAATTGAGGTAACGGCTCATTTGACTGTTGAAGGGAGACCACTTTACAACGCAGGAGTTACACTTAACCTGGAGACTCCAGGACAATCACTGCACAACTGGTTGGCTACGATCAAGATTACAGGTGAAGAATTTGCCCGTGCGGCAGAGGCTTTGCGTGGGCGAGATATCAATGAATTGGGGATCAAGGAATACGCTGCCAGATTGAAGGGACTGACCTTTGACAAGTTTGCAAAGTCAATTGCGATTCCAATGACAGATCCCAATCACGGAGGGGTGTATAAAGCAACCTTTACCCAAACCTCCACACCCGATACCTATCGCTTTTATGTGACTGCGACTGCGCTCAGTGAAGAGGGTGTTTTTCTTCGACGAGAAAAACGCCTGGAAGGCAGAGTTGGGGTGCGTCCTGCTCCCAAGAAAACGATATTGAGCATTCAATATCGACAGGATGGTAATCTACGATTTGCAGATATACAGTTTTCCGTCCGCGATAGTTTCGGAAACGTGCAGCTAATCGATCCAACTATTGATCCCAGCTTTGCCTTAACCACCACTGCTGGACAGTTCATCAACGCTCTATCCGGTGTCAGCGATCGCCATGTTTACGATGGCAGCTACATGCAAACCCTACAGTACCCGTCGAACGCGACTCCTATCTTGGGGCTGCAGGTAGATGGGGTAGATGTCATTCCAGGTGGTTATCCTCTCCCGCCCAGCGATACCTCCTCGGAACGATTACATTATGTCGATCAAGTCATTAGCGTTAAATTAGGCGGCGAAGATCAACCAGGTGCAAATCAACACCCTGACCCTCAAGCCCTTCTGGGAGACCCATTCACAAAACCCCAAGATCGATTTTTCTCAACAGGTTCCTTTGGCTCAGTAACAGTCAGAGTCACAGGAGAAGTGATTACGGCAGCAGAAGCAGGACAAGAAGTCTGGGTGTTCGTGCAGCCCGATGCAGAGTTGCGATCCTACAAAGTAGAAGCGCTGCCTTTTGGTTTCAAGGATGAGTGGGTAACGCTCGGTGAATCAGAAGGTGTAACTCAAGCGTTTAGCCTTGCAGACGCTAAACTTCAGGTGGTTAAAGCCATTCGCATCACCGACACGAGTGGGCGCACACGGGATAGTGATCTGAATGTGAGCCCCACTCCTGGAGTCAGCATCCAAGGGGTTGGGGTCAAATCGAAGCCGATCGGCTGTTTCGGCATTTTTGTGTTGTGGTGGTTTGCCTTGCTCCAGTTATTGTTCTGAATTCCGGAAAAGATGGCCGCTAAATCTCCGGAAAAGATGGCCGCTCCCCCTGCTGTAAAACAACTGGTTGTGGGTTTTCCAGCCAGGGTGAATTTGTCTGAAAGCCCCTGTCACTTGGGATTTCATCGACTCAAACTAAAAAGATTGTAGTCATATTAGTTTGCCCCTCGATAGGAGTAATGATGGCTCAATCTCAGCAGTGGCAAGG
>Ga0208851_1000126_pt1 | contig 33035 bp, 24 predicted proteins | sample NGESurshal092012_FD_184481 | JGI IMG/M metagenome (GOLD analysis project Ga0208851, IMG submission 184481) | Arctic peat soil microbial communities from Barrow, Alaska - NGEE Surface sample 415-2 shallow-092012 (SPAdes) | ecosystem: Environmental > Terrestrial > Soil > Wetlands > Peat ... | reverse complement strand
TCGCACGTCGATCCGGTCGCCAACAAGCTCTTCCTCGGCCGCTTCCTCAACGAGGAGATCCGCGCGCTGCCGGACATCGACCTCGACTTCCCACGCGACGTGCGCGAGGTCCTGATCCCTCGGATCCACGAGCGCTACGGGCACGAGCGCTCGGCGCTCGTCGCCGCCTTCCCGACCTATCGCTCGCGCGGGGCGATCCGCGAGCTCGGCAAGGCGCTCGGCCTCCCGCCCGGCGAGATCGAGCGGGTGGCGCGGGGGTCGGAGGGCTGGTCCTCGAAGGGGATCGAGGCCGACATCGCGACGGCGCTGGGCCCCGAGCGCATGGCCGGGGAGCCGCCCACGCGCTGGCGCCACCTCGCCGAGCTGGCGCAGGAGGCCCACGGCCTGCCGCGGCACCTCTCCCAGCACTCGGGCGGGATGATCATCGCGACGCGGCCGCTGATCGACTGTTGCCCCGTCGTCCCGGCGGCGATGGAGGGCCGCCAGATGGTCATGTGGGACAAGGACTCCTGCGCCGACGCGGGCTTCCTGAAGATCGACCTGCTGGGGCTCGGGATGCTCTCCGCCGTCGAGCGCTGCGTCGAGCAGATCGCGGCGCGGCGCGACGAGCGGATCGACCTCTCGCGGATCCCCTACGACGACCCGCAGGTCTACGACGCGATCCAGAACGCGGAGACGACGGGGGTCTTCCAGATCGAGAGCCGCGCGCAGATGGCCTCGCTGCTGCGCACCAGGCCGGAGAACCTCGACGACATCACGATCCAGGTGGCGATCGTGCGCCCGGGCCCGATCCAGGGCGGGGCGGTCAACCCCTACATCCGACGCCGCCAGGCGCTGCGCGCCGACCCGTCCTACGTGGTGCCCTATGACCACCCCTCGCTCGAGCCGGTGCTGCGCGACACGCTCGGCACGATCATCTTCCAGGACCAGGTGATCGAGGTCGCGATGGCGTTCGCCGGCTTCTCGCCGGGGGAGGCCGAGGGGCTGCGCCGGGCGATGAGCCGCAAGCGCTCGCTCGCCGCGGTGCAGTCGCACCACCGGCGCTTCGTGGAGGGCGCGATGGCGCGCTGGGAGGACGTCGACGAAGAGCTCGCCGAGCGGATCTTCCGGATGATCATCGGCTTCTCGGGTTTCGGGTTCCCCAAGGCCCACGGCGCGGCGTTCGGCCTGCTGGCCTACCAGTCGACCTGGCTGCGGGTGCACTACGGCCCCGAGTTCCTCGCGGCGCTGCTCGACGAGCAGCCGATGGGCTTCTACCCGCCCGACGCGCTCGTCCACGAGGCGCAGCGGCGTGGCATCGAGGTGCACCCGCCGGAGGTCAACGCCAGCGGCGTGGGGTGCACAGTGGCATCTGATGGCGCGGTCCGCCTCGGGCTCGGCCACGTGCTCGGCGTGCGCGGGGACGAGATCGCGGCGCTCGTCGCCGAGCGCGAGGCGGGCGGGCCGTTCCGCTCGCTCGAGGACCTCGCCTCACGCGCGGGCGCGGGGCGCCCGTCGCTGGAGCGGCTCGCATGGGCGGGCGCCTGCGACGCGCTGGCGTCGGCCGGCGCCTCGCCGCCGCTGCCCATGTCCTCGGCTGCTCGTGTGCAGGAGCGAGGCGGGACGGCCCCCTATGCGCGCCGTGAGGCTTTGTGGAAGCTCGGGATCGCGGCGGCGCCGCGGTCCGTGCGGGGGCGGGAGGGCACGCAGCTGGCGCTGCCGCTCGATCTGCCCGCCGCGCCGCAGCTCGCCCCGCTCGGTGCGTGGGACGCGATGCTCGCCGACTACGCGACGACCGGGCTGACGACGGCCGCCCATCCGCTGGCGCTGCTGCGCGGCCGGCTCACCGAGCGCGGCGCGGTGACCAGCGCGGACCTGGGCCGGATCGCCCACGGTCGCAGGGTGCGGGTGGCCGGGCTCGTGGTCGCGCGCCAGCGCCCCGGCACGGCGAGCGGCATCGTCTTCATGCTGCTCGAGGACGAGCACGGGACGGTGAACCTCGTCATCCCGCCGCAGGTCTACGAGCGCCACCGGCTCGCGGTGCGGACCGAGCCGCTCGTCGTCGCCGAGGGTCTGCTCGAGCGCCATCCGGCCGCCGGCGGGGGCATCAACGTGCTCGTCCGCCGGCTCATGGCGCTGGAGACCGAGGAGCGCGTGGGCGCCGAGGTCAAGGACTTCTCGCCGCTGGACCTGCGCGAGCTCGAACGGGCCATGGAGGAGCGCGACGCCGGGCGCATCGCGGCCGGCGGCGGGGGGTCGGACGGCTTTCGCGCCGTGGCGCCGCCGGTCATGTCGTTCGCGCAGGGGCGCCGCCGCTGAGCGAGGCGGCGGGCCGAGCGTGTAATCTGCCGCGCCGATGGTCGCTGTCTCGATACTTGTCGCCGTGATCCTCGCGATCGGCTTCATCGTCGTCGCGAGCGCCTTTGCCGGGCGTCGCAAGCCCGGCAACGAGCCGCCTGCCCGCGAGTCGAACGCGCTCCTCTACATCGGGGTGGCCTTCGTGACGATCGGCATCGGCCTCGGCATTCCGGCGCTGATCCTCGTCAAGAACGCCCAGCACGCGGACAGGAAGGCCGTCGGCGGCGTGCACCTGACTGCGTCCGAGACCAAGGGCCGCGAGCTGTTCGCCCAGAACTGCGCGACCTGCCACGCGCTGCGCGCGGCGAACGCGGTCGGCCAGATCGGCCCGAACCTCGACGTCAGGCAGCCTCCCGCGGCGCTCGTCCTGAACGCGATCCAGATGGGGCGCGCGCAGGGCAACGGCAACATGCCGGCCGGATTGCTGACCGGCGGGGACGCCAAGGACGTCGCCGCCTACATCGCCGCCGTCGCCGGCCGCGGAGCAGGCGTCCAGACCCAGACCGGAACGGCGAGCACGCCGGCCGCCGCGCCCGCGCCCGCCGCGACCACGCCCGCGGCGCCGGCGACCTCGACGGGGACGGCCTCCACGCCGACGGCGACGACCGGCACGCCCTCCGCGTCCACTGCGGGCAAGGCCGTCTTCGCGCAGAACTGCGCCTCCTGCCACACCCTGAAGGCCGCAGGCGCCTCGGGTCAGGTGGGCCCCAGCCTCGACCAGTTCAAGCCGAGCGCGGCGATCGTCCAGCACCAGGTCGAGGTCGGCGGCGGGCCCATGCCGGCCTTCAAGGGCCAGCTCAGCGCCGCGCAGATCGCCGCGGTCGCGCAGTACGTCGCCAGCGTCGCCGGCCGCTGAGCGGCGCCCGCCGCGGCGTCGCGGCGCGGATCCGCCCGCCGGTCGGCTACGATCGTCGGGTCATACACCGCTGAGTTCCCGATGGCTCTCGCCACAGCGTGAGCGGCCTGAGGGAAGCGGGGGACCCACGAACTGGGGCGAATCGCCGAGATGTCTCGGCGTAGCGCAGCTCTTTCAGCGCGAGCCCGTCAGCTAACCCCGTAGGCGCTCACGAAAGAGGATCGCCGCACATGTCGCACAACGAGGCCCGCTCCTGGTGGGCGGACGTCGAGCATCTCCGCGAGGGCCTCGAGGGTCGGCGTCCCGGCGCCTCGGCCACGCTCACCCCCCGCGAGGCCGCGCAGCCCGTCACCGACGAGTTCGCCTTCGCCCGCACGCCGCCGCGCAGCACCCCGCGCAGCCGGCGCACCGTCCAGATCACCGGCCGCCCGGCCGAGTCGCCGGCGCCGCGGCGCCTGGTCGAGGTCGAGCGCCGCAGGCCGGCGCCGCGCGCGGTCGATCGCGCCGCCCAGCGCCCCGACAGGCTCGCGCTCTGGGCCGTCTTCCTGGGCTTCGCGCTCGTGCTCGTCGCGGCGATGAGCGCGCACGGCTGAGCGGCGGCGCCGCCCCGGACTGCGGCGCCTGCGGCGCCGCCCCGTCGGCCGTGGCCGGCACGCGACGGCCGCTGCATCGATCTGCCTGTCCTGGCGCGTCGCAACTCGCGCCCGGCGGTGCGCGCCGCCGTAGGACGGGTACGCACCCCACGCGGGAGTTGCATCTGACGCCCGGACCGCTGTAGGCTTACGAGAAGTAAGAAGGTTTCGGGATGGACAGCAGCACCGACCGCACCCCTCAGCCGCGAAAAGGCCCGCCATGCCCTCGATCAGCCGGTTCCCCGTCCACGACGAGCTCAGTGCCCCCGAAGGTTCCGTCCCCGTCCTGCGCGGCGCGCTCGCCACGGCCGGGCAGCTGCCGAACTTCCTCGGCGTCCTGGCGGGCTCGCCCGCCGCGCTGCGCGGCTACGCGCGATTCCGCTCCGAGCTGCGCCACGGCTCGCTGCCGCCGCAGACGCTGGAGCGCATCTCGCTCGCGCTGGCCGAGCACCACGGGTCCGAGCCGGGGCTCGCGACGCACAGCCGCTCGGCCCGTCTGGCCGGGCTGAGCCTCGACGAGATCGCCGGCGCTCGGCGCTTCGAGTCCGCCGACCCGCGCGAGGCGGCGCTGCTGCGCTATCTGCGCGCCCTCGTCGAGGACCGCGGCAACCCGCCGATGTACCTGCACGAGGAGGCCCGCGAGGCCGGTTGGAGCGACGAGCAGCTGATCGAGTCGATCGCGATCGTGGCGCTCGAGTCGTTCACGGCGATGGTGAACGTCGCAGGCGACGTCCCGGTCGACGGATCGACCGAGAAAGCCCGCCTGATGGCGGCCTGATCGACGCCGTCCGCGCCGGTAGGCTGTGCGCGCCATGGGCCTGCGACCAGAGAGCCGGGAGGGCTCGCAGCAGCCCTGCTGCCCGCTCTACCACCAGGCGATCGAGCTGATCGGCCGCCGCTGGACCGGCGCGATCATCGCGGTGCTGCTCGAAGGTGAGCCGATGCGCTTCTCGGAGATCGCCGCCGCGGTGCCGCAGCTGTCGGATCGGCTGCTCTCCGAGCGGATGAAGGAGCTCGAGGCGCGCGGCGTGATCGAGCGCGAGGTCGATCCCGGCCCGCCGGTGCGCGTCAGCTACCGGCTGACCGACATGGGCCGCAGCCTCGCTCCCGCCGTGGACGCCCTGCACGCCTGGGCGCAGCGGTGGTTGCGTCCAACCGCGCGCGTCTAGATTTCGCCATCTGGCCAGGGCGGGTCGCGCGCGCTCCCACTAGGGTCTCGCGCATGGCCGATACGCCCAAGACCGCTGCCGACGTCCAGGCGATCTGCGAGGAGCGGAACATCCGCTTCATCCGCTTCTGGTTCACCGACATCCTGGGCCAGCTGAAGTCCTTCTCGATCGGGCGCGACGAGCTGCAGGACGCGTTCGCGCACGGGATGGGCTTCGACGGCTCCTCGATCACCGGCTTCAACGCCATCGAGGAGTCGGACATGATCGCGATGCCCGACCCGGAGACGTTCGCGGTCTTGCCGTGGCGCCCCGAGGAGCAGGGCGTCGGGCGGATGTTCTGCGACGTGCTGACGCCGGAGCGCACCCCGTACGAGGGCGACCCGCGCCACGTCCTGCGGCGCGCGCTCGCGCGCGCCGCAGAGATGGGCTTCGACACCTTCAACGTCGGCCCGGAGCTCGAGTACTTCCTCTTCAAGGACAAGCACGGAACCGAGGTCCTCGACGAGGGCGGCTACTTCGACCTGACGACCCTCGACGCCGGCTCCGACGTGCGGCGCGAGACGGTGCTGGCGCTCGAGCAGCTCGGCATCCACGTCGAGTACAGCCACCACGAGGTCGGCCCCAGCCAGCACGAGGTCGACATGCGCTACTCGAGCGCGCTGAAGATGGCCGACGACTGCATGACGTATCGCATCACGGTCAAGGAGTACGCGATGAAGTACGGCTGGCATGCGACGTTCATGCCCAAGCCGCTGTTCGGCGAGAACGGCTCGGGCATGCACACGCACATGTCGCTGTTCTCCGGCGGGCGCAATGCGTTCTTCGACGAGGGCGACCCGTACTTCCTCAGCGACGTCGGCAAGGCGTTCATCGCCGGGCAGCTGCGCCACGCGCGCGAGGTCAGCTCGATCTTCGCCCAGTGGGTCAACTCCTACAAGCGCCTCGTCCCCGGCTACGAGGCGCCGGTGTACGTCGCCTGGTCGCGGCGCAACCGCTCGGCGCTCGTGCGCGTGCCGCTCTACCACCCCGGCAAGGAGCAGGCGACGCGGATGGAGCTGCGCTGCCCGGACCCCGCGTGCAACCCCTACCTGACGTTCGCCGTGCTGCTGCAGGCCGGCCTCGAGGGGATCGAGAAGGGCTATGAGCTGCCCGAACCGATGGACAAGAACCTCTACCACCTGGCCGCCGACGATCGCCGCCGGCTGGGCATCGAGCAGCTCCCGGAGACGCTCGGCGAGGCCGTCGAGCTGACCTCTGAGTCCGAGCTCGTGCTGCGCGCGCTCGGCGAGCACATGTTCAACCGCTACATCGAGATCAAGCGCCAGGAGTGGGAGGACTACCGCGTCCAGGTCACCCAGTGGGAGCTCGACCGCTACCTGCCGGTCCTCTAGACCCCTGCACCCGCGCCGCCGTGAAGTCGATCACCTAGCTAGCGCAGCGTCCGGAAGACGGACGTCGACAACGCGACGTGCGGCACGGCGTGCGTGTCGTAGGTCTTCTCGAAGTCGACCTGGACGGTCCACTTCCCGGCCGCGGCACGGCGAACCGGTATGCCCGGGGCGCTGAGGCGCAGCGTCCCGCAGGGAGCCTTGGGCACGCCGAAGCGAAAGTCGGCGAAGGTCTTCCCACCGTGGCGGAAGTGCCCGTAGATCGCGGCGCCCGGCTTCTGCAGGAAGCCGCTGAAGCTCCAGGTGCGCCGGGCGTTCGGCGCCTTCACCCCGCTCGAGGTCGCGAAGATGAACGTCGCCACCTCGACGTCGACGCTCGCCGACGCCCCGCTCGTGCCGTCGGCGGCCGTGATCGTGAACGACTTCGTCCCCGGTGCGACCGTTCCCAGGAGCGGCGCCGGAACGCCGGGATTGCTGATCAGGAACCCGCCGCCCGCATCGGCGGCGCCGGATTCGAAGATCTGCGGGCCGGTGAGCGTGATCGGGTCCAGCGCCCCGAAGCCGGTGCCGGCGATCCGCATCGGCTGCTTCTCCAGGTAGCAGGCGGCGTCGGTCTGCAGCGTCGCCGCCCGGGCCGCGGCGGGCGCGAGGATCGCGGCTGCGAGAGCGATGAGCGGGATGGTCCGGCGGATCATGGGCGCGACCATACATCGCGCCGCGACCGCCGCCGTCTCAACCCGGTCTCACGCTATGTGAGCGCCTCCGCCGGCTCACGGGCGTCCTCGTCTCGCTCCTCTTCGAGCTGGAGGCCGCCGGGCTCGCCCTCGTGGGCCAGGCGCGAGGGCCACCATACGCGGGGCCCGATGTCCAGCACCAGCGCCGGCACGAGGATCGAGCGCACGAGGAAGGTGTCCAGCAGGACGCCGAACGCGATCACGAAGCCCAGCTCGGTGAGGAAGACCAGCGGCAGGACGCCCAGGACCGCGAACGTCCCCGCCAGCACGATGCCCGCCGCGGTGATGACGCCGCCGGTCATCGCCAGGCCGCGGATCATGCCCGGCCGGGTGCCGTAGTGCTGGGTCTCCTCGCGCACACGGGTCATCAGGAAGATGTTGTAGTCGATGCCCAGCGCGACGAGGAAGACGAACGCGAACAGCGGCAACGACGAGTCGCTGCCGGGGAAACCGAAGATCCAGTCCGAGACGACGTACCCGACGCCGAGTGCCGCCGAGAACGAGAGGATCACCGTTCCGATCAGCAGGAGCGGCGCGACGACGGCGCGCAGCAGCACGATCAGGACGAGCAGCACCACCAGCAGGATGATCGGGATCAGGAGCTTCGTGTCCCGCTCGGAGTAGTGGCGCACGTCGGTCTCGATCGCCGTGGGGCCGCCGACGAGGACCTCCTGCCCGCCGGCCGCCTTGACTGCGGTCCGCAGCTTCGGTACCAGATCGAACGCCTCCGTCGAATACGGGTCCGGCCTGAGGATCACGCTGAGCTGCGTGCCCGAGGGCCCGCTCTGCGCCTTGCGCACACTCGCCACGCCGTCCACGCCCTCCAGTGCCGAGGTGACGGCCGCGACCTTCGCCGGGTCGGGAACGATGACGCTCGTCGGGGCGTTCGCGCCGCTCGGGAACGACCTGGAGAGCAGCTTCTGGCCCTGCACCGACTCCACCGAGCCGCGGAACGAGCCGCCCTGGGTCAGGTTCTCGTTGTACTTCAGCAGCCCCAGCGCGAGCACGAGGAGGATCAGGATCGCGCCGATCCATACGGGGCGCGGGCGGCGCGCGATCCGCTCGCCGATGCGGCGCCATGGACCGTGCATCGCGTTGTTGCCGGTGTCGCCGACGTGCGGGATGAACGGCCAGAACGGCCAGCGGCCGAAGACGACGAGCAGCGCCGGGAGCAGCGTGAGCATCGAGATCATCGCGACGGCGATGCCGATCGCCCCGATCGGCCCGAGGCCCGCCGTGCCGTTGACGTCGGCGAAGGACAGGCACAGGAGGGCGAGCATCACCGTGATGCCGGAGGCGAGGATCGCGGGCCCCGCGGTGCGCAGCGCGGTCGCGAGCGCCTTGTGCCGGTCGGGCTCGCGCCGCAGCTCCTCGCGGTAACGGGCGACGAGCAGGAGCGCATAGTCGGTGCCGGCGCCGAGGACGAGGATCGACAGGATCGCCGACGCCTGGCCGTTGACCGTGACGCCGGCCTTCGCGATGCCGTACCCGACCGAGCGGCTGAGGATCTCGGCGAACCCGACGGCGGTCAACGGGATCAGCCAGAAGATCGGGCTGCGGTAGATGATGATCAGCAGCAGGATCACGAGCGCGAACGCCGCGGCGGCCAGCACGCCGTTGATGCCCTCGAAGACCTTGATCGCGTCCGCCGAGTAGCCGGCTGAGCCGGTGACCTTCACCTCCAGCCCGCCGCCGGGGTTGCTGACGACGCCGCGCACCTTGTCGACCGGCTCCTTGATCGTGCTGCCGACGCCGTTGGTGTCGATGTTCGCCAGCAGCAGCGCGCCGGTGCCGTCCTTGGAGAACTGCGGCGGGAGGAACGGATGCGTCTTGGGCAGGTTGAGGCCGTTGAGCGTGGTCCGGTCGGCCGCGATCTTCGCCTTGTCGGCGGCCGTCAGGCCGCCGTCGCGACGGTAGACGACGACCATCGTCACCTGCTCCTTGCCGTCCTCCAGCTTCTTCTGGGCGGCGAGGGCCTTGGTCGACTCGGCCTTGGCCGGCAGGAACGACGCCGAGTCGTTCTTCTGGATCTTGTCGAACTTCGCGGGGAGGTTGGCTCCGCTGGCCGCGAAGATCACGATCAGCCAGATGGCGAGGACGACCCACTTCGCGCGTCGGCCGGCCGGGATGGTGAGGAAGCGGCTCATGAGGGATCTCGGTCGGCTGTGGTGGTCGAGCGGTCGTGAGGGTAACGCGCCGTGCCGTCAGCGTCTTCGAGCAGTATGGCGAGGGCCGCCGGATCGGTTACGGGCGCGCGGCAGGCGAAGCGCTCGCAGACGTAGGCGGCCGCGCGGCCCTCTACGGGGCCGCGTCCGGCGAGCAGCGCGACGTGGGTCGGGTGGTCCGGGTCGGCGTCGAACCGGCGCCCGGCGAGCACGAGGCGCGGGTGCAGCCCGCCGCGCACGACGCGCTCCAGCGGGTCGCCCCCGGCGCCGACGATCGCGACCTCGCGGGCCGGGCCGACGTGGAGGTCGATCGCCTGCAGGGCGTGCCCGAACGCGGTCGGGTGGCGGGCGGCGAGCTCGTGCACCAGTCGCAGGTGACCGAGCGCGGCCTCCTCGTAGCGCGCCTCGCCGGTCAGCAGCGCCAGGCGCAGGAGGCCGAGCGCCGCGCTCGAGCCGCCCGCGGGGATCGGCGTGTCCTCGAGCTCCTTGCGGCGTGCGACGAGCGCGGGCGCGTCGTCGGCCGTCGAGAAGAACCCCCCGCGCTCGGGGTCGGCGAAGCGCGCGAGGATGTCGTCGGCGGTCGTGCGCGCCGCCTCGAACCACTCCTCCTCGAAGGTCGCCTCGTAGAGGGCCAGCAGCGCCTCCAGCAGGAAGGCGAGGTCCTCGAGGTAGGCCTGGAGCTTGGCCTCGCCGCGGTTGTAGGTGCGCAGCAGGCGCCCGTCCGCGTCGCGCATCGTGGCCAGCAGGAAGCGCGCCGTGGCGCACGCGGCGTCAAGGTAGTCGGGGCGCTCGAGGACGGCTCCGGCGTCGGCCAGCGCACTGATCATCAGCGCGTTCCAGCTCGCCAGGCGCTTGTCGTCGGTACCCGGGCGCACCCGGCGCTCACGGACCTCCAGCAGCCTGGCGCGGATCCGCTCGCGGACCGCCGGCTCGGGCTCGGGTCCGCGCGACTCGAGGATGTTCGCCGCCTCGCCGCTGATCGCGCGCCCTTCGGCGAAGTTGCCCTGGTCGCGGGCGCCGAGCCAGGCGAGCGCGGCGTCGGCGTCGCGCCCCAGCGCGGCGACGAGCTCGCCGACGCCCCACACGTAGTAGCGGCCCTCGACCCCCTCGGAGTCGGCGTCCAGCGCGCTGTAGAAGCCGCCCTCGGGGCCGCGCATCTCACGCAGCGCCCAGTCGAGCGTCTCCTCGCAGGTGCGCCGCAGCACGGGGTCACCCGAGGCGAGCCAACCGTGCAGGTAGGCCCGCGCGAGCAGCGCGTTGTCGTAGAGCATCTTCTCGAAGTGGGGGACCGTCCAGGTCGCGTCGACGCTGTAGCGCGCGAAGCCGCCGCCGACCTGGTCGTGGATGCCGCCGGAGGCCATCGAGCGAAGCGTCTGCAGCGCCATCGCCTGCTCGCCGCACGCGAGCAGGAACTCGATCGCGGAGGCGGCGGGGAACTTCGGGCGCCCGCCCCAGCCGCCGTTGACGCTGTCGTAGGACGCGCGCAGCTGGGCGACCGCCTTGTCGCGCGTGGCGGCCGAGATGGCCGTCGCGCTGGGCTCCAGCAGCGCTCCGCCGCGCAGGCGCACGGAGATCTGCCCCGCGTCGGCCACGATCTGCTCGCGCCGCTCGCTCCAGGCCTCGCCGATCGCGCCGAGCACCTGCGGCCAGGAGGGCATGCCGTGCCGCGGCTCCGGCGGGAAGTACGTGCCGCCGTAGAACGGGATCTGCTCCGGCGTGAGGAACACGTTCAGCGGCCAGCCGCCCTGCCCGGTCATGGCCTGCACAGCCTCCATGTAGAGCGCGTCGACGTCGGGGCGCTCCTCGCGGTCGACCTTCACGCAGACGAAGTGCTCGTTCATCAGCGCGGCCACCTGCGGGTCCTCGAAGCTCTCACGCTCCATGACGTGGCACCAGTGGCACGCCGAGTAGCCGATCGAGACGAGCAGCGGGCGCTGCTCGGCGCGCGCGCGGCCCAGCGCCACCTCGCCCCAGGGCAGCCAGTCGACGGGGTTGTCGCGGTGCTGGAGGAGGTAGGGGGAGGTCTCGCGGGCCAGGGCGTTGGGCACGCCCGGAACGCTACGGCACGCGCAGCGCGGGATCTGGGAACTGCGGGGCCCGAAGGGTCCGCGGCAGGCGCAGGCTCGCAGCTGACGCGCTGAGGTGCGTGCTTATGCGGCGGCCTCCCAGGATGCCCGTGACGGTGCCGTCGGAGGTGATCGTCAGCGTGCCGGCCGCGGCCGCCGGCCCGGTCACCGCGAAGCGCGAGGGACCGGCGGACGGGCCGTTCGCGCTCGGGACGTAGGTGCCGGAGATGCGCACGCCGGGGACGTAGGAGACCCGATGGAACGTGATGAAGCTGCCCTCGACGGTCGCCACGCCGCCGCGCAGGCCGCCGGTGCGCGAGCCGGGCGAGATCGACCGCTGCGCTGCGATGGCGTCGCCGAGCAACTGGCGGCGCACGTCGTTGACGGTCGCACGCAGGGCTGCGAGCGTCCTGGCGGCCTTCGTCGCCCCCGGGAGCGCGCTGAGGGTGCGCGGCGGCATCGGGGTCGGGCTGATCGGCGAGGGGTCCGGGGTGCACGCGACGGTCGTGCCGGCGGCGAACGCGGCGAGCGTCTTCGCCGCGCAGCCCCCGAGGTCGCTGCCGAGCACCGAATGCCCGGTCTGCGCGACCACGTCGATCTGCGCGTCCGGGATGCCGGCGACGGCGGAACGCGCCTGCTCGACGGGCGTGCGCAGGTCGGCCGCGCCGGCCAGGACGAGTGTCGGGACGTTCGGCAGCGGCCCGAGGGCCTGAGGGGCGGGGGAGGCATCCGGCCACGCGGCGCACAGCGGCATCACGCTGGCGTCCAGCGCGATCTCGCGCCCGAACGGCGCGAACGGGCCGCCCGGCAGCTTGGCGGCCGCGGCGCGGGCCTGCAGCTCGCGCGTCGCCGGGCTGGCCGAGCGGTCCCACGGGAACGGCGTCTCCTCGCAGCGCGTGGCGGCGAACAGGACGTCCGACTCCCCGGTGTCGGCGGCATGTGCGGTCGCCGAGCGGGCTGCGGCATGCGCGGTGCCGGTCAGGCCCGCCGCACGCGCGCGCAGGCGCAGCACCGGGGTCGGGTCGCCGCGCAGGGCGGCCCGCACCGCCCCGGGGAACTCGGCCCGCAGCGCGGGGTTGAGGTCGCCGGCGAGCAGGATCTGCCAGACGCCCGTCGCCGTCAGCGTGACGGTCAGGTGCTTGCCGTTCGGCGAGGTGATCGCGGCGCGCAGCGTGTGGCGCTTGAGCCGCGCGACGAGCGCGGCGAGATCGCCGCGCGGATCGGGCGAGGCGGCCTTGCAGGCTCCGCCGGCGCAGAGCGCGCGCAGCACGCGCGGCACTGCGGCGAACGACGCGCGGCTGAAGGGGTCGGGGCCGTCGAGGGGGACGACCGAGTCGAGGATCAGCGCGGCGACGTGATCGGGATACAGGGCGGCGTACGTGAGCGCGACCTTCGTCCCGTACGAGACGCCGTAGAGGAGCAGCTTGTCGTAGCCGCCGGCGACGCGCAGCGACTCGATGTCCCGCGCGCTGTCGACGCTGCGGTAGAAGCCGCGCGAGCTCCCGAGCTCCTGCGCGCACTGCCGCACCGCGAAGGCACTGGCGGCCCCGGCGTCGCCGAACGCGCTGCAGTTCAGCGCGCCCGACGAGCCGGTCCCGCGCTGGTCGTAGACGAGCAGGTCGTTGGCCGGCGTGAACGCCCCGAGGTCGGCCGCGAACGAGCCCGCCAACGGCAGCGCCGCCTGGCCCGGCCCGCCTGCGAGGCCGATCACCGCGTTCGCCGTCGGCGTCGCGGCGGCGGGCAGGCGCGCGTACTGGAGCGCGACCGTCCCGGGCTGGACGCCCGCATGGTCCAGCGGCACGTCGAGCGTGCCGCAGGAGAAGCCGTCGACGCCGCAGGGCGCGCCGTCGAGCGCCGCCGATGCCGCCGCCGGGAGCGCTGCAGCCGCCGCGAATGCGAGGACGGCCCCGGCCAGGAGGGCCGGGAGGCGACGACTCTGCATCGCGAGGACGCTAGCGCACGGCCTCGACGGCGGGCGCAGTTGTCCAGGCGGTCCTGGACGTGCGAGGATCGCCCGCAAGGAAAGGTTCGCCCCCCAGACCTCTACAAGGAGCCGCACGCCCGTGTCCCACCACCGTGAGCCCGTCACCGCGATCGGCGCCCCCGCGGCGCTCGGCCCGTACAGCCACGCCGTGAAGGCCGGCGGGCTGTTGTTCTGCTCCGGCCAGACCCCGCTCGACCCGGTGACGGGCGAGCTCGTCACCGGCACGATCGGCGACCGGACCGCGCGCTGCCTGGAGAACCTCGCGGCCGTCTGCGCGGCGGCCGGCGCGCAGCTCGCGGACGCGGTGCGCTGCGGCATCTACGTCACCGACCTTGCGACCTTCGCCGACGTGAACGCGGCCTACGCCGCGTTCTTCCCGGCCGACCCGCCGGCGCGCACGACGATCGGCGTGGCGTCGCTGCCGCTCGGCGCCGACGTGGAGATCGACGCGATCGTCGCGCTCGCCGGCTGAGCGATGGCGGGCGATCCGGTCACCGCTGCGGACATCGAGCGCGTGCGCACGCAGGTCGCGCAGGTCGCGCGGGTCACGCCGGTGCTCGAGTCCTGGAGCCTGGCCGAGCGCGCCGGCGGCGGCGACGTCGTCCTCAAGGCCGAGAGCCTGCAGCGGACCGGCTCCTTCAAGGTCCGCGGCGCGACCGCGAAGCTCGCCGCGCTCGGCGAGGCGGCTCGGCGCGGCGTCGTCGCGGGGAGCGCGGGCAACCATGCGTGGGCGGTGGCGCTCGCCGCGCGCCAGCGCGGCGTGCCCTGCGAGGTCGTCATGCCCCCGGATGCGCCGCTGGGGAAGGTCGAGGGCTGCCGGAGTCTCGGTGCGACGATCGTCGCCGGCGGCGCATCGGTCGACACGTGCGTCGCGCAGGCTCGCGAGCGCGCGCGGGAGACCGGGATGGCGTTCATCCACCCGTTCGACGACCTCGACGTGATCGCCGGCCAGGGCACGCTCGGTCTCGAGCTGCTCGAGCAGGTGCCGCGACTGGCGAAGGTCGTGGTCTGCGTCGGCGGCGGCGGGCTCGCGGCGGGGACCGCGATCGCGGTCAAGTCGGCGCGGCCCGAGGTCGAGGTCGTCGGCGTCCAGGCGGCCGCCGTGGCGGCGTTCCCGCCGTCCCTGGCCCGCGGCGCGCCGGTCGAGGTCGAGGCCGCGACGACGATCGCCGACGGGATCGCGCTCAAGCGCCCGGGCGACCTGACGCTGCCGCTGGTCGAGCGCTGGCTCGACGGGATGGTCACCGTCGGCGAGGACGAGATCGCCGAGGCGATGGTCCTGCTGCTCGAGCGCGCGAAGCTCGTCGTCGAGGGCGGCGGCGCCGTCGGGGCGGCGGCGCTGATGACGGGCGCCGTGACCCCCGCCGCGGACGGGACGACGTGCGTGATCCTCAGCGGCGGCAACGTCGACGCGGGGCTGCTCGCAACCGTCGCCCGCCTGCACGAGAGCCGTCAGGGGCGCCGGCTCGTCGTCTTCACACGCGTACCCGACCGCCCCGGTGGGCTGGCGCGCCTGCTCGCCGCCGTCGGCGAGGCCGGCGGCAACCTGATCGACGTCGAGCACGTGCGCGAGGGCGTCGACCTGCACGTGCGCGAGACCGGCGTCCAGCTCGTCCTGGAGACGCGCGGCTCGGAGCATGCCGACCGCGTGCTGCGCGCGCTGTCCGAAGCGGGGTACGCGACGACCATCATGGGTAGGATGCGCCCGCAGGGTCCCAGCGACTGAGAGGAGCCGGAGATGGCCGACAGCGTCTACCGCGTCACCGAGGTGATCGGGGTCAGCAGCGAGTCCTGGGAGGCGGCGGCCCGCGCCGCCGTTCAGACGGCCGGGAAGACGGTCCGCGACCTGCGGATCGCCGAGGTCGTCCGTCAGGACGTGACGATCGAGGACGGCGGCGTCACGACGTTCCGCGTGCGCCTGGCGATCTCGTTCAAGTACGACTCGGGCGACTGACCTACAGCGGATCACCCAGCGGGGTGACGTACGCCCCGCTGATCCCGCCGTCGACGAGGAAGTTCGAGGCGGTGATGAACGAGGACTCGTCGGAGGCGAGGAAGAGCACCGCGTTGGCCATCTCCTCGGCACGTGCGAAGCGGCCCATCGGCACGTGCACGAGTCGTCGCGCGGCGCGCTCCGGATCCTTGGCGAACAGCTCGCGCAGCAGCGGCGTGTCGACGGGGCCGGGGGAGAGCGCGTTGACGCGCACGCCCTGGCGCGCGAACTCGACGCCCATCTCACGCGACATCGCCAGCACCCCGCCCTTCGAGGCGGTGTAGGAGATCTGCGAGGTGGCGGCGCCGAGCGTCGCGACGAACGACGCGGTGTTGATCACGGAGCCGCGCAGCGGGCCGTCGTTCTCGAGCAGGTGGGGGATCCCGTGCCGGCAGCAGAGGTAGACGGACTTCAGGTTGACGTCCTGGACGCGCTGCCAGGCTTCGAGCCCGGTCCTGAGGATCGAGTCGTCGTCGTTGGGCGAGATGCCGGCGTTGTTGAAGAGGACGTGGATCGCGCCGAGCTCGGAGCGCACGCGGGCGTACATCTCGCGCACCGCGTCGTCGCTCGTGACGTCGACCTCGAGCGCCAGGTCGCCCGGTGCGCCCGGCTGCAGGTCGGCGCCGACGACCGTGGCGCCCTCGCGCCGGAAGGCCGCGACCGTCGCCGCGCCGATGCCGCCGCTCGCGCCGGTGACGACGCAGACCTTGCCTTGCAGACGTCCGGGCATCAGCTCTCCTCCGTGCGGAAGTAGATGGTCTTGACCTCGGTGTAGTGGTCGAGCGCGTGCGGGCCGAGCTCGCGGCCGTAGCCGGACTGCTTGAAGCCGCCGAACGGCGTGCTGACGCGCACCGAGCTGTTCGAGTTGATCGAGAGGTTCCCCGCCTCGACGGCGCGGGCGACGCGCAGCGCCTTCGCGCCGTCGCGCGTCCAGATCGACCCCGAGAGGCCGTAGATCGTGTCGTTGGCCATGCGGATCGCCTCCGCCTCGCCGCGGAACGGGATCACGCACGCGATCGGCCCGAAGATCTCCTCGGTCGCCGGCCGCGACGCGGGGTCCACCGGGCACAGCACGGTCGGCGGGAACCAGTAGCCGGGGCCGTCGGGGGCGCTGCCGCGGATCGCGACGGCCGCGCCGTCCTCGAGGAACGAGGACACGGTCGCGTGATGGCCGGCGGAGATCAGCGGGCCCATCACGGTGGCCTCGTCGAGCGGGTCGCCGACCGTGATCGCCTGCACCGCGCCCTCGAGCGCCGCAAGGAACTCGTCCAGCGCCGGCTCCTCGACGAGGATCCGCGAGCGCGCGCAGCAGTCCTGCCCGGCGTTGTCGAAGACCGCACCGGGGGCGGCGGCCGCAGCGGCCGCGATGTCGGCATCGGCGAAGACGACGTTGGCCGACTTGCCGCCGAGCTCGAGCGTGACCCGCTTGATCGTCCCGGCGGCGCCGGCGGCGATCGAGGCGCCCACCTCGGTCGAGCCGGTGAAGGCGACCTTGCCGACGGCGGGATGCTCGACGAGGCGCTGGCCCACCGTGCGCCCCGGGCCGACGACGACGTTCACGACGCCCGCGGGGACACCGGCCTCGACGGCGAGCTCGCCGAAGCGCACCGACGTCAGCGGGGTGAGCTCGGCGGGCTTGAGCACGACGGTGTTCCCGGCGGCCAGCGCCGGGGCGAGCTTCCAGGCGGCGATCGCCAGCGGGAAGTTCCACGGCGTGATCAGCGCGACGACGCCGATCGGCTCGCGGAACGTCATCGCGACGCCGCCGGCGACGGGAATCGTGTCGCCGAGCAGGCGCTCCGGCGCACCCGCGTAGTAGCGGAAGGTGTCGACGACCATCCCGATCTCGCCGCGCGCGCTCGTGATCGGCTTGCCCGCGTTGCGGGCCTCGAGCGTCGCGAGCTCCTCGAGGTGCGCGGCGAGGTGCTCGGCGAGGTCGCGCAGGATGCCCGCACGGCTGCCGGGGGCGAGCGCGCGCCAGGCCGGCAGCGCAGCGGCGGCGCGGGCGACGGCGGCGTCCGCCTCCTCGATGCCGGCCCGCGGCAGGTGCTGCAGCGGCTGCGCGGTGGCGGGCTCGATGACGATGAGGGTCTCGCTCATGCGCTGCAGTCTCGCAAGAAAGGTCTGTGGATCATGCCATTGCGCTGCGGGCACCGAGCGACCGACCGGATCACCCCCCGATGAACCGGCCGGCCGTCAGTACGTCTGTGTCGACCTACGGCGCCTCGGGGAGCGGCGGCGGCGCGCCGATCTCGGCGTCGATCTCCGCGATCGTGTGCCTCGGCCCCGTGAACCACTTCCGTGCGCTGACCCACCACCAGATGCCGATGACGAGTGCCAGCCCGATGGTCACGACCGGCGTGTAGTTGAACAGCGACCAGTCGAACTCGCTGCGCCACGGAACGCCGCCCGGGCCGTACGGCAGGTTGAACCCGATCACCACGATGATCAGCACCTCGAGGACGGCGACGATGTTCATCCACTTGTACTTCTTCCCCAGATTCCACGGGCCGGGGACGAACTTGTCGCCCATGCGCCAGCGCAGCCAGATCGGCGTGACGTAGGCGACGTAGAGCCCGATGACGCCGATCGAGACGACCGCGGTGAACGCGACGGTCACGCCGGCCTTGTTGCCCTTGAGCGCCGGGAGGGTGACGATCAGCGCGAACAGCGCCACGCCGATGACGGCATTGAACGGGATCTGCCGCGCGTTGACCTTGCTCCAGATCCGCGAGCCGGGCACCGCGCCGTCGCGGCTGAACGCGTACATCATCCGCGACGAGCTCGTCATGCAGCTCATGCCGCAGAAGAACTGGGCGACGACGCAGATGACCAGGATGAACTTGACCCATGCCGAGGTCATCGAGCTCGCGAACACGGCGATGACCGAGCCTGCGCCGTAGCCGAGCCCGTCGGTGACCTTCGCCGGATGGGCCGCCGTGAACGTGATCGCCAGCAGCACGATGTAGCCGATGACGGCGGAGTAGAACACCGACCGCCACACCCCCTTGGGCGCAGCGTCCGCTGCTCCGTGCGTCTCCTCGGAGATGTGCGCGGAGGCGTCGAAGCCGGTGATCGTGTACTGCGTCATCAGCAGGCCGAGCGGCAGCACGTACCACCAGAACATGTGGCCGCCGAATCCGGTGTTGTTGATGTGGTGCGTGAAGACGAAGCTCGCGCTCGCGTGCTTCGAGGGAACGAGGATCAGCACGACGACGATCACGGCCACGCCGAGCAGGTGCCACCACACCGAGATGCCGTTGAACATCGCGACGAGGTGGCTGCCCGCGATGTTGATGATCACGTGCAGGACCAGCAGGATCACGAAGATCACGAAGGTCTCGGAGAGGTTGTGCAGGGAGTCGGCGAAGTTCATGCCGAGGACGTTGACGTTGTAGAGCCCGAGGAGTGCGTGGATGAAGGTCGCCGCGAGGTAGTCGACCGAGGCCGTGATGGCGATCAGGCCGAGCAGGTTGAACCACCCGGTGAACCAGCCCCATCCCGGGCCGCCGAGCTTCGCGGCCCACCAGTAGATGCCGCCGGCGGTCGGGAACGCCGAGACGAGCTCGGCCATGCAGAACGCGATGATCAGGATGAAGGCCGAGATGATCGGCCAGCCCCACGAGATGGCGATCGGGCCGCCGTTGTTCCACGCCACGTAGTAGGTCGTGAAGCAGCCGGCGAGGACGGAGATGATCGTGAACGAGATCGCGAAGTTCTGGAACCCGCTCCAGCTCCGGTTCAGCTCCTGCTTGTAGCCCATCTCGGCCAGGCGCCGCTCATCGGCGTCCTGGATCTGTGGTGTCTGTGCTGACACGCGCTTCCCCCTCTCAAGAAGTGCGGTATGTGGGCGAACGTACCGTTGACGATCCCGAGCGGGCGGCGTGTCAGCGCTAAATGGTCTGACTCCCCGTCCTCTTGGGCTGGCGCGAATCTACGAGGCGCCCAGGACGGAAGTCAAGCGACAGACGACACAAAGCGTGCAGGCACCCGGTCCGAGCGCGATTCCCGCGCGCCGTGACCGCTGCTACGCGCCGCGCATGAGCCCGGCGAGGATGTGCTCGGTGCCGTGCAGGTGGTCGGAGACGATTCCGAGCGCGCGCGGAGCGTCGCGCTTGCGGACCGCCCTGAGCAGCTGTGCGTGCTGGGCGTTGGCGTGCGCGAGGACCTCATGCGGATGGGGGATGTGCGAGATGAGGCCCGTCATCTCGCCCTGCGACTCCGTCGCCGCAGCCACCAGGCGCGCGCTCCCGGTCACCTCGGCCAGGCCGATGTGGAAGCGCACGTCCGCCTGCCGATAGGCGTCGTAGCGGTCGAGCCGCTCGTCCATCAGCTTCACGAGCGCCGCGAGCGCGACGAGGTCGGCGGGGTCGGCCCGTTCGGCCGCCAGCGCGGCGACGGCGAGCTCGATCGCCAGGCGCATGTCACACGCCTCGCGCCAGGTCGCCAGCAGCTCCGGCGACGGGGCGTCGGCCGGCGGCAGCGGGTCGGCGACGAACGTGCCGCCGCCGCGCCCGCGCACGGCGTAGAGCAGGCCGCTCTCGGTCAGCGCGGTCAGCGCCTGGCGCAGCGTCGAGCGCGCGATGCCCAGCTGCGAGCACAGCTCGCGCTCGGGCGGCAGCCGCGTCCCGGGGGCGAGCAGCCCGAGCTTGATCGCCGTCCCGAGCCGGTCGACCGTCTCCTCGAAGGCGGTCTGCGAGCGGACCTCGGCGAAGACCGCCTCGAGCGAGCGCTGCTCTGTCGCCGGGGTGGCCATGTCGTCGCCCGCGGCTAGAGCCGCTCGAACCCCCGGAAGCGCTCCCACTCGGTGACGGTCGACTCGAACGCGGCGAGCTCGACCGCCGCGTTGTTGCAGTAGTGCTCGACGACGTCCTCGCCGAACGCCTCGCGCGCGACGTGACTGGCGGCGAACAGGTCGCGCGCGTCGCGCAGCGTGCCCGGCACGCGCTCCTTGCCCGAGGCGTAGGCGTTGCCCGCCAGCTCCTGCTCGAGCTCGAGCCCGGCGTCGACGCCGTGCAGGCCCCCGGCGATCATCGCGGCGAGCGCGAGATAGGGGTTGACGTCGGCGCCGGGGACGCGGTTCTCGATCCGCTTGCCCTTCCCGTGGCCGAGCACGCGGATCGCGCAGGTGCGGTTGTCGGTGCCCCACGCGACCGTCGTCGGGGCGAACGAGGCCGAGGCGAAGCGCTTGTAGGAGTTGACGTTCGGGGCCAGGAACAGCGTCAGCTCGCGCAACGTCGCGAGCTGGCCGGCGAGGAACGCGTCGAAGACCGCCGGCTCGTCGGCGAAGACCGGCCCGTCCTGCGCGTCGCGCAGCGAGAGGTGGACGTGGCAGGAGCTGCCCTCACGCTGGTCGTACTTGGCCATGAAGGTGATCGACATCCCCTCCTGGTCGGCGATCTCCTTCGCGCCGTTCTTGTAGATCGCGTGCTTGTCGGCCGTCGGCAGCGCCTCGTCGTAGAGGAAGTTGACCTCGTGCTGGCCGAAGTTGCACTCGCCCTTGGAGTTCTCGACGACGAGGCCGGCGGCCGCCATCTCGTTGCGGATCCGGCGGATCAGCGGCTCGACGTGGGAGGTGCCGAGGATCGAGTAGTCGACGTTGTAGAGGTTGGCGTGCTCCATGTCGCGGTAGCCCTGCTTGATGGCGTCGCGATAGGACGTCTCGAACAGCAGGAACTCGAGCTCGGTCGCCGCGAGCGCCGTCCAGCCGCGCTCGCGCAGGCGCTCGAGCTGGCGGATCAGGATCTGGCGCGGCGAGGCCGGGACGGGGGAGTGGTCGTGCCAGGCGAGGTCGGCCAGCAGCAGCGCGGTCTTCGGCAGCCACGGCACCTCGCGCAGCGTCGTCATGTCGGGAACCATCAGGAAGTCGCCGTAGCCGGTCTCCCAGGAGGACATCCGGTAGCCCCCGACGGTGCTCATGTCGACGTCGACGGCGAGCAGGTAGTTGCATGCCTCGGCGCCCGCCTCGACGACGGCGTTCAGGAAGTGCGACGCCGTGAAGCGCTTGCCCTGCAGGCGCCCCTGCATGTCGGTGATGGCCAGCACCACCGTGTCGATCTCGCCGGCTTCGGCCGCTGCACGGAGCTCCTCGAGCGTCATGGCGGATGAAGGTATATGGGCCGAGCCTTTCAACGCAACGTTTGCCGTGAATTGTGCTTGCGTTCGCGCCCGCCCCGCCATAGGCTCACGATTGGACTGGACCAATGCAACTCACGCTCGACGCCACCGCCGGCACCCCGGCCTATCACCAGATCGAGACCCAGCTCGTCGCGCTGATCGAGAGCGGCCGGCTCGGTCCCGGCGAGCGCCTGCCGCCCGAGCGCGACCTCGCCGCCGAGCTCGGCGTCAGCCGCATGACGGTGCGCCAGGCCTTCGACGCGCTCGCGCGCCGGGGCCTCGTGGAGCGCGGGGTCGGGCGCGGGACCTTCGTCGCGGCCCCGAAGCTCGACCTCGACCACACGGTCCGCGTCGCGGGGTTCACCGAGCAGATGCACACGGCGGGCCTGGAGGCCGGCGCGCAGGTCGTGCGCGCCGAGGTGATCCCGGCGACGGGGCGCGTCGCCAAGGCGCTCGGCATCGAGCCCGGCGAGCCGGTCGCGCACGTCGAGCGGGTGCGCTCGGGTGCCGGCGTCGCGCTGACGCTCGAGGACTCCTGGCTGCCGGACGCGCTGTTCCCCGGCATCACCGAACTCGACCTCTCGGGCTCGCTCTACGACCTCATGGACGAGCGCTACGGCCGCATCCCGGTCCGCGCCGTCGAGCACCTCGAGCCGGTCGCCGCGCGTGCGCCCGACGCCCGCGCCCTCGGCGTGCGCCCGCGCTCGCCGCTGATGCTCGTCGAGCGCGTCGCCTTCGACGTCGCCGGTACGGCCGTCGAGTACGCCTCCGACCGGCACCGGGGCGATCGCGCCCGCTTCGTCGTCGAGGTCGCGCCGCGTGGATGAGGTCCTCGCCGGGATCGTCGGGCTGCTGGAGCCCGACCTCGGCCCGCTGACCGGCGAGCCCCTGGTGCTCTCGGGCGGGATCACGAACCGCAACGTGCGCGTCGGGCTCGGAGGCGGCGACTACGTGCTGCGGATCTGCGGCCGTGACACCGAGGTGCTCAGCATCGACCGGGCGACCGAGGTGGCGGCGACGCGCAACGCCAGCGCGGCCGGCGTCGGGCCGGAGGTCGTGCGCTGGATGCCCGAGCAGCGCTGTCTCGTGACGGCCTTCATCCCGGGCACCCCGATCGACGCCGGGCAGCTGCGCGACCCCGCGCGCCTGGCGCTGCTCGGCCTGGCGCTGGCGCGCGTGCACGCCGGCCCGCCGCTGGCGACGAGCTTCCCCACCTTCACCCTGGTGGACGAGTACGCCGCCGCGGCACAGGCGCGCGGTGCGCGCGTCCCGCTGGAGGACGCCGACTTCGCGCGCGCCCTGTCGGCGCGCATCGCCGCGGCGCTGCACGGACCCGAGCACGACCCCGTGCCGTGCCACAACGACCTGCTGACCGCGAACTTCATCGACGACGGCGAGCAGCTGCGGATCGTCGACTGGGAGTACGCCGGGATGAACGACCGCTACTTCGACCTGGGCAACCTGTCGGTGAACAACGGCCTGAGCGAGGCCGACGACCGGATCCTCGCCGAGGCCTACTTCGGCGAGCCCGCCGGCGAGCGGCGGCTGGCAGCGATCCGCCTGATGCGCTTGATGTCCGACGTGCGCGAGGCGATGTGGGGCGTCCTGCAGGGCGTCATCAGCGAGCTGGACTTCGACTACGCGGCCTACGCCGCCGACCACTTCGGCCGGCTGCGCGCCGCCGCGGCAGATCCCCGAGTGGAGGAGTGGATCCGTGGCACGTCCGCGTGAGCTTCCCGACCGCGCCCGCGTGGTCATCATCGGCGGCGGCGTCGGGGGGACGAGCATCGCCTACCACCTCGCCGAGCTCGGCGAGCGCGACGTCGTGCTGCTCGACCGCAACGAGTTGACGAGCGGCTCGACGTTCCACTCGGCGGGGCTCGTCGGGCAGCTGCGCTCGAGCGTCTCGCTGACGAAGATGATGATGTACTCGGTCGAGCTGTACCGCAGGCTCGAGGCCGAGGGGACGGACTTCAGCCCGGGCTGGACGGAGTGCGGAGGCATCCGGCTCGCCTGCACGCCCGAGCGCGAGCAGGAGATCCACCGGCAGGTCGCGTGGGCCAAGACGTTCGGGCTGCCGCTCGAGCTGCTCTCGGCGCAGGAGGCGCGGGAGCTCTTCCCGCTGATGGTCACCGACGGCGTGCGCGTCGGCTCCTACCTGCCGACCGACGGCTATCTGGACCCCTCGCAGCTGACCTACGCGCTCGCCGACGGCGCGCGCCGCGGCGGCGTGCGGATCTTCACGCACACGCGGGTGGAGGGCATCGATGTCGAGGACGGGGCGGTGCGCCGCGTGCGCACCGAGTGGGGCGACATCGAGGCCGAGGTCGTCGTCAACGCCGGCGGCATGTACGCCGCCCAGATCGGCCGCCTGGCCGGCGTGCGCATCCCGATCATCCCGTTCGCCCACGAGTACCTCGTCACGCAGCCGTTCCCGCAGATGGAGGAGATCCGCAAGGCCGGGACCCACCTTCCGACGATGCGCGACCCCGACCTGCTCGTCTACTACCGCGAGGAGGGCGGCGGTCTGGTGATGGGCGGGTACGAGCGCCACTCGGCGCCCTGGTCGCTGGACGAGCATCTCGTGGACCGCATCCCGCCGACGTTCAACGGCCAGCTGCTCGAGGAGGACTGGGACCGCTTCGAGGAGATCACCGAGAACTCCAAGCGGCGCGTGCCGGTGATGGACGCGATCACCGTCACGAAGCTCATCAACGGGCCCGAGGCGTTCACGCCCGACAACGAGTTCTGTCTCGGCGAGACGGACGTGCGCGGCTTCTTCGTCGCGGCCGGGTTCTGCGCCCACGGCCTGGCGGGCGCGGGCGGCATCGGCAAGGTCATGGCCGAGTGGATCCACAGCGGCGAGCCGCAGATGGACCTCTGGCACATGGACGTGCGGCGCTTCGGGCAGCAGTACCGCTCGCCCTCGTACACGCTGAAGCGCACGAAGGAGGTCTACGAGACCTACTACGACATCCGCTACCCCGGCCACGAGCGCCAGGCCGGTCGGCCGCTGCGCGTCTCCAGCGCCTACGGCTGGCACGCCGAGCACGCCGCCGCCTTCGGCGAGAAGTCCGGCTGGGAGCGCGTCAACTGGTACGAGGCCAACGCGAAGGACGGTGACGAGGCGCTGCGCCCGCGCGGCTGGGCGGGGATGCACTGGTCGCCCGCCGTCGGCGCCGAGCACCGCGCCACGCGCGAGCGCGCCGGCCTCTTCGACGAGTCCTCGTTCGCGAAGCTGCACATCTCCGGCCCGGGGGCGGCCGCGTTCCTGGAAGGCCTGTGCGACAACACCGTCGCCCGCGGCGTCGGCGACATCACCTACACGCAGATGCTGAACTCGCGCGGCGGCATCGAGTGCGACTTCACCGTCACGCGGCTGGCGCAGGAGCGCTTCTCGATCGTCACCGGCACCGCGTTCGGCAACCACGACCTGGCCTGGCTGCGCCGCCACGCGCCCCGCGACGGCAGCGTCGACATCCACGACATGACGGCGCGCTGGGCCTGCTTCGCGCTGTGGGGCCCGCGCGCCCGCGACATCCTCCAGCCGCTCACACCCGACGACCTCTCCAGCGCGGCCTTCCCGTACATGACGATGCGCGAGATCACCGTCGGCGACGTCCCCGTACGCGCGCTGCGCGTGACGTTCGTCGGCGAGCTGGGGTGGGAGCTCTACTGCCCGACGGAGTTCGGCGCCGGGCTGTGGCGTGCGCTGTGGGCGGCCGGCGAGCCGCACGGGCTGGTGGCCGGCGGCTACAAGGCGATCGACACGCTGCGCCTGGAGAAGGGCTACCGCGTCTGGGCCGCCGACATCACGCCCGACGAGAACCCCTACGAGGGCGGCCTGGGGTTCTGCGTCAAGCTCGACAAGCCCGGCTGGTTCATCGGGGCGGACGCCCTGCGGGCGGTCAGGGACGCGGGCGGGCCGGCGCGGCGCCTGGCGTGCATCACGCTCGAGGACCCGCGCTCGGTGGCGCTCGGCAACGAGCCCGTGCGCGTCGGCGGCGAGATCGTCGGCCGTGTCACCACCGGCGGGTACGGCTACACCGTAGAGCGCTCGATCGCCTACGCCTACGTTCCGGCGGAGGTCGCCGTCGCGGGGACCGCGGTCGAGATCGACATCTTCGGGCAGTGGGTCGCGGGCACGGTCGCCGAGGAGCCGCTCCACGACCCGGCCGGTGACCTCGTCAGGGCCTGAGGTTCCGCCGCGACAGCTCTGCGGTGAACCACCGTTTGAGCCAGGCACCGGCGGGCGGTAGTCTGCGGCGCAGATATTCAGCCTGCGGTTGTGGCCCGGCTCGCGAGCTCGCACGAGTGAGCGATGCCGGGACGGTCCAGCCCCGTTGGTTCGTCGAGGGGAGTCCGGGGGAGTCGGATGTTCGACTGGACACAGAGTGACACGGCCGTGGTCGTACAGGTGGGCGCGCGGAGCGACGGGGCGATCCCCCGACGGCACTCCGCCGACGGTTCGTTGCGGGTCAGACGCCGGCATCCGGGGTCGGTGGTGGGCGGGTACGGTCCATCGCGAGCTGGCTCGGTGAGCGTCGCCGTGGGCCAGCGCCCGGCCCTGCAGCTCGACGCGGTGAGCCGGGAGCTGACGGCGGCGGGGTTCGAGCTGCGCTGCGCCGCGACGACCTGCCGGCGCCTGACGAGCGTCATCGCCAGACGGCCGCCGGATCTGGCCCTCGTGCACTCCGCGCTGGACCCTGAGACGCCGCTGGGCTTCGTGCCGCACCTGCGCGCGGCCGCGCCCGGGATGGCGATCGTCGTGCTGATCGACGATCTCAATCCGACGCTCGCGCACGCCGCGGTCGCCCACGGGGTCGACGGGGTCGTGCTCGGTGACGCGAGCGTTCGCGATCTCGCGCTCATCCTGCAGCGGGTGGCCGCCGGGGAGGCCGTGTACCCCGGCGGGTGCCTCGACGCGGCGCGCCGCGCGGACAGCGAGTCGATCGAGGGCCTGCTCTCCGATCGCCAGCGCGAAGTGCTCGACCTGCTCGCCGCCGGGCTCGGCAACAGTCACGTCGCCGACGCGCTGCACATCTCGCCGAACACCGTCAAGTTCCACGTCCGGCAGATCTACCAGCGCCTCGGTGTGAAGAACCGTGTCGAGGCCACCCTGCTCCTGCAGTCGGAGCGACGCGCCAACGGCACGAAACCGGCGGATCAGCCCACTACCTGAACGGGTGGGGGACCCCCCACCCGCAGGGCGGTCCAGGACCACCCGAACCCCGGTTTCGCGGCCGCCGGGCGCGACCTAGCCTCGGGTCGTCGAGGGGTGCGCGGGGATCGCGCCCCCGCATCGAGAAGAGGAGACGCATATGTGTTCCCGGGGGAAGTGGGCCATGCGCTGGCATTGGTATGCCGCAGCGGCCTTCAGCGTGATCGGTCTCGCCGCGTTCGCGGCGCCGGCCGGCGCGCAGTCCAGTTATCAAGAGTCTGTGCAGGGCAATCAGGCTGCACCGAGTGCTTTCACCACCAACATTCCGTACGTTGCGTGGAGGGGCGAGGAGATCCGTGCCGTCAAGTGCACTAATGATCTCCTTCCCATGACCGAAGACGTCAAGGGCGCCCGCCGGTTCAAGTCCGGCAACAGCGTCGACGTGCTCGTCGAGTCGTGGTCCGGCGCCGGCCCGGGTGCGCAGCTCGAGCCTTCGACGGTCGACTCGCTCTTCTGGGCGAGCGACGGCACGCCGTGCGTGCGCTTCGACATGGTGTCCTCGACGGCCGGCCTCGGCCGCGTGAAGCTCGTCGTCTCGGATGGCAACCACAACCCGATCGTCAAGCACCAGTTCCTGATGATCTGGCTCACGCTCGGCAACGTCGCGATCGACGAGGTCGGCGCGAACGATCCGACCGGCGGCCAGCCCGCGAACTCCAACGCCTCGGTGGGCGATCCGCTCGGTGACGGCAACCTCACCGCCGGCTCGCGCAACGGACGCGTGCAGGTGAAGGTCACCGGCACGTTCCCGCATCCGCTCGGGCCGGGTGGCACGTTCACCCTGCCGAACGACTGGCCGACGATCGCAGGCGCGCTTGCGACCGACAGCAACGTGCTCGACACGAACCCGGCACAGCGCTGGGACATCCATGACGGCCAGGGGCCGGCTGAAGGGCACGTGGCAGGGTTCTGCACACCGACGGTTCCTGCCGTGACGATTGACGCGGTGGATAACTGCAACGGCGGCGGAGCCCTCGGCGCGTTCTCGAACGTGTTCGGGCAGGGCGTGACCGCTGGCGGTCCGTTCGACCCCGCGCGTCCCGCGACGCTGCTCTCCGACGGCACGCTCGACAGCAGTGACGCACCGATGCCGGCCACCCGGGTCGATCTCGCGATCGCACCGAACAGCGGCGCGGCGGGCGACATCTCGGGCACGGGCGCGCTCGTGTCGGTGAACAAGACCGACGTGTACAGCCGTGACGGCAACGGCACCAGCACGCCGCACAACCTGTACGCGCCGTACTACGTGCAGTGGATTCCGGCGACGTCGGCGATGGACGCCGGCATCCCGGAGGCCTCGGGCATCGACGGTCCCGCCCAGGGGAACAACTTCACAGGGTTCCTCAACGACGGGCCGTACGTCAACTGGAGCACGTTCCCGCTGAGCACGGCGGTGGCGCATCCGACGACGTGCAACGCCTCCGTCGGCTACAACCCGAGCCAGGACGTCAAGCGGACCACTCCGGCCGGTGACCAGACGGTCGCCGTCTACACCGACGAGCACGGCGAGGCCCAGGTGGCCTACAAGCCGTACGCCGGTGGGTTCTACTACGACAGCCTGCCCGTCGTGCAGAACGACAACCGCGGGTGCGACCTGAAGGGCATCACGACGCTCGGCACGGCCGCGATCACGGCGACGGCCCGGTACCCGTACCAGCCCGTCGACGCGAATCCGGTCCGCTCGGCGACGATCTCGAAGACGGTCTCGAACCTCTTCGACAAGTCGCTGAGCTACTGGCCCAAGGGGGCCGGTGCGGACAACAACAACGCGCGGATCGTCGTGGCGCATGCCAACGACGTCAACGGCGCGCCGTTCGCCGGCGAGAAGGTGTGCTTCTACGTCGCCGAGCAGGCCGACGGGTTCCGCGAGTTCAACGGCCAGACCGGCCCGGCCAGCGCGCGGTTCACGGTCGGTGGCGGACATGCCGACACGAAGCAGGGTGCGGACATCTGCCGCAGGCTCGACGCCAACGGCAACACGGCGATCGAGGTGATGAACAGCGATCCGCAGGTGATCAACGTCATCGTCGAGTACGTCGATGAGGGCCTGCTGCGGAGCATCGACGTGGACTTCGCCACGCCGGGCTCGAGCGGTGGAACGGTTCCGCCGGTTAGCACCGGCACGCCGAAGCCGGCCACGGGTGAGGGCTCGACGGCACCGACCGTCGCGCAGATCCAGCAGACCGCTCCGGCGGCCGCCGCTGTGCTCTCGCAGTCGGTGACGCACAAGAGCGCGAAGAGCTCGCGTCGCATCTCGATCGCTCGCGTCTCGCTCCGCAAGGGCAAGCGCGTCCTGGTCGTGCGGGTCATGTCGACCCATCGGACCGAGCGGATCAAGATCCGCGTCGGCAAGCGCACATACCGGCGCACCGTCGCCGCCAACCACCGCGTCGTGGTCAGCAACCTGACCCTGCCGCGCTCTGGGACGGTGACAGTGACGCTCGGGTGAAGCCCCCCGGTTCCTTGCCCGGCGGTCGCCTGACCGTCGGGCTCGGGAATCCGGGCCGGACATGGGGCCCCGCCGGCCGGCGGGGCCCCGTGCACGTCCGGGACGCTCCGAGGCGCTGCACGACCCGCGAATCCGGCGCATCGCACCTGGCTACCATCAGAGCCGTGCGCGTCCCCCCGCTCGCACGCCGCGCGTCGCCGGTCGCGATGCTGGCGCTCGTCGTGCTCGTCCTCGCGTCCCCCGCACGTGCGCTCGCCGCTCCCGACTCCGGCACGGTGCTGTCCTGGCTGTCCGGCCAGCGCGAGCGCAACGGCATCCCCGGCGCGCTGACCGAGCGGGCCGACTGGTCGGGCGCCTGCGCGGCGCACATGTCGTACGTCGCCCTGAACGGCGGCGTCCTCACGCATCAGGAGGTCGCGGGCCAGCCGGGCTACAGCGACGCCGGGAACTGGGCCGGCACGCACTCGGTCCTCTCGACCGGCACCTGGACGACGGCCGACCGCGACCCGTTCGAGAACGCGCCGATCCACCTCGCACAGATGCTCGCCCCGGCGCTCGCCGAGAGCGGGGCATCGAACGCGTCCGGGCTGTGCATCACGACGTGGCCGGGCTATGACCGCCCGGTCCCGGCCGCGACGACGGTCTACACCTACCCCGGCCCCGGAACGACGATCTACGCCAGTCAGAACGTGCGCGAGTCGCCGTTCACACCGCAGTCGGCGCTCGGCCTCAGCGAGAACGGCAACGGGCCGACGATCTACGCGTTCGGCGTTGCGCCGAGCGGCGGGTACTACGGACAGCCCAAGCTCGTCGGCGCGTCGCTGACCGGGCCGGCCGGGGCCGTGCCCGTCGTGACGGCGGACTGGACGAACACGACCTTCGGCGCGGCGCTCGCGCCCGGAACGGCGCTGATCATCCCGACGACGCCGCTGCAGAGCGGGGCGACCTACACGGCGAGCGTGACGATGCATGCCGCGGCGGACGCGCAGGACACCACGCGGACGTGGACATTCGCCGCCGGCGCGACGGCGCAGGCGCTGCCAGGCGGCGTGCTGCCGCCCACGCCCACGCCCACGCCCGATCCCGCGCCCGCGGCGGGTGGAGGCGCGCCGCCCGCGCCGCTGCCGCCGCCGGCGTCATCGTCGCCCGCAGGCGCAACCCCGCAGGGCACGGCCGCCGGGGCCGGGCTCGCAGGTCGCGTGCGCCGGCTCGGCCCGCGACGCGTCCGCGTCCGGCTCCGTGTTCCCCGCGCCGGCGCGGGCCATCGGATGATCGTGGATGCCGTCGGCGCCGGCGGTCGGGTCTCGCGCATCGCCTCACGGAGCATCCGCGGCACGAGCCCGATCCTCCATCTGCGCATTCCGCGCGACACCGTGGCACTGCTCGTCATCGCTCCGGCGGACGGGACGCCGGTGCGCGTGCGCCTGCGCGTGCCCGCCTCCTGACCGCTGCGCCGCGCCAGACACGCCACCGCGGACAGGCCCGCCGGCCGTGGTGCGCCGCGGCGGCGGCCCCGGGAACGACTAACGTTCAAGGAGCAACTCATTCGACGGAGGCTCCCCATGGCGGTATCGGCATACGCGCAGCTCGATCGTGAGCGCATCAAGCAGCTCAGCGAGCGCGAAGAGGCGCGGTTGAACGAGCGCACAACGAGGTCCAAGGCGATGTACACCCGCGCAGGGGAGTCGCTCAGCGGCGGCGTCGCGTCGTCCTACCAGCTGCGCGATCCGTGGCCGATCTACCTCGAGCGCGGTGCCGGCCCGAGCGTCTGGGACGTCGACGGCAACGAGTACTGGGATTTCCACAACGGCTTCGGCTCGATGGTGCAGGGCCACGCCCACCCGGCGATCGGCCGCGCCCTGCGCGATCGCTACGCCGACGGCACGCACTTCGCCGCCCCGACCGAGGACGCGATCGTCGTCGGTGAGAACCTGGCCGCGCGCTGGGGCCTGCCCAAGTGGCGCTACACGAACTCCGGCTCGGAGTCGACGATGGACGCCATCCGCATCGCGCGTGCCCACACCGGCCGCGACACGATCATGAAGATCTTCGGCTCCTATCACGGCCACCACGACGGCGTGATGGTCAGCATCGGCGTCGAGTACGACAGGATCGGCGACCCGGAGAACCTCGAGTCGCTGCCCTACGGCGCCGGGATCCCGCAGGCGATCGTCGACATGACGATCGCGGTGCCGTTCAACAACGCCGGCGCGATGGAGCGCCGCATCGAGCGCCTCGACAGGGAGGGCCGCAAGCCCGCCTGCGTGATCATGGAGGCGGCGATGATGAACCTCGGCGTCGTGCTCCCCGAGCCCGGCTACCTCGAGGAGGTCCGTGACATCACGAAGCGTCACGGCATCGTCCTGATCTTCGACGAGGTCAAGACCGGCCTGTGCATCGCCCCCGGCGGCGCGACCGAGAAGTACGGCGTCCTGCCGGACATGGTCACGCTCGCCAAGGCGCTCGGCGGCGGCACCCCCGTCGGCGCGATCGGCGGGAGCGAAGAGGTCATGGCCTGCGTCGCGGACGGCAGCGTCTATCAGGTGGGCACCTACAACGGGAATCCGCTCTGCATGGCGGCCGCGCGCGCGAACCTCGAGGAGGTCCTGACGCCTGAGGCCTACGCGACGCTCGACGGGCTCAACGTGCGCATCCTCGCCGGCTGCGCCGCCGTCGTCGAGCGCTACAACCTGCCGGGCTACGCCGTCGGCATCGGCTCGAAGGGCTGCGTCACGTTCTCGCCGCAGAAGGTCGTCGACTACGCGACCTTCAAGGAGCACCAGGACCCGGATCTCGCCGACCTCGCCTGGCTCTTCAACATGAACCGCGGCATCTACATGACGCCGGGCCGCGAGGAGGAGTGGACGCTGTCCGTCACGCACACCGAGGCGGCGGTCGACGCCTACGTCGCGTGCTTCGAGGAGATGGCCCGCGAGATCACGGAGTGATCTCGCGCCGTCGCGACGCGGCGCAGCCGGGTCGCGACAGCGGTGACATCGCCAACTCGATCCCGGCTCCGCCGGGTCGAGTTGCGCGAAACCCATTCTGACGCGCCCACCCCGACGTCCGGGCGCTACCCGGAAGCCGCGGGCCCGGCGGCGGCCTCCGGGCCAGCGGTGGCTTCCGAGCCGGCCTGCGGGAATTCGCGTGCGGTCTGGCGGCGGAGGATCTCGGTGCCGAGGAAGGCGAGCGCGAGGAAGATGATGATGCCGGCCGGGCGGTGGGTCGCGGGGATCGGCCCCCAGATGAAGATCGCGACCATGATCGCGCCGACGATCACGAATGTCAGCACGGGCTGTTCGCGCAGGAACGGCGCGATCGCGCGGCGGCCCTTGACGGCCAGCTTGGAGGGGCCGGCGAACCAGGCGGCGAGGATCAGCGGGATCCCGACGATCACGAACGCGCCCGCGATCTCGCTGAGCATCGACGTGGCGATCGACATGATCTCGTTCGCCGCGGGCCGGTTCGCGTCGTTCTTGACGAGCGCCGAGACCGTCTCGGACTCGATGATCGAGCGTCCGGCGAGCACGAGCACGCCGGCGGTGATGATCGCGATCCCGACGGTCATCAGCGCCTTGCGCCGACGGCCGGTCGCCAGCACGATCGCCAGCGCGTAGAGCAGCGGGACGAGGATCGTCAGCCACAGCGCCAGGCCCTTGATCGCCTTGCCACCGTCCTGGACGAGTTTGAGGTCGTTGGACTTGAGGACCTGCAGGTGGGCGATGTTCGGTGGGAGCTTGGAGCTGAGATCCGGCAGGCCCAGGCGGTTGGTGATGTCGGCGACGATCAGGCTGAGGTCCAGCGTCACCACGCCGTTGCTCGTCTGCACGGCGCCCTTGCCGCCGTTGACGATGTTGACGAACGACTGGTCGGCGGCGCGATTGGCCTTCTTCCAGACCTGCTGCACGCGCGCGTCGGCCAGCG
>Ga0208851_1000125_pt1 | contig 33078 bp, 37 predicted proteins | sample NGESurshal092012_FD_184481 | JGI IMG/M metagenome (GOLD analysis project Ga0208851, IMG submission 184481) | Arctic peat soil microbial communities from Barrow, Alaska - NGEE Surface sample 415-2 shallow-092012 (SPAdes) | ecosystem: Environmental > Terrestrial > Soil > Wetlands > Peat ... | reverse complement strand
CCAGGGTGTCCATCGAAGCGGGCATCGCGCAACCCTGGTGGCGGTGGCTGGGAAGCCACGGCCGCCCCGTGTCGCTGGAACACTACGGAGCGTCCGCCGACTTCAAAGTGCTCTACCGGGAGTTCGGGCTCACCGCCGATGCCACCGTGGCCGCGGCCCACCAGTCGCTCGCGGCCGCAGCGGCCGGGTCGGCCAGGTCGCCGCGCCAGAACGCCAGCACGCCGCCGTCCGGGCTGCGCGGCAGGTCGCGCAGCTCAACGTCGCCGAGCAGGTTCATCGTGGAGCTCAGACCGAACTCGAGCAGCTCGAGCGGCACCGGCCAGGTGAAGGCGGGCACCGGCTTGGAGGAGTCGACCATCACGACGAACCGGTCGGCTGCGGCGGCGACGATCTTCTCGCGGGTGTGCGCGCCACCCCCGCCCTTGATGAGCCAGCCGTCGTCGTCGACCTCATCGGCTCCATCGATGGCGATGTCGAGCCGACCGAGCTCCTCGAGCGTGGTCACCCTCAGCCCGAGCGAGCGCGCCACGTCCTCGGTGCGCGGCGAGGTCGAGGCGCACCGGACGGACACGCCGCGCTCGGCCAACGACGTCAGCAGGTGCGCGACCGTCGAGCCGGTGCCGAGCCCCACCGTCATGCCGTCCTCGACGAGCTCCGCGGCCGCGCGTGCGGCCACCGCCTTCTCCGCCTCGAGGTCCACCACGACGAGCTCCTGACGTGTCCGGCCGGTCCGTGCGCTCCTCGGCGCCGCAGTGCGACGATCATGCCGTGCGCGCACTCCGCACGTCGCTCCGCCCCGGCACCGCAACCGTCCCGCCCGAGAGGCCGCCATGACCGCGACGACCGCCAGCCCCACGACCCTCGTGCCCGACGACCACGTCGTCGTGCTGTTCGGGGCCACGGGAGACCTGGCCAAGCGCAAGCTGCTGCCCGGGCTGTTCCGGCTCAGCCAGGTCGGCCTGCTCCCCCGCGGTGTCCGCATCATCGGGACCTCCCCGGTCGAGCTCGACGAGGCGGGGTTCCGCGCGCACGTCCGCGACTCCCTCGCGCAGTTCGCGCACCCGGCGCCGACCGACGAGGAGCAGGACGCGTTCGCGCCGATCCTCACCTACGCCGTCTCCACGGCCGACGACGTGTCGGCGCTCGTGGCAGCGGTCGACCGTGCCGGCGCCGAGATCGGCGGGTCGCCCCGGCTGCTGCACTACCTCTCGGTGCCGCCGGTCGCGTTCGCGCCGATGGTCACCGCTCTGGGCGGCACGAACCTCACCGACTCCCGCGCCCGGATCATCCTCGAGAAGCCGTTCGGACACGACGAGGACAGTGCCAAGGCCCTCAACGAGCTGCTGCACAGCCGGTTCCACGAGGACCAGATCTTCCGGATCGACCACTTCCTCGGCAAGGAGGACGTGCAGAACATCCTCGCGGCCCGCTTCGCCAACAGCGTCTTCGAGCCCGTGTGGAACCGGCACCACGTGTCGCACGTGCAGATCGACGTACCGGAGACCCTGGGGCTCGAGGGCCGGGCCGGGTTCTACGAGGGCACGGGCGCGTTCCGCGACATGGTGGTGACCCACCTGTTCCAGGCGCTCGGCATCGTGGCGATGGAGCGACCCGACGCGCTGCACGGCGAGTCGCTGGCGCAGCAGAAGCTCGCCGTGTTCGAGGCGCTCGCCCCCGTCGACCCCGCGCGCGTGGTGCGCGGTCAGTACGAGGGCTACCTCGACGAACCAGGCGTCGCGCCGGACTCGACGACCGAGACCTTCGTCGCGCTCGAGGTCCAGATCGACAACCCGCGCTGGGACGGCGTGCCGTTCTACCTGCGCACCGGCAAGAACCTCGCGCAGGGCCGGCGGGTCATCACCCTCGGGTTCCACAGGCCGCAGCACGACCTCTTCGGCGGCGACCACCGACCGGCCGCGCTGTCCTTCGAGATCGCCGAGCCCGGCGCGCTCACGCTGCACATGCTCGCGAAGGAGCCCGGCCCGGAGATGCTGCTCGGCCGCGCGCCGATGTCCTTCGCCTACAAGAGCGCGCAGGGCGAGCGCAACGAGCTCGAGGCCTACCAGCGACTGTTGCACGACGCCATGACGGGCGACCGCACGCTGTTCACCAGGGCCCGCGGCATCGAGCGGCTCTGGGAGGTCGCGGCGCCGCTCCTCGCCGCACCGCCGGCCGTGCAGCCCTACGCCCCGGGCTCGTGGGGACCGGACGCGATCCACGACCTCGTGGCGCCGCACGAGTGGCACCTGCCGGACGCTACGGCCGACTCGATCTGAGCGGCGCCGCCCCCGGTCGGGTCAGCCGAGCGCCTGGGCGGAGCCACCCGGGTGCCCGGCGGCGTCCAGGAAGGTCCACATCGCGTACGGGTCGCTGGTGATCCCGAAGAAGTCGCCGACCTCGAGCCGGGCGGCGGCGACCGTCTGCCCGTCGCCCGTCGCCGTGTCCGCGTGGTGACGCAGCCGGTCGAAGGCCGACGCCGGGCTCACCACCCGGACGGCCGGCGTGGCCCTGACCCCGACGAGGACGACGTGGGCGACGGTGAGCCTCCCGGGCGTCGACGACCAGAACGCCATGCCGGCCGACCCGTACGGGGTCGAGGCTCCCGCGGTCGCGACCCGGGCGCCGTAGTAGCCGTGGTACCGGTCCGGGAGCGGTGCGTCCTCCACGACGGCATGCGTGCCCGGGACCGCCGGGGTCGCGCCGGCGCCCCAGCCGTCGACGAGCCTCTGCAGGAGCGCCTTCTGCGCGGCCTCCGTCGTCTGCCGCGGCGAGCCGGCGGTGCCGTAGAGGCTGATCTGCCCCGGGATGGTCGCGTCGCTCGCCGAGTGCCAGAACGGATCCGACACGACGACGACGCCGAGCGGCGTCGAGTACTGCCGGAGGTCGGCGCCGGTGCCGGGCAGGTAGGTGATCCCGGTCAGGATCGCCGCCTGGGCGGACGTGAGGTTCCGCACCGGCGAGCCGGTGACCGCCGCGATGCGGGCGACGTCCTGCGACGGCGTCCAGGACCGGCGCGCGGTCTGCGGCACGGCGACGTCGGACGCCTGGTCCGCGAGCGTCACGCCATCGGCGAGCACGATGTTCGGGTCACCGGCGACGCGGTACCACTGCACGGAGACGCGGTCCCACGACGCGACGACACCGCCGACGAGCGCCACCGCGAGCAGCACGGCGAACGTGCCGAGCGTGGCGCGCAGGACCTGCCTCGGCACGCTCGGTGCGGCGCGGACCGGGGTCGTGTCGTGCACGGACGCGCTCATGCTTCCCCCGTCGCCGCGCGCACGTCCGGTGACGCCGCGCACCAAGATCATCGGCGCTCCCACGCTCGATCCTGGTACGCCGGACGGGGGACGCGACCACGTCCGATTCCCGCGCGGGCGATGTCGCCGACGCGTCGTAGAGTCCCGTCGTGACCACCGACGCCGCCACGGCTGCGACCTCGACGATGTCGCGGCGCGCCTGGACCCTGTTCGCGGCGATGGGCGTCATCTGGGGCATCCCCTACCTGTTCATCAAGATCGCCGTGGTCGAGGTGTCGCCGGTCGCGATCGCCGGGTGGCGCACGCTGCTCGGTGCCGCGATCCTGCTCCCGCTCGCGGCCCGCGCCGGTGCGCTGCGACCCGCCCTGCGGGCGTGGCCCTTCGTGGTGGCCTTCGGGCTGATGGAGATGGCGCTGCCGTGGGTGCTGCTCGGGCACGCGGAGACCCGCGTCCCGAGCGGGTTCGCCGGGCTCATGCTCGCCGCCGTCCCCATCGTGAGCACCGTGGTCTCGTGGCTGCTCGGCGACCGGCACGCGCTGACCCGGGTGCGGCTGCTCGGGCTCGGCGTGGGCGTCGTCGGCGTGGCCGCCCTGGTCGGCCTCGACTGGGCCGCGGGCACGATCGACCCGTTGTCGGTTCTCGAGCTGCTCGTCGTGGCGGTCTGCTACGCCGTCGCCCCGGCGATGGCGGTCCGCAAGCTGGCCCATGTCCCGTCGATGGGCGTCGTCAGCGTCTCGCTGGCCGTCGTAGCGCTGCTCTACCTGCCCGTGACGGTCCTCAGCGTCCGTGCGGGTCTGCCGTCCCCGAGCGTCGTGGCCTCCGTGCTGGTGCTGGCCCTGGTGTGCACCGCGCTCGCGTTCGTCGTGTTCTTCGAGCTCATCGCCGAGGCGGGCCCGGTGCGTGCGACGGTGATCACGTTCGTGAACCCGGCCGTCGCGGTGGCGCTCGGTCTCGTGGTGCTGGGCGAGCCGCTCACCTGGGGAACGCTGGTCGGCTTCCCGCTCGTGCTCCTCGGCTCCTACTGGGCCACCCGCGGACCCGCGCCGTCCGTCGAGCCGGCCGAGGCTGCCGCCGCCTGAGGCGCCGCCCGATACCCGTGCGGTCCGCGCGCTCGCTTCGGGAGAGGATGCGCGCATGAGTGCGACGTTGCTGGCCAAGGGGGTGGCCGCCGGTCACGGCGACCGCGACCTGTTCACCGGGCTCGACCTCGTCGTCGCCCCCGGCGACGTCGTGGGGCTGGTCGGTCCCAACGGCGCGGGCAAGTCCACGCTGCTGCGGATCCTCGCCGGGCTCCGGCCACCGGACTCCGGGTCCGCGACGGTCGTTCCGGCGACCGCCCACATCGGGTATCTCAGCCAGGAGCCGGACGCGCTCGTCGGGGAGACCGTGCGCCAGCATGTGCTGCGCCGGACCGGGGTCGACGCCGCTGCGGCCGAGCTCGACCGTGCGGCACAGTCCCTCGCCGACGGCGTACCCAAGGCCGACGACGCCTACTCCGACGCGCTCGAGAGCTGGCTGGCCCTCGGCGCGGCCGACTTCGACGAACGCCTCGCCGTGGTGGTCGACGACATCGGCCTCGACATCGACCTCGACCTGCCGATGGACGCGCTCTCCGGCGGTCAGGCCGCCCGCGCCGGTCTCGCCGCCCTGCTGCTCTCCCGCTACGACGCCTACCTGCTCGACGAGCCCACCAACGACCTCGACGCCGACGGCCTCGACCTGCTCGAGGAGTTCGTCGAGGGGCTCGAGGCGCCGGTCGTCGTCGTCAGCCACGACCGGGAGTTCCTCGCCCGCACCGTGACCACCGTCGTCGAGATCGACCGCAGCCTGCAGCGGATCACGACCTACGGCGGCGGCTACGAGTCCTACCTCGACGAGCGGTCCGTCGCGCGCCGCCAGGCGCGGCTGGCCTACGAGGAGTTCGCCGGACGCCGCTCGGAGCTCGAGGCTCGCGCGCGCATGCAGCGCGCGTGGATGGAGAAGGGCGTCAAGAACGCCCGGCGCAAGGCCAAGGACAACGACAAGATCGGTCGCAAGTTCCGCACCGAGGCCACCGAGAAGCAGGCGGCCAAGGCGCGCCAGACCGAGAAGATGATCGAGCGGCTCGACACGGTCGACGAGCCGCGCAAGGAGTGGCAGCTGCAGTTCTCCATCGCGGCGGCGCCGCGCTCCGGCGAGGTCGTGTCCGTGGCGCGCAACGCCGTCGTACGACGTGGTGACTTCACCCTCGGCCCGGTCGACCTGCAGCTCGTGCTGCGCGACCGCATCGCCGTGACCGGGCCGAACGGCGCCGGCAAGACGACGCTCCTCGCGCTGCTGCTCGGCCGCATGCCCCCCGACTCGGGGCTCGTGAGCCTCGGCTCGGGTGTCGTCGTCGGCGAGGTGGACCAGGCCCGGGCCGCGTTCGAGGGCGACGAGCCGCTCGCGGACGCCTTCTCCCGCGAGGTGCCCGACTGGCCGACCTCCGACGTCCGCACGCTGCTCGCGAAGTTCGGTCTCGGGGTCCACCACGTGCACCGGCCCGCGTCCTCGCTGTCCCCGGGCGAGCGCACCCGCGCGGCGCTGGCGCTGCTTCAGGCGCGCGGCGTCAACCTGCTCGTCCTCGACGAGCCGACCAACCACCTCGACCTGCCGGCGATCGAGCAGCTCGAGGAGGCCCTCGAGTCCTTCGACGGCACCGTGCTGCTCGTGACCCACGACCGCCGGATGCTCGACACCGTCCGCCTCACGAGGCGCTGGCACGTCGAGTCGGGACACGTGACCGAGATCCCCGCCGACTGAGAGCTCGAGTACCGGGGGTGCGGGGGGTTGCCAGCGCCTACGGTGTCGGGATGCCCGCTGTCACGCTCGTCCTGGCCGGTCTCGCCGGGCTGCTGCACGTGTACTTCTTCGTGCTCGAGAGCGTGGTGTTCCGCACTCGCGGGTTCCGGGTGTTCGGCGTACCGAGGGGCGACGTCGAGACCGTCGCCTTCTCGATGCTCAACCAGGGGTTCTACAACCTGTTCCTCGGTCTGGGCGTGCTCGTCGGCGTCGTGGGCTCGTGGCGCGGCTGGGACCCGCAGGGCTCGACCCTCGTGGTCTACGGGTGCCTGTTCATGGCCGGCGCCGCCCTCGTCCTCGTCGTCGCGAGGCCGGCCATGGCCCGCGGCGCCGCGATCCAGGGCGTGCTGCCGCTCCTGGCCCTCGCCACCGCGGGGTTCCTGCGCTGAGCGCCGTCCGGGTGCGTAGCCTCGCGCTCATGTGGCAGCACCTGACCCTCTACCCCGACGTCCCCTCCGCCCGGCGCTCGCAGATCCTGCGCGACCTGCTGGTCGTGGCCCTCGTGATCCTGTTCGTGTGGGTGGGGGTCAAGGTCCACGACCTCGTGGCCGCGCTCGCCGTGCTGGGCCACGGGATCACCGAGACGGGCAACTCGGTGCAGGGCGCCTTCGACAGCGTCGGCAACGCCGTGTCCAACGTCCCCGTCGTCGGCGGCCCGCTCGGGGACGCCTTCCACGGCGCCGGCGCGGGCACCGGCGGCAACCTCGCCGACCTCGGCCAGCAGGGCGAGGACGCCGTCCACCTCCTCGCCCGCACGCTCGGCATCGTCACCGCTCTGCTGCCGATCTCGGTTCTCCTCGTCGCCGTGCTGCCGCGCCGGATCCGGACGATCCGCGAGATGAGCTCGGCGAGGGCGGTGTCCCACATCGACCTCGACGACCCCGAGCGCCGGCGCCTGCTCGCGATGCGCGCGGCCTTCGGCCTCCCCTACCGCGAGCTGCTGCCGTGGACCAAGGACCCGTTCGGCGACCTCACCTCGGGGAACTACGACGCACTCGTGGCCGCCGCCCTCGCCGACGTCGGCCTGCGCGTGCCCAAGGACTACCGGCGCCTCGCGTCCGGACCGGGCGCATGAGCCGCGTCGACCCGAGCCGCCCGGACGTCGCGGTCTCGGTGGAGGTCCGCGCTGCGCCGCAGGCGGTGTGGGACGCCGTCGCCGATCCGCGACGCATCGCCTCCTGGTCGCCTGAGGCGAGCGGCGTCTCGACCGACCACGAACGGCCAGGGCCGATGCCGGTCGGGACGACGTTCTCCGGCAGCAACCGCCACGGTCTCTTCCGCTGGACCACGCGCTGCGTCGTCGTCGAGTCGACGCCGGGCGAGGCGTTCGCGTTCGACGTCTCCTACCTCGGCATGGACGTCGCCCGCTGGCGCTACGCCATCGCTGCGGTCGAGGGCGGCGCGCAGGTCGACGAGCAGTGGTGGGACACCCGCGGCCGGCCGATGACGGTCCTCGGCCTGCTGGGGACCGGGGTTGCCGACCGCCGCAGGCACAACGAACGCACGATGCGAGAGACCCTCGACGCCCTCGCGGCCGACCTCGAACGGACGGAGACCTGACGTGTGCCGGAGCATCAAGACCCTGCGACCGCCCTACGCCGACGACGTGACCGACGACGACATCCATGCCGCCGCGCTGCAGTACGTCCGGAAGGTCGCCGGCATGCGAGCTCCTTCGGCAGCCAACCGCGCGGCGTTCGACCGCGCGGTCGAGGAGATCGCCCACGCGACCGCGCACCTGCTGCAGGACGTCGTCCTACGACCCGCTCCGACGCGCGCCACGACGTGACCGCTCAGGCGCCGAGCGGCCCGGTGAGGTAGCGCTGCACGCCCGGCCCCACGACTGCCACGAGCTCCTCGACCGAGGCGTCGGCCACCGCCGGCACACCCACGAGGTAGCGACCGAGGATGAGCCCGCCGAGCTGCGTCCCGGCCAGCGCGGCGCGCAGCTCGGGCCGGTCGGCCACGACGAAGCCCTGCAGCACCGCGAGGATCGTGCGGCCGAACAGGTCGCGGAGCAGCGCCGCCGCGTGGTCGTGCGAGATGCCCGTGCGCAGGAGTGCGACGAGCCGTCGCCGGGTCTCGGGGTCGCTCTCCCAGAGGCCGAGGACTCGGCGCACGAGCTCCTCACCGGCGCGCTCCGGGTCACCACCGAGGTCACCGAGCAGCGCGACGGGGTCCATCGGCAGCTCGAGCGAGGCGGCGAGCAGCTGGTCCTTCGTGCCGAAGTAGTGGTGCACCAGCGCGGGGTCGACCTCGGCGCGCGTCGCGATCGCGCGGATGGTCGTCCGGTCGAAACCGTTGGCCGCGAACAGGTCCCGGGCCGCGCCGAGGATCGCCTCGCGCGTGTCGGGACCTCCGTCCGGCCGTCGGCCCAGCCGCGCCACTAGGCCGTCGCCTCGGGCGCCTCGCGCGCCAGCACCATCATGCGCTCCTCGATGGTGGCCGGCACCGCGACGACCTCGGCGCCGATCCCGGCGGCCGAGAGGACGTCGCGCAGGTGGTCCGGGTCGGAGTCCGCGACGCGCACGTCACGACCGGAGAGCATGACGGGCTCGCCCGCCGCGTTGAGGGCAGCGAAGGCGGCGGCCCAGTCGTCGGTGCGCACGGCCGCGGCCGTGGTGCCGCCGATGATGTCCGACTCGCTCCCCTGCGCCACCAGCCTGGCCCGCGACATGAGCAGCAGCCGGTCGCACTGCGCCGCCTCCTGCATGTTGTGCGTCGTCACCAGCACGCCCGTGCCGCTGTCGGCCTGGTCGCGGATCGTGTCCCAGAGCGCGGCGCGCGCGAGCGGGTCCACCCCCGACGTCGGCTCGTCGAGCACGAGGACCTGCGGGCGGTGCGCCAGAGCGGCGAGGAACGCCACCTGACGCTGCAGCCCGAGCGAGAGGTCCCGGACGAGCACCGAGGCCGAGCCCTGCAACGCCACGGGGAGGTCGGGCGGTGCGACGGCGTAGGCCTGGGCGGAGAACGCGAGGTTCTCGGCGACGGTGAGGTCGCCGTAGAGACCGAGACCCTGCGGCACGTAGCCGAGGCGGCTTCGGCGCTCCCGGTCCGGCGGTCCACCGAGCAGCTCGACGTCGCCCCCGGTCACGGGGATCAGTCCGAGCAGCAGCCGGATCAGCGTGGTCTTGCCCGCGCCGTTCGCCCCGAGCAGGCCGACGACCTCGCCCGCGCCGACGTCCATCGTCACGTCGTCGACGGCGGTGACCTCGCCGAACGCCCGCGAGGCGCGGGTGGCCCGGAGCAGAGCGTCGCCGCTCACCGCCCGGCTCCCACCGCGGCGCGTCGCACCAGCGAGAGCGCCACCACGACGTCCTCGAGGTCCGGCGCGATCGCCAGTGCGCTCGACGGGCGTTGCTCCCCCGGCGCCCAGTACTCGTGGTGACGCCGACCTCGACGCCACGACCATGCGGACCGGTGCGGCACGGAGTCCTCGGTGATCGTGCCGACGAGCGCCGCGCGCACCTCGTCGAGCGTGCCCTGCGCGAGCGCGCGCCCACCGTCGAGGACCAGCAGGGACCCGGCCCGCTCGGCCTCGTCGAGGTAGGTCGTCGACATCAGCACCGCGGCGCCGGCAGCAGCAGCCTCGGACACCAGGCGCCAGAGGTCGACCCGGCTCACCGGGTCGACTCCGGTGGTCGGCTCGTCCAGCACGAGCAACGCAGGCTCGTGCAGCATCGTCATGCTGAAGCCGAGCTTGCGGCGCATGCCGCCGGAGAGCTGCGAGGCGAGGCGGTCGCCGGCGGCCGTGAGCCCGGCACGCGCGAGCAGCTCCTCGCGACGCTGCTCGAGGTGCTCACCGGACAGGCCGTAGATGCCGCCGACGAAGTCCATGTTCTGCCGCACCGTGAGCGCCGGCCAGCTGCCCGCGGTCGCGGTGAGGTAGCCGATCTGCGCGGCCGGAGGTGCGTCGACCGTGCCGCTCTCGAGGACCACCTCGCCGACCAGCGTGCGCAGCAGCGTCGTCTTGCCTGCGCCGTCACCGCCGACCACGACGACCACCGAGCCCGGCCCGACGACGACGGAGACGTCGTCGAGCGCGAGGGTGTCGGCGTACCGCACGGTGGCGGACCGCACAGCGAAGCTCATGACGCGCTCGGGACCTCGGCCGCGGCCTCCGCGTGCCTCGCGCCGCGACGACCTGGTGCGAGGTCGCGACGGAACCGCAGCGTCGCACCGGTGAAGACCACGACGGCCATCACGGTGAGGACCAGGAAGGGCAGCCAGAGCGAGGCGAGCGAGGCCCCGCGCAGCATCACGCCCTGGGAGATCATCGTGAAGTAGGTGAGCGGCAGCAGGTAGCCGATCCAGCGGACGCCGGCCGCCATCGCATCGAGCGGGAAGATCATCCCCGACAGCAGGATCTGCGGCATCAGGAAGAAGAACGCGGTCTGGATCGCCTGCCCGGTCGTCTGGGAGATGGTCGAGATGAACACACCGAGGCCGAGCACCACGAACAGGAACAGCGCGGCGCCGAGCCCGAACACCAGCACGTTGCCGTTGAACGGCACGCCGAACAGCAGCATGCCGATCACCGACACCACGATCATGTCGATCGACGCCACGAGGAAGTACGGCGAGATCTTGCCCAGGATCACCGAGCTCGGCTTGATCGGCATGACCGCGAGCTGCTCGAGCGTGCCTGTCTCACGCTCGCGCACCAGGCCGATGCTCGTGACGATCGTGCCGATGAAGGTGAGGATCAGCCCGATGATCGCCGGCACCATGACCCACGACGTCTTGAGCTCGGGGTTGTAGAGGACCTGAGTCGTGACCTTGTCGCCACCGACCTTGTTGAGCACCGACACGATCGACTGCGCGGCGAACAGGTTCGACCCGTCGACCAGCGCCAGCGCCGGGGTCTGGCCGGTGACGATCACGACGTCGACGGTGTTGTCGCGCAGCAGCGTCTCCGCGTCGGCCCGCCCGTCGGAGGGCTCGACGACCGTGACGTCGAAGAAGGACGGCAACCCGGCGGCGACCACGGTCGCCTGCGGGCCCACGACCGCGGCCTTCACGCTGCCGACGTAGAAGTTGGCGGCGTAGCCGAAGATGACGAGCAGGAGCAGCGGCAGCCCGATGAGCATGCCCAGCGTGCGCCTGTCGCGACGAAGCTCCCGGAACTCCTTGATGATCATCGCGCGCATGGCGCCGACGCTAGGCCGCGCCCGGGGCCAAGTCAACAGATGATGAATTCTGCCGGCGAGGCAGGTCGAGGCCGGTCAGGCGAACGAGAGCTCCCAGCGGAGCATCGGACCGTCGCCGCCGTCCTCGCCGTCCTCGATCGTCCCGGGCAGCCGGCTGAACCCCACCCGTTCCAGCACCCGCTGAGAGGGCCGGTTGTCGAGCGCCGTCATCGCCACCAGCAGCGTGACTCCGTGCGCCTTCGCCCACTCCGCCACCGCGCGCAACGCCTCGGTCGCCAGGCCCCGGCCCCGCGCAGACTCCGCGAGGCCGTAGCCGACCTCGGCCTCGCCCTGCTCCGGCGGGTGGATGAAGCCGATGCCGCCGACGGCGTCCCCCGTCTCGCGCAGACGCACCTGGTAGACCCCGAACGCTGCGGTCTCGTCGTAGTGCTCGCCGGCCTCGCAGGCGATGCCCGCGACGACGAGGTCGCCCTCGGTCGGGTAGTCGGCGGCCCAGGCGCGCCCGTCCCGGTCGAGCGCCACCACGGCGCGGGCCTCGTCGAGCGTGAGCCGCGCCAGCAGCAGCCGCTCGGTGCGCACCTCCGTGGCAGAGGACGACGTCACGGGAGGACGCCGACGTGCGCCAGCGCGAGGCGCAGCAGCCGGTCCTGTCCCCCGGTCATCTCGAGCGCGACGGTGTCGCTCGCAGCCTCGTCCGGCGTGAGCCACTGCAGGTCGAGCGCGTCCGTCGACGGCACGCAGTCACCGCTCACGGGCACGACGTAGGCCAACGAGACGGCGTGCTGGCGCGGGTCGTGGAAGCCCGACACGGCCGGGTCCGGGAAGTACTCCGCCACGGTGAACGGCTGCGGCGCCGCGGGCACGCGGGGCAGCGCCATCGACCCGAGGTCCTTCTCCAGGTGCCGCATGAGCGCGTCGCGGATGCGCTCGCCGTACAGGACGCGGCCGGACACCGGGGCGCGGCTGATGCTGCCGTCGGGCATCGCACGCAGCAGCAGTCCGACCGACACCACGACCCCGCGCTCGTCGACCCGCACCGGGAAGGCGTCGACGTAGACGAGCGGCAGCCGCTCGCGCGCCGACTCGAGATCCTCGCGGGAGAGCCATCCGGTCCGCGCGTCCGTCATCTCGCTCACCCCGACACGGTACGGCGTCGGCACGCCCTCCACGGGTCAGTCCGGGGCCTCGGTCGTCGTGTCCCGCGGTGGCGTGCGCCACGTCCTGGACCCCGCCTCGGCGTCGGGGCAGCACCGCCAGGCAGGATCAACCCATGCGCCTCACCCTGCGAGCGGCCGGAGCGGCCGAGCTCGACCTGGTCTGGCGGCGCTACTCCACGCCCGAGCTCTGGACCACCTGGGCGCCGCAGATCCGCCGGGTCGAGTGCTCGGCGGCGACTCTCGACGTCGGTGTCACGGGCACCGTGTTCGGCGTCGTCCCCAATCTCGGCGCGGGCTTCGAGGTCGTCGACTTCTGCAACGACGAGCACCGCTGGGCGTGGGACGTCGTCGCGGGGCCGGTGCGCATGCACCTCGACCACCGCGCGGAGTCCCGCATCGGCGGCGGGACGAGCACGACGCTCGTGGTCGACGGTCCGGTGGTCGCGGTCCTCACCTACGCCCCGGTCGCGCGACTCTCCCTCGAGAGCCTCGTACGCCCGCCGAAGTCCTGAGCGCGACCCGCGCGCACCTCCTGCGGCCGGGCTGACCGGGCTGCGATCGTCACCTGCGGATGAGCTTGAGCGTCCAGGTGACCGTCATCGACCCGGTGACGAGACGGTCGTCGCCCTCGCCGGTGCTCAGCTCGATCTCGACCGGGAACTCGGGGCGCTTGCCGGACTCCAGCGTGGCGATCGCCGAGGCGGCCTCCGCGCCGAGCGTGGCGGTGGCGGTGACCGGGCCCATCGCGACCTTGAGGAAGCGGATCGTCGCCTCAACGGGGAAGGGCGTGACGTCGGCCATCCTGTCGCCGAAGTTGACGAAGACTAGGGCCCCCGACGCCGACTCCGCCAGCGTCCACATGGCTCCGGCGTGCGGGCCGCCCACGTGGTTGCGGTAGGGCGCGGCGTCGGGCAGCACCATGGTGCAGGTCTCCGCGTCGAGGTGCGCGAACTCGATCCCGAGCGTGGCCACCATGGGAACCATCGCGGCGTACTGGGCGCGGACGAGGTCAGGGTCGAGTGCCATGGGCCGACCCTACGGCGTAGCGTCCCCCCCGTGCCCGACTCCCCCGCGTCCGAGGTCGACGACCAGCGGCCCACCGTCGTCGTGTTCGACGTCGACGGCGTCATCGCCGACGTGCGTCATCGATTGCGGCACGTGGAGCGCACGCCCAAGGACTGGGACTCGTTCTTCGCCGCGATGGACGGCGACACCCCGCTGGCCGAGGGCGTCGCGCTGGCGCGACAGCACGCGGCCTCCGGCCACCGGATCGTCTACCTCACCGGACGCAACGAGGACCACCGCGCGGTGACCCTCGACTGGCTGACGCGCCACGGCCTGCCCGAGGGCAGGCTCGTGATGCGTCGCACGGACGACCGACGGCCCGCGCGGGTGTTCAAGCCCGCCGCCCTGCGCCGGATCGCTTCGAACGGGCGGGTGGTCGCCGTGGTCGACGACGACGACGCCGTCGTCGCGGTGCTGCGGCGCGACGGCTGGCCGGTCGTGCACGCCACGTGGATGGACGCGGACGAGGACGCCCAGCAGTCGCTGTTCGACGCGCAGGAGGTCGACGGTCGGACCTGAAGGGTCGGGCGTGGCGAGGTGACTCGGCGGCACCGACCGTGTCCACAGGGTGACACCACAGACCAGCGACGGACGACCAGCGACGGAGGAAGGGTGAGTCGGTGACCGTGCCCGAGACCGCCCTCGGCCTGGAGTCGGCCCCGGCCAGGGCGGTGCTCGACTCGCTGCTCGACCCCCACGTGATGCTCGCCGCCGTGCGCGACGAGAGCGGGCGCATCGTGGACTTCGTCGACACCGAGGCGAACCCTGCGGCGTGCGTCGATGACCGGTTGCCGCGCGACCAGTTCCTCGGGTCACGTTCCTCGAGCAGGTCTGCCGGCTCCTCGCCGAGGCACCCGACCTTCCCGGGCCGATCAGCGTCAACAAGTCGCCGCTGAGATCGCGCGGCCGGGGTGGCTCGACCAGTTCGTCGACATCCTGGAGCGCTACGCCGTAGACCCGAACCGCGTCGTCATCGAGGTGACCGAGACCGCGGTCCTCGACGTCGTCGAGCTGACCCGCGACGACCTCGAGCACGTGCGCGACCTCGGTGTGGGGATCCAGGTCGACGACCTCGGCACCGGATACTCCTCGATCAGCCTGCTGCGCGACCTCCCCGTCACGGGGCTCAAGCTCGACCGGTCGTTCACCTCCCGGCTCACGACGGCGGAGAGCCCCACCAGCGTGCTCGCCGCTGGACTCGCGGGTCTCGCCGACGGACTGCACCTCGAGAGCATCGCCGAGGGCGTCGAGACGGCCGAGCAGGCCGCGATCCTGCAGGCACAGGGCTGGACCCACGGCCAGGGGTGGTTGTCCGGACGCCCGGAACCCGTTCCCGCGCGTCAGGTCCTCGTGCAGCCGGCGCGGCCGAAGCGGGACGGCTCAGCAGCGCCAATGTAGGTGCACTCCTGGACTCGATGGACCAGGATGGCGCCGTGCGAGTCGGGGGACCGCGAGGTCGCAGTGCTGTGTCGGTCGTCGTCGCCGTCGTGACGGCGGTGGCGCTGCTGCCGGCTGCGGGAGGCCTGCTCCCGGCTACGGCTGCGGCGGCCGCGCCCTGGCCCGACGAGCGGTCGCTGCCCATCTACTCCTCGGCGCGTGCGACGGCCGCGGTGACCGCAGCGTTCGCGGCCACCCCACCCGCACCGGCGCCCGACGACTCCCCCACGACCGACGTCTTCCTCTCCCCGCACCAGGACGACGAGACGCTCACGTTCGGGTCGCTCCTGGCGACCGCCACCCAGAACCACCGCAACGTGTGGCTCGTGACCTACACGACCGGCGGCGGCACGGGAGTCTGCGCCGCGGTCGGCGACGTCTGCACCAACCCGTGGACCGGATGGACCGGGCGCCCGCGATCCGATTTCGTCGCCGCGCGCGACGACGAGCAGGGCCGCGCCGCAACTGCGCTGGGGGTCGCCGCCGACCACCTCAGCCGCGACCCGTTCCGCGACGGGTCGGCTCGGACACCCGACGACGCGGTGACGATGGAGTCCGCCGCCCTGGTCCTCGCTCGGTGGTACGCGGCCTACCCGGCGGCGACGCTCTGGGCCATGAGCTGGATCGACCTCAACCCGGATCACGCACTCATGGGCGAGGTGCTCCGCGCCGCGGTGGCGGCCGGGCTCGTGCCGAGCCGACAGGCGAGGTTCGCGATGGCGGCGGCGTACAACCACGAGGCGCCACGGGTCAGCGGGATGTACCCCTGGGTCAAGCCGTTCGCCGACCTGATGCGCATCGAGCGTGGCGCACCCTCGGCACCGCAGCTGGTCGGGTGCGCGACCGTCCGATGCCGCAGCCAGGTCACTGACGCGCTGAACGCCTACCGCGGCCCGTACTCCATCGGGTGGATGTCGGTGAACGCCTACATGCGCGCGGCGCTGGCCGACCCCGACCATCGCGTCATCACCCACGGCGCCGCGACCGCCAGCTACGCCGGTCGCACCACGATGCGTGCGAGCCGGACCCCGGACGGGAGGCTGTTCGTGCGAGGTTCCTGCTCCATCGCTCCTCTCCCGGCGTCCAAGGCCGCTCTCGTGCTCACGGCGGGCGAGACCCCGGCCGCCGAGATCGCGGCGTGGCGCCGCGGCTACGCGCTCGTGAGTTACGTCGCAGCAGACGGCGTTCGCGCCTTCGTGCGCCGCCCCATCTCGATCAACGGGACCTACCGCGCGCTCGTGACCGCGTCGGCGGGCACGGTGGTGAACGCGAAGTGCACCGGACTTCCGCACGTCGTCGTGGCTCCGGCGGTCGTGACATCGGCTCCCTGAACGTCGCCCCCGGTTCCGCCCGGAATCCGCGATCCGGGGTCGCCCACGAGGTGCAACCCGTACCGTCCCCGGCATGACAGCGCCCGCTCCGGCTCGTGCCGCCCGCGTGATCTCTCCCGCCGCCGCCGCCGGGCTGGTGCGATCGGGCGACTGGCTGGACTACGGAGCGACGCTCTGCCAGCCGGACCTGTTCGACCGGGCGCTCGCGGAGCGCGCCTCCGAGCTGACGGACGTGAGGATCCGCGCGACCCTCAGCGTCCGACCCCGTGCCGTGGTGGAGGCGGACCCGCAGCGCGAGTCCTTCCACTTCTTCAACTGGCACTTCAGCGGCTACGACCGACGGCGCGGCGACGACGGGCTCGAGAACTACATCCCCTGCAACCTCGGCGAGATCGGCGACTACTACCGGCGGTTCATCGAGCCGCCCGACATCGTGATCCTCAAGACCTGCCCGATGGACGAGAACGGGGTCTTCACCTTCAGCGCCGCGAACCTCTACCACCGGGCCGTGGTCTCGCGGGCCAAGACGGTCATCGTCGAGGTCAGCGAGGCCCTGCCCTATGCCTACGGGTTCGAGAACGGCGTGCACGTCAGCGAGGTCGACTTCATCATCGAGGGCAACGACCTCCCCGCCCCTGAGCTGCCCAACCCGCCGCCGTCCGAGGTCGACCGCGCCGTCGCCAGGCATGTCGCCGCGGAGATCGAGGACGGGTCCTGCCTGCAGGTGGGCATCGGCGGCATGCCCAACGCCGTGACGTCCCTGCTCCTCGAGACAGGCGTGCGCAACCTCGGGATCCACACTGAGATGCTCACCGACGGCATCATCGATCTCTACCGTGCGGGCATCGTGACCGGCGCCGCCAAGTCCACCTACCCCGGCCGGATGGTGTGCAGCTTCGCCTTGGGCTCGCAGTCGACCTACTCGGCGATCCACCGCAACCGTGACATCGAGTGCCTGCCCCTGGACCTGACGAACCTGCCGCACCTGATCATGGCCAACGACAACGTGGTGGCGATCAACAACACGACGCTCATGGACCTGCAGGGCCAGGCCGCGAGCGAGTCGGACGGGCACCGCCACATCAGCGGAACCGGCGGCCAGGCGCAGTTCGTCCGCGGTTCCTACGCCTCCGCCGGCGGGAAGTCCTTCGTGTGCCTGTCCTCCACCTACGAGCGGCCCGGCGTGCGCAAGAGCCGCATCGTCCTGGAGATGGCGCCGGGCAACGTCGTCACCACCACGCGCAGCGACATGATGTACGTCGTCACCGAGTACGGCATGGTCAACCTCAAGGGCAAGTCGATCCCCGAGCGCGCGCGAGCGATGATCTCGATCGCCCACCCTGACTTCCGCGACGACCTCGAGCGCCAAGCCCGCGAGAGCCGACTCATCCCGAAGGGCTTCTTCTGATCCGGTGTCAGTCCTCGGCGGCTCCGGGCTCACCATGACCGAGACCTCTGCGGGTGCCGATGCCGATGCCGGACGGCCCGGAATCAGAAAGGCGGCGGGTCGTCGGGTGTCGGTGGTTCCGGTTGCGCCGGTGGTGGGTCGGGGTCGATCGGGAGGACGGACCGCGGGGGCACGTCGATGGACTGGCCCCAAGCGGTGACCCAGGTGCAGGACCCGTCAGCCCTCGAGTCGGTGACGCTGGCGAGCCCGGCGGTCTTGAGCTGATGACAAGTTGTGCAGAGACCGCCGCAGTTGGCCGCGCCGCTCTCCCCCTCGGGGAACTCGAGAGCGTGATCCATCTGCATCCGTGAGGCGGCCCGGTTCGTGCAGAAGGGCGAGCGGCAGCCGCCGGCTCCGCTCGGACGCTCAGCCCGGTGAGGATCGCGTGTCGAGAGCTTCACGTCGGAGTCGTACCTCTCCACCGATCCGTTCGTACCCGAGGCTTTCGTTCAGTCCCAGGATGCTCGTGTTACGCGCCTCATTGTCGGTCGTGAGGGATCGGCCGCCGCGGTGAGCGACGACGGCGTGCAGGCGCACCTTGGCCATCCGAGCGAACCCTTGCCGACGGTGAGAGGGCAACACCCCGGTGTAGATCAGTAGCCACGCATCACCCTCCTGAGGGCTCGCGGAGGCCGCAGCTATCGGCTTTCCGTCTTCCTCGATCACGACCCACACGATGCCCGGGAACATCCGCTCGAAATCGTCCAGCGTGGTGTGCCAGCCGAGCTCGATGGCCTCTGGACTCGTATCGCTGTCGATGATGAGGGGGCTGAGCCACAGCTTGTCCCAGTCGGGGCTCGCAGCGTCGATCACGCGCACCTGGCCATCGAGTGCGTCGATCGGTCGCGGCTTGCCCGGTCGTAGGTCGAAGCGTGAGCGGATGGCGTGGCTCACGACTCGGAACCCCCAGTGCTCAGCGACCGCCAGGGACCTCTGGTCGTCGTCCGGCATCGAGGCCATGAGGGTGTCGTCGGATGACTCACGCACGAGTTCGGCGAACAGCGCGGACCCGATTCCCTGGCCCCGTCTGTCAGGTGGTACGAGCACCAAAGCGAACGCCTCGCCGTGACCCGGCAGGCACGCGATCGAAGCGAAGCCCACCCGTGCACCGTCGCGCAAGGCAACCGCCCTGTATGCGAAGTCTGCAATGCGGCCCGCAGCCAGCAACCGGAGCTGCGCCTCACCGAACGTCGGTTGCCACGCGAGGCGCAGACCCACCCACCAGTCCGTGTCGGCGTCGCTCCATGGCCGGATCTTCACCAGGCACCACTCCAACACGCGGCCTCAGTGGCCGCCGAAGCTCCCAACGAGAGGACATCGTCACACGTGGTCAGCCACTCGTCAGTCGAACCCGCGTGCCCCCGGAGTTTCACGAAGTTGGACAGCCACCCGTCTGCCACCTCGATCCCACGGCGAGAAACCCGGACCGACTGGTCAACCTCAGGGCACTTCATGCGTCTGATCCCCCAAGACGTCCGAGTCGAGAGGGCTGCCATGAGAGGTCCCAGGGATTCCGTCAGCGATGAACTGGTCGTGACGGTGGGCAGACTGGTCGTGTTGATCGTCGTCCCTGTCGCGTTGTTGGTGGGCTGTAGTTCAACCCCGGCGAGTTCCCCGTCGGCAGCTCCGAGAAGTGGCGTTTCCCCATCTCGGACGACCGGTTCGCTCCCGCCCACCACCTCCGCGGGTGACGCTTCGACCCTTGCCGCAGATGTTGGCCCGAGCATCGCTCTCCCCATGTGGCCCGAGTTCTCCTCACTGGCCGGGGGCTCGATCTGGTACGCCGACTCCGAGACGGGCAAGGTCGCCCGAGTTGACCTGGCGAGCGGCAAGGTCCGGGCCACGATCGTGGTCGACGACCCGGCGAACTCCCCATACGGGTCGCCCAAGGAGGTCGCAGCGGACGCGACGGGCGCATGGCTGGCCGACCCCAGCCGGCATTCGATCGATCGCGTCGACCGGGCGACGAACAGGATGACGCGCACCGTCGTCCTGACGGCGGGCACGGGCACCGGGCGCACGTCGATCACCCCATTCGGGATCGAGCTGTCCGGCCACACAGCCTGGGTCACCGACTTCGACCAAGGGCTCGTCGCCGAGGTGAACACGACGACAGGACGGGTGACCCGCGTCCTCCACGACATCCCCAATCCGGAGGGCATGGCGCTCGGCTTCGGATCACTGTGGGTCGTCCAGCATCGCGACAGCAGCATCGTGCGGATCGAACTCTCGTCGTGGACCGTCACCGCCGTGATCAAGCTTCCCGGCACCGGACCGAACGCCACGTGTGGCATGTGCGTGGATGATGTCGTCGCCGGGCCGACCGCCGTCTGGGTACCCCTGGATCTCGGCCAGGGAGTCGCGAGAATCGACCCCACGACGAACACGGTCACCTCCGTCACACCGGTCGGGTTGCGCGTGGAGAACCTGGCCGTCGATACCAACAGCGTGTGGGTCGGGGGTTGGGACGGATCGCTCCCCTGCACGGACAACCACGCGATCTTGGTGCGCCTCGATCCGGCGTCAGGCGCGCCCCGCGGTCGCCTAGTGATCCCGTGCGCGATGAATCCCACCGTCGTGACCCCCTCGGGCGACGTCTGGCTCGGGACCTTCGACAACCCGAACGCCGTGCGCCTCATCAGGCCACGTACCTGAGACAGCACACAGGAGCAGCGCGGCAGCCCCGGCGCACGCGACCTGGTCACAGCTCCCGTACGAGCCGTGCAACACCCGGCACTCGCGCTCGGGGCTCCGTGCGCTCACCGCACTGCCCCAATCCGCGGTTTCCGGCCGCCTCCAAACCGAGGATTCGACAGGTGTGGCAAGCCCATGGGCCGTGCAGGTGGCGAGCGCGACGTGCCGATCCGACCCGATTCTCGGCGAGCCGCGGCCTCCAACTTCGCCCGGGTTAAGTGGCGGCAGGCAGCGACCTGAGTGACTCCTCCACGGCGATGGACCGGTCCAATATCGCTATCCAGGTGTCGATCCGCTCAGGACTCAGCGGTGTCAGCGCCCAGACGTGGTCACGGCCGTCGCGACGCATCCGGTTAGCCAACCACTCGAAGTGCTCCCACTCAGCGGGCTGCCCATGCGCGATCCGCATGCTCCTCGTCATCGGTTCGAGCATGGTCCAGTAGATCAGGATGATGTCGGCCCACTGTGCTGTGATCTGGCCCCTGCCTGCGTGACCGGCGCGGACGAGACTGCCCAACTTGTCCCAGAAGTCGCCGATCCGCCCGGGCCCTTCCAGGGGCTCTAGGTCTCCACCCGTCTGCAGGGTGAGTGCGACGGCACGTCGGTAGCGCAGGCAACGCTCCGACTCCCACTCCCGGTTGAGTTCCTCGAGCTGCTGGGTCCTTCGGACCTCGCTGCAGAAGCAACTGCCGGTAGATCGCAAGGAGGGTGACCACCAGCGCGATGGCACTCACCGCCGTCCAAAACCACTCCGAACCCGGGCCCAACAACGACAGCCCGTCGGAGTTGATGAACTTCATCCCCCCACCCCCCGAGTTCACCCAAGCGCGGCCCAGGATGGGGCGGACTACCCGAGCACCACGACTGCTGGATCAGATGGTTGCTGACCGGCATGCCCCCCGGGCAGAAACAAGCCGAAGTGCGGTTAGCCCTCGCTGTGCATCGATCAACATCGGCCCTGCCCGTCAGTCGGCGAAGGCCTCCGGCGGCGGGCAGGAGCACACCAGGTGGCGGTCGCCGTAGGCGCCGTCGATACGTCGTACCGGCGGCCAGTATTTCTGCGCGCGCAGAGACTCCACGGGGAATGCAGCGACCTCGCGCGAGTAGGGCTTGTCCCACTCGCCGAGGAGCGACGACGCGGTGTGCGGCGCACCGCGCAGCGGCGAGTCCTCCACCGGCCACACGCCGTTCGCGACGTCGTCGATCTCGCGGCGGATCGCGAGCATCGCGTCGCAGAACCGGTCGAGCTCGCCGAGGTCCTCGCTCTCGGTCGGCTCGATCATGAGGGTGCCCGCGACGGGGAACGACATGGTCGGCGCGTGGAAGCCGTAGTCGATCAGGCGCTTCGCGACGTCGTCGACGGTGACGCCGGTGCTCTTGGTGATCTCACGCAGGTCGACGATGCACTCGTGCGCGACCAGGCCGCCGCGACCGGTGTAGAGCACCGGGTACAGGTCGCGCAGCCGGGCAGCCACGTAGTTGGCCGACAGCACCGCGGTCTGCGTCGCCCGGGTCAGGCCGTCCCCGCCCATGAGCCGGATGTAGGCCCACGGGATCGGGAGGATGCCGGCGCTCCCCCACGGCGCACCGCTCACCGGGCCGGTGCCGCCGTCGGCATGGCCGCGACCGAGCGGTCCGGCCTCGGGCCGCAGCGGGTGCCCAGGCAGGTACGGGGCGAGGTGAGCACGGACGGCGACCGGGCCCACACCGGGCCCGCCGCCGCCGTGCGGGATGCAGAAGGTCTTGTGCAGGTTCAGGTGGGAGACGTCGGCGCCGAAGCGGCCGGGCTTCGCCAGACCGACGAGCGCGTTGAGGTTCGCGCCGTCGACGTAGACCTGGCCGCCCGCGTCGTGGACGAGCGCGCAGATCTCCGTCACCGTCTCCTCGTAGACGCCGAACGTCGACGGGTAGGTGATCATCAGCGCCGCGAGCCGCTCGCCGTGCTCGTCGATCTTCGCGCGCAGGTCGTCGAGGTCGACGTCGCCGGAGTCCGTGCACGCCACCACCACGACGCGCAGGCCGGCCATGACGGCGCTCGCCGCGTTCGTGCCGTGCGCGCTGCTCGGGATGAGGCAGACGTCGCGGTGCACGTCCCCGTGCGCGTGGTGGAACGCGCGGATCGCCAGCAGGCCGGAGAACTCCCCCTGGCTGCCGGCGTTGGGCTGCAGGGAGACGGCGTCATAGCCGGTGATCTCGACGAGATAGGCCTCGAGGCTGCGGATCAGGTCGACATAGCCCGCCGCCTGGTGCAGCGGGGCGAACGGGTGGATGCCCGCCCAGCCGGGCTGCGTGATCGGCTCCATCTCGGTGGTGGCGTTGAGCTTCATGGTGCACGAGCCCAGCGGGATCATCGCGCGGTCGAGCGCGATGTCGAGGTCGGAGAGCTTGCGCAGGTAGCGCAGCATCGCGGTCTCGCTGCGGTGCTGGTGGAACGTCGGGTGCGTGAGGAACGCCGACGTGCGCCGCACCGATGACGACAGCACGTGCCGCGAGTCGTCCGCGAGGGCCTCGACGTCGGTCTCGTCGATCCCGGGTGCGCCGAGCACCTCGGCGAACGCAGCCCACACCGTGAGCAGGTCTCGCCGCGTCGTGGTCTCGTCGCAGCTGATGCCCACGACGTCCTCGTCGACGAGCCGGAGGTTCACCCCGAGCTCCTCCGCGGCGTGCACCACGGCCCGGGCCCGCCCGGGCACGCGCGCCTGCACCGTGTCGAAGAACGCCGTCGTGGGCACCGTGGAGCCGAGCCGCTCGAGACCCACCGCCAGGGTCGCGGCGTGGCGATGGGTGCGCTCGGCGATGCCGGCCAGGCCCTCCGGCCCGTGGTAGGCGGCGTAGAGCGACGCCGTGACCGCCAGCAGCACCTGCGCCGTGCAGATGTTGCTCGTGGCCTTCTCGCGGCGGATGTGCTGCTCCCGGGTCTGCAGCGCGAGCCGGTACGCCGGGTGCCCGTCGGCGTCGACGCTCACACCGACCAGCCGACCGGGCATCGAGCGCTCGAGCCCCTGGCGCACCGAGATGAACCCGGCGTGCGGACCGCCGAAGCCCAGGGGTACGCCGAAACGCTGCGCCGACCCGACCACGACGTCGGCGCCGAGCTCTCCGGGCGGGGTGAGCAGCGTGAGGGCCAGCAGGTCGGAGGCCACTGCCACGATCGCGCCGCGCTCGTGCGCCTCGGCGATCGTCGGGGCGAGGTCGCGGACCGTCCCGGACGAGCCGGGGTAGGACAGCAGCACTCCGAACATCTCGCCCTCGGGCAGCCCGGTGTCGAGGTCGGCCGCCACGAGCTCGATGCCGAGCGGCTCCGCGCGGGTCGCGAGCACGGCGAGGGTCTGCGGGTGCGTGTCGGCGTCGACGACGAAGCGCGGCGCGGTCACCTTCGAGGCACGACGCGCCAAGGTCATCGCCTCGGCCGCGGCGGTCGGCTCGTCGAGCAGGCTCGCGCCGGCCACCGGGAGGCCGGTGAGGTCGGACACGACCGTCTGGAAGCCGAGCAGCGCCTCGAGGCGACCCTGGCTGATCTCGGGCTGGTAGGGCGTGTAGGCCGTGTACCAGGCCGGGCTCTCCAGCACGTTGCGGCGGATCACCGCGGGCGTGTGGGTGTCGCTGTACCCGAGCCCGATCATCGAGCGCGCGACGGTGTTGCGCGCCGCGAGGGCCCGTAGCTCGGCCGCGACGGCGTCCTCCGACTGCGCCGCGGGCAGGTCGAGACCCTCGGTCCAGCGGATCGTCTCGGGGACGGCCGCCTCGGCCAGAGCGTCGAGCGAGTCGTACCCGACGACGGCGAGCATGCGGGCGACTGCGTCGGGGTCCGGGCCGACGTGACGGTCGGCGAACGGGACGCCGATGTCGAGGACGGATCCGGACGAAGGCTCGAGGATGTCGGTCACGTGGCTCTCTCAGACGAAAGGATCACCCGTCACGCGGTCGCGCAGCGGCGATCCCCCTCTGTTTCCGCGCGATCCCGCGCGCCTGAGAGCTTCACCGGGCTGCAGGCAGCCACGGCTTGCACCGTCGGCGGGGACCCCGAGGGTCCCGCTTTCCAGAGACGCCTGCCCGAACGGTCCGGTCTGCCTGAGAGGTTGACGGGGAGTTGCTCCTTCGGCGCCCGTCGCTGGCTGCGACGGAACTCTCCCGCTCGGGGTGGACGGCGTGGCTCGAGCGTACCTCGCGTCGGTCGGCTCGACTCAGCCGGCGCTGCGCGCGGCGCGCCGAGCGGCGAGCTCGTCGCCCTCGACCGCCGGTGCGGGGGTCCCGCTGTCCACGCGCTCGCTGGGCAGCTCGGCGAGGCTGCCCTCGACCTCGCGCCAGACCCGGCCGACGGCGATGCCGAAGACGCCCTGGCCGCCCTGCACCAGGTCGATGACCTCGTCCTGGCTGCGGCACTCGTAGACGCTGGCGCCGTCGCTCATGAGCGTGACCTGCGCGAGGTCTTCGACACCGCCGTCGCGCAGGTGCTCGACCGCCGTGCGGATGTTCTGCAGCGAGACCCCGGTGTCGAGCAGTCGCTTGATCACCTTGAGCACCAGGATGTCGCGGAAGCTGTAGAGACGCTGGCTGCCCGACCCGGCGGCCGTGCGCACGCTCGGCTCGACTAGACCGGTGCGCGCCCAGTAGTCGAGCTGGCGGTAGGTGATGCCGGCGGCCGAACAGGCCACCGGACCGCGGAAGCCGACGTCGGCGGGCATCCCGAGGATGTCGTCGCCGAAGAGCAGACCCTGGCGACCCGCCTCGTCGGTGGCGCTCGCACGCGCGACAGGGTCGCCCGTGTGCTGCGTGCCGACGGACCCGAGGCCCTCGTCCACTCCGGTCATCGCATGACCTCCCGCATCCGCCTCGATGCCGCGGGATGGGGGGAAGCACACCGCGAGAGTTACACCGTCGACGTTCACCTCGCACGCTAGGCCGGACGGGGGTACCGGTCAACGTCCGGACCCGCGACACGCCGCCATCGGCACCCGACCGGCGCTAGTCTCAGGTAGAGGTCGAGACTTGGCCGCCGCTCACGAGCTGCCGGGACTGTCCTCGGGGGCGCTGGAACCGCCGAGGAAGTCGTCCGGGCTGATCTGGTCGAGGAACTCGCGGAACTTCTCGACCTCGTCCTCCTGCTCGTCCGGCACGGCGATCCCGGCCTCGTCCAGCACGGCGTCGGCGCAGTGGATGGTGCTGCCCGTCCGCAGCGCGAGCGCGATGGCGTCCGACGGCCGTGCGCTGACCTCGACACCGCCGTCGAAGACGAGAACGGCGAAGAACACGCCGTCGGTGAGCTCGGTGATGCGCACCTCGAGCAGCGGACGGCCGAGCGCCTCGACGACGTCGCGCATCAGGTCGTGGGTGAGGGGTCGCGCGGGCACGACGCCCTGCTGGGCGAAGGCGATCGCGGTGGCCTCGGCCGCGCCGATCCAGATCGGCAGGTAGTGCTCCCCGTCGATCTCCCGGAGCAGCACGATCGGCTGGTTCGACGGCATCTCGACGCGGACACCCACGACGTCCATCTGGCGCATACGACCACCCTAGCCACGGACGGGCCGCATGCGACCCCGTAGCGCCGACTGCGCGCTGTCAGCGCCGCAGCTCGGTGGCGAGCCCGGCCTTGACGAGGGCCGCGTGCAGCCGCACCGAGAGCGACGCGAGCTGGCGGATCGCGTCGTCGGCGCGCTGCTGACCCTCGGGATCGCGCTGACGCAGCAGCGGTGTGACGACCTGCTCGACGAGGCCCACCTCGCGGTCCGCCGCCACCTTGAACGTGCGCAGGTGCCGCGGCTCGATGCCGAACGCGGACATCTCGGCCACCGTGCTCGCGACGGTGAGCGCCTCGCCGTCGTAGTGCTGGCCGCGCTTGGTGATGAGGCCGTAGCCCTCGAGCTGGGTGAGCAGGGCGTCGTCGAGCCCGCTGGCCTCGAGGATCTCCCCGCGGGAGAGCCGGACCTCCGAGGCCGCCGGCCGGAAGGCGTCCGACGACGGCATGCCGTCGGTGGACACCAGCGCGCGAGGCACCCGCGGACCCTCGAGGCCGGTGGGCGGCTCGAGGCCGCGGTCGATCGCCTCGAGGTGGTCGCGGATCACCTTGAGCGGCAGGTACTGGTCGCGCTGGCAGCCCAGCACGTAGCGCAAGCGCTCGACGTCGGCGTGGCTGAACTTGCGATAGCCGCTCGAGGTGCGCTCGGGCAGCACCAGGCCCTCGGACTCGAGGAACCGGATCTTGGAGATCGTGACGTCAGGGAAGTCCGGGCGCAGCGCGGCGAGGACGTCGCCGATGCCCATGAGGCCCCGCGAGGCGACCGCGGTCATCACGCGTCACCACCCACGCCACCGTCGGCGGCCTCGAGGAAGACGAACCGGTACTTGCCGATCTGGACCTCGTCGCCGCCGACGAGCACCTGCCGGTCGATACGGCGACGGTTGACGTAGCTGCCGTTGAGGCTGCCGGCGTCGACGAGCTCCCAGCTGCCGCCGGTCGTGACGAGCTCCGCGTGCCGACGGGAGACGGTGACGTCGTCGAGGAACAGGTCGCACTCGGGGGCGCGGCCGACCACGACCGCCGCGTGCGACGGGTCGAGGTCGAACCGGGCGCCCTCCTGCGGCCCGCGGAGCACGACGAGAACCGCGTGCCCGGCGCCGAGCCCCGTGACGCTCGTGCTGTCCACCGCGGGCAGCGGGGCGGAGTCGCCCTCGTGCGCGGTGCGCAGCCCGAGGACCCCGGTCTGGAACGCCGTGTCCTCGGCGAGCGGTTCGAGGGGCGCCCCGCAGGCGGCGCAGAAGTGGTCGTGCTCGTCGGCGAGATGGCCGCAGCGTGGGCACTGCCGGTTCACCGCGCCACCTCCTCCACATTGATCTCGACCCCGAGTCGAGACTCGGGGACGACCCTACGGATCGTTCGGACCGGGGTCAATGGCGCAAAACCCTCGACCTGTGGTCGAGAGTCAGGGTTACCTGGGTCGTTCGGACGGCGGCCGCCCCGGCCGCTGCGCCCCGGATCAGCCTTCGATGTGGGCGCGGTACGCCGCAGCGTCGAGCAGGTCGGCGAGGCCGGTCGCGTCGCCGACCTCGACCTCGACGAGCCAGCCGTCGCCGTAGGGGTCGCTGTTGATCGTCTCCGGGCTCGTCTCGACGGCGTCGTTGCGGGCCACGACGCGCCCGGTGACCGGCGCGTAGATGTCCGAGACGCTCTTGGTCGACTCGACCTCGCCGCAGGGCTGACCCTCGGTCAGGTCGGCGCCCACCGCGGGCAGGGTCACGAACACGATGTCGCCGAGCGCGTCCTGAGCGTGGTCGGTGATGCCGAACCGGACGCGGCCCTCGGCGGCGGTGTCGACCCACTCGTGCTCGCGGGTGTAGCCGAGGTTCTCCGGGATCTGGCCAGACATGGGGACGCCTTCCTCATCGGGTCGTGCGGGTCGAGCGGCGCCGTGAGCGTACTGACGTGCCGCGAGCGGCTGCAACGCGGCCTGCCCCGGCGCGGGTGGGCTCGCGGGGGCGCGGTCAGGGGTGAGGCGTCCGCAGGATGCGCCGCGCCTGCTCGAGGTAGAGGAGCCCGGCCCACCAGTACAGCGCCGTCCCCCAGATCGTGAACGCCCAGCCGATGTCGCGCACCACCACCGCGGGACTGATGCCGGTCGACGGCGCCGCGGCTCCGAGGAGGATCAGCGGGAGCCCGCAGATCAGGCAGAAGGTCGCCGCCTTGCCGAGGAAGTGCACCGGCAGGCCGGTGATGCCGCGGCGCTTGAGCAGCGCGAGGACCACGGCGAGCACGAGGTCCCGGCCGAGCAGCACAACGACGAGCCACCACGGGATGATCGCGCGGATCGCGAGCCCGACGAGCGTCGCCGCGATGTAGAGCCGGTCGGCGAGCGGGTCGAGGAGCTGGCCGAGCCGGCTGATCTGCCCGGTCGCGCGGGCGATGGTGCCGTCGAGGTAGTCGGTGACGCCGCTCGCCGCGAGCACGACGAAGGCCCAGCCGTCTGCCTCCGGCACGAGGATCAGCCAGAGGAACAGCGGCACGCCGAGCAGCCGCAGGAAGGACAGCATGTTCGGGATCGTGAGGATGCGATCGGTCTGCACCTCGGTCTCCTGCACGTCCACGGTGCGACCCTAGCCGTCGGTCGACTTCGTGCCGGGGGCCGCCGCGTCAGAGGCCGGCTCCGCCGACGCGCCCTCCCCCGCCGTGACGCCGGGCAGCGGGTCGTGCACCGGGTCGACGCCGTAGGACGAGACGAGCTCGTCGAACAGCGGATCGGCGGCGTCGACATCAGCCGTGTCTTCGTGGGCCGCTGCGTCGTCTTCGGCCGAGTCGTCAACCTCCTCGGCCTCGTCGTCGGCATCGTCAACCTCGGCCGCGTCGTCAACCGCTGAGTCGTCCTCGACTTCGTCGGGATCGGCCGCGTCGCCGTCGGCCGCGTCGCCGTCGGAAGTGGCGGCCGGCTCCGGTTCCGCGACGACCGGGATCTCGGCGGTCTCGTCCGTCGACGACTCGTCCGAGGCCTCGGCCACGAGCGCCGCCAGAGCCGCGCTCGCCGGGGCTGCGACGACCGACTCGTCGTCGATGCCCCAGGCGGTCGCGGCCTCGACCTCGACGGGCTCCGGCGGCAGGACGGGCGCCTGGTTCGGCAGGACTGCGGCTGGATCTCCGGCGAGGACGACGACCGCGCCCGGGAGCACCGTCGACCCGGTCCCCGAGGTGTCGGTGCCCAGCGGCGCGACCGCGCTTCGGGCCCGGCGCCCGGCGACCCGCGCCCGCCAGAAGCACAGGACGGAGAGCAGCACGAGCAGCAGGCCCGCCCCGGCCGCGGCCCAGGCGTAGGCGAAGGCGTGGCCGACGTGCAGGGTCACGACGAGGTCGGCATCGACCACCCGCGCGCCGTCGGCGTTCATCACCACGATGGCGCTGCCGGGCGAGAGCCGGGCCGAGACGCGGGCCGGCGATCCGGCGGCGCTCTGCGTCCAGAACGTCTGACCGTCGGGCGCGGGCGGCTTCTTCGAGCCGGGGACGGTGCGGGTCGTCGCGGGCGCGCCCGCGGACAGGTCGACCACCACGCTGTAGGGCGATCCCGTGAGGTAGGTGCGGACATCGGCCGGCGAGCCGACGCCGAGGAACATCGGCCGGCCGTCGCGCGCCGCCGCGGAGAAGGAGAGCGTCCCGACACCGTCGGGCACCGGGACGGCTCCGCCGTCGACCGCCAGGTTCTCCGCGACCACAGCCACCCCGGCGCTGCGCACACGCGACGGCGAGGTCGAGATGGCGTCGTCGGACCCCACCGCCACGGCCACCACCGTGCCGAGCGCCACGAGAACGATCCCCACGAGGAGGAGCACCACACCGACGCCGACGTACAGTCCCCGCTTCACGCCCTCACGCTAGCCGCGACAGGCGTTGGCCCCGTGCGCTGCGGCACCGTGTCGGGCCCCGGGTGCGGTCTCGGTGCGGACGCGGGCACCTGCCGTCGCTACGGTTCGTCCGTGGACGCGCTGACGATCGGGACGCTCAAGGCTCGCTGGATAGAGGTCCTCGACGACCTCGAGACGACGCACCGCACCGCCTGGCTCGCCCTCTTCGACGGTCGCCTCGCGCGCATCGAGGACGGCGTGCTCGTCCTGGACTTCTCGGATGCGACGAAGCTCGCGAGCAACCACGGGTTCGAGCGCGCGAACAAGCCGCAGTTCGCCGTCGCACTGTCCGACTCGATCGAGCGCGTGCTCGGCGAGCGCCTCGAGGTGGTCGTCACTGCCGACGGCTGAACGTCGTCGGCGTACGTCGGCTCAGCCGCGCAGCGCCGAGGCGAAGATGCCCACGAGCGCGGTGTTCTTGCCGCTCGCGAGGTAGCTGGCAAGCCGGCGCGCGGTCGTGGCGCCGGTCCTGTTGCCGACGAAGAACGGCGACTTCGGGGACATGTGGAACTGGCCGTTGATCGCGGCGCGGTGCAACGGGCGGAACGGCATCCAGGAGACGCCCTTCTGCACGTCCTGGAGCAGGAACGCGTTGTGCACGAATCCGATCCCGCTGCCGATGTCGGCCAGCGAGTGCCCGGGGAACGCTCCCCACGGCGTGTAGCCGAGAAGGAAGTTGAGCCCCGACCAGGCGTTGATGCCGATCCCGCCGTAGCGCAGGTCCGCGATCGCGGTGTCGAGCGCCGCCTTGTCGCGCTTGGCCGTGACCGGGTCGATGACGATCGACGCGCCGAGCGTTCCCGGCAGCTTGTCGTTGGCGAACGCCACGGCGTTGGCGAGGTACTCCGCGGTGGTGGCCCCGGGAAGGCGCACGACGCCCATGGCGCCGGCGAACACCTCGTCGTTGACGAGGCTCTCGACACCGTCCGCGGACAGGTCCGGGACCAGTGCGCACAGGTCGCCACGGCCGAGGTGCTCGACCGAGTCGTGGCCCGCGACCGCCGCGGCGACCTTGTCCACCGCACGGGGGTAGTACTGCGGGCGCGGGGGCAGCGAGCGCAGGACCTTACGCACCCGCTCGAGCAGCTCGTCGGCCTGCGGCCAGGACTCGGGCAGCACCAGGACCTGGGTCGCGATGCAGTTGTGCCCGGCGTTGTTGAGCTTGGTGGTCACGATGTGCTCGGCCTGGAACTGCAGGTCGTGGTGCTTCCACTCCCCGGCGACCACGATCAGCGGCGAGACGCCGCCGAGCTCGGATGTCATGCGCTTGGTGAGCAACGGCGTGCCTGCGCTGCGCCGCTCCTCGGCCTCGGGACCGGTGCCCCACACGATCGCGTCGTGCGTCGCCTTCGATCCCGTCATGTGGATGGAGTGGACGCCGTCGTGCTGTGCGAGGTAGCCGCCGACGTCGGCACCCCCGTGCACGAAGCGCAGCCACCCTCGCTCGACGAACTCCCCGAAGATGCGCGCGTAGTACGGGGACAGGTAGTCGTTCACCGGGTTCATCTTGACGACGCACACGGAACCCTCGGTGTAGAGCATGTGCAGGATGTCGAGGGTGGTGATCGTGCCGACGTTTCCGGCGCCGAGCACGAGCGCGACGCCGGGGTCGGCGTACCCCTTCCCCCGGTACATCGACGCGGCTCCGCGCACGGCGTCCTGGGGTGACACTCCAGGCTGCATCCAGACCTCTGCGCCGTAGCCGCTGAGCAGCAGCGAGTCGGTCGCGGTGGCGGGGAACACCGAGACCACGGTCTGGCCGCCCGGCCGGGTCCGCATCTTCGACGTCGAGATCGGCTCCTCACCCTTCTGCACGCGGCGCAAGGCGGTGAGCATGCTCGTGATGCCCTGCAGGAACGCCCACGGTCCGGTGACCCAGTCCTCCGCGGCCCAGGTCGTCGACGGGTCGATGCCCTTGGCGCGCTGGGTCTCGGCCACCATCGCGTCGGCCTCGGCCATGACCCTGGGTCGCAGGCGGTCGAGGAGCTCGAGCTTCTCCGCGAACGGCAGCGCCACCCACTCGCCGGCGTGCGCGCCCAGCCCGTCGACGATCTCGTCGAGCGCGGCGTGGTCGGTGGTGGTCTCGATCGTCATGGCGTCCTCCTGGCGAGCCGGTTGTGGCGCGACACTAGGCGCCGCCGACCGTCCTCACCACCCCTGGCGTCGCGGTGCCGTCCCGGCGTGCGCCGCGGACGGGCCGAAGCCTCAGCCTCGGACGACCCAGACCCCGCGCAGCGGTTCGGTGATCGCCCATGTCGTGACGTCGCCGGCGCTCAGGTCGCCCACCACGCCGGGGGCCACAGCATGCCCGGTCCGATGAACGGGACAGCCGACCCGAAGCTCGTCCGCCCAGCGGGGACGCTCGAGCAATACCCGACGAACGCCACGCGGTCCGGCGTACCCTCCGGCCAGAGCGCGGGTCCGGGACCGCGCCGACCTCAGGGGTGCGTATGAACGAGAACGTCCGCATCGTCCGCTGGCCGTCGGGGACCGAGCACGTGTCGGTGTCCGACCTCGTCCCTGACGAGCTCTGGATCGCAGTCCCAGTCGGCGTCGCACCGGCCGTCGTCGCACGTCAGGTGGAGGCGCTCCTGCACGAGCCGGCTGTCGTCGACCTCCGCGAAGAGTTCGCCCACCTTGGCGCGAACCTGGCCGGTCTCGGCCAACAGGTGGTCGAGTCGCTCGAGGACGACGGCCGCGTCTGACTGCGCGGGTTGCGACGCCACCCGGCTGCCGCACCGAGCCGCACGAGATTCGGGAACGCCCTCGTCTCGACACGCGTCCGCGCTAGCGTTCCGGTACCGCCTTTCAGGCGACACGAGCGCTCGGGGGATTCTCTGATGACCGCTCGCATCCGCAGTGCTCAGCGCCACGACGAGGGCGCCTCTGCCGTCGAGTACGGCCTGCTCGTCGCTGCCATCGCCGCGTTGATCGTCGGCGTCGTCTTCCTGCTCGGTGGCAAGGTCAGCTCAGCGTTCGCGGACACCTGCTCCGGCATCGGCAGCGGCACCTGCTGATCGCCCGACGACCGGCGACGTCGGAGCCGGTGAAGTCCTGAGACCCCCCATGGGGTGCTGTCATGACCCGGGGCGCCTTCGCCCTGCGCGTGGCCCGGCCCCGGGGCTGCTCACGGGCGCCTCTTGGGGGCCCACTGGACGGAGCTCCCCCGTCGACTGGGTCCACCAACGGGACCACGTGGGGAAACCGAAAGGCGCTCCACCACTGGATTCCCAAGTGGCAGAGCGCCTTTCGCCTGTCGGGCTGACAGGATTTGAACCTGCGACCCCTTGACCCCCAGCGCCTCCAAGATCATTCCAGGGGTGTCCACCAACGTCC
>Ga0208851_1000124_pt1 | contig 33148 bp, 36 predicted proteins | sample NGESurshal092012_FD_184481 | JGI IMG/M metagenome (GOLD analysis project Ga0208851, IMG submission 184481) | Arctic peat soil microbial communities from Barrow, Alaska - NGEE Surface sample 415-2 shallow-092012 (SPAdes) | ecosystem: Environmental > Terrestrial > Soil > Wetlands > Peat ... | reverse complement strand
CCGACCCCCGTGGACGTCGGCCCGACCCCGACAGCCACGGCAGGCGGCTCGAGCAAGGCCGGGGCGGCGACGAGCGCCGCCCGAGCCGCGACGACGCCGTCCGCGAAGGCCACAGCGAAGGCCACGGCGAAGGCGAAGGCCAGTTCGGCGTCGAGCTCGCGGGCCACCTCAGCCAGCACGAAGACCGTCGCCACGCCGGCCGCCGCGAAGGCGACGCCGACCCCCACGAAGACCAAGGCCCTCGCCCCTCCCCCCGCGGCTCCCACCTCCAAGCCCAAGCCCGCACGCTCAGCGACGACCTCCGGCGGGTCCTGACATGACCAGCGACATCACCACCACGGCCTTCGACCTCTGGGGCGGCATCGCCTCGGTGTCGACCCACGGCGCCCAGGCGCCCGGCGCTCACGAGGTCGCGGTCGACGTCGTACGCCGGTGGCTCGCCGACGTCGAGTCCGCCGCGAGCACCTACCGGACGGACTCCGAGATCACCGCGCTCAACCACGCCGGGGGTGCACCCACCAGGGTCGGGCCCATCCTCGCGGCGGCCGTGCGCGTCGCCCTGGCCTCCGCCGTGACGACCGACGGCACGGTCGACCCGACCGTCGGCGCCGTCACGCTGAGCGCCGCGTCGGCCGTCCCCACGGTCACGCGGGCCGGCTCCTACCGCGACGTCCACGTCGACACCGACGGCGACGGCGACACCGCGGTCGTGACCATGCCCGCCGGCGTGCAGCTCGACCTCGGGGCCACCGCGAAGGCCTGGGCCGCCGACCGCGCGGCCGAGCTCGCCGCGACCGAGTCCGGCGCCGGCGTCCTGGTGTCCCTTGCCGGGGACATCGCGATGTCGGGCCCGGTGCCCGACGGCGGCTGGGTGGTGCTCGTCACCGACGACCACCGAGAGGGCCTGGACTCCACCAACGCCGTGGCCGAGACGGTGAGCCTCGCCGGCGGCGGGCTGGCCACCTCGAGCACCACGGTCCGGCGTCGCACCACCGCCGAGGGCGGCGACGTCGCGCACGTCGTCGACCCGATCAGCTGGCGGCCGGTCGTCCCGGTCTGGCGGACCGTGTCGGTCGCGGCCGGCGACTGCGTCACCGCGAACACGGCCAGCACCGCAGCACTCGTCCTCGGCGTGCGCGCCGAGGAGTGGCTCACGCGCACCGGACTCCCGGTGCGCCTCGTCGGCGTCGACGGCCGCGTCGTACGTCTCGGGGCCTGGCCGGTCCCGGAGCACGAAGGAGCGTCCGCATGAACCCCCTCTGGCTCGCCACGCGCGCCACGGGCGAGATCTCCCTCGTCCTGCTCACGGTGGTCACCGTGATGGGCATCGCCACCACGAAGGGCTGGGCGAGCTCGCGCTGGCCCGAGTCGGTCGTGACCCTGCTGCACCGCAACATCTCGCTGCTGTCGGTGGTGTTCCTCGGCGTGCACATCAGCACCACGATCATCGACGCCTACGTGCCGATCGGCTGGGTCGACGTCGTCGTCCCCTTCATCCAGCCCTACCGCACGCTGTGGGTGGGCCTCGGGACGGTCGCGTTCGACCTCATGCTCGCGATCATCATCACCAGCCTGCTGCGCCGACGGATCCCGCCCACGCTGTGGAAGGGGATCCACTGGGCGTCCTACCTGATGTGGTTCGTCGCGGTCCTGCACGGTCTGGGGTCGGGCAGCGACCAGCTGCTCACCCGGGTCGTCGCCGCGGCGATGACGCTGCTGGTGATCGCCGCCGTCCTCGCACGGTTCAGCACGCCCCACCGCCAGGACGACCCCGTCGTGTCGGTCAGGACCAGGACGGAGCTGCCCCGATGACCCGCACCTCGAGTCCCGCCCCGCGTGCCGTGTCCGAGGTGGGCGCCCCGCGCCTGCTCGGCGAGCACGTCGGCGTCGACCTCGCCAAGCACGTGGCGACCTTCGGCGCGATGCCGGCCCAGCACCGGGTCAAGCGCGGACACGCGGGCCCCCTCGTCGCGGAGATCGAGCACTCCGGCCTCGCCGGTCGTGGCGGCGGGTGGTTCCCCACGGGCCGCAAGATGCACGCCGTCGTCACCGCGGCACGCACGTCGCGCAAGGACCCGGTCGTCGTCGTCAACGCGATGGAGGGCGAGCCCGCGGCGAGCAAGGACTCCGTCCTCGTCCACCGCAACCCGCACCTCGTCCTCGACGGCGCCGTCCTGGCGGCGCAGGCCGTCGGGTCGTCGGTCGCCTACGTCGTCTCCCACCGCGGCGGCCGCTCGATCGGCACGCTGGAGCGCGCCGTCGAGCAGCGCAACGCACGAGGCGGCGACCCGGTCGAGCTGCGGGTCCTCGCCGCACCCGCTCGCTACGTGTCCAGCGAGGAGAGCGCCTTGGCGCAGTTCGTCGGCGAGGGCATCGCGCTGCCCGTCACCGTCCCGCCGCGCGTCTTCGAGTCCGGCGTACGCCGTCGGCCGACCCTGCTCTCCAACGCGGAGACGTTCGCCCACCTGGCGCTCATCGCGCGGCGCGGATCCGGCTGGTTCCGCGAGGTCGGCGACCCCTCCGGGCCGGGCACGATGCTCGTCTCGGTGTCCGGTGCGGTCGCGAGCCCCGGCGTGATCGAGGTGCCCACCGGCACCACGATGCGCCAGATCCTCGGCCTGGCCGGAGGCACGACCGGAGCCGTCAGTGCCGCAGTCACGGGTGGCTACGGCGGCGCCTGGGTCTCGGCCGGCGCAGCCATCGACCTGCCGTTCACCGTCGCGGGGCTCCGCGACGCCGGTGGCACCCCGGGTGCCGGCGTCCTCGTCGTGCTGCCGACCGACGCCTGCGGCCTGGTCGAGACCGCGAACGTCGTGCGGTGGATGGCGGGCCAGGGCGCCGGCCAGTGCGGTCCCTGCCGGTTCGGGCTTGCCGCGGTGGCCCAGGACTTCGCGATGCTCTCCAACGGCAAGCTCAAGGGCACCGGGCTCGCCGGTCTTGAGCGCCGGCTCGGGATCATCCCCGGTCGCGGCGCGTGCCGGCACCCCGACGGCGCGGTGCGCTTCGCCGCCTCCGCGCTGCAGGTCTTCGGCGACGAGGTGCAGCGCCACCTGTCGGGGCACTGCTCCGCCGGCCGTCGCACGTTCGTCCTTCCGGTCCCCTCCGAGAAGGTCACCCTGCCGGTCGAGCGTCCCGGGGAGGAGTGGCGATGAGCGGCCACATCGTGACCATCGACCGCATCGCGTGCGACGGCTTCGGCACGTGCGCGCAGCTGCTGCCCGAGCGGGTGATCCTCGACGAGTGGGGCTACCCCCTCATCGACCCGACCCCGGTGCAGGGGTCGGAGCGCCAGCACGCCAAGCGCGCGGTCAACGCGTGCCCGCGCCTGGCCCTCCGGCTGGAGAAGGCGCCGCACGACGCGCCCGCCGTCCGGCCCACCGCGCGACGCTGAGGTCCGCAGCCACCGGCTTGCGGACGACGCCCACGGCGTCCAGGGCACGGTCGGCGGCATCGAGCGCGCGAGCCGGGTCGCCGAGCAGCCGGTAGACCTCGCTCAGCTGCCGCCACACCGCGCCGGCCTGGCGCGGTGCCTGCGAGTCCTCCAGCAGCTGCGCAGCGGACTCCAACGACTCCACCCCGGCCGCGTCCTCGCCGAGCGCCACCGAGGCGGCGCCCAGCGTGGCGAGGGACCGGGCCCGCTCGAGGCGGTACGACGGCTCGAGCGATCGCAGCGCGGCCGCGGCGTGCCGGCGCGCCACATCGGGACGGCCGAGGAGAAGCTCACAGCGCGCGAGGTTCTCCTGCGCACTGCCCAGCGCCGGCGCTCCCGAGTGCTGACGGATCGCCGACATCGAGCGACGGAGGACGTCGCGCGCCTCCGCGGCTCGTGGCGGGTCCTGCGCCAGCAGCACCCATGAGCGCGTCACCTGCAGGTTCGCGCGCCACCGTCGGTCGGCCGCCTCGGACAGCAGGGCCGCGGCCTGCTCGACGAGGCGCAGCCCCTCCCCCGCGTGGCCGCGCTCGACCGCGAGCACGGCCGCGTTCCAGTACGCCGCAGCACGGTCCGGTTCCGAGCCCTCGGCCTCGGCGCGCGCGACGAGCTCGTCGAGGACGAGCTGCGCGCGCAGCAGGTCGCCGCGCTCCTGGTACGCCCCGGCGAGGGTGGACACGAGCGCGGCGTAGCCCTCGACGTCGGCGAGGCCCAGGCCCGCCAGCCGTTCCAGCGCACCTTCCCCCACGTCGATGGCGCGGCCGATGTCCCCGGCCTCGCGGTAGCAGCGGGTCAGCGAGATCAGCAGGGGGAGGCTGGGCAGCCGCGACGGCGCGGACTCGGCGGCAGCGCGGAGCCGCTCGAGCACGGCCGTCGCGTCGTCGAGCCGTCCGGCCCGCTCGAGGGCGGTCGCATAGGTCTCGCCGACGCGGAACAGGCGCGCGTCCGCGGCCAGCTCCGCGACGCCGACGTGCGCGATCACCGGCTCGAGGACGACCACGGCGTCGGTCGCGCGCCCGAGCCCGATCGCCGACTCGGCCAGCACCAGTGCGGTGTCCAGCCCGGAGTCGGACTCGCCCGTCAGCCGGGTCACCGGGACCCCGAGCCGTGCGGCGAGCTCGGCGAGGACTCCAGCGGTGGGAGCTCGCCGCCCCGACTCGAGCAGGCTCACGTAGCTCGGGTGGACGTCACCGCCGGCAAGCGCGGCCTGGGAGAGCCCGGCCTCGAGGCGCAGGCGCCGCAACCGGGCACCGACCGACTCGACGTGGTCGGGGCCGCTCACGCGGTCGGTCACGACGACCTCCCGGGTCCCATGGCGCGTGGGGAGCGGACGACCCCGCGCCGTCCCCCGTCCGGCACGGGTGTCGTCCCACTCCGTGCCAGATCATGACAGCACCCGTGACTCGCAGTCATCCCGATCATGACAATCGGCGCGTCGCGGTCGCGGTCGTCCCCGCGCTCGCGCCCGGGGCCCGCGACGTCGCCGGGACGGGCCCACGAACCGGCGCGCGCGGATCAGCTCGCGGCGGCGACGTCGCGCGACGAGGTGCGCAGGCGCAGCTCGAGCAGGTCGCGCGTGTCGGGGTCCATGCCGTGGTCGAGCAGCCACCGGGAGGCTCCCCCGCGCGCGCCGAGCTCGGCGAGGAACAGGTGCATCGCCTCGGCGGAGGGCTGCTGCGCGACCCAGTCCGGGTCGACGAGGTGCTGGTAGGCCGGACGCTCGGCCAGCCGGGTGATCACCGGGGTGAGCCGCTGGGCGGTGGCGACGTAGTCGGCGACGACCGTGTCGTCGGAGGCGCCGGCGACCTTGAGCAGCAGGGCGCAGACCACGCCGGTGCGGTCCTTGCCGACCGCGCAGTGGACGAACATCGCCGACTGCGACCAGGCGAAGCGGGACAGCGCGGCGCTCAGGTGGAAGCCGCCTTGCTCGAGGTAGCGGGCGTAGCTGTCGGCGACGACGTGCGGGTGGCGCACGTGACCGACCGGGTCCTCGGAGATGCTCGGGAGCCCGACGAGCGGGACGCGCTCGTGGGCGATCTCGCCGCTGCGGTAGAGGTCCGACAGCGGGCCGAAACCGTCCTCGGCGGCCTCCGCAGGCTCGCGCAGGTCGAGGACGCGCTCGACGCCCTGGTCGAGCAGCCCTTCGAGGCCCCGCTCGGTGAGGTGCACCACGGTCTCGCCGCGCAGCACGACATGTCGCGGCATGACGCCGTCGTCGAGCTGCAGCCCGCCGAGGTCACGCACGTTGTGCATGCCGTCGAGATCGATCCAGCGCTCGTCCACGGTGTCCACGGTGCCTCCTCTTGCTCCAGATGCGCGCATCTGCAGGCGAACGTCGGTGGAACATCCGGTGTGCACCTGGCGATCGCACGTCCGGCCCCGCTCCACTACCGTTCCCACGGCATCAACCGCGGCGGAGCGAGGACCCGGCATGAACCCGTTCGACGTCCTGTGGGCGGAGCTCGAGCCGATCGGCCGCAGTGCCGACACGGGCGGCTACTCACGCTTCGCCTTCGACACCGCCGAGCTCGACTGCCGCGAGTGGTTCGTGTCGAGCGCGCAGGCGCGCGGGCTCGACGTCGAGACCGATCGCAACACCAACCTGTGGGCGTGGTGGGTGCCGGACGGCGTCGACGCGTCGGTTCCGGCCCTCGTGATCGGATCGCACCTCGACTCCGTGCCCGAAGGCGGCGCCTTCGACGGACCGCTCGGCGTGGTGTCCGCCTTCGTGGCCCTCGACGCGGTCCGCGCATCGGCGATCGTGCCCGACAGGCCGGTCGCGCTCGTCGCCTTCGCCGACGAGGAGGGAGCCCGGTTCGGCATCGCGTGCGCCGGTTCGCGGCTCATGACCGGCCAGCTCGACGCCGACAGGGCCCGGTCGCTCGTCGGACGCGACGGCCTGACGATGGCCGAGGCCATGGCCGCGCAGGGCTTCGACCCCGCCGGACTGGGTGCGGACCCCGACCGCCTCGCCCGGATCGGCGAGTTCGTGGAGCTGCACATCGAACAGGGGCGCAACCTCGTCGACCAGGGCGCGGCCGTCGGGGTCGCCGAGTCGATCTGGCCGCACGGCCGCTACCGGCTGACCTTCCGAGGCGTCGCCGACCACGCGGGCACCACCCGGATGGAGGACCGCCACGACCCGATGGTCGCCTACGCGCACGCCGCGCTCGCCGCTGACGCGGCGGCCCGCGCGAGCGACGCTCGCGCCACCTTCGGTCGCCTCGAGGTCGAGCCGAACGCGACCAACGCCGTGCCCTCGACGGTCCGCGCCTGGCTCGACGCGCGAGCCGCCGACCAGCAGTCGCTCGAGTCGCTGGTCGAGCGTGTCGCGCACGGCGCGTCGGTCGGCGCCGCGAGCAGCGGCACCAGCGTCGAGCTCACGACCGAGTCGACCACGCCGCTGCTGACCTTCGACGTCGCGCTGCGCGACCGCATCGCCGCCACGGTGGCCGGCACGGGGGCGCCGGGCGGCGTACCCGTGCTCCCGACGGCGGCCGGCCACGACGCCGGGATCCTCGCGGTCGCCGGCGTCACGACCGCGATGCTGTTCGTCCGCAACCCCACGGGCATCTCGCACTCTCCGGACGAGCACGCCGAGCCCGAGGACTGCCACGCGGGCGTCGATGCGCTCGCCGCCGTGCTCGCGGACCTCGCCCGATGACCCGGTTCCGCGCCGCTGCGGCCTGGGTCGACGGCGGCATCGCGCAGGACGTCGACATCACGACCGGCTCCGACGGACGCATCACCTCGGTCGGCCCGCTCGACCCCGCCGCGCGCGACGCGGTGGAGCTGCCGGGTGTCGTGCTCCCCGGCTTCGCCAACGCGCACTCGCACGCGTTCCACCGCGCGCTGCGCGGGCGGACGCACGGGGACGGAGGCACGTTCTGGACCTGGCGCGACCGGATGTACCGCGTCGCCCGAACGCTCGACCCCGACTCCTACCACGCGCTGGCCCGCGCGACCTTCGGCGAGATGGTGCTGTCGGGCGTCACGTGCGTCGGCGAGTTCCACTACGTGCACCACGCGCAGGACGGGACGCCGTACGCCGACCCCAACGCCATGGGCGAGGCGGTGCGCCACGCGGCGCGCGACGCCGGTCTGCGCCTCACCCTGCTCGACACCTGCTACCTGTCCGGAGGCCTCACCGCCGACGGCCACGTCCCGCTGAACCCCGACCAGCGGCGCTTCGGCGACGCGGACGCGACCCGCTGGGCTGACCGCCTCCACCTGCTGAGCGAGGACACCACCACGCGCATCGGTGCCGCCATCCACTCGGTGCGGGCGGTGCCCCGCGAGTCGATCCCGGTCGTCGTCGAGGCGGTCGGCGGTCGTCCGCTGCACGTGCACCTGTCCGAGCAGAAGGGCGAGAACGCGGCCTGCCTCGGCCACTACGGCGTCACGCCCACCGAGCTGCTCGACGACGGCGGTGCGCTCGGCCCGAACACGACGGCCGTCCACGCCACGCACCTGACGGCCCGTGACATCGCGACGCTCGGGCGCACGCGCACGTCGAGCTGCTTCTGCCCCACCACAGAACGAGATCTCGCCGACGGCATCGGCCCCGCGCTGGAGCTGCTCGGCGCCGGGTCGCCGCTGTGCCTCGGGTCCGACCAGCACGCCGTGATCGACCTCATCGAGGAGGCCCGCGCCCTCGAGATGCACGAACGCCTCGTGTCCCACGAACGCGGCCGCAAGCAGCCGCCCGAGCTCGTGACCGCCCTGACCGACAACGGCCACCGTGCGCTGGGCTGGTCCGACGCGGGGCGCATCGAGGTCGGGATGCGGGCCGACCTCGTCGCCGTGCGGCTCGACACGGTGCGCACCGTCGGCTCGCTGCCCGACCAGATCCTGCTGACGGCCTTCGCCGCCGACGTCGACACGGTGGTCGTCGACGGCCGCGTCGTCGTCTCCGGCGGCGCGCACGGGTCCTTGGACGTCGCGCAGGAGCTGCACTCGTCGATCTCGCAGGTGTGGCGCCACGCGGAGGCCACCCGATGACCGCGCGGCTCACGGTGCTGCGCGCCGACGACCACCTGCGCATGGCGTGGCCGAACGGCGGCGGTACGACGTACCAGGTCGCCACCTCGCCCGAAGGCGCCGGGCTCGACACCTTCGACTGGCGGGTCAGCCTGGCCGAGGTCGCCTCGTCCGGTCCGTTCTCGTCGCTCCCCGGCGTCGACCGGATCCTCGTGCTGGTCGAGGGGGACGGCATGGAGCTCGTCGTCGACGGCCGGGTCGTTCCGCTCGGCCGGCACGACGTGGTGCGCTTCGCCGGTGAGGCCGACACGGCGTGCACGCTGACGGCGGGTCCGACCAGGGATCTCAACGTCATGACCAGACGCGGGCGGTGCACCGCATCCCTCGACATCGTCACGGTGGCAGGCAGCGCGACCGCCGAGCCGGTCCCCGACGCGACGACGATGCTGGTGGTGCTCGACGGCCAGGTCAGAGCCGACGAGGTCCGGCTGTGGGCTCAGGACGTGCTCGTGCTCGACCGGGTGGTCGTGCTGCGCGGCACCGCGACCGCTGCCCGGATCGTGATCAGCCCGTCCTGATCAGCCCGTCCTGATCAGCCCGTCCCGATCCGATCGCGCGTAGCGTGGGAGCGCTCGCACGAGGAGGTCTTACCATGACCACGACAGTGTCACGACCGCCGACCGTCCCTCCCCCGTGGTTCGTCCACACGGCCTGGCGCGCGCACCGCGCCCTGTACCGCGCCAGCGGGGGCCGCTTCCTGTGGCTGCCGTCGGACAAGCGCGGCTGGGGAGCGCTGCGCCTGACCACCGTGGGCCGCGCGAGCGGCCAGGACCGGAGCGTGATCATCGGCTACGTCGAGGACGGCCCCGACCTCGTCGCGCTCGCGATGAACGGCTGGGACGAGGGTCATCCCTCGTGGTGGCTCAACCTCGAGGCGCACCCTGACGCCATGGTCCGGCTCTCGGGGCAGCAGCCGCGCCCCGTGCGCGCGCACGCTGCCGCCGGCGACGAGCGAGCCCGGCTGTGGCGCCTCTGGGCCGCCGTCGACCCCAAGCTCGACGCCTACGCCGGCCTGCGCTCGACCGAGACCCCCGTGGTGGTCCTCCACCCGCGTGAGGTGACGGCATGAGCGAGCAGCGCACGGCGATCGTCACGGGAGCGGCCCGCGGCATCGGCGCGGCCATCGCCCGCCGGCTGGCCGACGACGGGTTCGCCGTCGGCGTCCTCGACCTCGACGAGGCGGCCTGCGCCACGACGGTCGACGCCATCGTCGCCGCGGGCGGCCGGGCACTGGGCGTGGGGGTCGACGTGTCCGACGAGCAGTCCGCGGCTGCCTCCGTCACCCGGGTGGCTGCCGACCTCGGCGCGCCGACGGTGCTCGTCAACAACGCCGGCATCACGCGCGACAACCTGCTGTTCAAGATGAGCGTCAACGACTGGGACTCGGTGATGAACGTGCACCTGCGAGGCTCGTTCCTCATGAGCCGCGCCGTGCAGGCGCACATGGTCGAGGCGGCGTGGGGACGCATCGTGAACCTCTCGAGCGTCTCGGCCCTCGGCAACCGCGGACAGGCCAACTACTCGGCGGCGAAGGCCGGGCTGCAGGGGTTCACCAAGACCCTGGCCATCGAGCTCGGACGCTACAACGTCACGGTCAACGCGATCGCGCCCGGATTCATCGAGACCGAGATGACCGCGCGCACCGCGGAACGCCTCGGGGTGCCGTTCGAGGACTTCAAGACCATGGCGGCCGCGCAGATCCCGGTCGGTCGCGTCGGGCAGCCGGCGGACATCGCGGCGACGACGTCGTTCTTCTGCCGTGAGGACGCCGGCTTCGTGTCCGGTCAGGTCGTCTACGTCGCCGGAGGCCCGCGCGACTGACGCGGTGGTCAGACGCCGTACCGCTCGATGCCGGACGCGATGAGGGCCGCGTAGCGACGGACACCCGTCGAGTTCGGGTGGATCCCGTCGGGCGAGAACCAGTCAGGGTGCGGCGCCGAGAGCCCGGCCCAGTCGAGCACCACGACCCGGCTCGGTCCGTAGTGGGCCGCGCAGGCACGGATGCTCCGGTTGGCGATCGTGGTCCAGACGCGGCGCGCGTGGATCGTCACCAGGAAGACCCGACGCGACGGTCCGGCGGCATCGACCACCGCTCGGCAGTCGGCAGCCGACACCGTGCCGTTCGTGCCGAGGTGCACGACCAGGTTCGCCGGGAGCGCCTTCGCGCGTCGGTAGGCACGCACGAGGGCGGGCGCCGCGGAGAACTGCCGGCTCACCTGCGCGTTCACGGACACCCCGTCCGACCGCAGGACGGAGGCGGAGCCGAGCATCACGGAGTCCCCGATGCCCACTGCCGACCACGACGCCTCGGCCGGCGCGGAGCCGAGTGCCACGACCGCGGCGATCGCGACCACGACGGCCGCAGCGCGACGGGCACGGGTCAGCAGCACACCAGCACCCTAGGCACTCCGCCGCTCGACGCGCATCCCGCGAGAGCGGATCTTCAGCAACCACCCCCGGTGCTGCTGGTCAGCCGCCCGCGGGGACGTGGATGAGCTTGCGGTTGACGAACTCGTCGATGCCCATCGGTCCGAGCTCGCGGCCCACGCCTGAGCGCTTGGTACCACCGAACGGGAGGTCGGCGCCGCCGCCCTCGGGCTCGTTGATCCACACCATGCCGGTGTCGAGCCGGTCGGCGACCTCGAGCGCGAGCTGCGGGTCCTGGGTGTAGACCGCGCCGCCGAGGCCGAACGGTGTGTCGTTGGCGAGACGCACGGCCTCGTCGACGTCGCTCACGCGGTAGATGACGGCGACGGGCCCGAACAGCTCCTCGCGGAACGCGCGCATCTCCGGGGTGACGTCGGTGAGCACGGTCGCCTCGAGGAACGCGCCGGGGCGCTCGAGCCGCTTGCCACCGGTGCGGACGGTCGCGCCCTTGGAGACGGCGTCGTCGATCTGCGCGACGAGCCCCTCGACCGCCTGCTCGGAGACGAGCGGGCCGTAGGACGTCGACGGGTCAGTCGGGTCGCCGGTGGTGAGCGAGGCCATCTCGGCGGTGAACCTCTCGACGAACTCGTCGTAGAGGGCGTCGGCGACGATGAAGCGCTTGGCGGCGTTGCACGCCTGCCCCGCGTTCTCCATGCGCGCGAAGACGCCGTCCTTCGCGACCTTCTCGATGTCCGGCGCGTCGAGCACGATGAACGGGTCCGAGCCACCGAGCTCGAGGACGACCTTCTTGAGGTGCTGGCCGGCGAGGGCTGCGACCGCGGTGCCCGCCCGCTCGCTGCCCGTCACCGAGACGCCGCGCACCCGCGGGTCCGCGATCATGGTGGCCACCTGCTCGTTGGTGGCGAACACGTTGATGTAGGCGTCGGCCGGGAGGCCGGCGTCGTGGAAGATCGCCTCGATCGCGAGCGCGGACTCCGGGCACTGCGGCGCGTGCTTGAGCACGATGGTGTTGCCCGCGACAAGGTTCGGACCGGCGAAGCGGGCCACCTGGTAGTAGGGGTAGTTCCACGGCATGATCCCGAGCAGCGGGCCCACCGGCGCCTTGCGCACCCAGGCGTTGCCGCCGGTGCTGGCATCGAGCGGCTGGTCGGCCAGCAGGTCCGGGCCGTTGTGGGCGTAGTAGCGGTAGATGTCGACGACGAACTCGACCTCGCCGATCGCGTCGCCGGTGATCTTGCCCATCTCGCGCGTGATGAGCGCCGCGAGCTCGACCTTGCGCTCGTCGTGCAGGTCGGCAACCCGGTGGATGATCGCGGCACGCTCCTTCGGGGCGAGCCTGCCCCAGGAGACGAACGCGGCGTCGGTGCGCTCGAGGACGCTCGCGATCTCGGAGTCGGTCGCGGAGTCGTACTCGCGCTCGACGACACCCGTGGCGGGGTTGAGGACCTTGTACATGCTCACCGTGTGACTCCTCGGACGACGGAGCGGCCCGAGGCCGCCGTTGGCCCCGCCACGGTACCGCTCGGCCAGGTCGCGATCGAACGGACCCGTACGATCTGGTCGGACGTCGGACGCCCGGCGCCGCGCCCACGCCACGAGGACGGTGACCGGTGAGCACGGACACGCTGCGCATCGTCGTCGGCGTCGTGATGGTCGCGCTCGCGGCGCTCTACTCGCTGCCGCAGTGGCTGCGGGTGCGGCGTACCGGATCGGTCGAGGGCGTCTCGCTGGCGGCGACGAGCAACGCGTTCATCTCGTGCGCCGCGTGGGTGCTGTTCGGGCTCGTGCTCGGCGACCCCTGGGTGCTGCTCACCTGCCTGGCCGCACTGCCCTCGCTCGGAGCGACCACGTGGATCCTCGTGCGCAACCACGCCTCGCGCGCCGGCATGTGGACCACGTGGGCGTGGACCGCCGCGCTCGCGGTCGGGGCGCTCGCCCACCCGTGGACGGAGATGCCTGTCACCGTGCTGCTCGGTGCGTCGATCCTGTGGTACGTCGGCCCCGCCGCGGTGATGGCCTGGACGAGCGCGGACGTCACCGGGATCGCCGCAGGTGCGTGGTACGTGCTGCTCGCCGACGCCGCGGTCTGGATGGCCTACTCGCTGCTCGCCCACGTCCCGGCCGGGATCCTCTACGCCGTGATCGCCGGCTCCGGTGCGCTGGCCGTGCTCGCCCGCCTCGCCTGGCGCTGGGGACCCGAGTGCGGGGCCTGCGCGCCGCTGGCCCGCTGCACCTGCGTCGCGGTCAGCGGTTGACGGTCAGCGGTCCGGACGCAACACGGCGTCGACGAGCTCGGCCATCGACGACCCGATCGCGTCGCACAGCACGTCGAGGTCCGGCACCGCGTCGTAGTCGCCCGTCGCCGCGATGGTCAGATGGCCGTCGTAGGAGACGATCCCGACGCTGATGCGCACGCCCTGCGCCACCGGGATGTAGGGGAACATCTCGAGCATCCGGTGCCCGAGCAGGTAGAGCGGGAACTGCGGGCCGGGGATGTTCGTGGTGACCGTGTTCACCACTCGCTGACCGACCTTGGCGTAGACGCGGGCGCCGAGGGTCATGAGCGTGGCGGGCACGAAGTCGCCCGCCGACATCATCGAGTCGATGGTGACCGCGACGCCGCTGCCCTTGAGGTGGTCCATCTGCCGCGAGACCGCCGCGAGCCGCTCGACCGGGTCAGCGACGCCGACGGGGAGGTCGGCGAACACCGCCGTCACCTGGTTGCCGAGCCGACCCTTGTGCGCGGCCGTCCGGATCGACACGGGCACCAGCGAGCGCACCACGACGTCGTCGACCGGCTCGCCGCGCTCGATCAGGTAGTGCCGGAACCCTCCGGAGATGGCCGCGAGGACGACGTCGTTCACCGTGCACCCGGCGATGCGCTTCACGGCCTTGACGTCGGCGAGGTCAGCGCGCACCCAGCCCCACCGACGGTGCGGACCGAGCGGGCCGTTGAGCACGCTGGTCGGGCTCACCGCGCTGCGCCCGAACTCCGCGAGGCCGTAGGCCCGGATCGCGCCGGAGCGCAGGACGTCCGAGGGCGAGCGCAGCGCGTCGAGCGCGGTGACCGCGGCGCGTCCGGCCTCGAGCGGGAGGCGCGCGACCCACTCGGCGCCGGCAGCGGCGAGCCCGAGCCGCGACGGGGAGGGACGCGGCCGCCAGTCGCTCGGAGCGGGTCGCGTCTGACCGGGTTCGCGGTCGAGCACGGTCTCCATCAGCTCGTTGCCCGCGAGACCGTCGATCATCGCGTGGTGGGTCTTGGTGATGATCGCCCAACGGTCGTCCGGGAGGCCCTCGACGAACCACATCTCCCACAGCGGGCGGTCGACGTCGAGGCGTTGGGACATCACGCGTCCCACGAGCGCTCGCAGCTGGGCGTCGGTGCCGGGGCTGGGGATCGCGGTGTGGCGCAGGTGGTAGGCGAGGGAGAAGTGCGGGTCGTCGACCCACGCGGGCCGCGCGAGGTCGAGCGGCATCCGTTGCACGTGCTGGCGGTAGCGCGGAACGGAGTCCAGGCACGAGGCGAGGTGGTCGCAGAAGTCCTGGTACGCCGGCGGCGGACCGTCGAACACCAGCAGGGACCCCACGTGCATCTGCTGGGTGTCGTTCTCGAGCTCGAGGAAACCAGCGTCGAGCGAGCTCAGCCGCTCCATGTTCATGCCCATGCCCATGCCCGTCACCGCCGCCGCGTCGTCAGCGGCTTGGCCTGCGCGGCGACGCTCGCCGCATCGGGGTGGTCGGCCAGCCAGCCCAGCAGCTGCTGCGCCGTCCAGTCCGGGACCTCGAGCTGCGGCACGTGCCCGACCCCCTCCGCGACCACGAAGCGCCACGACGGGTTCGCCGCGGCCGCGGCGCGCGCGGAGGCGATGTTCACGAGACGGTCCTGATCACCGTGCAGCAGCAGCACCGGCGCCTCGATGGCGTGCTGCATCTCGGCGTAACGACGCCGGTCCGCGAGGACCCACAGCAGCGACTGTGCGGCGGAGAGCATCTCGGAGTCGACGTCGGTGTACTCGCGGCGCCGGTCGGCCAGCTCGAGGTGGAGGTCGACGACGTCGGCAGGAACGCGCGACGGGTCGGCGCAGCAGAGCCGGAGCAACGCGTGCGCCGCCTCCTGCGCCGACGTCGAGTCGCGTCGCCGCGACAGCACCCGGCGTCCGACCACCGGGACGAGGAACGCCGCGAACGTCGCCACCACCCGCGGGTCGGGACGGGCGCGGAGCACCACCGGGAGCGCGGGATCGACGAGCACGAGACCGGCAACCGTGTCGGGGCGCTCGGCCGCCTGCATGATCGAGATGAGGCCGCCCATCGAGTTGCCGACCAGGATCGCCGGTGTGCCCGCGACCTCGGTGAGGAAGCGGTGCAGCAGCCGCTGGTTGGCCTGCACGGCCGTCGAGCGCGAGCCGCTGCGGGTGTGCCCGAACCCGGCGAGGTCGAGCGCCATCACCCGGCACGTGGGCGTCAGCAGCGGCGCGAGGGCCGCCCAGTTGAGAAGGGACCCGCCCAGACCGTGCACCAGGACGAGCAGCGGCCCGTCGGGCGCTCCGCCGTGATCGACGTAGTGCACCGGGCCGTCGAGATCGGCCCACAGCGACTCGGGTCGAGCACCTGCCCCGCTGCTCCCGGCGTCCATGGTTCGACTCTAGGCCGCTCGCCTCCGGGACTCAGCCGATCACCGACTCCACCTTCGCCGCAGCCTCCGCGGCGAGGGTGCTGGTGGCCGCGACCAGGGCGGTGACCTCGTCGACCAGCGCTGCCGCGCGGACAGGGTCGGTGATCGAGGAGGCGTTGATCCGCACGTTGTACGCCGCTCCCCTGCACGCCGCCTCGGCGAGCAGCGCCGCGACGCCCGAGTCGCTGATCGCGTTGGTGTTGCCCCGGGTCGCGCACGTGACGGCGAGCGCCGCGACGTCGCGGCACAGCCGCGCGGTCTCGACCGGTACGTCGGCCGCACGCACGAGCGCCGCCTGGATCACGACGTCGCGCGCTGCGGCGTTGCCCTCCTTCGGGAGCCGGTAGGCGCTGCTGACGGCGGCGTAGGCGTCGGCGTCCTCCCCGACGAGCGACCCCAGCCGGTCGCGCAGGGCGCGTGCGACGACGACGAGCGCCTGCATGTCGTCCTCCGCTTCGGCGTAGCTGGGCCGCCCGATGGTGAGGCCCGCGACCATCTCGGCGAGCGCCGCCGCGAGCTGGCCCGCGAGCGCGCTGACGCTGCCTCCGCCAGGCACCGGGTCGGGACCCGCGACGTCCGCGACGAAGCCCTCGAGGGTCGGCGCGGCACCGAGCGCGGCCCGGACCCTCGTCTCGAGCACCATGTCGGCGGTGAGCTCCGGCAGCCGCACGTGGTGGGCGGCGACCTCGAGCACGACCTTCTCGGGCACGAGGCCGACGAGCTCGCTGCGCGTGGGCTCGACCCCCCGCGCCTCGGCCTCGGCGCGCACGGTGTCGTAGACGACCGACAGGGGGGTGCTGTCGGTGTCGACGAGGTTCATCGACACCTGCGCCTGGCCGTCGACCTCGAGGCCGAGCGCCTTCACGAACGGCAGGCCCCCGCTCGACGCGCGCACCGCCTTCGCGACGTCCTTCGCGACCTGGAGGTTCTCGGCGCCGCCGAGGTAGACGTTGTAGGCGACCAGGAACGGGCGCGCCCCGATGATCGTCGCGCCGGCGGTCGGGTGGATGCCGCGCGGCCCGAAGTCCGGGTCGCGGTCCGGGTTCGTGCCGATCTCATCGCGGGCGAGCTCGAACTGGCCACGGCGTACGTCGGCGAGGTTCGCCCGCTCGGGTCGCGTCGCGGCGCGCTCGTAGAGGAAGACGGGGATGCCGAGCTCGTCGCCCACGCGACGGCCGAGCTCGCGCGCGAGCGCGACGCAGTCCTCCATCGACACCCCCTCGACGGGGATGAAGGGGCAGACGTCGGTCGCGCCGATGCGCGGGTGCTCGCCCTCGTGGCTCGTGAGGTCGATCAGCTCGCGCGCGACGGCGATGCCCGCGAAGGCCGCGTCGACCGCGGCCGCCGGAGGTGCGACGAAGGTGACCACCATCCGGTTGTGGCTCGGGTCGGAGGAGACGTCGAGGATCGCGACTCCCTCCACGGAGGCGATGGCCGCGCGGATCGCGTCCATCACCTCGGGGCGGCGGCCCTCGGAGAAGTTCGGCACGCACTCGACGAGTTCCATGACGCCGAACGTACCTCCGTCCGTTCGGCCGTGGCGCTCCGGCACCTGAGCGCCCGGAGGAGCAGCGTGCCGTGCGTCCGAGAGATGCCGTCAGACCGGGCCGTCGACGCGGCCGGCCAGGGCGAGGAGCTCGGCGGCGCAGCGGTCGGGCTGCTGCGCGTGCAGGTCGTGGTGCGCCCCGACGTACCACGACACCTCGGCGCCGGGGATGCGCTCGAGCGCATCGGTGACCGGGGTCGGCGATGCGGGTACGGCGTCGACCGCGGCCATCAGCAGGGTCGGCACGGCGATCTGCGCGTAGAGCGGGCGCGGGTCATCGGCCCACAGCGAGTGGACGATGCTGCGGTGGTGCGCCCGCGAGAGGTGCGGACGCACCGTGCCGTCGGGGAGCTCGGCGAAGTTGGCGAGCGTGCCGAGCCGACCCTCCTCGGGCCAGTCGCTGTTCCAGCTCCGCGCACGCTCGACGAGCTCCGCGCGCGTCCAGTCGTCGAAGGCCGGTGGCGCGAGCTGATCCCAGCACGCCTCGAACGTCGGGAACCGGTCGGAGAGGTGCAGCCAGCCGCCGTCGACCAGTGCGATGGCGGCGACGTCGTCGTAGCCGGCCGCCATCGTGAGCACCACGTTGCCGCCCCAGGACTGACCCGCGACGACCGGCTCGCGGTCACCGACCCAGCCGAGCTCGCGCACCAGGTCGGCGAGGTCGGCCGCCGCGGTCGCTGTGTCGTAGCCGTCGGTCGGCGCCTCGGAGCGGCCGTGCCCGCGCAGGTCGACGGCAACGACCTCGTGCCCGGCGTCGGCCAGTCGGCGGGCCACGCCGTCCCAGAGCCGTGCGTTTGACGAGAGCCCGTGCACGAGCAGGAAGGGCCGACGCGGACCCGGAGCGCGGCGTACCGCCATGCGGAAGCCCGCGAGCTGCACGTCGTCGTCCACCAGCACCGTCGTCACCGCGCGCTCCCGCTCTCGTCGTCTTTGGCGAACCTACCTCTCACGGGGGAGTGTCAAGGATCAGCCGAAGTCACTGTCAACCATCAGCCGGAACCGAACCGAGAGCCAGTGGGGCGGGTGGGGCTCGAACCCACGACCTGACGGGTCGAAAAGGCTGGTACCTCCCAGTTTGGGAAGGTACGAGATTTCCATTGTTTGCAAGGCTTTTCGTCGCTCGACGTCCAGGTGAATCCGTGACCGGTTGGGCAGCGTTGGTGTCACGGTTGGTGTCAAATGATCTTGACCATCTCCCGTATAGCGGCTCGACGCCCCAGGCCGACCCGTCGCCAACTGGGCTGCATGGGCGGCGAAACGATCCGACCAAAGGGTCTCAGCGGGGTCCGCATGTGGCGCACAGAGTGACCACCGCCACAGTGGCCGCGTCGTCGTGGAATCCCGCCAGCTCAGTGATGCGCGCTGCCTCGCCCGGCGGGACGCCGACGTCCAACGTGACGCCGCAGGAGCGACACGTGGCGTGACTGTGCGGAGGACCGCCGATGCCGAACGCGGCGCCGGTGGTCGTGAACACGCAGTGCAGCACACCTGTGTCGACCAGCGAGGCCAGCACACGGTGAACCGTGCTGAGCTCGAGGCGCTCCCCCGCGTCGCAGGCCTGCCGGTGAACCTCGCCGGCAGTGAGGTGACGTTGCGCCGCCGTCACCCGGTGCAGCACGCCCAGACGCTGCGGCGTGACGCGGCCGCCGGACAGGCGCAGCAGAGCCGTCAGCGACTCGTCCGAGAGGGAACCATCCACGTGAGACTGGTTCCGCGTCATGGCTACTCGTCCGATCCGGGCCGAGTGCCACCTGCCGTCAGATCCGGAACAGAGGTGAGGAACGCTCGGCTGTTGCGGTGGATCAGGTTGACGTCGAGGAGCAGGTCCCGATCGGCAAGGATGTCCTGCGGGGTGCCCTCCGCCACGATCCGGTGGGTCTCGGAGAACACGAGACAGCGGTCGGCCAGGCGTTCCAGTGCGTCCAGATCGTGGGTCGCGTGCACGATGGTCTTGCCAGCGGCGGACAGTTCCTCGATGAGTCCGGTGAGCCACTCCTGGGTGCGGGGGTCGAGCGCGGCGGTCGGCTCGTCGAACAGAAGCACCTCGGGGTTCATGACCAGGACGCTCGCGATCGCGACCCGCTTCTTCTGCCCGCCGGAGAGCTGGAACGGCGCACGGTCGGCGAGGTCGGCGATGTCGAGCATGGCGAGGACCTCGTCGATGCGGACGAGTGTCTCCTCCCTCGACAGGCCCATCTGCAGCGGCCCGAAGGCGATCTCCTCCGTGACGCTGGGTGAGAAGACCTGGGCGTCGCTGTTCTGGAACACGAAACCCACGCGCGAACGGAAGCCCTGCGACATCTGCTCGTCCTCGAGCGTGTCCTCGGTGACCGGCTGACCGAACGCGGTGAAGGAACCGGACTGCGGGAACACCAATCCGTCGAGGACCTTGAGCAGCGTCGACTTGCCCGACCCGTTCGCCCCGAGCAGGGCGAGCTTCTCCCCCGGGCGGACCTCCATGCTCACGCCGTCGAGGGCGGGGAAGCGTTCCAGGTAGGAGAAGGAGACATCGCTACAGACGAGCAGGGGCTCAGGCATGGGGTGGGGCGTCACAGTCCGAGGAGGCGGTCGCCGAACACGACCGCGAAGGAGACGAGCAGGACGACGACGCTGAAGACAACGTCGGTACCGGTGAGCGCAAACACCCGCAGGGTCTTGGCATCACCGCGGAAGCCGCGCGCAGTCATCGCCTGGTGGACCTCTTCGGACAGGGCGTGCGACTTGCCCAGCAGGGCGCCGGCGGTCGAGGAGACGAACTCGCGAGCGGCCTTGTCGTGCTTGACGGCACCGACGGTCCGCGCACGCCGGGACTCGTACATGTCGGTGACCGAGCCGAGGAGCAGGAAGATGTAGCGGTAGGCCATGCCCACGACCAGGACGAACATCCGGGGTACGCCGAGCGAGCGCAGCGCCGCTAGCAGCTCGACCCACGGCGTGGTCAGGGTGAGCAGGACGACCAGGGAGATGGACAGTGCCACGCGGCTGACGATGAGACCCGCGGCTGCGAGCCCTTGGGCGGTGATTCCGACCTGGGTGCCCTGCCAGGTCCACAGCGGGACCACGATCTCTCCGGGCGTGATGATCGACAGTGTGGCGGGCAGCACGACGATCCCGGTGAAGATCGGGACGAACAGCCAGACCCGCTTGATGAAGAACCACACGGGCACGTTCGACACTGCAGCGACCACCAGGGTGAGTGCGTACGCCGCGAGCAGGACCTCGATGTTGCGGACCACCGATGCGGCGATCAGCAGGACCAGCAGGCTGAGCAGCTTCACCCGCGGGTCGATGCGCTGGAGCAGACCGGGTCGCTCGGCGATGTCTTGGCCGAACATGACCTGGCGCAGCAGCCCGGCGCTGCCGTCGAGGGTCTTCTCGACGAAGCTGCCCTTCTTGCGCTTCCCGATGCACCCGCAGGGGCACATCGCCATCTCCCCCTGGAGCAGCCATGTCGGGGTGCGGGTGACCGGCTGCGTCGAGGGCGAGTCCGTGACGGCGGGAGCCGGCTCAAGGGTGGTCATGTCGTCGTCCGGGACTCCGCGTCGCGGAGGTCGGCTGTGGCTGCGGCGTCCGGCACCTCGGCGCCTCCCTTGCGTGCCAGCTTGTTGATCACCCACACCAGGACCATCACCGACAGACCCACGACCGCGATGCCAACGACGGCGGAGACGAGGTAGCCGACGACCTGGTTGGAGTCACCCGAGACCGAGTAGCCCGGGAAGATCGCCGAGTGCCAAAAGCCGTTCCACTTGTTGAGGCCGGCCGGGATCGACGAGAGCCCGAGGTTGCTCAGGTTGAGGTCTGCGGGGGCGTCCTCACCGAAGGCGCCGCCGGGGGCCAGCAGCCCGAGTGGGGTGAGCGCGACCATGAGAGCGACCACCCCGCCGGCCACCCACCACGGCTTGACCTTGTGCGGTGCTCGCACTTCGACGTCGTCCGCGGAGACCGGCACGCCGGGGTGGTTCACCTGGAGCAGCGGGATGTTCGCGCGCTGGAGATAGGCCACCGTGCCGGCCGTGATGATCGCCTCGACGAATCCCGCCACCAGCAGGTGCGCCAACATCATCGCTGGGATCGTCTGCGCCAGGTGGTACGGCGAGTAGAGGGGCGTGCCGTCGGCAGCGTGGAACAAGGTCGGCTGGATGCCGAGCTGGATGGCCGCCGCGAACGCTGCAGCATTGATGCCGACGTAACCGCCGATGCCGGCCGCGAGGACCCGCCGACCGGACGTGAGGGTCGACCCGCGAGCGATCAGCTTGTAGACGCCGTAGCCGACGAACGGCGCGATGATCGCCATGTTGGTCACGTTCACGCCGTAGGCGAGAACACCACCGTCACCGAAGAGCAGCGCCTGGAACAGCAAGGCGACGCTGACGGCTATGACCGCCGCCCAGGGGCCTAAGAGGATCGCTATCAGCACCGCTCCGACGGCATGTGCCGTCGTCCCGTCCGGGATCGGGACGTTGAACATCATCACCAGGAACGCAACCGCGGCAAGCACCGCGAGCGTGGGCACGTTGCGCACCTTGACCGTGCGCTGGACGCGCTGCGAGGCGACCGCGATCGTCGGGATCGCGATGGCGAAGCCTACGGCGCAGGTCGCCGGGCTGAGGTACCCGTCGGGGATATGCATGTCGACTCCTCATGTGGCGGTGTCGCAAGCCTCCTGTACCTGCAAACACTTCGCAACAGGACGGCGGCCCCAGCCATGCTCGAGCTGGGGTGGCGGCACGGACGGGGCTCTCCCGAGCAGCAGGCCGACAGTCCATGCTCGCCGGCGAGGCCCCGGCACTGGCGCAGGCTGATGTCGTGCTGACGTGCATGGGTGGACGGTCAGCGGCCACGCTTGCGAGCGTGTGACCGCGCCCGCCTCGCCCCACGCCTGGATGTCACGTGCTTGCTTCTTGCAGCACGGTGCAGGAATCCTGAAACTAGCCCTGCGTTGTAATGCGGGCAAAAGGACATCCATAATGTACTCTGACGCAGGATACATCGACCACTACTGCGCCTCAGGGCAGGAGGGAAGTCCGTCATGGCAACCACCTCGGCCGCGTCCAAGCGGACCGCACGGCGCGCACTAGACCGCAGACTGCCCGCGCTGTCCAGCCTCGCCGCGCAGACCGCCACGCCTCGCGGCGGCTGGGTTCGCGCGATCCGAGAGGCTCTCGGCATGTCCGCGGCCGACCTCGCAGCGCGCATGGGCGTCGTGGAGAGCACCGTTCTCCGTCTCGAGCAGAACGAGCAAGCTCGCCGCATCCAGGTCGACACCCTCGAGCGGGCGGCGAACGCGCTCGGCTGCGACCTGGTCTACGCCCTGGTCCCACGGGAGCCGCTCGAGGACCGGGTCCAGCAGCAGGCACTGGCGCGCGCCCGCGACTGGTTCAGCCTCACCCGGCACAGCATGGCGCTGGAGGACCAGGCAGCGTCCAGCGACGTCGACGAGCAGCAGCTGCAGGAGCAGGCAGCCATCATCCGGGACCAGCCTGGCCTGTGGCGGGAGCACGATGGCGCCTGACCGGTCCGACCGCTGGGACGGTCTCGGCCCGGACGGATCGACTCCCCTCAGCACCGACGAGGCACACGGGTTACGCCTGTCGTGGGTCGCGACCCGAGGCGACCTGAACGAAGCCGAGCAGGGCAACATCCTCGCCGCGCGACGCAAGCGCCGGTGGCGCACACCGAGCGTGCACGGACTGCTCGACGACCTCGCGGCACGCGCCTTGCACCGCGACATGTTCGGCCAGGTCTGGTCCTGGGCCGGCACCTACCGCAACTCTGAAACGAACATCGGCGTGGCCCCGCACGAGATCAGCGTGTGCGTCCGCGACCTGATGGAGGACGCGACGCTGTGGGTCGGAGGAGACCGCCCGATGCCGGTGGACGAGGCCGGCTACCGATTCCATCACCGGCTCGTGGTCATCCACCCGTTCCCGAACGGCAACGGCCGACACTCGCGCGAGATGACCGACCTGCTGCTGCGAGCTCTGGGTACACCGCGCTTCACGTGGGGAAGGGTCACGCTCGACACCTCGAGCAAGACCCGGGACGAGTACATAGCCTCGCTGCGTGAGGCAGACGCCGGAGACTTCACGCGGCTCGCGCGCTTCGTGCGCTCCTGACGCCCGCGCGATGGCGTCCTTCCCTGGCTTCGCGACGCAGGTAGGCCGATCGGCCACCGGTCGCTAGCGATCGGCGACACGCGCGAACGTCGAACCAACTTCTGCGAGTCCCTTCACCAAGGCACATCGTCCACGTCGATCCGCCCGTATCCACCACGAGCCACCCCATCGCGACTTGTTCGTCGTGCGCGATTCGCGACAGCCCCAGACCACAAATCGAAGCAGACAAGTGCGTTTTCTTCTTTATCTGCAAGGACTTTCGTCGTTCGACGTCCAGGCGAATCCGTGACGGTGTGGGCAGCGTTGGTGTCACGGTTGGTGTCAAATGATCTTGGTTGATTCAACCAACGTCGACCGCAAGTCATTCACGCAGGGTCAGCGCACGAGCGTGACGATCACCACTGCGTAGGTAGCCATGATGCCGATTCCTGCGGCCCGGGGCAGGCCTCGACGAAGGTAGGCGAGCGCGAGCACGGCCACGGTCATCAGGACGTACCAGGTCGCGAGCGTGGTTGACCCGCCGGTCGCCGCGACCCCGCCGAGGATGGCGGTCGGGATGAGCAGGCCCGCGAGGGTGTTGATACGGCCGCTGTTCATCGCCTCGCTCAGCGTCGCAGCGCCCCGGCCGCGGCGGGCGAGGTGCACTGCGGCGACCACGTTGGGCAGGCTGGTCACGACGGCCAGGATGATCCCGCCGAGCACGACGTCCGAGATGCCCCAGCGGTCGGCCAGGTCGGTCGCGACGCCCTCTAGCCCCACCGAGGCAGCGATCACGGCAATGAGGGCTGCCAGGGCGAGCGGTCCGTCGGACCGGCGGTGCTGCAGCGGCCCGATGGCCTCGGTGAGCGAGTCCTCCTCCTCCGTGATGGCGTCCGCGACGTCGCGGCGGAACCGGCGGGGCAACGGGAGGAGCCTACGGGCCGCGGGGCTCATCGCGGAGATCACGATGTAGGGGATGAACACGGCCAGTGCGAGCAGGACCGCGGCTCCCGCCGGGGCACCGCGGGCGACGACGCCGAAGGCGAGGACCGCGAGCCACACGGCGGCGACGCCCTCGAACACGACGACGCGACGGTCGAGCCGGATCCCGCGGGCGACGTAGGCGCCCAGGCCGAGCAGGGCGGCCAGCTGGAACACGTTCGCACCGAGCACCACGCCGACGCCGACGTCGTTCTGGCCGCGGACCAGGGCAGTGACGGCGGAGGTGATCTCGGGTGCGTCGGCGGCCAGTGCCGCCGCGAGGCCGAGGATCGCCTCGGTGACGCCGATCCTCGACCCGAGGCGTTCGATGCGCACGATGAGCGCCGAGCTCGAGGTCAGCGAGATCGCCGCGAGGGCAAGGAAGGCCACGACAAGGGCTGGGGTGGAGATGAGCACGAGGTCTCCTGCCGGTGGGCGTGCGCGATCGTGTGCCGACCAGGCTTCCCGGCGCTCCGCTCGCGAGCGTAGCGAGTCGCGGCGCCGGGGAGGTGGTTGCGGTTGAGCCTCACCGTGTCGGCACTGCGTCGGTGGGCGGCTGCCGAGACCGAGCGCGTCAGCTCAGCGCGGGTTGGTCCGTGCGGGTCATGAGCTGGCTGCGGTAGATGGTGGTCTCGCCGACGATGACCGCGGAGATGGCAAGGGCGAGCATCGCGGGTGGGACGACGGCGAGGTTCTGGGTCATCTCGGCGACCATGAGGAGCATCGCGACCGGGGCGTGCGCGATTGCGCCGAACACCGCGACCATGCCAACGATGACGTAGACCGCCGGGCTCGGTCCGACGGAGCCGCCGAGGCCCAGGTGGGGCGCCAGGGCGTGCAGGACGCTCCAGGTCGCGGCACCGAGGGTGGCGCCGATGACCATGCCGGGGCCGAAGATGCCGCCCGATCCGCCCGACCCGATGGACAGGCTGGTGGCGATGATCTTCGCGAACGGGACGAGGATCAGGATGCCGAGCGGGACGGCGAGGACGCCCTGGGTGGTGAGGAAGCTCTGCACCGTGCCGTACCCGGTGCCCAGCACCCCGGGGACGAGCAGGCCCAGGAAGCCGACGAGCACCCCGGCGATGGCGGGGATCAGCCACCGCGGCAGGCGGATCCGCTTGGCGAGGTCGACGGCGCCGTAGAAGCTGCCGGCGTAGGCGCGGGCGGTGAACCCGGCGATGACGCCGAGGAGCGCGAACCAGATGAACTGGGTCGGGCCGGTGAAGGTGATAGCGCCCTGGTCGCCGAAGATCGGGGTGAACCCGTCGACCGACCCGTAAACCAGGTAGCCGGTGACCGAGGCGAACAGGGACGGCATCAGCGCGTCGGCCTCGAGGTCCTCGCGGTAGAGCAGCTCCACGCCGAGCATCGCCCCGCCGAGCGGTGCACGGAAGATCGACGCGATGCCGGCGGCCATGCCCGCGGTGACGAGCAGTCGGGCCTTGTCGGGTGGGAGCTTCAGCGCGCGGGCCATCGTCGAAGCTGCGCCGGCGCTGATCTGCGCGGTCGGGCCCTCCCGACCGCCGGAGCCGCCGGACCCGATGGTGATCGCGGAGGCGACGAGCTTGATGAGCACGACCCGGGGGCGGATGCTGGTGGGGTTGTGGTGGATCGCGGAGATCGCCGCGTCGGTGCCGTGGCCCTCGGCCTCCGGGGCGAAGGTGAACACGAGCAGCCCCGCCACCAGACCGCCGAGTCCGACGACCAGCGGGATCGCCCACGGGCGGGCGAAATCCGATGCGGGTGACCCGGTGCCCTCACCGATCGTGGTCGAGGGGCTGTACCCGCCGAGGTCGACCAGGAGCAGCTGGGTGCAGAGGTCGAGGGCCCACTTGAACGCGAGTGCGCCGAGGCCGGCGACGATCCCGACGAGCAACGACAAGCCGAGCAATCGGGCGTCGCCGCCGTAGCGGTGCACCACATGGCGGCGCAGCCGTCCCGGTGTGCCGCGAAGGTCTTCAGCCCGGCTCATCGGTTCGGCTCAGCTGGCCGGAACCGTGGTCACGGTGACCGGCCCGGTCGCGCCGTCGACGGTGAACGGGGTCTCCGGGAGCGTGTCGCTGGGGACCTCGATGAACGCGAGGACGACCGTCTTACCGCCGCCGCGCCCGTCGCCGGGAGCGGGTGCGACGTAGTCCAGCCACATCCGGTGGCTGGACTTGTCGGAGTGGACGGTCGTGATCGACGGGGACAGCCCCACGTCGGCCGGCAGCACGAACGCCACGATCGGCCAGCCGCGCCCGTCGTGCGGGTCGACCGGGGCACTTGAGCAGGCCTGCGTGTCCAGCGTGGTGGAGACCGGGACCGCTGCGGCGTCGGCGGTGGCCGGGCAGGTGGCCAGCAGCTTCCAGTTCGTCACCACGTCGTGCTTGAGGAATCGGGTCACGACCACGGCGCCCAGGACCATGACCGCCGCCACGACAGCGATCCGGAACCAACTCGAGTCGCGGAAGTCGTGCGGCCGTTCGGCGGGTGGCGTCGCGTCGGTGAAGTCCGTCATCTCGTCCGTCCTGGTGCATGTAGTGCTACAACGGATGTACCGTAGCACTTGTGACGGAGGTGTGACTCGGATGGCGAACGTCCAGACTGTGCGTGTGAGCGACATCGACGAGACCGCCGCGGCGGTCCTGACTGCGTCCCGGGCCCTGCTCGCGGTGGTCGCGCGCTCGATCGCCCCGGAGCTCGACCGGATCACCGTGCCGCAGTTCCGGGTCCTGGTGATCCTGTCCACCGCCCCGGCCCCGGTCCGCAACGGCGACCTCGCGGCCGCGCTGGGCGTGCACCCCTCCACCTTCACCCGCAACGCCGACCGGCTCGTCGCCGCCGGGTGGGTGCGCCGGGCGGAGAACCCGGACAACCGTCGCGAGACCCTCATCGCCCTCACCCCGGCCGGCCGTCGGCTCGTGGACCGGGTCACCGCGCGACGCCGGGACGAGATCCGCGACATCCTCGTCCGGCTCGACGCCCCCGAGCGGGCTCTGGTCCTCGAGGCGATGGGTGCGTTCTCGCGAGCAGCCGGCGAGCCGGACGTCGGGGATCTGGCCGAGTTCGGCCTGTAGCCCTACCCAGAACGCCCCGCAATGCTATGGAGGTCAGCACCATGCAGATCCCAGTGAGACGGATCCAGCGCGATGACGGTCACGAGTGGTGGGTCGGGAGGCACCACTTCACCTCCGGTGACTACCTGCTCTCCTACGCCAACTGGAAGAGCCAGACAGGCCTCACCGAAGTCGACCTCATATTCGACACCGAAGACGACCGCCGCGACTTCCTGACCGACATCGGCCTCGCGTAGCCACGTACGACCGACCGCGACCAGCAGGCCGGACCGCCCTACCACCGGAGGAGACGACCATGATCCTCATCCTGTCCGACATGCCTGACGGCACGATCGGGTTCGAGGCGATCGGCCAAGTGACCGCCGACGACTACCGCGACGTCATCGCACCCGCTCTTGAACGCCGACTCCCGGACCTGCCGCTGCGCCTGCTGTTCCTGCTCGACGACCGCTTCGAGAGCTACGCGCCCGGCGCCGTGATCCAGGACATCAAGCTCTGGCTGGAACACCTCGGCGACTGGACCAAGGTCGCCGTCGTCACCGATCACGACTGGATCACCAACTCCGTGCTCGACCTCTCCCGGCTCGGCTCCGGGAAGATTCGTACCTTCCCGCCGGCGGAGCTCGACGCCGCGAAGTCGTGGCTCGTCCGCGACGAGGACTGAGCGCCGCTGCGAGGATCTGCAACGTTGGCAGGAGGGGTGATCCGCAGCGGATCACCCCTCCTGCCTCGCTGTGGGGTCAACTCGTTCGCGACTGACGCTGTCCGTCAGCTGGCGACGATGCCCTCCGGGCCACCGGTGGCGTTGATCGTCGGCAGGCCGGTCGTCACACCGGCGGCCACGAGGCTGCCGTCCTGCTGCGTCGCGAAGGCGTCGACCTCACCGGCGAGCGCGCTCAGCACGTAGACGAACCGACCTCCGCTCGACGCCGTGAGGTCGATCGGACCGGGCGACGTCGTAGCCGCGACCGGCGCCAGGACCGAGGTGGTCCCGTCCTTGGCGACCGACCACGACGTCAGCGTGCCGCTGCCTGCGTTGGCGCCGAAGAGGAACGACCCGACACGGACGTTCCAGCACAGTGCAGCGCCACCCGAGGACGCCGAGACACCGAGCGGCACGAGGGACGAGTCGGAGGCGACCGCGTACGACGCCGTGCGACCGTCCCCGGCCTGAGTCACCTCGAGCCGGCCACGGCGATCGAAGACGAACGAGAACGGGACCGGCCCCAGGGACGCATTCACCACGGCGTCACCGAGACTGCCGTCACGCCTCACGGGGAACGTCACGAGCGTGTTGTTCGCCTTCGTCGCCACCACGAGGGTCCGCCCGTCTGGCGTCACACCGATCTGGCTCGGCGAGGTCAGGAAGAACGGCACCGCCGCGTTGGACAACCCCAGACTGCGCACCGAACCCGGGATCGGAACCAGCCGACCGTCGTGGAGACGGAAGCCGGACACCGCACCGGTCCCACCGGCGTTCAGCACGTAGACGGCGGACCCGTGCGCGGTCACGCTCGACGGGAACGACCCGCCGGATGCCACGACCGAATCCAGGCTCAGCCGGTCGCGGTGAATGCCGAGCGCGGAGACGGTGCCACTGCCCGCATTGACCGCCACCAGGGTCTCACCGTCGTCGACCAGCGCGAGCGAGCCCTGCGACGCGAGCGCGTCGACCGGAGCACCGACCTGCTTGGCGCCGAGGCCACCGGTGGTGAACTCCCCGACTGGCGTCAGAGCGCCGGTGTCGCTTCGCGCAAACGCCTCGACGCTGTTGCCCGCTGCCCCGTTGAGCTGCACGAAGACAGCGCCGTCTCGCAGGTCGGTCGAGCTGGTCCCATGTGCCGATGCCCCCGTCGCAGGCACCAGCACGAGCGCCGACGCCACGGCGGCGGTCGCCCACAGTCGTAGGTTCCTCATGTCGTTCCTCTCGTCAGTGCCAGTCGCACGACCGGCCTGACGCCCACCCTGTGCGCGGCTTGCGACGATGTCGCTTACGCCGGTCTTACGAGCGGCTCAGGCACGCTCCCGTAAGGGTTCGACAACCTGATCACGTCGACGAGCGACGCTTCGCCTCCTGGGCACGCTTGTAGTGACGGGCCACTCGAGCGCGATTGCCGCAGGCTGGGGAGCACCACTCGCGCAACGTGTGGTCCTGCACGAAGTAGAGCACGCAGGCTGGCGCCAGACAGGCGCGCAATGGACCACGGTCGTGGTCGCCCGCGAGCAGCGGAACGGCGTCCACTGCGAAGCCCGCAATCGCGGCGCGAAGCGGGTCGGCGGCGCTCCGGTCGGCGACGACGTCGTCGTCGACGCGTTTCAGGAGCCGCGGGGGCAGCGATTCGGCTGCGCTGTTGATGACCGATAGGGCTTCGTCGATCGTCGGGATCTCCCTACCGTGCGGCTCGACGTTTCGCGGGTCGTCCGTGACGTCGGCGGCAACGCGTCGGATCGCGTCACGCAGGTGCCGCAGCTGCTCGGCCTCCGAGAGGGTGAGTCTCGCGCGCACTCTCCCTTGCGACGGCCGTACGTGCGGCAGACGGTCCTTCACCTGGTTCAGCCATGCGGTGGCGTCCGGTGTCGTCGCCAGGGCGTCGTGAAGCCCATCGCGGTCTGCCCAGACGGTGTTCATGAGCTCGACGGCTACCGGCTCTTCCCGGACCGGCGCGCCCTCGACGGTCTGACCGGAATCGTGACTGTTCACGCGGACCAGCATAGATCACCTAATGGGTTCATCAGCCCATACCGTTTGACACCGGATCCCTTCACCTCTAGTCTCCTAATGCTTTGAGTAGGCAAACACGTTAGTACCTACTTTCGACTCACTGCCTGGGGGAGCTCGCAACCGATGGTCACCACGGATGACATCGACCCGTCGCTGCGTCGATCGGGATTCCACGACGGTGAGCTGCTGATCCAGCGGCGCGCGGGCGTGGCGCACGAGGCGAGGCGGCTCGAGCCCATGCTCGAGCTCCCAGACCTCTCGGGAGGAGCCGAGCGATTCCTCGCCGATCGCACCTTCGCCGCCCTGACCGGCCGCGGACCGGATGGTCGCCTCTGGACGTCGCCGCTGCGTGGACCTGCCGGCTTCCTCCGCGGCGCCAGCCGCAGCTTGCGCATCGGCACTGTCCCGAACGGGTCGGATCCCTTGAACGGCATCGAGGTCGGCGAGCCGGTCGGACTTGTGGCCATCGAGTTCGCTGCCCGCCGCCGAGTCCGCGTCAACGGCCGGCTCACGGGCGCCGGCCCGGACTGGCTCGAGATCGAGGTGGATCAGGCGTTTGGCAACTGCCCGCAGTACATCACTCGCCGCACCCTCGTTCCCAGTGAGCAGGGTGGCAGCGGCGAGACTCTCGTCGACCCCGACGGCACGCTCGTGGACGCCGACCGGACGCTGATCGGCGCGGCCGACACGTTCTTCCTCGGGACCGCGCACCCGACCCGAGGGGCCGACGCCTCCCACCGCGGCGGACCGACCGGTTTCGTCCGGACGGACGGCGGCGTCCTGTGGTGGCCGGACCTCCCGGGCAACAACATGTTCAACTCGCTCGGCAACCTCGCCGTCGACCCCGCGGCCGCTCTACTCTTCATCGACTGGACCGACGGTGCCGTCCTCGCGCTCTCGGGCACCGCCACGGTGGAATGGGCAGGCCCCCGAGATCCCCTGAGCGATGACGAGACTGGCCGACGAGTCCGATTCACCACAGAGGCTGTCATCCGTCGACGGGACCTGTCCCTGCGCGCACTGACGACGTAGAAGCACTACCGCACCCATCAAGGAGTTGACCGTGACCCAGGCCGAGCCACGAGACCGCGACGCAGCGGTAGTCGAGTCGCGTCCGCCGTTCCCGCCCTTCACACCTGAGACCGCGCTGGCCAAGGTGCAGGCAGCCGAGGACGGATGGAACACGCGGGACCCTGATCGCGTCAGTCGCGCGTACACCGTCGACTCGATCTGGCGCAACCGCGACGTGTTCGTCCAAGGACGGGAGCAGATCGTCGAGTTCCTCACCCTGAAGTGGGAGCGCGAGCTGGACTATGTGCTGCGCAAGAGCCTCTGGGGGTTCCGGGAGAACCGGATCGCCGTTCGCTTCCAATACGAGTGGCATGACGACACCGACCAGTGGTGGCGCAGCTACGGCAACGAGCTGTGGGAGTTCGACCAGCACGGCCTGATGCGTCGGCGCGAAGCCAGCATCAACGATCTCACCATCTCGAGCACCGAGCGTCGATGGTTCGGCCCGCGCCCCGAGGACGAGCGCGGCCCCGGTCACGACATCCCGCTCCTGTGACCACCTCCGGCGCACTGGAGCGTGCCTACGAGGCACTCGGTCGCCGCGACCCGGTCATGCGTGAGCTCATCACGCGGGTGGGCCGACCGGATCCGTTTGCCTGGGACGGGAGTGAGCTCGCGGGCGCCGACCTGTTCGCCGGGTTGGTGCTGCACATCGTCGGGCAGCAGATCTCCATCCCGGCGGCCCTGACGATCTTCGGCCGGCTCGGCGATGCGGCCGGTGCGCGTCCGCCGTCAGCCGCCGGCGTAGCCGGTCTCGATCACACCCAGCTGAGGGGTGTGGGCCTTTCCACGGCCAAGGCTCGGGCGCTGCACGAGCTCGCCTGCGGGATCCGCGACGGATCGGTGGATCTGGAGGCCCTGCGCGCGGTCGATGACGCCGAGGCGATGCGTGTCCTGAGCTCACTGCGCGGCGTGGGACCGTGGTCCGCGCAGATGTTCCTCATCCACCAGCTGCACCGGCCAGACATCCTCCCCGCCGGCGACGTCGGCATCCGCAGCGCCATCCATCGCGCGTACCAACTCCCCGAGCGTCCGAGCGAGTCCGCCGTCGTCGCACGGGCCGCCGACTGGGCTCCGAATCGCAGCTACGCGGCAGCGTTGCTATGGGGCTCACCTGCCGAGATGTAGCTCGCCAGGTGCGGCAGAGGCGCCACCTGAATGGCACGGCAATATTCCAACGACTTTCGCGGGGCGGGAGGGGTTCGAACGCTCGACCGTGCGGGTCGAACTAGGGGGTTATTGCGATTCCGAGCAAGTACGTGCTTTCCAGTATTTGCAAGGCTTCTCGTCGCTTGACGTCCAGGGGAATCCGTGGTCGCGTGGGCAGCGTCGGTGCCACGGTTGGTGTCAAATGATCTTGAGTCGAGACGTCGAGGAGGCCGGTTGGGTGACGCACAAGACCACAGACGGTGGCAGCTCGTCACCGGTCACGTCAGGCCTTCGCAGCGAAGCGGTGCGCTATCGGCACATTCTGGTCAGGAACTCACTCACGCGTGCTGGTCCGCGACGGGGTCCGGTTGAACAGACCAGTCGGCGGGTGCGTCGTCGGTGTCGGAGTCGGCGATCGCCTTGGTCTGCTGGACCTTGCCCGGCTTGTGGTGCTGCGGCGCGTAGACGGTGTAGACCTGCATCGGCTCGTCACCGATGTTGGTGATGTTGTGCCAACTGCCGGCCGGAACGATGACGCACCAGCCGTCGGTGACTTCTTGGTCGAAGGTCAGTTCGTCCTTGCCTGGTCCCATCTGCGCTCGACCTCGGCCGCGATCGAGCCGAATGAACTGGTCGGTCTCACCGTGCTTCTCCAGTCCGATGTCGCCGTTGACCGGAATCGACATGAGAGTGACCTGCAAGTAGTCGCCGCTCCATGCCACGGTGCGGTAGTTCGGGTTCTCGAGCGTCTCGGCCTCCAAGTTGAACGCCTGGGGACGGGGACCGATGTCTGCGATGCTCATGCCGTGACCCTCATCGATCATCGTCAGGGACCTCCTCGGAACTCGCGTGCTGCCAAAGCAGGCCAGGTTAACGCCTTCGTACGATGAACAACACCAAGGCGATGATGGCGAGAACCAGCACTATCGTGATGAGCAGACCTTGGGACATGTGAGCGCCTCCTCGAACTCATGTTGCGGTTACAG
>Ga0208851_1000123_pt1 | contig 33345 bp, 21 predicted proteins | sample NGESurshal092012_FD_184481 | JGI IMG/M metagenome (GOLD analysis project Ga0208851, IMG submission 184481) | Arctic peat soil microbial communities from Barrow, Alaska - NGEE Surface sample 415-2 shallow-092012 (SPAdes) | ecosystem: Environmental > Terrestrial > Soil > Wetlands > Peat ... | reverse complement strand
AGACCATCGCGTCGACTCCAACGCCGGCCAGAACTTCTGCTTTCCCGTGTCGGCGGCGCCCCCCGACGCGCGCGGCGCTCCTGTGCTTCAGGTCGGTTGAGCCGGGGCCTGCTCCGGGCCTAGCTCGGAAGCCGCCATGCCCAACCCAATTCTGGTCGTCGACGACGACGATGACTCGCGCGAGCTCCTCGGGGACTTGCTGCGGGACCAGGGTCACGAGGTCCACGCGGCGCGGAACGGGAAGATTGCGCTCTCGATGCTGGCGGGTCTTCCCCCCTCCTGCACCGTGCTCCTCGACCTGAACATGCCCGAGATGGGTGGCGAGCTGGTCCTCAGAGCGCTGTCCCTGACGGGCGCGGCCGACACCTTCCCGGTCATCGTCATGTCCGGCGATGACCGGGTGATCGAGACTCCTTACCCGAACATCGTGGCCAGGCTCTGCAAGCCGTTCGACCTCGGGACGTTGATGCGGGCCCTGGCTCACGCAGGCCCGCGCGGTTCACCCGGCGGGTGACTCGAGCGCAGCGCCGGCCGGCAGGTCAATCGTGAAGATGCAGCCCTTCCCGGGCAAGCTGAGCGCGTGGATCTCGCCCTCGTTCGCGGCCACCGCTCTTCGACTGATGGAGAGCCCCAGCCCCAGTCCGGAGCGATCGCTCCCTCGTCGGTCGCCGAAGGGTCGAAACAGGTTGTCGGTCTCGGGGAGACCGCCACATTCGTCCTCGACGTCGATCAGGATGTGGCCGGGCTCACTGCGCGTCCTGAGCACCACGCGCCCGGGGAGGTGCGTGTACTTGAACGCGTTGTGCAGGAGATTCATCAGCGCGGACGCGAGGAGCTGGGGATCGACGGTGATGACCAGCGCCGGATCGACGCTGTCGACCACCAGCTCGACCTTCCGGGAATCCGCGTGCATCTGGGCGGCCACGGCAATCTCGCCCACGAACCCTCGCAGAGATACTCGATCCCGGCGGTGAACGCCGGCCTCGAGACGGACCTCCGCCAGCGCGCTGTCGATGAGGTCCCTCAGGCCCACCACGCTCCGGGCGAGCACCGCACCGGTGCTCCCGCCGATACCGACGGCGCCACTCTGCAAGGCTTCGAGCGAGAGCATGGCGGTGTGCACCTTGTTCCGGAGCTCGTGCGCGAGCCGGCCCAGACGGAGCACCTCCTCGCGTCCGCACGCTTCCTGCTGGAGACGGCCATGCTCGGTGACGGCCTCGGCGATGGCCGTGTCCAGGCAGCGATTCAAGGTGTGAAAGTCCTCGGCGCTGATCGGCGCCCTGCGCTCGATCGCCAGTTCGGTGATCGCCTGGCAGATGTCCCCGTAGTCGTGCACCACCTGCGCCACGGTGAACCCCATCCCCAGCAGTTCCTGGCCATGCTTCGCCGCGGCCGACCCGATCGCGTTTGCCGGGAAGGGCGAAGTCGTCTTTTCGCGCCGGAGCGTTTCCACCAGCTGGGTCAGGAAGAGGGGAACCCCGAATCCGATCTCCTGGACCTCCCTCGATTCGAAGGGGCGCGACGCGACCTTTCCGCTCGTGCGCGCGACCAGCTCGTCGCGGTTCAGCTCGATGAAGTCGTGGAGCAGGGGACGGCGCGGTCAGCCAGGAGACGGAAATGGTCTACCACCCTCGGCATTCCAACGCTCGGCACACGTCCCCTCCGGAAGTTTCCGTGCGGACACAGGGGGGCGAGTTATCTCGAAGTCTCCAGGTCTCCTCGAAGCGGCTTGAGACTGGAGCCTCGACACCTCACTGTCACTCCTCGATGTTCGCGCCTCGCTCCACCGCCCTCGCACTGCCCGTTCCGGGCGGGTTCTGAGAACAGCCGCCCGCATGTCTTGGGGAACACTGCTCGGCGCGCTCTCGCGCCATCGCGCCAGGGCTGACCTTCTCTCCGGTCCAATCCGGGGCGAGCTGCTGGGCGCCGAGGGTCTGGCCGAGCACGCCCGCTCCGTCGCCCGCCAGCAGCACCTCCGGCCTTCCCGACGCACCGGGCGCGTTGGGCCTCTGCTCAGCCGGCTCGATGGGACGCTCTCCATTCTCGAGGAGGCGCACGCGCGGATCGCCGCCGAGTCATCGGCGGTCGACATCGGTCCGGCCGGGGAGTGGTTGCTCGACAACTTCTACGTCGTCCGGGACCACATCGCCGACGTTCGCCAGAACCTCCCGCGCGGGTACTACGGCGAGCTCCCGGACCTCTCCGACGGTCCGCTCGCCGGCTATCCCAGGGTGTACGACCTGGCCATCGGTCTCATCTCTCACTCCGAGGGCCGGCTCGACGCCGAGAACATCGGCGCGTTCACCGCCGCGTTCCAGGAAGTGTCTACCCTCGCGATCGGCGAGCTCTGGGCGCTTCCGGCGATGCTCCGGCTCGGACTGGTGGAGAACGTGCGGCGGATGACCCTGCGCACCGTCCAGCGTCTCGAGGAGCTCGCGCGCGCCGACGAATGGGCCACCCGCCTTCGGGCTGGCGACGAGGCGGGGCCGGTGGAGCTGGTCGCCGCCTTCCTGGGCTTCACCCGCGATCACCCCTCACTCACGGCCGAGCTCGTCTCCCGTCTCCGCTCCCAGCTCCGTCAGCTCGGGAGCAGCGCCACCGCCATGACCTGGCTCGACCGCTGGCTCGACGACGAGGGTCACGGCGCCGAGGAGTCCACCGCCCGCGCCACCCAGCGCCTCGCGCTCACCCAGGTGATGATGGCCAACAGCATCACCAGCCTCCGCACGCTGGGGGGGATGGACTGGCCCGAGTTCGTCGAGGCGCAGAGCGTGCTCGAGGCGGCGCTCCGCCGCGACCCGGCGCGCACGTACGCCCGGATGACGTTCGAGACCCGCGATCAGTACCGGCACGTCGTCGAGCGCCTCGCCCGCAGGACCGGTCGACCCGAGGCGCAGGTCGCGGCGACGGCGGTGGAGCTCGCCCGCCATCCCGTGGCCAACGCGGCACACGCCAGTTCTCACGTGGGCTTCTTCCTGCTCGGACCGGGCCGAATGATGCTCGAGCAGACCGTTGGCTTCCGTCCTCCCCTGGGCGAGCAGGTGCTCCGGGCAGCGCGTCGCCATCCGGACTTGACTCTGGCCGGGACCGCGATGGTCGGCACGGCCGCCGCGTTGGTGGCCCTGCTCTGGATGGCCGGCGCGGCAGCGCGACCCGCGTGGCCCTTGCTCGTCTTGCTGGCCCTGCTCCCGGCCAACGAGATCGCCCTCAACGTCATCCAGCAGCTGCTGACCAGCTTCCTCCGGCCGCAGCGCTTGCCCAAGCTGGACTTTCGCAAGTGCGGCGTGCCCGAGGAGTCGCGAACGGCGGTGGTGATCCCCACGCTCCTCACCAGCGTCGAGTCGGTGGAGCACGCGCTGGAGAACCTCGAGGTCCAGTTCCTGGCCAATCGAGGAACGAACCTCCACTTCGTGGTGCTCGGGGACTTCACCGATGCGCCCACGGAAGTCCGGGAGAACGACGCCGCCATCGTGCAGGCCGCGGTCGACGGCGTGAACGCGCTCAACGCGCGCTACGGTCCGGGGGCGAACGCCTTCTATCTTCTTCACCGACCGCGGCGCTTCAACCCCCAGCAGGGGGTTTGGATGGGCTGGGAGCGCAAGCGGGGCAAGCTCGCCGACTTCAACCACCTCGTCCGGGGGGAGAGCGAGGGCGCCTTCTCGGTCGCGCTCGGGGACCTCGCGGTGCTGCGGGGAGTTCGCTACGTCATCACCCTCGACGCCGACACCATCCTCCCGCCCGAGACCGCCCCGCTCCTGGTGGGCGCGATGGCCCATCCCCTCAACCGGCCCGGCTTCGACGCCGCTGGTGCCCGGGTGGTGCGGGGCTACGGCATCCTCCAGCCGCGTGTCGGGGTCTCGCTGCCGAGCGCCAACCGCACCCGCTTCGCCGCGATCTACTCGGGCCATCCGGGAGTGGATCCGTACACCACCGCGGTCTCGGACATGTACCAGGACCTCCACGGTGAGGGCAGCTTCACCGGGAAAGGCATCTACGACGTCGACGCCTTCGAGCAGGCGACCCACGGCCGGTTCCCGCTGAACACGCTCCTCTCGCACGACCTGATCGAAGGCTGCTTCGCGCGCGCGGGACTGGTCACCGACATCCAGGTGTTCGACGACTATCCGTCGAGCTACCTGACCTGGACGCGTCGCAAGCACCGGTGGATCCGCGGCGACTGGCAGCTCCTGCCCTGGACCCGGCGGACCATCCCCGGTCCCGGCGGGCCGACGCCCAACCCATTGCCGGCGACCTCGCTGTGGAAGGTCATCGACAACCTGCGCCGCAGCGTGGTGGAGCTTGCCCAGCTCGCGTTCCTGGTCGCTGGCTGGACGTTCCTCCCCGGCTCGCCGCTGCGCTGGACGGCGCTCTTTGTCCTGGCCGTCGCGGCACCGTGGCTGGTCACGCTGCTCCTCGGCGCGCTTCGCCCGCCCTTCGACCGCTCCTGGCGCGCGTACTACGCCGCCATTGGCCAGGACGCGGTGACCAGCGCACTGCAGCTGGGGCTGGCACTGGTCTTCCTTCCCCATCAGGCATGGATCTCCGCCGATGCCATCGTGCGGACCCTGTGGCGGATGGGGGTCTCGCGGCGGCAGCTGCTCGAGTGGCAGACCGCGTTTCAGGTGGAGCGGGCCGGGACGAGCTCGGTGGCCGACCTGTGGCGGGCGATGTTGCCCTCGGTGCTCCTCTCGGCCGGGCTCTTCGTCGGTTTGCTCCTCCGTCACGGGAGCGATCGCGCGGGCGCGGGGCTGCACCGGTGGGGCTGGATCATCGCGTGCACCGTGCTCGCCGGGGCATGGGTCTCCGCTCCCCGGGTCGCCCACTGGCTGGGCCAGTCGCCGCGACGTCGCGAGCTCCGGCTCGCCCCCGCGCTGCGCGCCGACGCGCTTCGCTACGCGCTCCTCCACTGGAGGTTCTTCGAGCGCTTCGTGACCGCCGAGACCCACTGGCTCGCCCCCGACAACGTCCAGGAGGGTCCGGAGCCGGTGGTGGCGATGCGGACCTCACCCACCAACATCGGGCTGCAGCTCCTCGCGGTCACCAGCGCCCACGACCTCGGCTTCATCTCGCTCGAGGAGATGGTCTCCCGGCTGGAGCGGGCGTTCGTCTCGCTCGAGCGGCTGCCCCGGTTCCGGGGCCACTTCTACAACTGGTACGACCTTCACGACCTCCGGGAGCTCGCGCCCGCGTACGTCTCGACGGTGGACAGCGGCAACCTCGCCGGGCTGCTCATCGCCGTGCGCCAGGCCTGCCTCGCCATCCCCGACGAGCCGGTCTTCGATCGCCGCGCCTGGCAGGCCGCCGAGACCGGGCTCGGCATGATGGGGGCGCCCGACAGCGCCAGGATCGAGGCGGAGCTCCGCCAGGCGCGCGCGGCCCTGGCGGCGGCGGAGGGGAGCACCGATCTCGCTGCCGGGCTCGATGCGGTCCTCGCGAGGCTCGAGGAGCTGGAGCCGGTCATCGCCGCGGCGGGGGAGCGCGCGGGCCCGCTCGGTGCGGCCTCGGAGTGGAATGCCTGGACGCGCCGGCTGATCGCCGAGCAGCGGCGCCGGGTGGACGGGCTGGAGACGCGCGCGGGCGTCGGCCGGCTCGGCGAGGGCACTCTCGTGTTCCCGACGCTCCGGGAGGTCTCCTCCACCACGCCGCGGGCCGCGGAGCTGATCGCCCGGCTCGAAGCGCTGGCCGACACCGCCAGCCGCCACGCCCGCGCGATGGACTTCAGCTTCCTCTACGACGGGCAGCGCGCGCTCTTCTCCATCGGGTACCAGCTCGCCAGCCACAGCCTCGACCCGTCGTACTACGACCTCCTCGCCTCCGAGGCCCGTCTGGCCAGCTACGTGGCCATCGCCAAGGACGACGTCCCGGTGGACCACTGGTTCCACCTGGGGCGGGAGCTGTCGCGCGCCGCCGGCGAGACCGCCCTGATGTCCTGGAGCGGGACGATGTTCGAGTACCTGATGCCCCTGCTCCTGATGCGCTCCTTCCCCGAGACACTCCTCGATCAGACCTACCGGGGCGCGGTCCGGCGGCAGATGGCCCATGGGGCGGCGCACGCGGTGCCCTGGGGCACCAGCGAGAGCGCGTACAACGTACGGGACCGCTTCGGGACCTACCAGTACCGGGCGTTCGGAGTGCCCGACCTGGCGCTCAAGCGGGGTCTGGACGCGGATCTGGTCATCGCGCCTTATGCATCGGCGCTGGCCGCGCTGGTCGAGCCGGCGAGGGCGCTCGGCAACCTGCGCGCGCTCGAGCGCAGGGGCGCGCTGGGGCGATACGGGTTCCGCGATGCGCTCGACTACACCAGGCCGGACCCGGGGAAGCCGTATGCGGTGGTGCAGACCTTCATGGCCCACCACCTCGGGATGGGCCTCGGCGCGCTCACCAACGCGCTCACCGGGCAGATCTGGCAGCGCCGCTTCCATGCCGATCCGCTGGTCCGGGCGGCGGAGCTCCTGCTCTACGAGCGCATCCCGCGCCGCCTGATGCTCCAGGAGCCGCAGGCCGCGCGGCCCGAAGCATCGCTCCCCAACCCCGAGCTGGAGGCGCCGGCGGTCCGGGAGCTCGACACGCCGTTCACTCCCCAACCTCGAGTGGCCCTGCTGGGGAGGCTCCCGTACACCGTGATGCTCACCAATGGGGGCTCCGGGTACAGCCGCTACGAGGACCTCGCGGTCACCCGTTGGCGCGCCGACGGAACCGCCGATTCCGCCGGGCAGCACTGCTACGTGAAGGACGTGACGCGTGGCCGCTCTTGGTCCACCGCCCACCAGCCGGTCTGCGCCCGGGCGGACAGCTACCACGTCTCGCTGGCCACCGACCGGGTCATCTTCCACCGGACCGACGGCTTCGTGGAGACCCGGACCGAGATCACCACCGTCCCCGACGACTCGGCGGAGGTCCGGCGGGTCACCGTCACCAACAACGGCGGCGTCCCGTGCGAGGTCGAGCTCACCAGCTACGGGGAGCTGGTCCTCGCTCCACCGGACGCCGACCGAGCTCACCCGGCCTTCGGGAGCCTCTTCGTGGAGACCGCCTGGCATGCCTGGTGCTCGGCGGTGACCGGCACCCGGCGGCCGCGGTCTCCTTCCGAGCAGCGGGTGTGGTGCGCCCATGTGGTGGCGACCGGGGAGGAGCGCGTCGGTCCGGTGACCTGCGAGACCGACCGGAGCCGCTTCCTCGGACGGGGCCGGTCTCCCCGGGCCCCCGCCGCGCTCGACGAGGGCGTGGAGCTGAGCGGCACCACCGGGGCGGTGATCGATCCCATCTTCGCCCTCCGCTGCAGACTCCGGCTGGAACCTGGACGATCGGCCTCCGCGGCCTTCACCACGCTGGTCACCACCAGCGCCGAGCGGGCCTTCGAGCTGGCGGACCGGTATCGCGACCCGCGCTCTGCGCAGCGGGCACTGGATCTCGCCTGGACGGCGGCGCAGATCGAGCTGCGCGAGCTGGACACCTCGTCGATCGATGCGGGAGTCTTCCAGCAGCTGGCGGGCGCTCTCTTCTTCTCCGATCCGCTGCTGCGGGCTCCAGAGGCGGAGCTGGTTGCCAACCGAGGCTCGCAGCCGATGCTCTGGGCGGTGGGCCTCTCGGGTGACTGGCCCATCCTCCTCGCCACCATCGACTCGACCGAGGGGCTGTCCACCCTCCGGCAGCTCCTCTCGGCACACCAGTACTGGCGGCGGCGAGGGATGATGGTCGACCTCGTCATCCTGAACACCCGCGCCTCGTCCTATCTGGAAGGCCTGGGGGATCAGGTGACGGCGACCGTCATCTCCTCCAGCGAGGCGGGGATGGTTGACCGGCCGGGCGGCGTCTTCGTCCGGCGTCGCGACCTCCTCGGGCCAGCCGAGCTGCAGATGCTTCGTGCCACCGCCCGGGTCCTCCTGCACTGTGACGGCCGCCGCCTCGGCCCCATCCTCGAGTCGCTGACCAACGCCATCGAGGAGGTGAAGGAGCTCCCGTCGCCTCCGCGCTCTCCTCTGCAGCGCACCATCGCCGGCCTGGTGGAGCGACTGCGCGCTCCGACACCGGTGGCGAGCGTGGCGCCGGCGGTGGCTCGGACCCCGCCAACGGAAAGCGCGTCCACCGGTGAGCTCTGGCAGCCGCCGCCCACCCCTCTCTTCCTGGACAACGGACTGGGGGGGCTCGACTCCCGCGGGGCGTATCGGATCACGCTCCGTGGCTCGGCCCTTCCTCCCGCGCCCTGGTCGAACGTGGTCGCCAGTCCGGAAGGAGGCTTCCTCGTCTCCGAGCGGGGAGCCGGCTTCAGCTGGGCAGCGAGCAGCTTCTTCTACCGGCTGACGCCCTGGCACAACGATTCAGTGACGGACCCCATGAGTGACGTCCTCTACCTCCGTGACCAGGAGACGGGCGAGCTCTGGACCCCGACACCCGCGCCGGTCCGAAATGCTTCGCCGTATGTCATCCGTCACTCGCCCGGCGCGTCCACCTTCGATCACCGGCACTCGGACGTGGAGAGCCAGCTGACCCTCGGTCTCGCCGAGGGGTCGGCCACGAGAATCTCCCGGCTTCGCCTGACCAACCAGGGGAGGAGGGCACGGCGCATCGGCGTCACCGCGTACGTCGAGTGGACGCTGGGGAACCAGCGCGAGCACACCCAGCACCAGATCCGCACCGAGTTCGACGCCACCCGGGGGACGATCTTCGCCCGGAACAGCTTCGACCCTCAGTTCTCCGGCTGGGTCGCGTTCTGCGCGCTCGGCCCCGAGGTGCAGGCGCACACCGCCGACCGGCGCGAGTTCCTCGGCCGCCACGGGAGCACCGCCGCCCCGGCGGGAATCGGGCAGCTGATGGGTCGCACGGGTGCGGCGCTCGACCCGTGCGCGGCGCTCCAGTGCACGGTGAGCCTCGACCCCGGGGAGAGCCGGGAGGTGGTCGTCCTCCTCGGGGCCGCGCTCTCGGCGGACCTGGCCCGGGGGATGGTGGATTCGCTCCTCGGCCCGACCCGCGCGGCGGCCGCGATGGACCACACCGCCAGCGCCTGGGAGCAGCGGCTCTCGGTTGTCCAGGTGCGAACCCCCGAGCCCGCGTTCGACGCTCTGCTCAACGGCTGGCTCCTCTACCAGGCCCTCTCCTGCCGCATGTGGGGCCGCTCGGGCCTGTACCAGAGCAGCGGCGCCTACGGGTTTCGCGATCAGCTCCAGGATTCGATGGCCTTCCTCCACGCCGCCCCGGACGTCGCCCGGGCGCACCTCCTCCGGGCCGCCGGCCGGCAGTTCGTCGAGGGCGACGTGCAGCACTGGTGGCACCCGGAGAGCGGCCGCGGCGTGCGCACCCGGTTCTCGGACGATCTGGCCTGGCTCCCCTTCGCGGCGGACCACTACGTGAACGTCACCGGAGACCGGGCGGTGCTCGACGAGCGCGTGCCGTTCCTGACCATGCGGACGCTCCAGCCGGGGGAGCAGGAGGCGTACGACCTGCCCCAGGTCTCCACCGACGTCGGAAGCCTCTACGAGCACTGCCTTCGTGCGCTCAGGAAGGCCAGCACCGCCGGGGCCCACGGGCTCCCGCTGATGGGCGGCGGCGACTGGAACGACGGCATGAACCGGGTCGGCGCCGAGGGGAGGGGAGAGAGCGTCTGGCTGGGCTGGTTCCTCTCGGCGACGCTACGGTCCTTCGCGGAGCAGGCCCAGGCACGAGGCGATCTGGCGGTGGCCGCCGAGCTGAGAGCGCGCGCTGCGGCTTACGTCGCCGCCGTCGAGGAGCATGGCTGGGATGGCGCATGGTACCGTCGAGCGTACGACGACGCCGGCGTGCCGCTGGGGTCCAGCGCCAGCGACGACTGCCGCATCGACTCCATCGCCCAGAGCTGGAGCGTGATCTGCGGAGGCGGCGCTCCGGAGCGGAGCCTGCAGGCGATGCGCTCGCTGGAGGAGCAGCTCGTGGACCGGGACGCGCGTCTCGTGCGCCTGCTCACCCCACCGTTCGACCATGGGTCCCAGGATCCGGGCTACATCAAGGGCTACCTGCCTGGCGTTCGCGAGAACGGCGCGCAGTACACCCACGCCGCGGTGTGGGTGGTGCTTGCCAGGGCGATGGCCGGTGATGGCGACGGCGCGCTCGCGCTCTTCCAGATGCTGAACCCCCTGATGCACGCCCGGACCGCGGCCGAGGTCGCCACCTACAGGGTCGAGCCGTACGTCGTTGCGGCCGACGTGTACACCGCGGAAGGTCAGCGCGGGCGCGGGGGTTGGACCTGGTACACGGGCTCGGCGAGCTGGATGTACCGGGTCGGGCTCGAGGCCATCCTCGGATTCACCCGCCGGGGTGACTCGCTCCAGATCCGCCCCTGTGTGCCGACAGCGTGGCAGGGGTACGCGATCGACTACCGCTTCGGGGGCAGCCTCTACTCGCTTCGCGTCGAGCGGGCCGGGGGTGCACCGGGCATCACGCTCGACGGAACCGACTTCGAGGGAAACGCGATCCCGCTCGTGGATGACGGCCGGCCGCACACCGCGGTGTTCCGCTTCGGGTGAGGACGCGAGACCTCAGGCCTGAGTCGAGGCGCGGCTCGGGATGCTGAGCCGCAAGGTGCTGCCGCGGCCGAGCTCGCTCTCGAGCGTCAGCGCACCGCCGTGCGCCTCGGCAATCGATCGGGCGATGTAGAGGCCGAGCCCCATGCCACGGCGATCCCCTCGGTCCGCCTGCCAGAATCGGGCGAATACCGATGCCTGATCCTCCGGAGCGATGCCCGGCCCGGTGTCCGCCACGGTCACCTCCACACGGTCGTCGACGCGTTCCACGCGCAGCTGGATGTCTCCGCCCGCAGGGGTGAACTTGATCGCGTTGCCGAGCAGGTTCGCCAGGACCTGCAGGATGCGACCGGAGTCGACCTCGGCCTGGAGCGGCTCCGTCGGAGCCTCGAGCTGGAGCGTGAGTTCGTGCTGCTGGGCGAGGACCTGGAAGGACTGAACGCAGTCCTGGGCGAGTGCGGTCAGGTCTGCCGGGGAGCAGACGAGTCCCTGCCGTCCGGCCTCCAGGCTGGCGATGTCGATCAGGTCCCCGACCAGCCGGTCCATGCGTCCCACCAGGCGCTGGATCCGGGCCGCCGCCAACGCGATGGACTTGTTGCCGGCGTCGGAGGCCGCCCCCTTCACCACCACCGCGGCATTGAGGGCGAGTCCGCCGAGCATCGTTCGAAGATCGTGGCTGACCATCGCCAGGAACTCGTCCCGCGTGGACGTGGCGTGATCCGAGCGAGTGCGCTCGATGACCAGATGCTCGTCGGTCGACGCGCGCTCGAGTCGCAGGATCTCGGCGAGCGCACGCGCATTCAGCTCGCGGTCTGCGGCACTCACCTCGTCGGCCACCTCCCGGGCGTCCGCGAGTCGCTCCTTCTCCACGCGCCTCTCCTGAAGCAGACCAGGGGTGACTGCGCGGATGGAGTCGCTGCGCCGCTCCGCCGCCGCCAGCACCCGGTCGGCGAGCTCGCGGGCGCGCTGGACGACGGCGTCCGAATCCTCTCCGGCGTGGGCCTGCTTGCGCGCAAGCTCGAGATCCGTCTTCTCCCGCTCCTCCTTGAGGCTCAGGTCGGTGTCTTCGCGCTCCGGCGTCTGGACCGAAAAGGGCGTGCCCATCCCGCCCGTCTACCAGGGCCAAGGCGGGGGCGCTCGCCTGCTTGCTCGAGGTGTCGGCTATGGAGCGTCGCCCTTGCCGGCGCCGGCCTTCAGCCGCTGGTACTCCTCCCAGTGGCGGCGGGCCTCCTCGAGGAGGCGGCGGATCTCCTTCTCCTCGGCCGTGCCGAGCGCGCCGCCACGGGGGCCGTCCGCTCCGGGCGCCGGCGCCGCCTTGCCCTCCACGATCCGCAGCTCGCGCGGCTCCGCGTCTCCCTCCCAGGAGAGCAACAGGTGCAGGTCGCCCCGGTGCCGCTGGAAGAGGGGAGCGAGCAGCCGGAGGGTGAAGGTCGCCTGCGGATCTTCCCGGACCACCAGGCTCTCTGCCTGGAGCCCTTCGGCAGCCTTGCGGAACACGAGCTTCGAGCCGCCGAACGTCACCTCGGCCCCGTCGTGCGTGGACAGCCGCAGCCCGGGCAGCCCGGCATCCTCCACCGCCTGGGCGAGCGCACCCGGAGCCACGGTGAGCCGGAGGATCAGGACCTCGGCCGAGGACAGTGTCGGCGGCTGGCTCAGAGGTCCACCTTCTTCTCGGTCTGGTTCTGCCCGTCGAAGCGCAGGCACACGCCCTTGTTCTCCACCCGGGTGACCAGGTTGCACGGCCGCCGCCAGAGGGTCTGGAGGTTCCGCAGCGTCTCGCGTGCATAGTCCGGCTTGAGGTCCTGTCCGTCGTGCTTGTGTGCCAGGAGCAGCTCGCCCCGGTTCTCGAAGTTGCCGTCCACCACCTCGATGATCGGCTGACCGAAGTTGGTGAGCTGGGAGAGCAGCTTGTTCTTCACCTTCCGGAACTCGCGGTCGAGGATCTCCCAGCTGTTCCGCTTCTCGTTGAAGCCGTAGACGAACAGCTTCTGCTCCATCGCGAACTCGGCGGTGAGGAAGGTGTCGATGAAGGTGACGTCGTTGTAGTGCTTGCGGACCTCGAAGATCTTCTCCCGCCCCAGTCCCAGGTTCTTGTCCCAGGCGCGGCGGGCCTTGAGGTCATCGCACTCGTCCCACTCCTTGCCGAAGCGCCCCTTGTTCCACCGCTCCTCGATGTCCCGGTACAGCTCGATGCCCAGCTTGTACGGGTTCAGCGCGCCGGGCCGCGTGCCCAGCGTACCCGAGTGGTGGTCGGCGTAGTCGATGACCTCGTCCGCGGTCAGCGCCTTCCGGGTCATGATGTTGGAGTGCCAGTACGAGTTGTGATTCACCAGCCCCGCTGCCGCGTAGCGATGGGTCTCGGTGACCGAGATGTCGTAGACATCCGCGCGCCCCTGCTCGATGGAGACGACCTCGTCCACCCAGGGCTCGCGCTTGAGCCAGCGATGCGCGGCGAGATACGCGTCGAGCGCGGCTTGCTTCCGCCCAAGGCCGAAGCCGATGCGATCGGCGAACCGCTGCGCCGAGGCTCCGGCGACGTGCAGGTGCCAGCAGCCGTCCGCCTGCCGCCTCCGCCGGCTCAGGATTCCGTAGTTGAGCAAGAGCAGCTGGACCTGCTCGGCCAGCGCGTCGCTCACGGTGGAGAGGATGACTCCCTGCGCCCCGGCGTGACCGTCGCAGTCGAAGTACGCGCGGAGGAATGCCCGGACCACCGGCTCTGGCGAGCGGAGAACGGCCTCGGGCACGTGCTTCTGGTGCGCGCTCGGGCCGTGAGTCATTCCGAGAGCCTGGACCAGAAAGTCGGAGAGCGTCTCGGAGTGGACCAGCACCCGGAGCTTGTTCCCGTCCGCTCGCATGATCGCTGCCGTTCCGAAGAGCGCGTTGGCGAGCTCCGCGAACCGTACGGCCTGGGGCTCATCGCCCGTGGTCAGGCCGAGATGGCGCTTCACCCGACTGATGTGCCCGTCCCCGACCAGGTAGCCGAGGAAGGCGGCCAGCTCGGGTGTGAGGGAGACCGGCAGCCTCACCGCGGCGCGCTTGCCGATCGATTGCGGCAGAGCCTGGTTCTCCTCCGCGTCGTAGGCGAAGAGCGCCTCGTCGAGCGCGGCCGAATGGCGCGTGGTCCTGCCGGCACGGTGTCGCAGGACGGTGCTCAGCGACACGCCCACCGCTCCGGCCACGTCGTCGAGCCCGACGCGCTCGTTCGGCACCCAGGAGAGCGCCTGCTGTTCGGTGGGCCAGAGGTCCCGACCGCCGCCGACGGACAGGGCGTCGCCCGGGGCGAGCTGGTCGAGTCGCTTCCAGCTCTTCCCGTCCGCGAGCAGAAGGCGGTGGTTGTCCGAGCCGCAGAGCGTGAAGCCGCGGCGAGTTCGCACCGTCACGACGGGGTGATCGCGGATCACGTGCCGATCGTAGACCTGCTGGTGCCGCTCGCCGTCACTCACCGTGTCGCCGAGCCCGTCTCCGACCAGCTCCTGCATCGTCACCAGGCCGCGGTTGGTGAATACCCGCATGTCGCCCCGGAGGCACGCCCAACCTTCGTTCATGATCTTCGTCTGGCCCTGGGGCGCGAAGTAGTAGGCCTCCTCCCGGAGGATGGCCAGGACGTCGAACTCCCACGGTTCGAGCGGGGCGTGCTCGAGCAGGAACAGCAGCACGTCGCGCTGCGGCCGCTCGGGGAAGTGCTTCTTCTTCGCCTTCTCGTCCTCCACCTTCTTCCGCTGCGACTGGAGGAACTCGAGCGGGTTCACGTAACCGCGCATGTACTCGCGGTCGACCCGGAAGCCCTCCACCCGCTCGTTGCTCTTCTCCTCCTGCTCGGCCCGCTTCGGATCCGGCGAGCGGCGGATGTAGGGCGAGTGGTAGTCAATCAGGTTCTCCAGCGAGAGCGCCCGGTCGATGAAGTCCTCGACCTTCTCGATCCCCACCTTGTCCACCCAGCGCCGGACGCGGGTGGCGTGGTTGGCCATCTCGTCCATCATCCGGCGGTTGGTGTGCTGGAAGTAGAAGTTGTTCTTGAAGAAGTCGCAGTGCCCGTAGACGTGGGCCATCACCAGCTTCTGGTCCACCTCGGCGTTCGACTCGAGCAGGTAGGCGTAGCAAGGGTCGTTGTTGATCACGAGCTCGTAGATCTTGCTGAGCCCGTACTCGTATCCCTTCGACAGCTGCTCGTACTCCATGCCCCAGCGCCAGTGCGGATAGCGGTTGGGGAAGCCGCCGTACGAGGCGACCATGTTCAGCTCGTCGTAGCCGAGCAGCTCGAAGACGGTCTCGAAGAAGTCCAGCCCGAAGCCGCGGGCGTACCCCTCGATCTCCTCCTTGAGCTGCGCCAGGCGGGGGGTGAGGCTCTTCGGCATCAGCGCCCCTTCCCGAGGAAGTCGCGGATGGACTGGTAGATGGCGTCCTTGTCCGCGATCTCCGAGAGCGCCACGTTCTCCGAGTCTCCCACCGTCTCGCGCAGGTCCTTGATGAACTGGCCCGAGCCGTAGGGGCTCTCCACCTGCCCGTAGGCGAACTGGTTCACCGCCGGGAGGATGTCGGTCCGCAGCATCTCGATGCAGTGCCGGGTGTCGTCGGCGCTCCAGTTGTCCCCGTCGCTGAAGTGGAAGGGGTAGATGTTCCAGCTGCCGGGCGGGTAGTCGGCGCGAATGATGTCCCGGCAGAGCTTGTAGGCCGAGCTGATCATCGTGCCTCCCGACTCACGGGTGTGGAAGAACGTCTCCCGATCCACCTCGCGCGCCACCGCGTCATGGATGATGTAGCGGCATTCGACCCCCTTGTACTGGTGGCGGAGCCAGGTATCGAGCCAGAAGCTCTCGATGCGGACGATCTCCTTCTGCTCGTCGCCCATCGAGCCGGACACGTCCATCATGTAGACGATGACCGCGTTGGTCTCCGGCAGGTTCTGGAGCCGGTAGCTGCGGTAGCGCCGATCTTCCCGGGTGGGGATGATGATCGGCATCTTCGGATCGTACGTGCCGAGCGCGATCTGCCGCCGCAGCGCCTGCTTGAAGGTGCGCTTGAAGTGCCGGAGCGACTCGGGGCCGGTGGTGTTGACCCCGGTGTACTTGATCTTCTGCGCGACCACCTGCTCCTTGCCGCGCCGCTCGATGTTGGGGAGCTGCAGCTCCTCGCCGAGGATCGAGGCCAGCTCGTCCAGGCTGACGTCCACCTCGAGCGCGTGGTCTCCCTCGCCCTGGCCGGCCTTGTGCCCGTCTCCCGGCTGCACCGCGCCTGGGCTCAGCTGCTGCCCGACGTCTCCCTCGCCCTGGCCGACCCCACCCTGCTCCTTGTGGCCGTACTTGAAGTGAGGGATGTCGATGAAGGGGATGGGGATGGAGATGGTGTCCTTCCCCTTCTTCCCCAGCATCTCGCCCTTCTGCACGTACCGTCGCAGGTTGGCTTTGATCTTCCCGCGGACGATCTGCTTGAAGCGCGAATGGTCCTGATGGATCTTCAGCGACACCGCTACTCCTTGGCGTCCCCGCGCGCGAAGATGGATGCCACGAAGTTGAGGACGTCGGTGGAGCAGATCTCGCAGTACCCGTAGTTCTTCATCAGCCGGTCCTTGACCAGGTCGATCTTCTCCTGGGTCTCCTTGTCGACGACCGAGCTGACCAGATTCTTCAGCTTGATGCTGTCCTTCTGGTCCTCGAAGAGCTTCAGCTCCAGCGCCTTGTGCAGCCGCTCGTTGGTCCGGTAGTTGAAAGTCTTCCCGTCCACGGCGAGCGCGCCGATGTAGTTCATGATCTCCCGGCGGAAGTCGTCCTTGCGGCTCTCGGGGATGTCGATCTTCTCCTCGATGCTCCGCATCAGCCGCTCGTCGGGCTCCTCGTAGAGGCCGGTGTACTTGTTCCGGACCTTCTCTTTCTGGGTGTAGGCCTTGATGTTGTCGATGTAGTTGCCGCAGAGCTTGCCGATCGCGTCCTCGTCGGCGCTGATCGCCCGCTGGACCTCGTTCTTCACGATGTCCTCGTACTCCTGCTTCACGGTGGTGAGCAGCTCGCGGAAGCGCTTCCGGGTCTCGTCCGAGGAGATGAGGCTGTGGCCCTTCAGGCCGGCCTCGAGCTCGTTGAGCACCATGAAGGGGTTGATGCAGCCCTCGCCCTTGTCGCTCACCAGGGCATTGCTGATCTTGTCCTGGATGTAGCGGGGGCTGATGCCCTCCAGGCCCTCGCGCGAGGACTCCTTGCGGAGCTCCTTGATGTTGTCCTCGGTGAAGTTGGGGAGGGTCTTGCCGTTGTAGAGCTTCAGCTTCTGGAGCAGGGTGAGGTTGTGCTTCTTCGGCTCCTCGAGCCGGGTGAGCACCGCCCACATCGCCGCCATCTCCAGGGTGTGCGGCGCGATGTGCTTGCCCTTGATCGCCCGGGCGTTGAAGTCCTTCTCGTAGATCTTCTGCTCCTCGGCGAGCTTGGTGATGTACGGGATGTCGATCTTCACCGTTCGATCCCGCAGCGCCTCCATGAACTCGTTGTTCTCCAGCTTCTTGTACTCGGGCTCGTTGGTGTGCCCGAGGATGACCTCGTCGATGTCGGTCTGGGGGAACTTCTTGGGCTTGATCTTGTGCTCCTGGCTCGCGCCGAGGAGGTCGTAGAGGAAGGCCACGTCCAGCTTGAGCACCTCGACGAACTCGATGATGCCCCGGTTGGCGATGTTGAACTCGCCGTCGAAGTTGAACGCGCGTGGGTCGGAGTCGCTGCCGTACTCGGCGATCTTCCGGTAGTTGATGTCGCCGGTGAGCTCGGTGGAGTCCTGGTTCTTCTCGTCCTTGGGCTGGAAGGTGCCGATGCCGATCCGGTCCTTCTCGCTGAAGATCAGGCGGTTCACCCGGATGTGCTGGATGACCTTGGCGAAGTCACCGCCCTCCTCGGTCATCAGCTCCTTGAAGACGAAGCGGCAGGCGGGGCACAGCTCGTTCCCATCCGGGATCTGAAAGTCGCCGCTGGTCTGCAGCTCGGCGAAGACCCGGGGACGCCACTCGCGGGGGATGAGGTTCAGCGGCTCCTCGTTCATCGGGCACTTCATCTTCTCCTTGTGGACCACGCCGTCGGAGCCCTTGCGCTCCAGGTTCCAGGAGAAGGTGTAGGCCGCGCCCTCGGGGGTCTTGCTGTACTCCTCGGCGCCCTTCTTCAAGAGACGGGCGATGGTGCTCTTGCTCGAGCCCACCGGGCCGTGGAGCAGGATGACGCGCTTCTCGGTGCCGTACTGCTGCGCCGCGGATTTGAAGACGTTCACCAGCTTCATCAGCGGCACGTCGAGGCCGAAGATCGCGTCGCGGCCGCCGAAGCGCTCGTCGCTGAAGAAGTGGTAGCGGATGAGCTTCTTCTTGTTGTCGATGTATTCGGTGCGTCCGTGGCTGAGGATCATGTCGTAGATCCTCTGGAACGCGGTTCGAGTCACCCGCGGGTTCTGCCGGACGAGGTTGAGGTAGTCCTCGAAGCTGCCTTCCCAGTGCAGCTCGGCGTACTGCTTGCTGTCCTGGAGCTTCGCGATGCGCTCGACCCACGAGCCCTGCGCCACGGTCGTCATGTCTCGTCTCATCCCTCTGGACGCTCCGCGCGGGCGGGCGCCAATTGAACCCCCACACCGGCGCGGGGTGGGACCGCGCGAGCGTGTCCGGTGCTGAGGGGGCGGGCGGCTCCCGGAGGCCAGAGCCTGCCGGGGGACGCCGTCCCGCGCGACCGGGACGCGGGGTGGAGACTTCCTGACGTCTCGAAGCTTATGCCTTCCGGTCCAGCGCTTCCAATGCCCCCCGGGTCCCTGCTAGGCGCAGCCGACAGATCACGATGCCCACCCCGTCCGTTGCGCCCCGGATCGAGGACTCCTCGATGTCCGGCTCCCCTCCCCGCGTGTCGAGCGAGGAGGCAAGAGCGGTCTGGAGCCTTCTCCTTGCCTGCGCCCTGGTTCTGCTGCCCAGGCTCGCGGTCTTTCCGTGGAGCGAGAACCTCTACGGCGACGCGGTCGTGCGCACCGAGCTGGCCCAGCGCTGGGTGGCCAACCCCCACTGGATCGCCCACATGGACGACGGGGCGTTCCAGTACGGGCCGCTGCACGTCTACCTCGTGGCCGGAGCGCTGGCCCTGGGCATGGACCGGGAGGATGCCGGCCGCTGGGTGAGCCTGCTGTTCGGCGTGCTCACGGTCCTGCCGCTCTGGTCGCTGTCGCGGCGGCTTGGAGGAATCAGCGGCGCCTGGTGGGCCACGGCGGGGTTCGCGCTCTGGGGGATGCACATCCAGATGTCCACCACCGCGGGCAGCGAGTCGGTGGGCCTGTTCTTCGTGCTCTGGAGCCTGGCGCTGCTGGCGGAGGGTCTCGAGGAGAACCGGTTCCCGCCGCTCTTCGGCAGCGCGCTGGTGCTCAACCTGGCCTGCGCGGTCCGGTACGACTGCTGGCTGCTGATCCCGCTCATCTGCGTGCTCCTGTTGCTCGGGGACAGGGACCGCGTGGCCGGGGTGACGCGCTCGGTCTGCTATGGGCTCTTGGCCATCCCCTTCGTGGCCGCCTGGATGCAGGGGAACGAGCGTGCGAAGGGCGATCCGTTCGCGCCCCTGAAGTACATCGAGAGCTTCCACAAGGGCTGGGTGGCGGAGGGAGTCGCTCGCTGGACCTCGGCCGGGTACCGGGCGCAGAACCTCTTCTTCTGGCCCGGCGTCGCGCTGGTGACGCTGTCACCGCTCATCGCCTGGTTCGGGGTGCGGGGGATGCTCCGCGTCTGGCGGCAGCGCCCCGGGTACCGGTGGCTGATCTGGGTGGTGCTGGTGCCGACCGCGTACTTCACCTTCCGGAGCGTGGTGCTGCTCGACTTCGTCCCGCTCGGCCGGTTCGCGGTGACGCAGGTGGCGCTGCTCCTGCCGTTCGTCGGAGTGGGGTACCAGGCCACGGTGGAGGGGAGGTCGCCGGTCGCGGCGCGGGCCTGGGCCGGCGCGGCGCTCGGGCTCGCGCTGCTCTTCCCGGTGCTGGTCGGGCTGATCACGGTGGACCGCGAGGATCAGCTGGCCACTTCGCTCCGCCCGGTGAGCCCGGTGTCGACCAATCCACCGGCGGTGATGCAGGTGGCGCGGTGGCTCAAGGCCGAGGTTGCGCCGGTGGGCGGAGCGGCCGCGCTGGACGTGGACCCCCAGTACTGGGACCTCCAGATCGCCTTCTTCAGCGGGCTCCCCGACACCCGGCTGGCGCGGATGCGGTGGGACATCTTCAGGAAGCAGGTCACCGAGCAGCAGCCCGAGGTGCTGGTGCGCCGCGAGGGTGGGGAGATGGAGAAAGAGCCCGACTTCCTGCTCCAGGGAGATACCATCTCCTTCGACGGTGACGGCTGGGAGGAAGTGCCCGGCTTCCAGCGTCCGTGGCACGTCTACCGCCGCGCCGGCACCCACTAGAGGGCCTCATGACCCAGGCAGCACCTGCCGTGACCCGAGCGGACGCGCGAACCCCGCCGCAGTGGGTCTCGTTCACCGCCCTGTTCCTGGTCGAGATGTGGGAACGGTTCGGCTACTACGGGATGACGGCGCTGGTCGTCCTCTACATGGTTCAGAGGCTGGGCTACAGCGACGATCGCGCCAGCCTCACCTTCGGCGCCTTCGTGGCGATGGCCTACGCGTCTCCGGCTGTCGGTGGATGGCTCGGGGACAAGGTCCTCGGCACGCGCCGGATGACGGTCATCGGGGCGAGCATCCTCGCCATCGGGTACGCGCTCCTCGCCACGCCCGGCGCGCCCATCTTCGTCGCCTTCGGCGTCATTGCGGTCGGCAGCGGGCTCTTCAAGCCCAACCCGGCGAACCTCGTCTCCAAGGTCTACGAGGGGAATCCGGCGAAGATCGATTCCGCCTTCACGCTCTACTACATGGCGGTGAACCTTGGTTCCTCGCTCTCGCAGCTGATCCTTCCCAAGGTCGCCGAGCACGTCAGCTGGCATCTGGCGTTCGGCCTTTGCTCCGGCGGTCTCGTCCTCGGGCTCTTCAACTACTTCTTCATGAGCCGGTTCTTGCGGCACGTGGGCTCGCCGCCCGACTTTCAGCCATTCCCCTGGAAGAAGTTCGGGCTCACGATCGCGGCTTGCGTGCTGGCGGTCGGATTCGTCTCGTTCGTCGTCCAGAATCTGGCCGTGGCGAGGGCCGTGGTCTGGCTGGCGACGGCGGTGATGCTCGGGATCTTCGCGCTGCTGATCGCCAGGGGCACGCCGCGCGAGCGGAGCGGCCTGATTGCGGTGCTGATTCTCACCGCCCAAGGAATCATCTTCTTCGTCTTCTACCAGCAGATGTCGACGTCGCTGACCCTGTTCGCCTTCCGGAACGTCGACCTCTCGCTTCCCTTCGGGATCCACGCCTCCGCCGGCCAGGTCCAGGCGCTGAACCCGCTCTGGATCTTCGTCCTCAGCCCCCCGCTGGCCTGGCTCTACACCAGCATGGGCAAGCGCTCCGGTGGAGACTTGCCGGTCGCCGTGAAGTTCGCGCTCGGGTTCGTGGTGCTCGCCGCCGGGTTCTTCGTCTTCGGCGGAAGCGGGTACTTCGCCGGTGCGGACGGCAGGGTATCCCTGTGGTGGATGATCCTCGGCTACGGCCTGATGTCGCTCGGCGAGCTGTTGATCAGCGGGCTCGGCCTGGCGATGGTGGCCCGCTACGTGGGCCCGAAGCTGCGCGGCTTTCTGATGGGAACCTGGTTCCTGGCGACGGGGATCTCCCAGTACCTCGGAAGCTACGTGGCGACGTTCGCCAGCGTGCCCCAGGACGTGACGGACCCGGCGCAGACGCTCCATCTGTACATGCGGCTCTATGGCTGGCTGGGAGCGGTGGCGGTGGCGGGAGCGATCATCTCCTTCGCCCTGCTGCCCCTGATGCGGCGGCTCTCGGCGGAGTCGGCGCAGGAGGAGCCCGCGGCGGCGGCGGCGTAGACCGATGCTCCGTCAGTCCTCCGGCCGGGGAGCGGGCGCACTCGCACCGGCGCGCTGACGCGTACGCGGGAAGGGGCGCTGGTTCAGATCCCTCCAGAGCGCGGTGGCGGAAGTCCCGAGTTCCTGTCTGAGCGCACGACAGAGCCCCTGTCGGCTGGCGGACCCGGCCTCGCGGGCGATGCGCCCGAGGTCCGTCTCACCCTTGGCCAGGAGCTCGGCAGCGCGTCGGACGCGTGCGCCGCGGAGGAGCTTCCGTGGCGCGGAGCCAGCGAACTGACCGATGCGCGCCGCCGTCCGCTGGCGGGAGCGCCCGGCCAGCGCGGCGATGCCTTCGAGGGTGGCTCCCGGTCGCTCGAGCGCGCCGAGCTGCTCGCGGACGAGAGGGTCCGCGAGCATGCGGAACCAGCCCCGATCGTTCCATGACTGGTCGGCGACGTGCGAGCGGAGCGCCTGGATGAACAGGGCCTCGCACAGGTGCTTCGCGATGGCGCGGCCCCCGAGGAGCGGACAGGAGAGCTCCTCCCGCATTGCGCTCATCGTCGAGGCGAAGGAGGCGGGGCCCGCCCCGGCCCGCGTGCGCAGAAGACGCGGGAAGCCAGCGAGCATGGGGTGACCGGCCGGTGCTTCGAGGTGAACGCGCGCGGAGAGGACCTCGGGCGAGTCCGCGTCGGAGCTCGACCGGAGCGCGCCCGGGGTCCCGCGGTTCACGACGAGCAGCTCGCCCTCGTCCAACCGGTAGCGCCAGACGGGGAAGTCGACGTCGAGCAGACAGGACCCCTGGAACACGAGGTGAACGGAGATGGCGTCGCGCAGAAACTCACGTCGCCAGGGTCGCGCGGCGAGCGCGTCGAGCACGAGGCACCGGAACCCGAGCTGGTCCAGGGCGGCAGAGAGCGCATCCCGGTCGGCGAACATGGGAGGCCCTGGAGCAAGATCCGGGCGCGGCGACAGGGACGCGCCTCCTCGAGGTTCCCGAACCCGTTTGGAACGGTCCCGGCGGGGAGGCATCCCGGTGGGCCCCGACCCATTCCATTCGGGTTCCCGGAGCGCGCGGCGGAACCCCGAGCCGCCTCTCCATCGCCCGCAGCGTCCACTCGTCTGGACGGTTCGTCCTCGCCCACGCCGCCCCGGGGTTCCCGAAGCCGCCTGGCGAACCCGAATGGAACGGTCTCCAGCCTGATCCGACCCCCCAGGCCGGGGACCGTTCCAAACGGGTTCGGGAACCCCGACCCCGACGGCCAGCTCCGCACCCCAGGAGCGCCTGAGGTCGCGCAGGCCGGCCGGACGGGGCACGGCCGCGACGACGTCGCCTTGACCACGACCTCCATCCGCCGGTCTTTTGCCCTGTCCTCGGCCGTGGAGTTGGAAGCGACCGGGTGGGTATCTCCGAATCCGGTGGCCGACATGAGGTTCTTGTCGACGCCCTTCGACGCGAGGGAGCGAACGACGTCGGTCGCTCGCGCAGTGGAGAGCTCCCAGTTCGAGGGGAAGCGCGACTTCAGCTCCGGACCGATCGGCACGTCATCGGTGTCGCCCTGCACATCGATCTGCTGGCCCTGGAGCGACTCGAGCGCCGGGACCTTGGGCCAACAACTCCTCAGCGGCCCGGCTGAGCGCGGCGCCGCTGCTCCGCCCAGTACTCCACCTGCCACTTCTGCACCGCCGCGTTGTGGCAGATGAGCGTGGGGCAGAACACGTGCGTCCCGTCGTTCCGCGAGACGAAGTACAAGTCGTTGCAGGTCGCCGGGTGGGTCACCGCCTGCAGCGCGGCGGCGCCGGGGCTCGCGATGGGACCCGGCGGCAGTCCCCGGACGGTGTACGTGTTGTACGGGTGCGCGGTGCCCAGGTCCTGCCGGGTGATGTTCTTCACGAACTTCCCACGGATCATCATCATCGCGTACAGCACCGTGGGGTCCGTCTGCAGCGGCATGCCGAGCCTTAGTCGGTTGTAGAAGAGGCAGGCGATCCGCGGCCGCTCCTCGGGCGCGCCGGTCTCCTTCTCCACGATCGACGCGAGCGTCACCAGCTGCAGCGGATCGAGCTTCACCGCCGGATCCCCGTTCGCCATGGCTGCGTGCAGCTCTTCCAGCGTCCGCGAGACCATCTTCGCGAGCACGCTCTCCTCGGTGTCCCCGTGGGTGAAGCTGTACGTGTCGGGGAAGAGGAACCCTTCCAGGCGCGTGGCCGGCACTCCGAGCTTCTTCACGAAGGAAGGGTCGGCCGCGAGCGCCTCGAGCCGGTCCAGGCGGAGCTTCAGCTGGGACCCGGCGAGCAGCGGGAGGATCTCGTCTAGCCGAAGCCCCTCGGGAATGGTCACGTGGTACGTCTTCTGCTGGCCGGAGACCAGCTTCTGGATTGCCTGCTCGGGGGTGAGCGGGAGCGTGAACTCGTACTCTCCGGCCCGGAGCTTGGGTCCGACCTTCTCCCGGCGGAGCCAGGCGTACGTCAGCTCCGCGTCGGAGACCACGCCTGCCTGTGCCAGGAGGTCCGCGACGCGACGGGGTCCGCTGCCGGGCGGAACGAGCACCGCCTTCGTCCCGCTGGCACCGGCCGGCGTGCTGGCGAACCCGGTGATGCGCTGGTCGCGCCACCACCAGTAAGCCCCGCCGGCGGCGGCCAGGAGGAGGATGAGGATCACGAGCACCCCGGCGGCGCGCTTCAAGGCTCGTCCCCGGCCACGACGGGCTGCCGCGCGTCGAGCCAGCCCTGGAGGATCAGCGACGCGGCGATCTGGTCCACCACGGCGCGCCGCCGGGCCCGCGAGACGTCCGCCTCGATCATCAGGCGATTGGCGGCCACCGTGGTCAGCCGCTCGTCCCAGTACTCGACGGGGATGCCGAGGGTGCGTGCGACGGCCTCTCCCAGCCGCCGGGCGTCTGCCGCGCTCGGACCCTCGCTGCCGTCCATGTTCAGCGGCAGGCCCACGACCGCGTGCTCCACGGCGTGGTGCTCGGCCAGACGACGCAGCTCGGTGAGGTCCGCTCTCAGGTTGGTCCGTCGAATGGTGGTCACTGGCTGCGCGGTGAACCCCAGCGCATCGGAGATGGCCACTCCGATCGTCTTGGTCCCCACGTCGAGTCCGAAGCTGCGCCGCATCCCGGGTGCACAATAGCAGCACCGGGCGGCGCGTCCGGCCGGGTGGACGGGCTCGTCCATCTCGAGAGACGTCCGGGCGGCCGAGCCGCAAGGAACCTCCCGCGGCATCGCTCCTGCACATCCAGCCCAGGCCGGGGAGCGACCCCGGGAGGGGGACGGATGGGATTCTTCGACTTCATCGGCGACGCGCTCGGAGCCATCGCGTCGCCCTTCACCGCGGTCATCGACGCCGGGACCAAGCTCCTGGGCCTGCCACCGGTGGTGGGAGACGCGCTGAAGGTCGCGGTGGGTGCGGTGACCGGGGACGTCTTCACGTTGATGCAAGGGAGCACGCAGCTCCTCAAGGACCTGGCAGGCAACCCGGCCGAGACCGAGTATGCGCCGCCGACCGACGAGCCCTACGGTGGGACGGACGGCTGGGCCCCCCCATCCTCGCCGCGCACGGCGCTGATCGCCGACGGCGGAGATGGAGGGAATTCGAATGGAGAGGTGACCGCGTCCTCGGCCGAGGCGCCGGACGATCCTCCGACCGATGCGACCTCGGTCGGGGACGGCGACGCCGAGGAGCGCCGGGCGCTGGAGACGCTCGCCCGGAACTTCGATGCGATGAACCGCGACCACGGCCTCTTCGGCGCGTTCGGGGACAAGGTCATCACCGAGAAAGAGCTGCGCGAGACTGCCGAGGATCCCGATGCGCCCGTCGACCTCAAGCGCGCGGCCCGCGAGATCCTGGACAACCCGGATCTCATGGAGCGGCTCTCTCGCTCGAGGGACGGAAACGACCGGGGCATTGCCCGGAGTGACGTCGACCTGGTGATGGAAGAGAGCCGGACTGGCGCCGCGGACGGGTCCGATCACCCGGGCAGACTGTCCGGAAGCCTCGGGCCGACTCGCGCCCCCGTGGGCGGCGACGACCTCACCGCGCTGCAGACGCTCCTCTCGGCCTTCGACGGACTGGACCAGCCGACCGAGGTCTTGTTCCCGCCGGACAAGGTGCTCAGCCGGGAGGAGCTGGAGAAGGTGGCCGCCAACCCCGACACGGCTCCCGCGCTCAAGCGCGCCGCCCGGTACGTGCTCGATCACCCGGCCCTCTTCGACGGTCTCGCCCGTTCACAGGGCATGGGAACCAAGGGCATCTCGCGGAGCGATCTGCAGATCGGGATCGAGGACGCCAGGCGCTCCGGTCGGGTCTCGGTGCCCTCCGTCAAGCCGCGGAAGACTCCTGCGCCCGCGACGACCCCCTCCGGCTCGAGCACCAGCAGTTCCACGACGAAGAAGTCGTCCAGCAGCGGGAGCTCGCGGAGCCGCGATCCCTCGATCAAGGACATCCTCAACGACAAGAGCCTGAGCCTGGAGGAGAAGATCGAGATGATCCTCATGGTGCTCGAGAACCGCACCGACGATCAGATGCTCTCCGTCACCCAGCAGCTGGACAGCAACGACGACAAGAAGAGCGCGAAGGACGACCGGAAGAAGGTCGCGAAGCTCGACAAGGTCGACCGCGACCTGAACTTCAAGATGGAGAAGCTCATGAAGCGCAAGGAGCAGCTCTCCAACCTCCTCTCCACGATGGAGATGAAGTTCGCCTCGATGGCCCAGACCGCCATCGCCAACATGGGACGGTGATCGTGCGACGGAACGAGCGAGAGCGGCTCCTTGCCTTCGCCCGCGGCGAGGGCACCTGGGCAGAGGTCGAGGGGATCACCGCCGCGGACGCCGCCCGGATGGCGCGGGCCGGAGTGGAGCTGGCGCAGGCCGGGCGGCTCCGCGAGGCGGCGCTGGTCTTCGAGGCGATGGTGGAGATCAACCCCAGGGACTCCGGGGCTCACGCTGCGCTGGGCACCGTGTACCAGAAGCTCGGCCGTCCCGACGAGGCGGTGCGTGCCTACGGCGACGCCCTGGCATGTGACCCGAAGCATCCGGTGGCGCTGGGCAACCGGGGTGAGCTGCTGCTTCGCCTCGGACGTCGCGAGGGCTATGGCGACGTCGCAGCCGCAGTGGCCGCGGACCCCGGGGGGAGGACCGCCGCGGGCCGCCGCGCCGCCCGGTTGGCGAAGGCGATTACCGCAGACGCCATGGCGCGGCTCGGGATCCAGTGACGGGTGAGGGGGGCCGCCGGAGCGCACGGGGGAGCGCTCCGGCGGTGCAGTTTCCGCTGTCCCGGACGGCTCAGCCTCCGCCGTCGGACGGCGTGCTCTGCGCGGTGCTCGCCGGGGGCGAACGGGGCCGGGCGACGCTGCGCTTCCGGGAGGATGGCCTGGTGGCCGGCTCCGGCGCCGGGAGCTCGTCCGGCACGTCCGCCTCGGCGAGCAGCAGCAGCTTCATCCGCTCCAGGCTGGTCCGCGCGCGGTCCACGAACGGCCCGGCCGTGCCGATGCGCTCCGCGGTCGCCACCGTGGTCTCGTACACGCCGATCGCCTTGGTCAGGAGGATCTTGATCCGCCTCCGCAGCTCCTGCCGGTAGACCTCCGCTTCCTCGGCGTTCAGCTCCTTCGGCGTCGGCGAGTCCATCATCTGTCGATACAGCACCTCGTAGAGGTTGCCGATCCGCTCGCCTGCGGCGGTGGCCCAGTATCCGTTGCCGATCTTGATTGCCCGGAGGTAGTGCCCCTGCGCAGACAGCAGGAGCTGGGCCTTGTACTCCAGCGTCCTCGAGAGCTCGTCCGCCTTCGCGTCCGGATCGAACGTGACGCCCTCGCAGTGCAGCCGGTAGATCTCCCCGAGGAAGAACTGGCCCTGCGCCGTGACGTACTCGTCGGCCGGCTCGCCCCGGTCAGATGCCTCCCTCGCGCTGGCCAGCGCCGCCCGGAGCGTCTTTTCGCCCTGGTCGAGGTCACCGCCGTCCACCTGACAGATTCCCTGCTGCACCTGGGCCTCGATGCGACGGGAGACCGGGAGGTCGGTCCTCGCCGCGATGCGACCGAGCAGCGTGGCCGCCTCGGGGTACCGATCGAGGTGGTACAGCGCCTCGGCCTGGTGGAAGGCCGCGTCCAGTGCGTCGCCCGTCCCCAGGGGGTCGGCGATCTCCGAGAAGGCCTGCCGCGCGCTGTCCCAGGCCTCGAGCCGCTCCTGGGCCAGGCCGGCGTTGAACAGGGCCTGGCGATGGTGGGGGCTGTCCGGGAACGCAGAGGCGAGTCGCTCGAAGCAGGTGGCTGCGCGGGCGAGGTCCCCAGCGGCGAACGCGCTCGACCCGGCGGCGAACAGCTCCTCGTCGTTCATCTTCAGGAGCGCGAGGTCGACGTGGACCTCCTGGCCGGGCATGGCGATGGGCTCGGGCCGGGGCGCCGCGGGGTGCGTCGTGGCGCAGCCGGCCAGCACCAGCAGCAACGGAAGCAGGGCACGTGCGCGTGGGATCACGGTCCGCAAGCGGGTCGAGCCTACAGGATTGCAGCCTCTCCCAGCAGGTAGGACCCGGCCCGCCAGAGTGCGCGCAGGTCGTGGATCTCCGACGAGAACCGAGGAACCGCGATGAGCGGCACCGGGGCGACGCCTTCGGTCAGCAGCTGGATGCCCTGACGGTCACGGTCGGCGAGCGCGCGCGCATCCGCCAGAGTCCGGGCGAGCGTGGCTCGAAGCGGACCCGAGAGCCCCTCCAGCTCACCCCCGGCGGACGGAGGCGGCTCCACCTGCACCCGGTTCACCACCACGCCGTCGCGCTGGAGACCGCGATCGCCGAGCACCGCCTGGAACCGGAGCGCCTCCTCCCGCCGCTCGGGCGAGGCTCCCGCCACCAGCAAGAACCCCGTCTCGGGAGAGGCGAGGAGGGAGCGCACGGCGCGTGCCCGATCCCGGAAAGTCTCGTTCATCCCGCTCACCGCGCCGAGGAACGTCGCGAGCTCCTCGAGCGTGTCCCCACCGATGATCCGGCCGATGGTCTTCGCTGCCACGCCGCCGCCCCAGCGCGCCAGACGCAGGGACAGGCGACCGGCCCGCAGCGCCGGGTCCAGGAGCCAGCGCGCCGCCTCGTTGTCGAGGAAGTCGAGGATCCGCGAGGGGGCGTCCAGGAAGTCCAGCGCGTGCGCGGTGGGCGGGGTGTCGAGGACGATCAGCTCGGCGTCCGAGCGCTCCCGCAGCTGCCCCAGCCGCTCGAGCGCGATGTACTCCTGCGAGCCGGCGAGCGCCGTGGAGAGCGTCTGGTAGAAGCGGTTCTGGAGGATGCGCTCGCGCTGCTCCGGCGGGGCCTGGCGCTGGATGAGCTCGTCCCAGCTGGCCTTGAGGTCCAGCATCATCGCCTGCAGCGGCGCGTGCAGGGTGATGCCCGCGGCCGCGAGCACCTCGGGCCGGACCTCCGTCGGCGAGTTTCCCAGCCAGGTCAGCCCGAGCGCGTTGGCGAGCCTTCGCGCCGGGTCGATGGTGCACACCAGCGCGCTTCGCCCGAGCGCGGCCGCGCGCATCGCCACGGCGGCCGCGAGGGTGGTCTTGCCCACCCCCCCGGCGCCCACGCACACCAGCACCCGCCTGGTACGGAGCACCTCCTCCAGCGACGGCCCGCTCATCGGAGCGCCTCGGCCAGTGCGTCGCCCAGCGAGACCAGCTCGCCGCGCCCGAGCTGGGGAGCCACCAGCCTCGGGAGCCGGACCAGCGGCGCGTCGATGGCGCGGAGGCGTTCCACGGACTCCTCGGTCCGCTCCGCGTCGTCCTCGTAGGCCTCCACGACCGTGGCCAGGCCCGGGCGCGCGGCGAGCGCCGCCCGATCTGCGGCGCTGAACCGGGAGGCGACCGACTGGTTGAGGACCACCGCGCCGACCCGGATCTCGAGCCGTGTCCGGAGCGCCTCGGCCAGCTCCAGCGTCTCGTTGACCGGGAGATCCTCGGGGAGGCTCACCAGGATGGCCGAGGTCATCACCGGGTCGGTGAGCAGGTCGTACATCCATCCGGCCTCGGTGGACATCGGCCCGGAGGGGAGGGTGGAGGTCAGGGTGTGCGGGACCCCGAGCAGCGTCAACGCGTGCCCGGTCGCCGGCAGGTCGACGACGATGCGGTCGAAGCCGCCGGGCGCGTCGGGCCACTGCCTGAGGTGCCACATCACCTTGCCCAGCATGACCGTCTCGGCCAGCGCGGGGACGAAGCGAAGGAAGTACTTCACCATCCGGTTCTCGAAGACGGCGCGGTAGACGCGCTCGAGCCTGATCTTCGAGAGGACGTACTCCCGCATCGAGGCGTCCGGCTGCAGGTCCACCATCGAGAGGTTGGGCTCCACCTGCACAACGTCCGGGCCCACCTCGGGATGTCCCAGCATCCGGCTCAGGCGCCCGTCCGCGTTGACCTCGCAGAGGAGCGTGCGGAGCCCGGCGGATGCCAGCCGCAGCGCGAGCGCCGCCGCGACGGTGCTCTTGCCCACGCCGCCCTTTCCGGTCACCAGCAGGAGACGCCTGTCGAGCAGACCGGACATGGAGGGGGAGGGGCGCCGGACCGTAGGGAGCAGCCGCGCGGGCTGTCAACGGTGAGCGAGCCCGTGCTTGACACGCCAGGGCGCGGCTGCGAAGTCCCGGGCGGAGAGCCAGCCCATGCTGAAAGACAATCCGATGGTCAAGAAGCTCGTGGAAACGGGCGAGGAGCGGGTGGGTAAGCTCGCCCAGGCACTGCTCTCCAACGAGAGGTTCGTCGCGGCGCTGCAGATGCTCATCCAGCGGACCCTGTCCGCCAAGGGCGTGCTGGACAAGTCCCTGCGCTCGGCGCTGGCGGCCATGAACCTGCCGTCCACCGAGGACGTCGAGTCGCTCCGCCGGAAGATCGCCGACCTCGACGCCACGCTGGGCAGGATCGAGTCGAAGCTGGAGCGGGCCCCCGAGCAGCCCCGCTGAGCATGCCCGCGGCGCCCGTGCGAAGGATCGCCTTCGTCAACGAGAAGGGCGGCACCGGGAAGACGACGCTGGCCGTGCACGTGGCTGCGTGGATCGCGCGCTCCCGGAAGCTGCGCGTTCTCCTGGTGGACCTGGACACGCAAGGGCACGCGGGCAAGACGCTGGGGCTCGACGTCCGGGAGATCCAGCCCAACGTCTTTCATTTCCTGACCGACCCCACGGTGACGCTCGCCCAGGTCCGCCAGCGAACCGAGGTGGAGGGGCTCACCGTCGTCCCGGCCTACAAGCAGATGGCGGGCCTGACCGCGGTGCTGGGCAGCGCGCCGTCCGCGGCGGAGCGGCTGCGGGAGCGGCTCGATGAGGCCGCGTCCGAGCACGACGTGGTGGTGCTCGATGGCCCCCCCTCGCTCGGGCTGAGCGTCACCTCGATGCTGGTCGCCGCGACCGAGGTGGTGGTTCCGGTCGCGCTCACCTACCTCGCCCTCGACGGGTGCGCCGAGGTGGCGCGCACCGTGGAGCGCGTCGCCGAGGAGTACCGGCGGCCCGGGCTCCGGGTCACCGCGGTGGTGCCCATGATGCACCGGCGCACTGCCCTGGCCGAGGCGGTGCGCGAGCGTCTCGAGGCGTACTTCCCGGGGAAGGTCACGCCGCCGCTCGGGGTGAACGTGGCGATCGACGAGGCCCAGAGCCACGGGAAGACCGTCTGGGACCATGCGCCGCGGAGCCGCGGCGCGCAGATGATGACCGCGGTGGCCGAGGCGGTGTGGCAGCTGGGCGAGATGCCCTAGCCGCCTGTCGCTGGCGGGCCCGGCTTCTTCGACTCGAGCGCCGCAAGCCGCGCCTCGATGTCCTCGAGCCGCCGGCTCAGGTGACCCAGGTCCGACCCGAGCGCAGGCAAGCTCCCGGTGACGCCCTCGACCAGAGACTTCACCCGGTCGTCCGCCCGGCGCTGCCACTCCTCGATGGTGCGCTGGCCCGCGCGGAGAAGGTCGTCCTTCAGCTCGCCGGTGCCCCCCTCCTCACGGCGAAGGAGCCGGTCCAGCCGGACCTCCGCCTCCTCACGGATGGAGGCGACCCGGGGGGTGACCTCCTTCTGGATGAAGCCGGAGAGCGCGTCGCCCGGGTGGCGGATGATCTCCCGCAGCACGCTGAGCGGCATCTGGTTCTTCTTCTTCTCTTCCTCGAAGATGATCTGCGCCAGCGTGACCGAGGTGAGGTCGTCCTTGGTACGGTTGTCGATGATCTTCACCTCGGCGCCCTGCTTGATCATCTCGGCGATCTCGTCGAGCGTGACGTACCGGCTCTCCACCGTGTCGTAGAGTTTCCGGTTGGTGTAGCGCTTGATGATCTTCGGCTCGCGCGGAGCCTCGTCCTGCGGGGGCGGCTGTTGCAGCTGGTCGGGTTCGGTCATGGATCGTGTGTCGCCGTGGTGAACGGTCGCCCCTCGTGGGCCGACCATGCCGCGCTGCAGCGCCTCCATCTAAGAGATCGCCAGTTTCCGGCTGGATAGCAGCACGGTCTGGCACGGCGCAACAAGCTGGCGGCGGCGAACCTACACCAGGGGAGCAGGCTTCCGCTGGTATTCTCGGAGGTTCCAGCGCCCTGGCGCCCTCGGCCCCCGTGATCATCGCCTGCAAGCAGTGCCAGACCCGGTTCAAGGTGCCCGACGGGAAGGTCACCGCACGGGGCCTCAAGGTCCGGTGCTCCCGGTGCGGACACACGTTCCGAGCGTTTCCTGACAGCGCGGCCGAAGCGGGCGAGGACCCGGCACCTGCCGCAGCGCGTCCGAGGACCCCCGACCCGTTCCGGGCCTACGGCCCCGAGGGAGCGTCCGAGCTCGAGAAGACACCGGCGCGTGGGACCGCAGTGTCTGCGCTCCTGGCCCAGATGAGCCCGGCGGCCGCGGCGGCACAGGCCGAGGAGTTCGACGTCGACGTCGCCGGGGTGGACGAACCCGGCACGGAGCCCGCCTGGAACTTCCCCCCGGCGCCCTCCCGTGCCGAGGTCGAGGCGGAGGCAGCCAGGAACGCGAGCGAGCTCGCCGAGGTGGCGGCTCCCCTTCCGGTCCGGGCGCTCCCGGAGCCGCCGTCGATGGACATGGGCCCGCTCCCGGTGTGGCCGCTGCCGAGCGCGCTGACAGCGGGCCACGATCCGGATCTCTCGGACCCGTTCGACGCCTCGCCTTACCCTGACGCCGAGCCCCCGCCCGCCGCCCCGACCCCCGCGCCAGTCCCGTCGGCCGAGGCGCACCTGGCCACACTCGCAGGCTTCACCCCGGCCTGGGGCGTTGCCGCGCCGGTGCGGGCGCTGTCGGTGGACGGGACGGTCTCGAGCCACGCGTCCACGCTGTCGCCGGCCGTCGAGCCCGAGGCGCCTCCGCCCGCCCCGCAGTTCGGCGGCGCCGGAACCATCCTGGACGACCTGCCCGCGCTGGAGCCGGCGCCGCCGCTCCCACCCGAGGGCCTGGAGCTGGATCCGGGAGACGCCGCGCGCGAGTGGACCGGCGGCGTGCCGATGGGAAACGGCGGGGCTCAGATCGAGCTCGAGCCAGACCTGGCATCGCTCGAGCTGGACGTGGGCCTGCCGCTGCCGCCTGCACCTTCGCCCGGGCCCGCGCCGGAGTGGAGCCTTCCTGTGGCGGTCGCCGCCCCCGTACCGCCGGAGCCCGCCTCGCCGGGGTTCTCCTGGGATGATCCGTTCGGCGGCCCACCTGCGCCACCAGCCCCGCGCGCCGTCGCGTCGAACATGTCGGTCATGCTCGACGAGGCCCCCGCCCGGGGACAGGGCCTGCCCGAGCACGGGCTGTTCGAGATGCCCGGGGCTGGGCCCGTGCAGGCGTCGGGATCCGCCGCGGGCCCCTCGCTCCTCCCGGACATCCCCGAGGCCGGGGAGGCCGGAGCGGCGCCACCTCCGGTCCCCGCCATCTCCAAGCCCCCCTCGAGAGCGCGGCTCGGGCTCGACGATCGCGACGCGCCCGGCACCGCGCGCCGAGTGAGCGCGGTCATCCTGAACGTGGGCCTGGCCGCGCTGCTCCTGGTGGTCGTGGCCGGCCTTCTGTCCAGCTGGG
>Ga0208851_1000122_pt1 | contig 33360 bp, 38 predicted proteins | sample NGESurshal092012_FD_184481 | JGI IMG/M metagenome (GOLD analysis project Ga0208851, IMG submission 184481) | Arctic peat soil microbial communities from Barrow, Alaska - NGEE Surface sample 415-2 shallow-092012 (SPAdes) | ecosystem: Environmental > Terrestrial > Soil > Wetlands > Peat ... | reverse complement strand
GGCGCAGCGTTCGCGATGAAGGCGGAGTTGTTGTCCTCTATGGAACCAAGGCGTCCTTCATGGATACGTGGGGAGGGTGTAGGTGCCGTCGAGGAGGGGGGTGACGAGGCGGTCGGACACGAGGGTGTCGAGGGCGCGCTCGCGCTGGACGGGCTCGTCCCACACGGCGTCGAGCAGCTCCTTCGGCACGGGACTGTGGGCCTCGCGCAGCACGGCCATCAACCGGCCGCGCACCTGGCGGTCGGTGCCGGCGAACCGCTGGACCTTGCGCGCGGGGCCGTCGTAGGCCGGCGCTCCGGCGGCCAGCCACGCGCACGACCCCGCGACCGGGCACGCCCCGCACGACGGCGAGGCCGCGGTGCACACGAGCGCCCCGAGCTCCATCACCGCGACCGACCAGGTCGCCGCGGTGGCGTCGTCGTCGGGCAGCACGCCGTCGGCCGCCGCACGCTCGGCGACCGTCACCGACGGCCGGGGGAGGGCGTCGCCGGCCAGCAGCCGCGCCAGCACGCGCCGCACGTTCGTGTCGAGCACGACCGCGCGGCGGCCGTGGGCGAAGGACAGCACGGCGGCGGCCGTGTAGTCGCCCACCCCGGGGAGCGACCGCAGGTCGTCGTACGCCGACGGCACCCGTCCGTCGAACCGGTCCACGCAGTCGAGCGCGGCCGCGTGCAGGCGCAACGCCCGCCGCGGGTAGCCCAGCCGACCCCACATCCGCACGGCCTCGCCCGGTGGTTCGGCGGCCAGCGCGGCCGGTGAGGGCCACCGGGCGAGCCACGCCTCCCACGCCGGGACCACGCGGTCGACCGGCGTCTGCTGGAGCATGACCTCGCTCACGAGCACCCCCCAGGCGTCGGACGTGGGCCTGCGCCAGGGCAGGTCGCGGGCGTGTCCGGCGTACCACGCGAGCAGCGGCGCGTGCAGGGGAGAGGCGGGCATCTCGCGCGCATCCTCGCACCCGGGCCGCCTGGGCGCGCCACGCCCGGTAGCGTCGGGCCCGTGAGCACGCTGATGCACCCGACCGGACCGCAGTCCCCGGGCGTCTACTGGGTGCGTCGCGCCCTCGTGGTGGTGGTGCTGCTCGTGCTGCTGCTCGGGGTCCGCTGGCTGCTCACCGGTCGCGGCGGGGGTACGCCGACGGCCTCCCCGACCCCGTCGTCCACGCCGAGCGGCGCGTCCTCGAGCGCCTCCTCCGGCCACACCGCCACGCCGTCCACGAGCCCCACGACGTCGCCCAAGCCCACCTCGACGGGGCCGACGGCCTGCACCAAGGACCAGATCACGGTGACGGCGTCGACCGACGCGGCTAGCTATCCCGTCGGTGCCACCCCCCATCTGCGGATGAAGATCGAGAACACCTCGACGACTGCGTGCACCCGGGACATCGGCGCGTCGCAGAACGAGCTGGTCATCACCTCGGGCTCGGTCCGGGTCTGGTCGTCCGACGACTGCAGCCCCGGCGGCGGCTCCCAGGTCGTCACGATGGCGCCGGCGCAGTCCTACTCCGTCGCCGTCACCTGGCTCGGCAAGCTCTCGAAGAAGGACTGCCCGGCCAACCAGCCCTCGGCCACCAAGGGCACCTACAAGCTCACTGGCCGCAACGGCGACGTCACCTCCGCCGCCGCCGTCTTCGCCCTGACCTGACCCGGTCCCCCCGGCCACGAGCACCTGGTCCAACCGTCGCCGACAGACCTCCGGCAGCGACCGTTGGACCAGGTACTCGCGCCTCGGCGGTGGGATCCGTGCGGTCGGCGACCTCAAGGTTCGCGGCGATCGTGACGAACCTCGAACCACGGGCAGCGCCTGCGTGGCATGCCGCCGAACGGGGTCAGCGTGAGGAGGCAGGGCGTGACGTCGTCGCTTCAGGACGCCGGCCTGCCGGTGGAACCCGCACGCCCGGTCACGGCGGTCGTCGTCGCGGGCACCCATGTCCGGCTCACGCGCCTCGGCCAGCTGCTCGCGAGCGCCGGCATCGACGTGGTCGCCGCGGTCCGCACGGTCGACGAGGGCGTCGACGCCGTCTGCGAGCACGAGCCCGACACGGTGCTGCTCGACCTCGCGATGGCGGCCGGCGGCCTCGAGCTCGTCGAGCGCGTGATGGGCCGCTCCGCGACGCCCATCGTGCTCACCGGCGCTGCCGCCGAGCACGCCGACATCGCGCTCGCCGCCGGCGCGGTCGACCTCGTCACGCCGGGCACCGAGGGCCTCGGGCCGGTCGCCTACTCACGCGCCCTCGCACGGCACCTCATGGTCGCGAGCCGCGTACGGGTCATCACCCATCCGCGCGGCCGGCTGCGCGAGCGCGGCCTGGCCACCGGCACCGAGCCCGCCGGGACCCTCGGACGTCGCCGTACGCCGGACGAGGGTCGATCCGCTCGTCCGAGCGTCGTCGTCATCGGCGCCTCCACAGGCGGGCCGCCCGCCCTCGCCGTCATCCTCAGCGCCCTGCCCGCCGACCTCGACGTGCCCGTCGTCGTCGTGCAGCACATGGCCGAGGGGTTCGTCGAGGGACTCGCCCAGTGGCTCGACGGCGTCGTCGCGATGCCGGTGTCGGTCGCCCTCAACGGTGACCGGCTGCGTCGGGGCCACATCGTGCTGGCTCCCAGCGACGGCAACCTCGTGATCGAGCAGGGGCTGCGCCTGTCCATCGTGGACCCGCGACCTGACCAGTTCCACGTGCCGGAGATCGACTCGACGCTGCGCTCGGTGGCCGAGGTCTGCCGCGAGCGTGCCGTGGGCGTACTGCTCACCGGCATGGGCCGTGACGGTGCGGCGGGGATGCTGGCGATGCGCCGGGTCGGAGCCTTCACCATCGGCCAGGACGAGGGCACGAGCGCGGTGTGGGGCATGCCCGCCGCCGCAGCCGCGCTCGACGGTCTCGACATCGAGCTCCCGCTGCCGGATATCGCCGCGGGCATCGTCGACGCGGTCCACCGCCTGCGCGTCACCAAGGCGGTGTGAGGTGACCTCCGTCGTCCTGCGGTCGCGCACCCTCACCGACGCGGAGTACGCCGCGCTCGCCGGCTTCCTCGCCCAGCAGGCGGGGCTCGTGTTCGACCAGAGCCGGCGCCCGGCGCTGGCCAGCATCGTCGGCGACCGGATCGCCGCGACCGGCGCGGCCGACCTCGGCGCCTACCTCGCCCGGATCAGCGCCCCTGCGGGGGCCGACGAGCGGCAACGGCTGCTCGACGACGTCACCATCCCCGAGACGCACTTCTTCCGGAACCCGCCGCAGATGGACGCGCTGCGTCGGCGCCTGCTGCCCGAGCTGATGCGCCGTGCGGTCGCGCGCGGCCGCACCCTCACGGTGTGGAGCGCCGGCTGCTCGACGGGGGAGGAGCCCTACTCCCTCGCCATGCTCGCGGCCGAGATCGCGGCGAGCCTGCCCGAGGCGCCGAAGGTGCGCATCGTGGCCACCGACCTGTCCTCCGTCGCCGTCGCGGCGACGCAGCGCGCGCGCTACTCGGGTCGCTCGGTCGCGCTGGTCGACCAGCGGGCCTTCGACCGCTGGTTCACCGAGGACGAGGACGGGTCCTACGCCGTCGTGCCCGAGATCCGCGCGACGGTCGACGTACGCCTGCACAACCTCGTGACCGACGAGCCGCCCTTCGAGCCCGGCGAGGTCGACCTCGTGGTCTGCCGAAACGTCACGATCTACTTCTCCCGCGACACGATGCGCGATCTCGTCGGGCGCTTCCACGGCGTGCTGGGCGCGGGCGGCTACCTCGTCGTGGGGCATGCCGAGACGCTGTGGCAGGTCACCGACGCCTTCACCCTGGTGACCCTCGGCGATGCGTTCGCCTACCGCAAGGACCTGCCCGCCGTGCCCGAGCCGGTGGTCGCCGGGCCCGAGCCGGTGGTGCACGCGGCGCCGCGACGCGAGGTCCGGCGTACGCCGCTGCAGCGGGCGCGCGAGTCGTGGCCCGAGGCGCCGTCGGCCGCGCACCGGTCGACCGACGCGATGCCCGACCCGGACCATGCGACCGAGCTGCTGCGCCAGGCGCGCGAGGCGCTCGCCCAGACCCGGTACGCCGAGGCCGCACGGCTGGCGGCCGCAGCGTCCTGCGCGAGCCCGTTCGAGGTGGACGCCTACATCGTCGAGGGCCGGGCGCGGGCGACGGTCGGCGACGACGAGGGGGCGCTCGTGGCCCTGCGCAAGGCCGTCTACCTCGCGCCCAAGGCCGGTCATGCCCGGTTCCAGCTCGCCGGCGCCCTCTCGCGCTGCGGCGAGCACGGCGGTGCCGCGCGCGAGTACCGCGCGGCCGCTGTGGCCCTGCCCGTCACCGACCAGATCGAGCTCGACGACCTGCTCGACGGGTGCGATGTGCAGCAGCTCGTCGTGCTGTGCCGTCGGCTCGCCGACGAGTGCGACCGCCGAGTCGCCGAGGCCCTGCCGTGACCGCCGTCTTCGTCCCGGAGATGCCGTCGCGCTTCACCCGCAGCGAGGCGTCGCCGTCGCCCGAGGTGCCGACCGGCGGCACGACGCCGGCCACCCCCGAGCAGGCGACGGCGGTCGAGGTGGCGCCGCGGCGTCGACGCTCGCCGGTCGCGCCCTCCCCGCGCCCGGTCGCACCCGAGGCGGTGTCACCGGATGCCGTCGCACCGGCTCGGCCGCGCCGCGCCGCCTCGTTCCGTCCCGCGGCCGCCGCCGCACCGGAGCAGGTCGAGGCGTCGACGCCCGCGCCGTCCTCCGAGGTCACCGAGACCGCCGCGGTCGTCGCCGCCGAGGGCTACGTCGTCTTCCAGGTCGGCACCACGGCGTTCTCGGTGTCGGTCGTCGAGGTGCGCGAGATCGTCCGTGCGGCGCGGCTCGAGCTGCTCCCGGACTCGCGCGCCTCCTACGGGCACGGTGTCGCGCTCGTCGACGCCCGCGGCCGCTCGGTGCCCGTCGTCGACCTGCGCTCGGACCGGTCCCGGACGGGGGACGTGCTGCTCCCGATGTGGCGTCACCAGGTCGGCCTCGTGGTCGATCGCGTGCTCGCTGTCCAGACGCCGCGCGAGCTCGTGCGTGAGCACGACGACGTGCCGGCCGCGCTGCCGTCGTACGCCCGCGGGGTGCTGCGTCCGGTCGACGGGGGCGCTCCGGTGCTGCTCATCGCCCTGCCCGACGCCGCGGAGCTCGACGCCGACGCCGCCCGGACCGAGGAGCCTCGGCTGGGCTCCGACGTGCTCGCCGTCCTCGGCCTCGACAGGCCCGAGGCACCGCAGCCGCAGGCTCCCGACACCGCCTGAGGCAGCCCGGAGGCCGGCGGAGCCGGCCGCCTCCAGGAGCGACCTCAGGACCCGTTGCGCAGGGTCGTCGCGTACTTCGTCCACGGACGCTGGATGAGGAGCGGGTAGAGCAGCCGGACGGGCGCGGGCAGCGTCGCCTTCATGTAGGCACGGTCGGAGTCGTCGAGGGGCTCGAGGAGCATCCCGAACGCGATGGCCATCTTGTTCCGGGGGATCTGGGACCGGGAGTGCTCGCCGATGGCCTCCCACTCCTCCTGCGTCAGCGTCACGGCGGCGAGCGGCACGATGTCGCGCTCCTCGTCGTCGAGGTGCGGCTGGAGCTGCGCGTTGAGACTGTCGAGCGCTGCCGCGAGCGCCTCGCCCGTCTCCGCCGTGGGCCGGCGCCGCCACCCGGAGCATGCAGTGCTCACGGCGTCGATCGCGCCGGCGACGAGCTGGTGCTCGTGCTCGACCTCCTCGGTGTGCGCCGCCTGCTCGGGCACCTTGGCGATGAGGACGGGGTAGAGCAGCTCGTCCTCGCCCTCGTGGTGGTGGTGCAGCATCCCCACGCCGAAGTCGATGTGGTCGGCCAGGAACCTCACGCGCGCGGCCGACGGCGTGGGGGTGGCGCGGACCAGCCGAGTGCTCTCGCCGTAGGCCCTGCGGAAGGTCTGGTGGACGATCGCCATGTCGCGCACGTCGATCGGATTCGTCGCTGTCATCGTCGCCCCTCTCTGTACCGAAACGAACCGAACCGGTCCGACCGGGCTCGTGGACGGATTCTGCTCGTGCATCCCCTCGCAGGACCAGGGGTTCGGCCCGACCTCGAGGGTCGGCCTCCTGACGTTGCGCCGGATGACACGCGCCGCGACCCTGAGCAGGATGGACGCATGGCAGTCATCCGGACGAGAGCGGCTCTGGCGCTGCAGCACGAGTCGCTCGGCGCAGCGCACGTCTCCGAGACCCTCGGCGTCGAGCCGACGGAGTCCTTCGAGATCGGGGACAGCTTCGCCCACGGCACGCGGGTGCGCGAGCACTCCCACTGGGCGCTCGACAGCCCGGTCGAGGGCGACCTCGAGATCCAGCTCCGCGCCCTGCTCGACCGCCTCGCGCCGCTCCACCTCGCCCTGCGGGAGCTGCGTCACGACGGGTATCGCCTCACCTGGACCTGCTACGTCGAGGAGCACGACGGCGACGCGGCGATCAGCCTGAGCGCCGCGATCCTCAACGACCTCGGCACGCTGCCGATCGACCTCTGGGTCGACACCTTCGCCGACGCCGAGCCCTCCTGACCCCGGCCCGTCACGTCGGTCAGCCTCGGGTGACGACCCCGAGGGCCGCGGCGATCCCCAGCACGGAGCGCGGCGCGTACGCCGAGCGCCACAGTCCTCCGTGCGCGGCCTGATACGACCAGGCGTCGTCGGGGTGCGCGAGGTCGGCGCCGGGACGCGCGACCGCCGACGGCGACCGCAGGTCGTGCACGAGCAGTGCGGCCATCAGGGTGTTCGACGTCGCAGGCTCGAACACCTCGACGCCGAAGCGGTGCGCACCGGCGTAAGCCGCCGCGAGGGCGCGGTTCTTCACGACCGATCGGGTGCGGGTCGCCGGCGCGATGTTGAGCGAGGCCCACACGCCGTCGCGACGCGACTGCGTGGCACGCCAGCGCTGCAGCCGCTTCGCGAGGGCGTAGCTCGGACCCTGCTGCAGGACGAGGCAGTCGGCGATGCCGACCGGGCCGCGCTCGGCCTCCACGGTCTCGGGGTAGTTCGGCGCGAACCGGCCCACCGCGCGCAGCGGCAGCTGGGCGAGCCCGGACAGCCCGCGCGCGCCCCAGCGCCGTCGCGACTCCTCGACCGCGCTCGCAGGCACGGCGTAGACGTCGGTGGGGGTGGCGAGGAACGCCAGGCCGACGTCGGACCGCACGGCCAGCAGCGCCTGCGCGAGCGCGTCGGCCGCCAGGGCGACCCGCACGTGGGTGGCGCCGTCGGCGTAGGTGTAGGTGCCGAGGGTGAACGGTGCCTGCACCTCGGAGACCCAGGCGTGCAGCTCGGGGAGCTGGCGGATCAGGTCGATCCCGGCCACGGCGGCGAGCGCGCGGTCGTCCTTCGGGTTCGACCCGATCGGCACCGGGACGCAGAGCGTCCCCGACGACGACCGCGCCGTCGCGATCACGCGAGCCCACACCTCGGGCCGAGGCAGGTCGACGGCCACCACCGTCGCGCCCCAGCGCAGCAGCGAGCGCAGCGGCCCCATCTCGGCACCCGCGCCGAGCACCACGACAGTCACGTCGGACAGGTCGAGCCACTCCGGGTGGTCGAGCAGGGTGTGGATCGACGTCGCGAACCCGCGCTCGACCACGCCCTCCGCGACCCAGGCGTCGAGCCGGCGGCGTACCTCGGGACCGAACAGGCGCTTGCCGCGGAAGGGCACCGACAGGCCGGTGTCGCGACTCGCGGCGCCCACGATGGTGACCGACTCGAAGGCCGGCTCCGTCCAGGTCGTCGTCGCGCTCAGCAGGGGTACGGCGTCCCCGCGGTGGAACGTCGACCGGGCGTGCAGCTCGGCGAGCCCGGCCCGTGCCACCGCGTCGGCGGAGTCCGCGTCGCAGGTCCCGACGACGACGAGGTCGCGATAGGGCGCGAGGTAGTCCTTGCGCCACTCGCGGACCGACGCGGCGCGGTCGGCGGCGACCGGGTCGACGGCCTCGAGCGCCGTCGTCACGACGGCCTGAGCCACGGCCGTCGTGCTGACCCGACCGGAGTCGGTGCCCGACGCCAGATCCACCCCGCGGTCCCGCGCGGGCCCGGGCGGGCGCTCCGGTCCGGGGTCGGCGGTCAGGGTCACGGCCCACATCCCACCAGATAGCAGGCCGACGCGGGCACGGTCAGCGCGACGTCTCGGCCAGGACGATGCCGACGAGCACGACGACGCCGCCGACGATCTGCACGGGTGTGAGGATCTCGCCGAGGAACACCCACGCGATCACCGAGGCGATCACCGGCTCGGTCATGCCGACGACGGAGGCCTGCGTGGCGCGGAGGTGGCGCAGCGACTGCAGCACGAGCGCGAACGGCACGACGGTGCCGAGCACGACCATGTAGCCGATGTAGACCCACGACGAAAGCACAGGACCGCCCTCGCCGAACGCCTGGCTGAACGAGAGCTCGTCGAAGGGGAACGACCACCAGGGGCAGACGACCGCCCAGAACAGCGTCGCGGCGCCGAACCCCCACATGGTGAGCGAGACGGGGTCGCGGTCCACGACGAGCTTCTCGCCCTCCACGTAGTAGAAGGCGAGCGCCGCCGCGGCGGCGAGCGCGGCGAGGACTCCGACGAGGTCGAGGGAGAGCCCCTGCCACGCCTGCGCCACCATCGCGAGTCCGACGAGCGCGAGGACCAGCGCGGCGAACACCCGGTCGCGCACCGGCTCGCGCAGCACGAAGCGGAACCACAGCGCCACCATGATCGGGGCGGTGAACTCGAAGAGCAGCGAGACCCCGACGGGCAGCCGCAGGATCGCCACGAAGTAGAGCGACTGGGTGGCGGCCACGCCGAGGATCCCGTACGCCGCGATCCGCAGCACCTCGCTGCGCCGTAGCCGCAGCGCCGCGCGGTTCGTGACCGCCACGACCGCCAGCAGGATCACGAACGCGGCCGACACCCGCAGTTGCGAGAGGCGGTACCACGGCACGCCCTCGAGCAGGATGTACTTGCTGACCGTGCCGTTGAGCGCGAACAACGTGGCTGCGACGAGGTACGTCGCGTAGCCGAGCAGCGGCCGCCGGTCGACCTGCTCGACCGGCGGGGTCTCGAAGACGGTCACGGGGCCAAGGCGCCCGGAACTGCCCCCGCAGCGAGATAGACCTCGATCGTCTTCTGCGCCACGACCTGCCACCCGAAGTGATCGACCGCGCGCTCGCGTCCGCGGTCACCGAGCGCGCGCGCCCGAGCCGGCTCGGCGGCCAGCGAGTTCACCGCGTCGGCGAACCGGCGCTCGAAGTCCGCGGCGTCGTGCGGCGTGTAGGGCACGACGATCCCGGTCTCGCCGTCCGCGACGACCTCGGGGATCCCGCCGACGTCGGAGGACACCACGGCAGTGTGGCAGGCCATCGCCTCGAGGTTGACGATCCCGAGGGGCTCGTAGACCGAGGGGCAGAGGAACGCGAGCGCGTGGCTGAGCAGCTGCGCAACGACGTTGCGCGGCGCGTGCTCCTCGATCCAGACGACGCTGCGACGCTCGCGCAGCACGGTGATCTGCGCCTTGGTCTCGGCGGCGATCTCGGGGGTGTCGGGCGCGGACGCGCAGAACACGAGCTGCAGCTCGGGGTCGAAGTGCTCGGCGGAGCGCAGCAGGTGCGCGATGCCCTTCTGCCGCGTGATGCGCCCCACGAAGACGACGTAGGGCCGCCCGGGGTCGACGCCGTACTGCTCGAGCAGGTCGGTGGACTCCTGCGGCTGCCACTTCACCGTGTCGATCCCGTTGCGCACGACGTGGACCCGGTCCGGGTCGATGAAGGGGTAGGCGTCGAGGACGTCGAGACGCATCCCGTCGGACACCGCGATGATCCCGGCGGCCTCGCGGTAGGCGGAGGACTCGAGCCAGGAGGAGATGCGATAGCCGCCGCCGAGCTGCTCGGCCTTCCACGGGCGCCGCGGCTCCAGGGAGTGGGCGGTGAGCACGTGCGGGACACCGAGCAGCTCGGCCGAGAGGTGGCCGGAGAGGTTCGTGTACCAGGTGTGCGAGTGGACGACGTCGACGTGGTCGAGGGCCCGGACCATGTCGAGGTCCACGGCGATGGTCTGCAGCACCGCGTTCACGTTCTCGTACCCGGGCGGCACGGTGTGGCCGTGGGCACCCGTCCGGGTCGGCCCGAAGGCGTGCACCCGGACGTCGGCCAGCGGTCGCAGCTCGCGCACCAGCTCCTCGACGTGGACGCCGGCACCGCCGTAGACCTCGGGCGGCCATTCCTTGGTGAGGATTCCTACTCGCAACACGGGCGCCAGCGTAGGCCCCCGGCTACGGTGAGCACGTGGCCAACCGCGATGTGCTCGGAATCGTCCTCGCCGGCGGCGAGGGCAAACGGCTGATGCCCCTGACGGCCGACCGGGCGAAACCGGCCGTGCCGTTCGGCGGTGCCTACCGCCTCGTCGATTTCGTCCTCTCGAACCTGGTGAATGCTGGCTACCTGCGGATCTGCGTGCTGACCCAGTACAAGAGCCACTCCCTCGACCGCCACATCACCACCACCTGGCGGATGTCGACCCTGCTCGGCAACTACATCACCCCCGTGCCGGCCCAGCAGCGCCTCGGTCCGCGGTGGTACACCGGCAGCGCCGACGCCATCTTCCAGAGCCTCAACCTCGTCTACGACGAGAGCCCGACCTACGTCGTGGTCTTCGGCGCCGACCACGTCTACCGCATGGACCCGCAGCAGATGGTCGACCAGCACAAGGCGTCCGGCGCCGGGGTCACGGTCGCGGGCATCCGGGTGCCGAAGGAGCAGGCGAGCCAGTTCGGCGTCATCGAGACCGGCGCCGACGGTCGGACCATCACGCGCTTCCTCGAGAAGCCGAAGGACCCGCCGACCATCCCCGGCGACCCCGACCACTGCTACGCGTCCATGGGCAACTACGTCTTCACCACAGACGTCCTGGTCGAGGCGCTGCGCATCGACGCCGGCGACGACGGCTCGGTCCACGACATGGGCGGCAACATCATCCCGATGATGACCGCCCAGGGCATGGCGCAGGTCTACGACTTCGACGACAACCTGGTCCCGGGGTCGACCGACCGCGACAAGGGCTACTGGCGCGACGTCGGGACGCTCGACGCCTACCACGACGCGCACATGGACCTCGTGTCCGTGCACCCGATCTTCAACCTCTACAACCGGCACTGGCCGATCCTCAGCCACCTGCCCCCGCTGCCGCCCGCCAAGTTCGTCGAGGGCGGCAACAGCCACGAGTCGATGGTCGGTGCGGGCTCGATCATCGCCGGGGCGCACGTGCGCAACTCGGTGCTGTCCTACGACGTCAACATCCGCGAGGGCGCCTACGTCGAGGGCGCGGTGGTCATGCCGGGCGTCAAGATCGGGCGCGGGGCCGTGGTACGCCGGGCCATCCTCGACAAGAACGTGCAGGTGCCCGACGGTGCACAGGTCGGTGTCAACCTCGAGCTCGACCGCGAGCGCTACACCGTGAGCGACAGCGGGATCATCGTGGTGGGCAAGGGCCAGAAGGTCGAGCCGGCGTGAGCCGACCGGTCGCCGTGGTGACCGGAGCGGCGGGCGGCCTCGGCCGCGTGCTGGTCGAGCGGCTCGACCGGGCCGGCTACGACGTCGTGGGTGTCGACCTTCAGGGCACCGACCGTGTCCTCGACGTCACCGACCCGGCCGCGTGCCGAGCCCTGGCCACCGAGCTGCGGCCCGCGGTCTGGGTCAACAACGCGGGCGTCCTCGGCGCCGGCGACGCCGCGACCCAGCCCGACGAGCTCGTCGAGCGGGTCGTGCGGGTCAACCTCCTCGGCGTCATCCACGGCACCCGCGCGGCGGTGGCGTCCATGCGCGAGCACGGCGGCGGGCACGTGGTGTCGATCGCCTCGCTGGCGTCGTGGGTACCGGTGCCGGGCGAGGCGGTCTACGCCGCCACGAAGGCGGGGGTGCTGTCCTTCACCCTCGGCCTGCAGGCCGAGCTCGCGGCGTCGGGTGTGAGCGACGTCCGGCTCAGCGCCGTATGTCCTGACGGCATGCTGACGCCGATGCTGACCGATGTGCTCGACGACGACGCGGTGGCGCTGTCGTTCTCGGCCCCGCGTGTCGCGGAGCCGGCCCAGGTGGCCGACCGCGTGGTGGCGGTGCTCCGGCGACCGCGGCTGGTGAGCAGCGTGCCGCGGTGGCGGGGCGCTCAGGTGCGCCTCATGTCGTGCGCACCCGACCTCATGCTGCGGTCGGCACCGATCTTCACCCGGATGGGACTGCGGAACCTCGCGCGGGTCCGGGCTCAGGCGTCGGCGCGGTCGGCGTCCGGGAGCACGACGTCCGGCAGCGCGACGTCCTCGGACGGCGCGCTCGGCACCGCTGCGGCCAGCTCGCTGCCGTCGGCGTAGAGCAGGGCGTGGTCGCGGGCCTCCTCCCGGGCCGTGGCGCGGTTGCGGCGGCCGGCGCCGTGCCAGCCGCACGAGCAGACGGCGGTGGTGAAGCGACCGTCCTCGACGCGCACCTCGTGTCCCGGTGCGTCGGGCAGGGCGGGGTCATGGTGACGCCGGTGGCGGGGGAAGCTCACCGGGCCACGCTAGCCCCCGTGGCCGGGAGACGCAGGGCGGAGTCCTGAGATCGGCCCAGGGCACGCCGTGCGGCCGGGACGCCCGGACGGGCTGCCCTGGGCCTGGTCAGCCCGTGAAGTCGACCACGGCCTTGTCGGCGAGCAGGGGGCGCACCCAGGCCCCGAACTCCTCGTGCACCGGGTGCTCCTGGTAGGCGCGCAGCCCCGCCACGTCGTCGTGGGTGGTGATGAGCACGAGGTGTGCGGCGCCCGGGTCGCCGAGCTCGTCGAGACCCGTCCGCAACGAGCGGATGGCCTCGATCAGGGCCGGCAGCGCCTCGAGCCGGGTCCGGGCCTCGTACCGGTCCTCGGCGTCGGTGAACGTGAACGAGACGACGTGGGTCAGCACCGTGCGGCTCCGATCGGGGGCTCAGCCGAAGCGGCCGGAGATGTAGTCCTCGGTGGCCTGCTGGGTCGGGGTGGAGAACATCACCGGGGTGGTGGCGATCTCGACGAGCTTGCCGGGCTTCCCCACGCCGGCGAGGTTGAAGAACGCCGTGGTGTCGGAGACGCGGGCCGCCTGCTGCATGTTGTGCGTGACGATGACGATCGTGAACTGCTCCTTGAGCTCCTCGATCAGGTCCTCGATGGCCAGGGTGGAGATCGGGTCCAGGGCCGAGCAGGGTTCGTCCATGAGCAGCACCTGCGGCTCGATGGCGATGGCGCGGGCGATGCACAGCCGCTGCTGCTGACCGCCGGAGAGCCCGGCGCCGGGACGGTCGAGGCGGTCCTTGACCTCGTCCCACAGGTTGGCCCCGCGCAGCGAGCGCTCGACGATCTCGGTCTGGTCGCCCTTGCTGCGCCGACCGCCCTCGAGCTTGAGCCCGGCGAGCACGTTGTCCTTGATCGACATCGTGGGGAACGGGTTCGGGCGCTGGAAGACCATGCCGATCGTGCGTCGCACGTTGACCGGGTCGACGTCGGAGCCGTAGATGTCCTCGCCGTCGAGCAGGACCTTGCCGTCGGTGTAGGCGCCCGGGATGACCTCGTGCATCCGGTTAAGGCTGCGCAGCACCGTGGACTTGCCGCATCCCGAGGGGCCGATCAACGCGGTGACGGAACGTGGCTCCACCGAGAAGGTGACGCCTTCGACGGCCTTGAACGAGCCGTAGTAGATGTCGAGGTCGGTGACGTCGATGCGCTTGGCCATGGGTGGTGTCTCTCGTCGAGGAGCGCGGTCAGGAGTTCTTCACGCCGGTGAAGCGCGAGATGATCTTGGCGGCGAGGTAGAGGACCATCACCAGCACGATGAGCACCAGTGCGGCGCCCCACGCACGGTTGACCGAAGCGTCGGTCGCACTGGTGAACTGGTCCCAGATGAAGGTCGGCAGGGCAGCCTGCGGACCCTTGAACGGGTTGGCGTTGATCGACTGCGACAGGAACGTCGTGAGCAGCAGCGGAGCGGTCTCGCCGGCCACGCGGGCGACGGCAAGCATCGAGCCGGTGATGATCCCCGCGGTCGCCGTGGGAAGGACGATCTTGAGGATCGTGCGCCACTTGGGGATGCCCAGCGCGTAGGACGCCTCGCGCAGCTCACGCGGCACGATGCGCAGCATCTCCTCGGTCGAGCGCACGACCACCGGCAGCATGAGAATCGTCAGCGCGATCGACCCGGCGAAGCCCGAGCGCTGCATGCCCAGAGTGAGGATGAACGCGGTGTAGACGAAGAGGCCGACGACGACCGACGGCACTCCTGTCATGACGTCGACGAAGAAGCTGATCGAACGGCTCAGCCGCCTCGTCTTCGACGACGGGGCGTACTCCACGAGGTAGATCGCGGTGAGGATCCCGAGCGGGATGCCGATGAGGGCGGCGATGCCGACCTGCTCCAGCGTCCCGATCAGCGCGTGGTAGACGCCACCTCCCTCGGAACGCGGGGAGATGTTGCGCATCGAGGTGGTGAGGAACTCGGCGGAGATGACCCCGATGCCGCGCACGATGACCGTGGCGAGGACCGCGACGAGCGGCGCCAGGGCGATGAGGAACGTCGCGTAGATGCCGGTGGTGGCGAGACGGTCGACCGCGTGGCGGCGGCCCTCGACGGTGAAGCTCCACGCGGTCTGTCCCACGAGGAACAGGAGCACGGCGACGATCAGCGTGCCGGCGACCCCGTCGACCGAGGTCGTCACGTTGAGCAGCATCGCGACGAGGAGGGCGCCCACCGCGACGGCGGGAACGGCCCACCGGGGGAGCTTGCCGCCGGCGAGCGCCGAGTGCAGCAGCGCCTCGGACTCGTCGCGCTCGGTCCGGGTGAGGCCCGACATCAGTTCGCCCCCGAGAAGTCGGAGCGGCGCGCGATGATGATCCGCGCGGACATGTTGACCGCGAGGGTGATCACGAAGAGCACCAGCCCGCTCGCGATCAGGGCGGAGAGCCCGATGGTGCCCGCCTCGTTCCACTTGAGCGCGATGTTGGCGGCGAAGGTGATGCCCCCGGGCTCGGTGATGTGCCAGTTGATGTCGTACGTCGCGCTGAGCATGAGGGCCACCGCGATGGTCTCGCCGAGCGCGCGGCCCAGGCCGAGCATCGACGCCGAGATCATGCCGGGGCGGGCGAACGGGAAGATCGCCATCCGCACCATCTCCCAGCGCGTGGCGCCGAGGGCCAGCGAGGCCTCGATGTGGGCCCGCGGCGTCTGCACGAACACCTCGCGGCTGATGGCGGAGATGGTCGGGAGCACCATGATCGCGAGGACGATGCCGGCGTTCATGATCGAGCGGGAGTAGATCCCCAGGTCGTTCTTGAAGAGCGGGATGAAGCCGAGGTAGGTGGTGAGCCACTCGCCGAGACCGGTCAGGTGCGGCGTGAGGAACTCGATGCCCCACATGCCGAAGATGATCGAGGGCACTGCGGCCAGCAGGTCGGTGATGAAGCCGAGGACGGTGGCCAGGCGGCGCGAGGCGTAGTGCGCGATGAACAGCGCGATGCCGATGCCGACCGGGACCGCGAGGAGCATCGCGATGAGCGCCGTCATGAGCGTGCCGAAGGTCAGCGCCGCGATGCCGAAGAATGCGGGGTTGGCATCGGGTGACCACTCGCTGGTCGTGAAGAAGTTGGCCGTGTTGGCCTGCAGCGACGGGATCGCCTTCCACACCAGGAAGACGGCGATCGCCGCCATCGTCACGAGGATGACGATGCCGCTGCCGCGAGAGAGGCCGAGGAAGACGCGATCTCCCCGGCGGACCGCGGCACCCTTGATGCCCGCCGCCGCAGTCGCGGGCGCGGGGGCGCCAGGGGGCTCGACTGTTGTGCTCATCTGGTCAGACCGCCGAGGTGTCGGAGCGGGTGCAGGGGTGACGGGACGTGTCCCGCCACCCCTGCAGACACTAGCGTCAGGAGATCGAGGAAACCGCGGTTCGCACCTTCGTGAGCAGGTCGCCGGTGATCGCGACGTAGCCCAGGTTGGTGAGCTTGCCCTGCGCCTCGTCGCCCGCCGTGTAGGTCAGGAACGACTTGGTCAGCGGGACCAGAGCGGCGTCGAGGCCCTTCTCGCAGGTGATCTCGTAGGTCACCAGGACGATCGGGTAGCCGGTCTTCGTGGTGTAGTCGATCTTGAGCGCGAGGTCGTTGCCGGTGCCGGTCACGGTCGCCGAGGCGATCGTGGACGCGGCGTTCTGCGAGGTCGCCTCGATGGCGCCGCCGCCGTTGTCGACCCACGCGGTGGAGAGCTTCGCGTCCTGCGCGAACGACAGCTCCATGTAGCCGATCGAGTTGGCGGTCGACTTCACCGCGCTGGCGACCCCGTCCGAGCCCTTGGCGCCCTGGCCGCCCTTGATCGCCGCGGGCCAGTCCTTGGCGTGCGGGTAGGTCCACGAGCTGGCCGACACGGTGCCCAGGAACTTCGTGAAGTTGTCGGTCGTGCCCGACGAGTCACTGCGGTGGAAGGCCGCGATGGTGGCGTCCGGAAGGGTGACCCCGGGGTTGACCGCGGCGATCTTCGGGTCGTTCCACTTGGTGATCGTGTTGTTGTAGATGCCGGCGATGACGTCAGGCGTCAGGATCAGCTTGGCGACGCCGGAGACGTTGTACGCCATCACGATCGCGCCGCCGACCATCGGGATGTCGATGGCCGGGCCGGTCGAGCAGCGCGCGTCGGCGTCGGTCTTGTCCTGGTCCTTGAGTGCGGAGTCCGAGCCGGCGAAGGCGGTCTGCTTGTTGATGAAGTCCTTGATGCCCGCGCCCGAGCCGTTGGCCTGGTAGTCGATCGTGGCCCCGGAGCAGTTCGTCTGGTAGGCGTTGATCCACTCCGCCATCGCGTTCTTCTGCGCACTCGAGCCGGATGCCTTGATCGAGCCGGTGACGCAGTTGGCGTTGCCCGAACCGCTGGCGGAGCTGCTGGAGCCCGAGCCGCTGTCCGAGCCGCAGGCGGCGAGCGCGAGCGCTCCGATGATGGCGACGGCCGTGAGGCGCGCCTTCCCCGTGATGTTCACCCTGGTCCTCCAGGAGGTAAGTGATGTGCGGACGCCTCCGACGCTAGGAAGGCGGGTTGACCGTCCCGGGGGTCGAAGGTGAACGACAGGTGAACGACAGCCGTACAGATGGGTGTTTCCGCCTCCGGAGCCCGCTCATCCGTCGAGGCGGTCGACCGCGACAAGCGTGCCGCCGGCGTCGCGGTGCAGCACGATGGCCGCCCCCGGCTTCAGCCGCGGGTCGAGGGCGTCGGACATCGGCCCGTGCCGGCGGTCGACGTCGAGTGCGGCGGCGACGGCCGACAGCACGATCGGCAGCACCGGCCGATGTGTGCACCAGACGGCAGCGGCGGGCTCGCCGAGCAGCTCGGTGACGGCGGTCCTGGTGGTCGCCGGGTCGTGGGCCCACCCCTCCTCGCTGAGGGCGTGGACGAGCCGCGGCTCGATCCCGTGCCGGGCGGCGTAGGGCTCGACGGTCGCGCGGCAGCGCAGCGCGTCGGACGACGCGACCAACCACGCCGAGTAGCAGTCGAGGAGCTCGGCGAGGAGCTGGGCCTGCTCGACGCCGTCGTCGCTGAGCGGGCGCGCCGCGTCGTTCTCGGAGAGCGGGTCGCCCGACTCCTTCCACACGGCGCGCTTGATCGCCTCGGCGTGCCGCAGCACGATCGTGGGGGTCGTGTCCGGTAGGGCGAGCGCGTCGTCGACGAGCCGACGGTCGTCGTCGTAGGTCAGCAGGGACTTCGCCGCCTTGCGTCGCAGCCAGCGGATCTCGTCCACCTCGGCGTCGGGCTCGCGAGGCGTGGACCCGACCACCGTGGCGCGCCAGTAGTGGACGCGCTTGGGCAGGCCCTCGACGTGGTAGCGCCGGTGCCCGAGCGACGGGCCGAGCGCGCACCGGACGCCGGTCTCCTCGAGCGTCTCCCGGACGGCGGCGACGTCGTGACGCTCGCCCGGCGTCAGCTTCCCCTTCGGCAGGGACCAGTCCGCCCGGTGGGGTCGGTGGACCACGGCCACCTCGGGGCCGTCCGGACCCTGCCGGACGAGCACGACGCCGGCCGCCTCGATCTGGTCGTGCGGCACGCCGCTACCTCCCCAGCGCCTTGACGAGACGACCGTGATCGGCCAGCGCAGCCGTCCACACCGTGCCGGCGCGGCGGTGTGAGGCGATCTCGCGGTCGTGGGTGGAGGCGACGAACACGCCGCAGACGAAGGCCTCGCCGGCGGACAGCGGCATCGAGGGGTCGTCGACCCGGTCCAGCACCAAGGCACGCTGGATGACGGCGTCCTGCGCGTCCCCGAGGGGTTCGGTGAGCGTCGACCACAGCCGCGCGAGCTCCTCGCACGGGCGCCCGAGCACCGGTGCCCCGACCTCGGCGGCGTAACGGGCCCTCTTCGCCGTGATCCGTGCTGCGTGCCAGGAGTCGGAGTCGTCCCCCGGGCGCAGCTGCTCGAGCAGCCTGGTCGCGCGCGCATCGGCGCGCAGGACCCGAGGGCCGAGCACCTTGTGCGCCCGCTTCCCCGCCTCGGGGGTGAACGCCGGCCGCCGAGCGACGGCGACCAGCGTGCGCCGCAGAACGTCGGCGCGAGGCGTCCGCAGATCCCCCAGGGCGGCGGCGAGGGAGAGGGAGTGGCGGCGTCGCAGCCACGGCAGGAGGGCGTCGCCGAACCCGTGCACGTCGTCGGTCGCCTTCGACAGCGAGTCCGCGAAGACCTCGAGGTCGCGCGTCGGCGAGAGCGCCCCGGCGTACCACGCGAGCTCGGGGCGGAGCTGGGCGGAGAGGTCGTCGCGCAGCAGGTCGCCGTAGATCCGCAGCCCGGAGCGGAGCCGCCGGGCGGCCACCCGGGCCCCGTGCACGGCGCCGTCGGCGTCAGCGTCGAGCCCGGCGTCGGCAGCGAGCAGCGCGCCGGTCTGGCGGCGCAGGTGCGCCATCACCGCGACCCCCGCCGTGGAGTCGCGGCTGACCGGGGTCGGCGGCGGGGCGAGGAGGTCCGGGTCGGCGGCCACGGAGCCCACCGCCGCGCTGCCGTCTCCCGGCGCCGTGGTCATGACGACGCGCTCGACCGCCGGGTCTGACGTGCGATCAAGGTCGACTGGACGTCGAGGAGCGGAGTGCCGTCGGGCGCGAGGTGCACGCGGGTCCACCCACCGTCCGCGCCGAGGTGCCACGTGCTCGTGCCGGGGTCGAAGGCGAGGTCGAAGAGCCAGCCGAGATGGGCGGTCTGCGCGGCCGATCCCAGTCGCACGAGCACCTCGATACGCCGATCGAGGTTGCGGTGCATGAGATCGGCGGAGCCGATCCAGATCTCCGGTTCGCCGTTGTTGGCGAACTCGAAGAGCCGCGAGTGCTCGAGGAAGCGGCCCAGGACGCTGCGCACCCGGATGTTCTCGGACAGGCCGGGCACGCCGGGGCGCAGCGCGCAGATGCCGCGGACCCACACGTCGACCGGGACACCGGCCTGCGACGCGCGGTACAGGGCGTCGATCGTGGCCTCGTCGACGATGGAGTTGCACTTGAACCGCACCCGCGCGGGCAGCCCCGCGCGATGGTTCTCGACCTCGCGCTCGATGCGGTCCACGAGTCCCGACCTGATCGAGTGCGGTGCGACCAGGAGGCGGTTGTACTCGGTCTCCATCGAGTAGCCCGACAGCACGTTGAACAGGCGGGCGACGTCGTCGCCGACCTCCTCGTCGGTGGTCAGCAGCCCGACGTCCTCGTAGAGGCGCGCGGTCTTGGGGTGGTAGTTGCCCGTACCGAGGTGCACGTAGCGGCGCAGCCGGTCGCCGTCGTCGCGCACGACCATCGAGAGCTTGCAGTGGGTCTTGAGCCCGACGAGGCCGTAGACGACGTGGCAGCCGGCCTCCTCGAGCTTGCGCGCCCAGTCGATGTTGGCCTGCTCGTCGAAGCGGGCCTTGATCTCCACGATCGCGAGGACCTGCTTGCCCTCCTCTGCCGCCGCGACCAGCGCGTCGACGATCGGGGAGTCACCGCTCGTGCGGTAGAGGGTCTGCTTGATCGCGAGGACCTTGGGGTCGGTCGCCGCCTGCTCGAGGAAGAGCTGCACGCTGGTCGAGAACGAGTCGTAGGGGTGGTGCAGCAGCACCTCGTGGTCGCGCATCGTCTCGAGGACGTTGGGCGGCGAGGACGTCTCGACGTCGGAGAGGTCGCGTGCCGTGCGCGGGAGGAAAGCGGGGAGCTTGAGATCGTCGCGCGGCAGCCGGTCGAGCGCCCAGAGCGCGGTGAGGTCGAGGAGCCCGGGGATCCGGACGACCTCCTCGCTCCCGATGCCGAGCTCGCGCACGAGCAGGTCGAGGACGTGCGGGTCGATGGTCTGCTCGACCTCGAGGCGCACCGGAGGCCCGAACCGGCGGCGCATGAGCTCGCGCTCGAGCGCGAGGAGCAGGTTCTCGGCGTCGTCCTCCTCGACCTCGAGGTCCTCGTTGCGGGTGACGCGGAACGCATGGTGCTGCAGGACGTCCATGCCGGGGAAGAGCTCGCCGAGGTGCGCGGCGATGACGTCCTCCAGCGGCACGAACCGCTGCGGCCCCACGGCGACCATGCGGTCGAGGATCGGCGGGACCTTCACGCGGGCGAACAGCTCGGTGCCGGTGCTCGGGTTGCGCACCACGACCGCGAGGTTGAGCGAGAGCCCGCTGATGTAGGGGAAGGGGTGCGCGGGGTCCACGGCGAGCGGCGTGAGGACCGGGAAGACGTTCGTCCGGAAGAACTGGCTCAGCTGGTCGCGTTCGGCGCTGGACGCCTCCTCCCAACGGAGCAGGTGGATGTCCTGGGCCTCGAGCGCGGGCTGGATCTCGGAGTGGAACAGCGTCGCCTGCCGGTGCATCAGCTCGGCGCTGCGGCCGTAGATGCCCTCGAGCACGTCACGCGGCATCAGCCCGCTGGCGGCGCGTACGGCGATGCCCGTGGCGATCCGTCGCTTGAGACCGGCCACCCGGACCATGAAGAACTCGTCGAGGTTGCTGGCGAAGATCGCCAGGAACTTGGAGCGCTCCAGCAGCGGCGCGTCGCGGTCCTCGGCGAGCTCGAGGACCCGCTCGTTGAACGCCAGCCACGACAGCTCGCGGTCGAGGAAGCGGCCGTCGGGCAGCGGCTCGAGGACGGCGGCGTCGTGGGTCGCCGGCGTCGCCTCGGGCCCGGCGCCGGGCACCGGGGCGTCGCTGTCCTGGGACACGTCCGTGCTCACGCCCCCACCTTGCCAGACGCGGGATGGCGTCGCCGCATCTCGGAGTGGTCAGCTGCTGAACTCCACGTCGACGTCCCACTTCGTGAAGCCGAGGCTGGTGTAGAGGGCGATCGCCGCCGTGTTCTGCGCGTCGACGTAGAGCATGGCGTCGGGAAGACCCTTCGCCCGCAGGTGCTGGAGGCCGGCGAGGGTCAACGCGCGGCCGAGCCCGCGACCGCGCTGGCCCGGGTCGATGCCGACGACGTAGACCTCGCCGATGGGCTCGTGACCGTGGTGCTCGTCGCCGTGGGCGTGCTCGTGCTGCTGCTCGCCGTCGTGGGCGTGCGCGTGCACGTGCCCGTGGTGGTGGGCGTCGGCGCCGTGGACCTTGGTCCAGTGGAACCCGACCATCCGGTCGCCCGCGGGTCCGGACTCCTCGGCGACGAGGAAGCCCTCGGGGTCGAACCAGGGCTCGCGCATGCGGACGTGCAGGTCGTGCAGCGTCCAGCCGCCCTGGTCGGGCAGGTCGACGAAGGCGCGGGCGTTGAGCGCCACCCATTCCTCGTCGTCGAGACCGGGGAGGAACGAGCGCAGCCGGACGCCGTCCGGCCAGACCGGGTCCGGCAGGGCGGCGTAGAGCGATCGGCGCATCTGGAACAGGGTGCGCGAGCGGCGGAACCCGAGCGAGGCGGCCAACGGCGTCGCACCGCTCTGCTCGCCGTGGGCCCACAGGCGCAGCCGCCGGTCGGGCGACTCCTCGATCAGGTGCGCCACGAGAGCCTGCCCGACCCCTTGCCGCCGATACTCCGGTGCCACGGCGAGCTCGGCGCTGGCGCCGGCCACCTGGTCGGTGACGTCGAGGTGCCCGTAGGCGACGAGGACCGGGCCGATGCGTCCGAGCACGTGGCGCACGTCGGTGTCGCCGCCGTAGCGCAGGTGGAGCATGACGTGCTCGGACAGCGGCCGGATCCCGTCGGTCTCGGTGACCTGCTCGACGAGGAGGGAGACGTCGGCGACGTCGGCGTCGTCGAGGCGGCGCAGCACCTCCCACTGGATGCGGGGGGACGCCGTGCCGCTGCCGATGGTCATGCGCCCGACCTTAAGCGGTGGGGCGGACGCGGACCGGGAGGCGTCAGCCGACGGGTGCGGGGACGGGCTCGGGGATCGACTCGTCGGTGCGCGGCGGTGTCAGGACGAAGCGGTAGCCCACGTTGCGCACGGTGCCGATGACGGACTCGTGCTCGGGGCCGAGCTTGGCACGGAGGCGTCGCACGTGGACGTCGACCGTGCGGGTGCCGCCGAAGTAGTCGTAGCCCCAGACCTCCTGCAGCAGCTGGGCGCGGGAGAACACGCGACCGGGGTGCTGCGCGAGGAACTTGAGGAGCTCGAACTCCTTGAAGGTCAGGTCGAGCGTGCGGCCGCGCACCCGTGCGGTGTAGGTCGCCTCGTCGATGCTGACGTCGCCCGAGCGGATCTCGTCGGGCACGCCGTCATCGACGGTGCGCGCCAGCTTGCCGGTGGCCAGCCGCAGCCGCGCATCGACCTCGGCGGGGCCTGCGGTGTCGAGCACGACGTCGTCGACGCCCCACTCGGCGTTGACGCCCACGAGGCCGCCCTCGGTGGTCACGAGGATCACCGGGACATCGACCCCGGTGGTGCGCAGCAGCCGGGTGAAGCTGCGCACCTGCGGGAGGTCGCGCCGGCCGTCGACCAGGATCGCGTCGCACTGCGGGGCGTCGAGCAGGGCGGTCGCCTCGGCGGGCAGGACCCGGACCTGGTGGGACAGGAGCCCCAGCGCGGGCAGCACCTCGGACGAGGGCAGCAGGGCGTTCGTCAGGAGCAGGAGCGTCGGCACGAAGGCCTCCTGTCTGTGTGTTCCGGCGCGGGCGGACCGCCCCGGAAGCGCGGAAGGACCCGGAGGCGTCATCGCCCGGGTCCCACAGGAGGCAGGATAGCGGCTGTGGATCTGCGGCCCTCATCCAGGCACCCCAGCGGGCCTCCACCGACCCGCACCGGCACCGTCCTGACCGCCGACGGTGAGCGGATCTCCGTCGCCTACGACGCCCTGGCCACGCCGTCGTCGCTGTCCTTCGTCGTGTCGCACGGCTTCACGGGCGGCTGGCGTCGTCCGGACAACCGCCGTATCGCCCTGGCGCTGAGGGAGTTCGGGGGTGTCGTGTCGTACGACAGCCGTGGCCACGGCGCGTCGTCGGGCGTCACCACCCTCGGCGACGACGAGGTGCTGGACCTCGACGCCGTGATCGGCTGGGCCCGCTGGCTCGGCGCCGTCGACGTCGTGACCGTCGGGTTCTCCATGGGTGGATCGGTCGTGCTGCGCCAGGCCGCGCTCGCGCGGCGCGACGACCGCGAGACCCCGCAGGCGGTGGTCTCGGTGAGCGCCGCGGGCTTCTGGTTCTACCGGGGCACCCCGCCCATGCGGCTGCTCCATCGCGCGGTCGAGACCGCACCGGGGCGCCGGGTGCTGCGCTGGGGCTTCCACACGCGGGTGACGGACCGCGCGTGGGAGGAGCCGTTCCCGCTCTCGCCGTCGGAGTCGGCCGGGCTGGTGGCACCGGTGCCGCTACTGGTCGTGCACGGGGACCAGGACCCGTACTTCCCCGTCGAGCACGCGCGCTCGATCGTGGTGGCCGCCGCAGAGGGCGCCGCGCGGCGGGGCGTTGCGGACCGTGCCGACGAGTGGATCGAGCCCGGGTTCGGCCACGCGGAGTCGGCCGCGACGCAGAGCGTCGTCGCCCGTATCGGCGCGTGGGCCCGGGACGCCGTCTCGATCGGATCGGGGCGCACGTGAGCGGCTCGTCGCCGGTCGTGGTCCGCTACTGGGCGGCCGCGAAGGCCGCGGTCGGTGCGCCCGAGGAGACCTACGCCGCACCCGGGAGCCTCGCGGCGCTGCTCGACGCGATCCGCGAGCGCCACGGCTCGGCCTCCCGGCTCGCTGAGGTCCTCCGCCGCTGCTCGTACCTCGTCGACGAGGTGAGCCCCGGGCGTCGGCCGCACGCGGACGTCGTCGTCCCCGCGGGCGCCGTCGTCGACGTGCTGCCGCCGTTCGCCGGCGGGAGCAGCGACGACGCCGCGGACCGCTCGGGAACAACGGTCGGCCGGACCCTGTTGGCAGGGCCATGATCGGCGTCCTCGTGGTACTCGGCGTGCTCGCCCTGGCGACGGCGTTCGGTCTCTACCGCCGGGCGACCGACGGCACCCTGAAGGCCGTGGAGATCCCGGCCGACACCACGGACGCCCTGCCGGTTCCCGGCTCGGCGGGGGGAGCGGGCCACGCGCACGAGGGCGACCGGCTCACCTCCGCGGACCTCGGCGCGCTGCTGGGGGAGCGAGCCACGCTCGTGCAGTTCTCCAGCGCGTTCTGTGCGCCGTGCCGCGCGACGAAGGCCGTCCTCGACGAGGTCTCCGGGATGCTCGACGGCGTCGCCCACGTGGAGATCGACGCGGAGGCGCACCTCGACCTCGTACGCCGTCTCGACGTCCGGCGCACACCGACGGTCCTGGTGCTCGACGCCGACGGACTGGTGCGGGTCCGCGCGGCCGGTGCGCCCCGCAAGGCCGACGTCATCGCCGCCCTGGGCACGGTCGTCTGAGGCCCCCCAGGGGCCTGACCATGCCTGACCTGCGGTGTTCGCGCCTCCGGCTGCCTGCGGGGCGGGCCGGGTTTGTTGCGAAGGTCTCGCAGGTAGAGACCCGTGTCTCAGCATGCGGACCTCCCTGGTTCCACCGCAGGTCAGGCGCCTATCCTCCTGACCATGCAGACGGTGGTTCTCACCAAGCGACGCGCAGTGGACTTCTGCCGCGTCGGCTCCTGCGCCTGTCTGACCCCCTGACCGGACCTCGTGAGCCGGCCTCCTCCTCGAGGCCCCCGAGCATCCGGACGCCGCACCCCTTCCCGTGCCGCTCCCCAGGAGACATCGTGACCAGGCTCGCCACCACGGCTACACCCACCACATCACCGTCCGGCTTCGTCGACGCCCGCGGTCCGCGTTTCGGCGCCGTCATCACCACTGTCGTGCTCGCGGTGATCCTGCTGACCATCCCCTCGACGCTGTCGCTCGTGCTACTCGTCGTGCAGACCGTCGCGTTCGCGCTCGGTTCTCTCCTGGGGCTGCAGGCGCAGCCCTACGGCGTGGTCTTCCGCAAGGTCGTGCGTCCCCGCCTGGCGGCGCCGACGCAGTTCGAGGCTCCCGAGCCGCCGCGCTTCGCGCAGACCGTGGGCCTCGGCTTCGCGGTCGTCGGCCTCATCGGCCTGCTGACCGGTGCGACGGCGCTGGCCTACGTGGCGGTCGGGTTCGCCCTGGGAGCCGCGTTCCTGAACGCCGCCTTCGACTTCTGCCTCGGGTGCGAGATGTACCTGCTGGGCAAGCGGCTGTTCGCTGGTCGCGCCGCCGCCTGACCCGGCGTAGCTGGGCGCGACGCGCGCCCCACCTCACCGCACGACCTCTCACCGCCCGAGAACGGGCATCACACAAGGAGTTCCCGCATGAGCCGCACCGACGTGCTCGTCGATGCCGACTGGGTCGACGCCCACCTCGACGACCCGAGGGTCGTCCTCGTCGAGGTCGACGAGGACACCGCCGCCTACGAGAAGAACCACATCCGCAACGCCGTCCGCATCGACTGGCGCGACGACCTGCAGGACGCCGTCCGCCGCGACTTCGTGAACAAGGCGCAGTTCGAGGCGCTGCTGTCGCGCAAGGGCATCGCCAACGACGACACCGTCGTGCTCTACGGCGGCAACAACAACTGGTTCGCGTCCTACGCCTACTGGTACTTCAAGCTCTACGGCCACCAGGACGTCAAGCTCCTCGACGGCGGCCGCAAGAAGTGGGAGCTGGAGAGCCGAGAGCTGGTCTCGGTCGTGCCCGAGCGCACGCCGACGAGGTACGTGGCCCAGGGGCAGGACTCGTCGATCCGAGCGTTCCGCGACGACGTCGTCACCGCCATCGGCGTCGACAACATCGTCGACGTGCGCTCGCCCGACGAGTACGCCGGCCGTCTGCTCGCCCCGGCCCACCTCCCGCAGGAGCAGTCGCAGCGCCCCGGGCACGTGCCCACGGCCGTGAGCGTGCCGTGGTCGAAGGCGGCCAACGACGACGGCACCTTCAGGTCCGACGACGAGCTGGCCGCGCTCTACACCGGCGCCGGCCTCGACCTGTCGAAGGACACGATCGCCTACTGCCGCATCGGTGAGCGTTCGGCGCACACCTGGTTCGTCCTGCACGAGCTGCTCGGCCAGTCCAGCGTCCGCAACTACGACGGCTCCTGGACCGAGTACGGCTCGCTCGTGGGCGTGCCCGTCCAGCTCGGCGACGCGCCGGGCGGCCCCGAGGGCGGCGCCGCCTGATGTGCGCCGCGACCGTCGGAGGCCTCTCTCTCGAAGGGATCGACATGGCCAAGGAGACCGTCATCCAGGGCACCGTCACCAAGGACGGCCAGCCCGTGGGCGGTGCCTACGTGCGCCTGCTCGACGCCCACGGCGAGTTCACCGCGGAGGTGCCCACCAGCGCGACCGGCGCCTTCCGCTTCTTCGCCGCCCCCGGAACGTGGACGCTGCGCACCCTTGCCCCTGGTGCGTCCGTCGACCGCACGGTGGTGGCCGGCCTTGGTGAGGTGGCCGAGGTCGACGTGTCGGTCTGACCGCACCGTCGACACCTCGCTCGAGCCCACCTGTCTGTCGCTCCCGGGCCGTCCACGACGGCGGGGGACGACAGGCAGGTGGGCAACACGGGAGGGTGCGGGGGAGACTGGGTGACGAGGAGCGGTCGCGCAGGCTGTCGGCTCCGTCGGCCGCCGCGGACGTGCCGCCCTCGCGGAGGTGTGCCATGCCGTGGCCGGAGGAGTCCCTCGTCGTCGTCGGGATCGACGGCTCACCGGGGTCGGTGGCTGCGCTGGACTGGGCCGCCGCGCAGGCGCAGCGACGAGGCGCGCGCCTCGAGCTCATCTACGTCGAGGTCCCGACCCCGCCGGTCGTGGGCATGGAGGCGGCACCGGTCGCCCCGCTCTCGCTCGACCCCGTCCCGAACTTCCTCGACGAGGGGCGCCGTCGCGCCTCGCTCGCTTGGCCCGACCTCGTCGTCGACGCGGTCGCGATGGTCGGCAGCCCGGCGTCGTCGCTCATCGCCCGCAGTCAGCAGGCCGACCTAGTGGTCGTGGGTGCACACGGCCGCTCGATGGTCGCGCGGCTCCTGCTCGGCTCGGTGAGCCACCACGTCGCGACCCGCGCGGCGTGCACCGCGGTGGTGGTGCGCGGACCCGCGCACGTCGCGACCGCGCCGGTCGCCGTCGGCATCGACGACTCGCCCACGGCCCGCCACGCGCTCGAGGTCGCGTTCACCGAGGCGTCGAGCCGCGGTGTGCCGCTCGTCGTCTTCCACGCCTGGCAGGACGTGCTGGCCACCGGGTACGGGCTCTGGGGCACGCCTCCTGGCCTCTCGGAGGAGCTGAGCGCCGAGGCCTCCGCGCTCGTCGAGGCGACGCTGCAGGGCTGGCCGGAGAAGTTCCCGGACGTCGAGGTCCACACTCGCGTCGAGCAGAAGCATCCGGTCACCGCGGTCGTGGAGGAGTCGACGCGGGCGCAGCTCATCGTCCTCGGAGCCCACGGTCGCGGGCACTTCGCCGGCATGGACGTCGGATCCGTCCCCTCGGCAGCCGTCCGTGAGGCGCTGTGCCCCGTGATGGTCGTGCGTCCTGGCAAGGTCGGGCTGCCGGCGTAGCGGCCGGTGTCGGCCCGGGCGCGGATACGCTCCGCGGATGCGACGCCTTCTCCTGACCGGGATGTCGGGGACGGGGAAGTCGAGCGTGCTCCTCGAGCTCGCACGGCGCGGCTTTCCCATGGCCGACACGGACGATCCGGGCTGGAGCACCTGGCGGCCCCTCGACGGCGACCCCGAGGCGGACCGGGTGTGGCTCGCGGACCGCATCGTGGTCCTGCTCGATGCGCATGACGACGGCGACGTCCCGCTCGTGGTGAGCGGGTGCGTGTCCAACCAGGGGAGGTTCTACGACCGGTTCGACGCCGTCGTGCTGCTGACCGCGCCCGTCGACGTGATCCTCGAGCGCATCATCATGCGCACGACGAACGAGTTCGGCAAGGACGACGTCGAGCGACGACGGATCCTCGACGACCTCGCGCACGTGGAGCCGCTCTAGCGCGCGACCGCGACGCACGTGCTCGACGCTCGACGTCCTCTCGGCGAGGTCGCCGACGCGCTGGTCGCGATCGCGCTCGGCATCACCTCGTGACGTCGGCGACGCCGGGCATGTCCGTCCACAGCCGTCGGTCAGTACACGATCGCCTGGACGTCGTCGCCCAAGATCTCGTCGAGGAACGTGGCTGCCCCAGCAACGCGCACGCCGCGCGCGAGGTCCTCGGTGGTGATGCTGCGGCGCGCAGCGCACTGCGTGCACACGGTCGTGCGGCCCCCGGCCAGCACCGACTCGACGAGGTCGGGCAGAGGAGCGGCGTGGTCGAGCCCGAGGTCCGGCACCCGACCCGCCACGCCGAGCCAGGTGGCCTCACCGGTCAGCCAGAGAGAGACCTCGACGCCGGAGGCGACGGCGGTCGCGGCCACGGTGAGCGCCTGCGACAGCCGTTCGGGCTCCTCGGCGCCGCAGGTCACCTTCACGACGAGTCGGCGGGTCACGTCGACCACCCTAGGCGGAGCGCCCGTTAGGATCCGCACGTGGGCGAGATCGTCATGAACGGCCTTCTCCTGCTCGCGATCCTGGCCTTCGTCGGTGTCGCGGGCGCCACCGTCGCGCGGCTGCTCCGCGGTCCGCAGTGATCGCGACGTCGCTCACCGAGAGAGGGTCTCGATGACCGCCCCGCCCGAGCTGCCCGAGCCGCTCGTCCCGCTGTCCTGGCTCCTCGGCACCTGGGTCGGCGTCGGCGTCGTCGGCTACCCCACGCACGAGGACATGCAGTACGGCCAGGAGGCCACGTTCGCGACCGACGGACGGCCGTTCCTGTCCTACTGGAGCCGCACCTGGCTGCTCGACGAGGCGGGGGAACGGGTCCGCCCGCTCGCCACCGAGGCGGGCTTCTGGCGACCCCGGCCGGACAACAAGGTCGAGCTCCTCCTCGCCCACCCCACGGGTTACGCCGAGGTGTGGGTCGGCGACGTGACCGTGACCGGGATCGTCGACGCGCAGATCACCGGCGCGCGCGTGGAGCTGCACACCGACGTCGTGGCCCGCACGGAGTCGGCGAAGGAGTACACCGGGGGCACCCGGCTCTACGGTCTCGTCGAGGGCGACCTGCTCTACCGCTACGACATGGCCGCGGTCGGGCAACCGCTGTCGCCGCACCTGTCCGCGCGCCTGAAGCGGTCGTGATCCGGTGAGCACCGAGTGGGAGCAGAAGCTGCGACGCGGCGGATACCGCATCACCCCGCAGCGCCAGCTCGTCCTCGAGTCGGTCGAGCGGCTCGGCCACGGGACGCCCGAGGAGATCCTCACCGAGGTGCAGCGCACCGCGACCGGGGTCAACCTCTCGACCGTCTACCGCAACCTCGAGGTCCTCGAGGAGGTCGGACTGGTCACCCACGCCCACATCGGCCACGGGGCGCCGACCTACCACTCGGTCGACGACCACGTGCACATCCACCTCGTGTGCGACAGGTGCGGCACGGTCGAGAGCGTCGATGCCACGATCGCCGACCCCTTCCTCGACGAGCTGAGGACGCGGACCGGCTTCGTCACCGACGTCAGCCACGTCGCGCTGCACGGCACCTGCTCGGGCTGCAGCACGGCATCGTCGTGACCGATCGCCCGGCGGGAGCGGGAAGCATCCCGGCTCGATGACGGTTGGACCCGTCGTGACCACCGCGACCGCCAGCCCGCTGCTGGGCCTCGACGGCGCCTGCCCGGCGCCCGAGGGCTCGCGCGACTCCGGCGTCGCCTGGCACTACGGAGACCCGCACGGCGAGCAGCGGCTGCTCATGCGCGGCGAGGGCTGGGTCGACCTCTCGCACCGCCGTGTGGTCACCGTAACGGGGCCCGACCGGCTGTCCTGGCTGCACTCGCTGACGACCCAGCACCTCGAGGCGCTCGCGCCCGGTGGATCCGCTCTCGACCTCATCCTGTCGCCGCACGGTCACGTCGAGCACGAGCTGCACGTCGTCGACGACGGAACCACGACGTGGATCACGGTCGAGCCCGGCGAGGCCGCCGACCTGGTGCCCTACCTCGACAAGATGCGCTTCCTGCTGCGGGTCGAGGTCGCAGATGTGAGCGCTGCCTACTCCGTCGTCGGCGAGCCGGTGCCCGAGCCGGTGCCGGGACGGCCGACGTACCTCAGCCCTGCGGTCTTCGGCCGGCTCGAGCCCGACGACGCCGCCTCGCTGCGCTACGTGCCGCTGCGTCCCGCCGTCTGGGCCGTGCGCGAGGTCGTCGTCCCACGCGGCGAGCTCGCGGGCTACGTGGCCGGGCGCCCCGGCGCCGGCACCTGGGCCTGGGAGGCGCTGCGCGTCGCCGCGGGAGTGCCGCGGCTCGGTTTCGAGACCGACCACCGGACCATCCCCCAGGAGGTCGGCTGGGTGCCGTCCGCGGTGCACCTGGACAAGGGGTGCTACCGCGGGCAGGAGACGGTGGCGCGGGTGCACAACCTCGGGCGTCCGCCGCGGCGGCTCGTGCTCCTGCACCTCGACGGGAGCGCCGCGCGCACGCCGGGCGTCGGTGACCCCGTGCTCCTCGACGGCCGCGACGTCGGCCGGCTCACGTCGGTGGCGCTGCACGCCGAGCTCGGTCCCGTGGCCCTCGCGGTCGTGAAGCGGTCCGTGCCGGTCGAGGTCGACCTGCTCGTCGGACCCGAGGAGGCCGGCGTCGTCGCGGCCTCCCAGGAGATCATCGTCACCGCATGAGCCCGCTGCCAGGCTCGCTTGGCATGCTGTACCCCGAACGCGACGACGGCGTCGCGTCGGCGACTGGACGAGGGTGCTCATGAGCGGCGGCGTCGTGACGAAGGCCGTGATCCCGGCTGCGGGTCTCGGCACCCGCTTCCTGCCGGCCACCAAGGCCACGCCGAAGGAGATGCTCCCGGTCGTCGACACGCCGGCGATCCAGCTCGTGGTGGAAGAGGCCGCCGCTGCCGGGCTGGACGACGTCCTCATGGTGACCGGCCGCAACAAGCGCCCGCTCGAGGACCACTTCGACCACGCGCGCGAGCTCGAGGTGATACTCGCGGCGAAGGGCGACACCGAGCGGCTCGCCCTGATCAACCGCAGCAGCAACCTCGCGACCGTGCACTACGTGCGCCAGGGCGAGCCGCGCGGGCTCGGCCACGCGGTGGGCTGCGCCTCGAAGCACGTGGGCGACAACCCCTTCGCCGTCCTCCTGGGCGACGACCTCATCGATCCGCGCGATCCGCTGCTCACCCGGATGATCGCGCTGCGGGCCGAGCGCGGTGGGAGCGTCGTCGCCCTCCTCGAGGTCCCGCGCGAGCAGATCTACCTGTACGGCTGTGCCGCGGTGGAGCCGCTCGACGCCGGCGAGGACCCCGACACCGTGCGCGTCACCGACCTCGTGGAGAAGCCGACGGCCGACGAGGCGCCGAGCGCGTTCGCGGTCATCGGTCGCTACGTCCTCGACCCCGCCGTCTTCCGAGTCCTCGAGAGCACGCAGCCAGGACGCGGTGGCGAGATCCAGCTGACCGACGCGCTTCGCACCCTCGCGCGCGACGTGGACCCCGCGGCGGGTGGAGGGGTCACGGGCATCGTCTTCCGAGGCCGCCGCTACGACACCGGCGACCGAATGTCCTACCTGCAGACCGTGGTGCGTCTCGCCTGCGAGCGCGAGGACCTCGGGCCCGAGATGGTTCTCTGGCTCAAGGAGTTCGTGGCCGCCCTCTGATCGGCCCGATGGGCCCGATCGGCCTTCAGCCGTCGATGTCGACGACGAGGGTGATCGGGCCGTCGTTGGTGAGCTCGACCCGCATGTCGGCACCGAAGACGCCCGTCCCGACCTGTGCGCCCCTGGCGCGCAGCTCCGCCGCCACGGCATCGACCAACGGCTCCGCGACCGGGCCGGGTGCGGCCGCGGTCCAGGTCGGTCGACGTCCCTTGCGGGTGTCGCCGTAGAGGGTGAACTGGCTGACGACGATGACGGGCAGGCCGAGCTCGGAGGCTGACAGCTCGCGCCGACCGTCTTCCACCGGTGCCGCCGAGTGGCTCGGGTCGAAGATCCGCAGGTCGTGCACCTTGGCGGCCAACCGACGCGCCCGCTCGGGGGTGTCGTCATGGGTGACGCCGACGAGCACCACGAGGCCGGGCCCGTCGAAGGACGCGACCGTCTCGGAACCGACGACCACCCGGGCGCCGGAGGCCCGCTGCACCACAGCTCTCACCCGCCGATCGTCGCAGGGCGGGCTCGCGCACGGGTCCTCGGGTCAGCGGCCGAAGAAGCCCTTCTTCTTCTTGACGCCCTTGTCGGGCTGAGCCTGCACCGGGCGGGTGACGACCTTGGAGGCGGGCGCTGCGAGGCTCTGGTCGGAGTCGAAGCCGCCTCCCAGGCTCGAGAGCTCACGCAGCAGCGAGGCCATGTCGGTTCCCTCGGCGCGCGCGCCGGCGAGGACGGGCTCGAGCTCGGGCTCGACGATGTGCGGCTCCCCGCGCTGCCCGTCGTGGTACGACCCGGCACGCTGCGGCTGGTGCGCGGCGGCCGGGGCGACCTCGTCGAGGTCGTAGTCCGCGGGCGCGTCGCCGGCGACCGGCGACGTGGACGGCGGGTCGAGCGACAGCTCGGTGAAGGCGGCGTGGACGGCGTGGCGCTCCATGCCGTCCTGCTCCCAGTCCGCCGCGTCGTCCGCCGGCTGCTCGGCGGCCAGCTGCTCCACGGCTGCGAGCTCCGCAGCGATGCGCTCGGCCTCGGCGGCGGCGGCTCGGTCGGCGGCGGCGAGCTCGTCGGCGAGCCGATCGGCGTCGAGTCGCTCCTTCTCGACGCGCTCTGCTTCCGCGCGCTCTGCTTCCGCGCGCTCTGCTTCCGCGCGCTCTGCTTCCGCGCGCTGGGCTTCCGCGCGCTGGGCTTCCGCGCGCTGGGCTTCCGCGCGCTGGGCTTCCGCGCGCTGGGCTTCCAGCCGCTCTGATTCGGCCTTCTCGGCCTCGACCCGCTCGGCTTCGGCGCGCTCGGCTTCGATGCGCTCGGCTTCGATGCGCTCGGCTTCGATGCGCTCGGCTTCGATGCGCTCGGCTTCGATGCGCTCGGCTTCGATGCGCTCGGC